>Ga0210409_10007343_pt1 | contig 11356 bp, 9 predicted proteins | sample IncBWH17MmetaG_FD_161649 | JGI IMG/M metagenome (GOLD analysis project Ga0210409, IMG submission 161649) | Forest soil microbial communities from Barre Woods Harvard Forest LTER site, Petersham, Massachusetts, United States - Inc-BW-H-17-M | ecosystem: Environmental > Terrestrial > Soil >...
TTCGTATCGCCGGACCCATGTCTTCACCACATTCTCGTCGGCAGGTTTGCTAACCACGTAAGCGTACTTCGCGCCACTGTACTTGCCCGTTTCAAGCACCGGTCCGGGCGGCTCGGGGGCGAGTCTGCGGAATGACTCCAGAACCCACTCCGCGGTGGTCTGATCCGGTTTCTGGGGGGCGCACTCCACAATGTGCACTAGCACGCGCTCGCCCCGGACCTTGTCATTGGCCGCGAAAGTCTCGACCGCGCCTGTAGTGAGCGATTCCAGAAGTTCGTACTTTTCGCTGAATTTCATTCCCCGATGGCTGTTCCCCTCAGCATTCAACTGGGTCTGATCGAAGCCCCCTTGAGGCAGGATTATACCCCGCATCGGCAGGAGCGACCCCGCCGATTCTTGAAACGACGCGCCTTTAGACTTGACTTGCTCTCCCGGACAGGACGAGAATTTGTTGGTCCCCGCGCCCTTGACCGAAACGAATCGCAAATTGTGGGGTTTTGCTCTTATGAACGAGCGCAACAATTTGCGAGCTGATGTTCGGTTTTGCGGCGCCTCCCCCCAGGTTCAAGCTTTGACACGTGAAGGTTGTATGCGAGATTCGCAGGTGAAAGTTCTGTGCGGAGACGCTTAATTTTTGTAACGCAGCCTCACCAGCCATCACTATTTAGCCAGGAGTTTGTCATGAATCCAGTTGGAAGCCGTGGGAAAGTGTTTCGGAGTTTGGTCCTGTTCCTTGTGCTGGCCGGATTGATTGCCGCAGCTGAGGGCCAACACGATAAGAAGGGAAGTTCATCGCCCCCGCCCAGACCCGCACCGGCGCCTCACGTGAGCGCCCCTACTCAGCATGCGCCCACGAATCGTCCTCCTACGAATACCAGGCCCTCTACCGGCATGGGAAACAGGCCGAACACCACCATGGGCAATCATCCGAACAACAACATGGGAAATCGGCCGAACAACACCACCATGGGCGGAAGGACGAACACCGGAGCCACGGGGAGACCTGGGTCGACGACTATGGGCAGACCCGGAGCCTCTGGAAACATGAACCGGCCCGGAACGGTGGGCAATTCTCATGGGCCGATGGGGAATGCAAACGCTAATGGCAGGATGGCGACCCGGCCGAACACTGTGAATCGGCCTCTACCCGGACGGCAAGTATCTCTTCGGGGCGGTGGATCGGCGGTGATTCGTCCGAACGGACAGATTCGCACCATCAATCGCAACGGGATGCAGATTAACCATGGGATGAACGGCAGCCGCACCATTGTCAGCACCCATAACGGTGCACGCGTGGTCACGACGGGTAGGAATTCTGGTTACGTCCAGCGCGCCTATGTCACTCGTGGCGGCAATACTTACGTATCGCGGACCGTGGTGGTCAATCACGTCACCTATACCAGCGTCTATCGTTCGTATTCTTATGGCGGCTATTGCTGCTATTACGGTTATCATCCCGCGTACTACTACTCTCCCGTCTATTACGGCTGGGCATACAATCCTTGGCCCGCGCCTGTGTATTACGGCTGGGGCTGGGGTGGTTCGCCCTGGTACGGATATTACGGCGGATATTTTGCGCCATACCCTGTTTACCCTTCCGCGGCATTCTGGCTGACGGACTACTTGATCTCCGCGAATCTGCAAGCCGCGTATGAGGCGCGGGCCGGGGCCAGGGCGGCAGCCGCGAACGGTGACAATGGAGAAGGCAGTGCAGGCGGAGACCAGCAACAGTCGCAGCCCTCGGGCAATGACAACTCCGCCTCGAACTCTGCCCCGGTCACTCTGACTCCCGAAGTGAAGGAAGCCATTGCCGAGGAAGTGAAGGCCCAACTCGCGGCGCAGCAAGCAGAGGCACAGCAGGCTTCCACGGGTAGCCAACAGGGTTCTGCCACCACAAATTCGCAAGAAGTTCCGGCCGCGCTCGATCCGGCCCGGCACACCTTCATCGTTGCGAGCGACCTTACTGTTTCATCGAATGGCCAGGAGTGCCAGTTAACTGCGGGCGACGTCATCAAGCGAACCTCCGATACTCCCGATGATGATCGGAAGGTGACAGCAACTGTTTCCGCAAGCAAGAAATCCGACTGTGCTACGGGTCAGGAAATCGCTATCGGTGTCGATGACCTGCAGGAAATGCACAACAAGTTCGAGGAGCAGTTAGACAACGGTATGAAGGACCTGTCCTCGAAACAAGGTCAGAAGGGATTGCCGAAGGCTCCTGACACGAAAACCGTACCCTCGGACGTTCCGCCTCCGCCTCCGGATAACAATGCGGCCAAGACGCTGGAAGAACAGCAGTCCGCTGCCGATCAGACCGAATCTCAGGTCGTGAAGGAGGCATTCAGTCAGGGGTCGTGACCGATCCCGACATACGCCTCTCGAGTGAAGTAATAAGAGGAGGATTGATCCATGGCAGAGTTCGCCGATTTCCGTAGCAGCATGCTCGGAAGCCGGACCAGCCAGGTAGAACAGCCATGAGACAACAACAGGGAAAATTCATTTTGTGTGATGTCCCGGAATTTGCGTCGTGGCTCGACGCATCTTCGTTCAGCCGCGTTATCCAGCTCGTGCAGTGTCACCACACCTTTGTTCCATCATACGAGAACTTTCATCAGACCAATCATTTTGATCTTCTCGACGCCATGGAACGAGCGCACCTGGAGAGAGGCTTCTCCGAGATCGCACAAAACCTAACGACGTTTCCCGATGGCACGGTCGCTGTGTGCCGATCGATCGATACCGTCCCTGCCGGAATCAAGGGCGCCAACCGCAACGGAATCTGCGTCGAGAATGTGGGCAATTTCGACGGGCTCGATTCCATGACCCCTCAGCATCGTGACTGCATTATTAGAGTCTTCGCGCTGCTATGTAAGAGATTCAACCTGTCCCCTGACTCGAACAGCTGCGTCTATCACCATTGGTACGACCTCAGCACCGGGGTGCGCACCAATGGGACTGGGATCACGAAAACTTGTCCGGGCACGATGTTCTTCTCGGGCAACACCGCCGCCGCGGCAGAAGCAAATTTCATCCCCCTGATCGAGCAGCAGTTAGCGGCTTATGCGGCAGCCTCTCGCGGGCAGACCCCTGCGCCGCAGGGGCTGGTCTTGTACACGGCGGAAGTGGGAGTCGACACGCTTAACGTGCGTGCTCAACCGACTACGAGTGCCATGATCAGCAAGCAATTGAGTCGCGGTGTAGACGTCAGCGTATATGAAGATCGTGATGGGTGGAGCGCGATCGATCCATCCAAAGCAAGTTGGGCGGACAGTCACTTCCTGACCAGGAACGGCGGGACGGCTAAGGCAGCCGCGCAATACGCAGCGCGGGTTACGGTCAGCGTGCTCAACGTGCGCAGCCTCCCCTCGTTGTCCGGCGTCGTTCGGAACACGTTGAATATGGGCGCGCCTCTTTATGTTTACCAGGAGCAAAATGGTTGGAGCAGAATCGATCCGGCTGATTCTCTTTGGGTCAACAGTAGTTATCTGGCAAGAACCGACGTCGTTCCGGCCTGAGATTTATATCGAGACCCGGAGAGATCGCCCCTTCTCCTAAAAACAGCGCAAATTACGTGGTGGAGGATTCCAATGAAAGTCCGAATCAGGCCTGCTTTGACTCTGCTGGTTGGCACTCTGTTGAGTCCGGCCGTGGCATGGGCCCAGCAACCCGGAGCGCCCGCTCCCGCTAACTTTGGAGTTTCAAGGGAAACGGTCTTTTGGGCAGCATTCTGTATCATGACTGCGATCTTAGGTTTCGCATTTGGGTTTACTGTTGTTGGACTGTTACGCAGCCAGAACTGGTTCCTCGGCGACGCTTTGTCAGAGGAAGCGGGCAATCAGCCCGATCCGCTTCCTCCGGGCGTCAAGCCCGTAATGGTCGCGAGTTCCAGCCGGCTCATGGCACTTTTGGGATTGCTGAATATCCTGGGTGTCTTTCTCGGCTTCGGCTATTGCTTTCTCTACGCCGCGTTCGCGGGCACGGTAAGCCTGACGGACATGAAGTCTGTGATCTATTACGTGTTCAGCGGAGCTGTCATGTTCGCGCCTTACTTGGCGAATCAACTGCAAAGCGCTTTCAGTTCATTCGGTGGTGCCGTCGCCGTGCCGCAAACCGTCGTGCAAGCTATCCAACCAGTTGTGCAGCCCGCGCTGGTGCTGGTGCGGGGAAATGCTGTCGGCTAGGCTTGAGTAACGGACCGCCGCAATACTGAAAACTAGGGGCTTGCCGCATAGATTTCGTTAGTAGGATCGGGCGGCTGGGTTGTTGGCAGAAGGTGAAACCGTGTCGTCAAGATAGCTTTTCTCCGCGAACTCGGCGAGGGTTCTCGGCGGCCTCTGCGTTTTGGGATTTTAGCCAGACTGGGGAAAACAGAGGCTTAGATCGCGGAGGTCGCCGAGAAGGTCCGCAGAGGGCGCTGAGAAAAGCAAAATGCCTTTACCGTGGTTGGGTTTGTTGAATTTAGCCTCGTTCCACCACTAACGCTTTCTGCGCACAATCCACTAGCGCCGCTTCTTCAGCAACTCTTCTTCTGTCTTCTGTGCTCGCCGCGCGGTCTCAAGCAATTGCCTGGCGTTTTTGTTGTTCGGATCATTCGCCGCTTTTGTGAAGCAGTCGATGGCAGTAGCGTAATCGCCGACGTCAAGAGAGGCCATTCCTTTATTGACTAAAGAATCCGAACTTTCGGCGGTATTCCCATTCGGAGGTGGGGCTATGGGAGGAACCACCTGGAGCCGATTGTTGATCCGGGTAACCCCTGCAACCATGGCTGACAAAGATGCCGCAGTAGTCGAATCTGCCATGCTCGGCACGACTCCGTCGAGTATGACCTCGCCCGTGTCGGACACAGAAACCTTAATATGTGCAGCCCGGACGGCGGGCGAAGGTGCGTTCTTGAGGTTTTCCACCACCGCGTTCTCGATCTGCGTGCGCTGGACGGTCCGGTACTTGAGGTAGCCGACTCCCGCAATCACCGCAAGCGCCAGACACAGCCCAATCAGCACCAGTACGTTCCTCGCCTTGAATGTCCTTTGCTGGACGAAGACGTGTTGTGCGGCGCTTTTGGGTAACGGCGGCTGATTTGCCGGCGCGGAAGGGACGTAAGGCGCGGGCGTGACGTCCGGCGACTGCAGAACGACGGACCCGGAAGAAGGAGGTGGAATCGGGACTTGCGATGACTGGACTGGCGCCGGCGGCCCCTGTACATTCTGCGGATTCTTGCTTGCCAGGTTGGGCGGCACAGTCGAACCGCCAACAACGCGCACGCTGGATGTAGTGTCGCTTCCCACCTGATCAAGCGCAGCAATGAATTGCTCGGCATTTTGAAATCGCAAATCGCGCGATTTATCAATCGACTTCAGAATTACTTTCGAAAGTGCCGGAGGAATGTTCAACTCCGGCACCAGTTCATCCGGCGGACGGACCGTTCCCTGCATGTGCTGCATCATGATCAAGTAGAGAGTATCGCCCTCAAAAGGCAGTCTCGCGGTGACCATCTGGTAGAGAACTACGCCAAGCGAATAAAGATCGGTGCGCCCGTCGATCTCTTCGCCCGCCTTCTTCCCCATGAATTGTTCAGGCGACATATAAAGCGGCGTGCCGACAACCATGCCGGTCATGGTCATTCCCGTTTGTGCATCTCCTGCAGCCTGGCGAAGTTTTGCAATCCCGAAATCGAGGACCTTGGCCGTCTCTTGTCCTTGTTCATCGACGGTGAGAATAATGTTGCCCGGCTTGATGTCCCGGTGAACGAACCCAAGTTTATGCGCGGCCCCAAGTGCCCGAGCTGCCTGGGTGGCGATACGAACGGCACGCGGCACGCGCAAGGGTCCTTCGGCCTGAAGGATTTCTGCAACATTCCGTCCCTCCACCAACTCCATGACGATGAACGGACGGCCATCATCTGTGTAATCGAAGTCATCCACGCGCACCGCATTCGGATGTCGCAGTTTTCGGGTTACAACTGCTTCGGTCTGAAACCGCTGCAGGAAATTCGCATCGCCCGCGATGGAATCATTGACGACTTTGATGGCGCAGAACTCGTTGAATGTGACGTGCCGCCCTTTGTAGACAGCTCCCATGCCGCCAATGCCAATCCGCGCGAGGATCTCGTATTTATTGCGGATGATCATTCCGGGCTGAAACTCATGGCTACTCTGTAGCCCGGTTTGATCTGCCGGACAGACGTTGTAGTCACCCGGATAGGTTTTGTGGCACGAGGGACAATATTTCATCGGTTCACGCTGACAGATCCAGCCTTGGGCTGGCGAGCACGCAAGAAAAGAATGCTCATGCAGAACCCCGCACATGTCAAGAGCTTGCCAACCGGGCTTGCAAACGCAGAGAATGGCTTCGGTAAAACGAACGTCATACCTGACTCATGCTTCTTCGGCCCAAATTCATCATGCTTGTCGCCTCCTTTGCCTTGGCGACCGCCTTGGTTTCGGCTCAGACGGCCGAATTCGATGCACTTCGCCACAAGGCCGAGGCGGGAGATGCCAAAGCGCAATTCGATTTGGCCGATGCCTATTCGGAAGGAAAAGGCGTCACCAAGGACTCCGCCAAAGGAATGGAGTGGCTAAAAAAGTCTGCACTCCATGGCTATGCGGGTGCGCAGGTTGTACTGGGGTACTTTTATCAGAAAGGGATTAATACGGAAAAGGATCCCTCAGAAGCGGCGAAGTGGTACAGGAAGGCCGCAAAACAGAGCGATAAAGATCTCAAGCACGCGCAGACTGCCCAAAATCACCTCTCAGAGATGCTCGCCGAGGGCTCAATCTCTGTCAAGGAAGCAGACTGGCATGCCTCCGACCCATCTACGACAATCGCGAGACAGCCAAAAACGAACAAATCGCCGCCATTCTCAGTCGGCGAAGTGGAAACCGGACTTACCGGCGGGATTACCAGCAAACGCATGGCGAGCCTGGTTAACACCTACGGAGTTGATTTTTCGTTGAGCGCCAGCACCCGGAAGCGTCTCACCGACAAAGGCGCCGATGATAGCCTGTTGTCTACCATCGCCTCCTCCAAGCGCTAAGTCCGATTGTTCTCTCATAAAAAGCAAAAGGGTCGGCACCTACCGGAGCCGACCCCAAAAAATTCATTCGCGTCTTTCCAGACGGTGGTTTCGCTGGACTCTGCGGCTTAACTAGCTCTCCGTAGCGTCGGCAGGGAGGACTGGCAGGTCGTTGCTCGCGGTGGGCAAAGAAGAAGGGGGCCTCCGTCAGCAGAAGGCACCGGTTGAACGCTCGCTGCCAGGAATGTGCCGATCATTACGGCGGTCAGAATCGTGATTTTCGCTACCAGCTTTGCATTCATTTTTACCGTCATTGTCTTGCTCCTCTGGGACCTGGGGAATTCTTGCTCGGTTCAGACCGTCGCAAGTGACTTTAGTAAAGCAAGCAGTGTTCCAAATCCTTGACAAAGCAGCTCTTCTCTGTAACAACCGGAGGCTCATTGAAAAATAAGGGGTAATCCCCTCTGCCGCTTCCGCTCTTCGGAAAACTCCTGAGGTTTGGACGGGAAGTACCAAACAAAAACGTGAGGGCCTAACCTTTCTGTTAGGTGCGTTACGGCGGAGCCTGGGGCGTCCGAGTATACTCATGGCGTCATGGGCCACTTGGGCGAACAGGCCGCGGTTCCTGTCGGCGCACGGCTGGAGGCCGTCAGCGGTCCCCTGAAGGGGAAGGTCTTTTCGCTGGCTGCGGGTGAGCTTTCGATCGGCCGCGATCCCTCGAATGAGATATCCCTCCTTGACTCCCTGGTATCGCGTCGACACTGCATTATCCGCAAGGAATCCGAGGCCTTCCGCTTGCTGGATCTGGAAAGTCGCAACAACACCTTCGTCAGCGGCGTGCCCGTTCGGGAGAGAGTTCTAGTACCCGGGGACCAGATCCGCGTAGGCAACTCCGTTCTCGTGTTCCAGGGTCCAGGCGGTGAATCCAGCACCGACGCCTCTTTTCAGCTTGACGCAACGCCTGCCCCCGGAGCGGCGACCGTCATTTTGCGAAAAGAGGACGCTCTCTACCTGCAACCTCGGCGGGCCGAGTCCCTTCCTGCCAACGCCAGAACTGTCCGCGATCTGAATGTGCTGCTGGATTTCAGCCGAACCTTGAATTCGGTGCGCGGCCTCGCCGCTCTACAGGAAAAAGCACTGGAGGCTGTTCTCGAGGCTGTGCCGGCCGATCAAGCCGCCATTCTGTTGACTGAAGACGGCGTCGACGGATTCTCTTCTATCTTGGGTCGCGACCGCCGCCTGGGAGCCAACCAGCCGATTCGTGCCAGCCAAACTATCCTGAACCGCGTTCTCAAGGAAAGTCTTGCTGTGCTTTCGAGCGATGTCCAAAGTGACGACTCCTACCGCGAAGCGGAAAGCCTGCTTGAACGCCGGGTGCACTCGGTGCTCGCGGTGCCTCTTGAAGTGCGGGGTAAAGTGCTTGGAGTCATGTACCTCGAAGCCAGTTCTCCGGATTCTCGTTTCGACTCCGATCTTCTACAAGTGGCAACGACTCTCGGCAACATCACTGCGCTCGCTATCGAAAATGCCCGGCACCTGGAGAGGCTCGATGGCGAGAATCGCCGCCTGCACGAGGAACTGAATATTCATCACAGCATGGTTGGCGAGAGCAAGGCCATGCGCGAAGTCTATGAATTCGTTTCCCGGGTTGCCGGGCGGGATTCGACGGTACTCATCTCGGGCGAGAGCGGAACAGGAAAAGAACTGGTCGCGCGGGCCGTCCACACGAACAGTCCCAGGGTCGACAAGCCGTTTGTCGCCATCAACTGCGCAGCGATTACAGAAACACTCCTTGAGAGTGAGCTCTTCGGACACGAACGGGGAGCCTTTACCGGAGCGGTCGCTCAAAAGAAAGGGAAGCTGGAAGTCGCGGAAGGCGGGACCGTTTTCCTGGACGAAATCGGGGAACTCGCGCTTCCTATGCAGGCCAAACTCCTGCGTGTTTTGCAGGAGCGGGAGTTTGAGCGCGTCGGCGGTACACGCCCCATCAAACTCGACGTGCGGCTGATCGCTGCGACCAATCGCGACCTGAAAGAGGCGTCGCGCACCGGAACGTTCCGCTCGGATCTCTATTACCGTTTAAACGTCGTGTCGCTCCAGATGCCGGCCCTGCGGGAGCGGCGGGAGGATATTCCGCTGCTGGCAGCATTTTTCGCGGCACAGCACGGCGAGAAGGTGAAACGCCGGGTGGCCGGCATTTCCCCGGAGGCTCAGGCCTGCCTCGCGCGCTATGACTGGCCTGGCAATGTGCGCGAACTGGAGAACGCCATCGAGCGGGCGGTAGTGCTGGGCTCGACGGAAGTAATCCTCGCCGAGGATCTGCCGGACTCGATTTTGGAGGAAACTGCCACGTCAGGGCAGCCCGTGAATGCACTGGCAGAGGGCATTCGTGAGGCCAAGAAGGTGCTGATCGAGCGGGCTATCGAGCAGGCCAATGGAAACTACACCGAAGCGGCGAAAATCCTTGGTGTGCACGCCAACCACTTGTTCCGGCTGATTCGTACGCTGAACCTGAAGCCCAAGCGCGCGCGTTAAAATAGTTAAAATAGAAGGACAGGATCAAGATGACTTGCCCGCCAAAGGCACGCTCAACGAGTGAGCGATTAGGGTACCAACGCCCGCGCTGGCAGAACCACCAGTTGTCGCGAGGCCCGTCCTCGCTTACTTTGAGCCGGTGGGTTCGTCTAACCGATTCGCGGGTGCATCTTTCTTTGTTCTTCTGGCATCCAAGCACGGCAGTTTGTATCCAACGCCAGCCGCGGTAACAGGGATATGAGTAACCCTTCCAGCGTCGATCCGGACACGTTCCAGCAGCTTTTGGCCAACGCATTTGCGGTTCAGGAGAGTCAGATCAATAGCCAATCGCTCTTCGCCGTGATGGAAATCCAACGGATGCTCAGGAACGGAGATCCAGACGTGGATGCAGCCATGTACCGCCTGGTAGAGTGTGCTCGAAACGCTGCCAACGCCACTGGAGTCGCAGTTGCCCTTCTCAAGGGAGGCCAACTAACTTACCGAGCCGGGACTGGAAGTGCCGCAACCTACGTAGGGCGGCAAGTCGCCGCCTCACTCACTGTCTCCGCTGACCTCGACAGAAGCCGCGAGATTCTCCGTGTCGAGGATGCCGAGACGGACACACGGATTGAAGCGGCGATTTGTCGGCAGTTCGGTGCCCAATCGCTTCTGATCTTGCCGATTTATGACGTCCGAGGCCTGGCGGGCGTACTCGAAGTGCTGTTCAGCGAAGCACATGCCTTCCAGCACGGCGAGGTGCGCACCTATCAACTGATAGCGCGACAGATCACTGAACGAGATTGGGTCTTTGTCCGCCCCATCCCCCAGGAATTCCCTAGGCCCGCGATACGCCGCCGCCTTGGCGCAGGCCCGGGAATTACTAATGCGCAGCCAATCAACCATCCTCGCGATGAAAATGCAGATTGCTAAGGACGTTTCCTGGCACAAACGCCAGTTGAGCTTAGCTTTGGCATTTCTTGCTATGGCAGCGGGGTTGACTTGCTGGATTGCCTACAACGGTCGCCGCCCGGTTTCGTCCTCAGAATCTTCTGCTCGACCCGCATCAGCGGCTATCGATCCACCGGTTCCCTCGAAGGCTGCCGAAGCCCTACCGGAGAACGCCGCGACCGCTGTCGACCTCTCCGTGAAACCTGTGATGCCCAGGCTTCAGCGTGTGCAGGTAGGAAAGTATGAAGTCGATTACATCGGAGAAGACGTCACGGTCCGCTATTTCAACTATCCAGCAAAGCCGCAGCGGAAGCCAGTCGCTGGTCATCGCGTCGTCCATATCGGCGATGACGTTACGGTGCGTTATTTCGCACCCACGCCTGCGGAGCTACCCGGCAGGCAGTGAAATCCTGACATACCGGTTGACTCTGCCCACGAGAGGTCCCGTTACTTCAGTCCGCGCACCAAAAACAGGTTCGCAAGATCGCGTTGGAAGGTGGCCGCGCATGCCTTGCCGTCCGCCGACAAAGCCAACGGTCCAAAAAATTGAGCTCCCGGTTCGGGAACTTTCACCACGAGCCAAGTCTCCTTGCGGCGCGTCGCAATCTCTAACCGGCTGATCTTGATGCCAGCAGCTTCGCGCTGCTGCAGGAACAAATAACGGCCATCCCCACTCCACCGCGCGACGCTCTCTCCGGTTTGCAAGTCGACGACAGTCTTGGAATTCCCGCCACCCACCGGCGTCAATAGGAGTCTGTGCGGGTCCACGGTGACGAACCACTGGCCGTCGGGCGAAACTCGCATCCCTCGCGTCCCTTCAGGGGTCACCGGCGACGTCTTGTTCGTCTCCAGGTCATAGATCCAGGAGCGTGTCGGGTGTCC
>Ga0210409_10007344_pt1 | contig 11356 bp, 11 predicted proteins | sample IncBWH17MmetaG_FD_161649 | JGI IMG/M metagenome (GOLD analysis project Ga0210409, IMG submission 161649) | Forest soil microbial communities from Barre Woods Harvard Forest LTER site, Petersham, Massachusetts, United States - Inc-BW-H-17-M | ecosystem: Environmental > Terrestrial > Soil >...
CGTTCCAGTTTCTACAGCGCTGGATCAGTGAACAGAATCAGGAAAAACGAGCTGCATAGAAGTCGTCTGTTGGAAGACGAAAAACAGAGGGAACCTCAGTCAGACTCTCCAATTAATGGCTTTGCTTGCGCCATTTCAACCGAAAAAAATAAAAATATGAACGAAATAAAGAAGTTAAAACTGCTTTTATTATTCAGGTTTTTCATAGCTAACTCTTACAGAAATATGGTTTCTTGGTGTAATAAATTCTTCAGATGCACTGGTATCCGTCCCATCAAGGAAATAACGCGCCAGATATTTTGTATAAGCTTGCCTTTCGTAATAACCAAATCCCCCTCCATTCACTGCAATGTTTATACCATTGACATCTGAAGGCTCTATCCCATTGTCACATTTCCGATTTATTTTCTGCCACGCCCAGTAAAAACACCCGCTGTCGGTAGCGATAATAGAGTTCGTCTTCAACACAACGGGGTCAAAGCGTGGAGCCCATTTTTTAGGTGGTTTGTTAGGATCTAGACCGATGATATTTCCATGTGCATCCCGTCTCGTTGGATCGCCAAAGTAGTGAAGTGATGTCGAGGTAATGCGTGGGTCGACATATTGCCAAGCGGAAAAAATGATATTTTACCAATAATACTGTATCACAGCTTCTCCCGGCCAAAATCACCGGTTCCGGTCTTTTTATCAGCGTCGGCCAGAACCCGCATCAATCACAAACTCAGCGCCGCTGACATAGCGGCTGGCATCCGACACCAGGTACAAGATCCCCGCCGCCACATCGGTAGCCGAGCCGCGCCCGGCCAGCATGCGCATCTGCGCCATGTCGGCCAGCGCCTAGGTCAGGTCGCCTTGCTTACGCATGGCCGCCGCCAGCGACGGCGGACGCAGCAAGCCCGGGTGGATTGAGTTGACGCGGATATTGCTTGCGGCATAGCGCATCGCGTTCATTCCGGCGACGCGCAGCGCCGCCCGCGCCGCATGATCGGCCGCTTCCTGGCGCGCATCGTCCATCGCACACAAGGACAACACGTTGACGATAGCGCCCCCGCCGGCCCGCTCCATCGCCGCCAGCACGTGCTTGCTGCACAGGATGCTGCCGTTGACGTTGGCCTGCATGGCGTTTTCCCACTGTTTGATCGAGAGGCCCTGCGCCGATGGATTGTCGGCGTCGATGCCGGCGCTGTTGACCAGGATATCGATACGGCCAAAGTAAGCCTCGACCGCAGCCATCACCCGCCGCACCGCGCTGCTGTCGCTGACATCGAGCTGCCAGAACCTGGCCCTGCCCTGTTCGCTGCCGAACAGCCTGGCGACGGCATGGCCCTCCTGCTCGCGCGCATCGAGGATCGCCAGCCGGGCACCTGCGGCGTTGAGTGCGCAGGCGATGTGGAGGGCGATGCCGCGTGCTGCGCCAGTGACCAGGGCTACTTTGTTGTTTAGGGAGAAGTAGGCGTTGAGTTGGTTCATGATGATTTTACGTTCGACGTGTACGTAACCCAATACTAAGTATTCCTTAGTGTAACATCAAGAGAAAACTAAGAATATCTTAGTTTTTGGGGCAAAAATGTCACTGGCAAAAAGGCTTAAAGAAGCCAGATTAGAGGCTGGTTTGTCCCAGGAACGGCTTGGCGTCATCGCTGGAATTGACGAGATGTCTGCAAGCGCGAGGATGAATCAGTATGAGCGAGGGAAGCATGTGCCGGATCTTTCTATGGTGGAGCGGCTTGCTTCGGTATTGAATGTACCGGCGGCTTATTTTTACGCTGCGGATGATGATTTAGCTAGATTACTAATGATGTTTCATCGTCTAAAGCACAATGATAAGAAGCGCATAATCATTTTGACTGAAGAGATTTATGACAAATAGCACAGATATTTCGTAAGAATCAGAGTTCAATCAACGGAAATTGCCTCCCCTTTTTTATGAGGAAATAATCTATGGGCAGCAAGAGCAAGCGGCTAAAGGCATTCCTCACAAAACACCCTATTTGTTGCTATTGCTCGGGCCAAACGCCAGCCACAACAGAAGACCATTGGCCATCTCGATCCATTTTTGACCAACGTAAATGGCCGGAAGGCTATGTATTTCCCGCTTGTACCCGCTGCAACAATGCAACTGCCAGCGATGAGGCACTATTTGCATTGCTATGCCGATTAAATCAGGAACATTTAGATGCAGCCAAATCAGAACAAACTAAAAAACTGCTGATGGCCGTAAATGAGCGTCTTCCAGCAATCTATCGTTCATTTTTTCAATCCCCAAATCAAATACGAAGATGGTTGACAGAAACGGGGAGACAGCTAGAGCCTGGGCAAAGCACTCGAGATGTTCCTGTGATATCGCTAAAACATCCTGAAATCCATGAGCGGGTTAAACGATGCGCCACGAAACTTTTTCTGAGCCTTCATTATCTTCATACCGGACGAATATTGAGTAACGATGGGGGAGTAATTTTTCTTTGGTTTACAAACGCCACTAAAACTGACGAGATACCTATCCAAATTGTGACACCATTTTTGACAGGAACTCCAAAATTAAAATGGCAAAATTTCCCCCTAAACGATCAATTCACCTATAGCTACGGTGCGGATGAAATAGAAGGATTGGTAAGCATATTCTTTGCAACATTTAATTCCAGCGTTGGAATGATTGGTATTCTTTTCAACGATCTCTCAAATCTAAAAGTCGACATTCCACAGGAACAAATTTTACGTCCCTTTACTACAGTTCTAAATCCATTAGATCTGTCAATAATTTGATATTTATCAAAGAACCACAGCCCCACTCCGTACTACGCTCATCGATTATTCATTCCCCCCAAAAAATCAATGGCAACCGAGCTATTCAACAACGGCCAGCACGTCTGCGTCATGTTTTCCGACCTGGTGGAAGAAGATGAAGGCGAAGTCGTCCAGACCAACCAGTTCTTCATCTGCGACCACGGTCAAGGCGCGCTGATCGACCCCGGCGGCCAGATGACTTACAACGAACTGTTCATCGCGCTGAGCCGCTTCTTCCCGCCCAAGGAACTGAAATACATCCTGGCTTCGCATGCCGATCCTGACATCGTGGCCTCGGTCGGCCGCTGGCTGACCGGCTCGGGATGCCAGGTGGTCATCTCCAAGCTGTGGTCGCGCTTCATCCCGCATTTTTGCCCGGCGGGGAAAACCGCCGGCCGCATCATCTCTATTCCGGACGACGGCTTGCGCATCCAGATCGGCCAGAGCGAGGTGCTAGCGCTGCCGGCGCACTTCCTGCACTCGGAAGGCAATTTCCAGTTCTACGATCCCATCAGCAAGATCCTGTTCTCGGGCGACCTGGGGGCGTCGATGGTGAGCAACAGCGATGCGGCGCAGCCGGTGACGGATTTCTCGGCGCACCTGCGCAGCATGCAATCGTTTCACCGGCGCTATATGAGCGGCAACCGTGCTTGCCGTTTGTGGGCGGCGATGGTGCGGCAGCTGGATATCCAGTGCATCGTGCCGCAGCACGGCTGCATGTTCCAGGGGCCGGAAATGGTGGCCCGCTTCATAGACTGGGTCGAGCAGCTGGATTGCGGCATCGATCTGCTGAGCGAGCAGCACTACAGCCTGCCCAGGAACTGGCTGCTGCCCGCGGATGAATTTTAAGTTCTTGATAGCCCGAACAAAGGCCGCGCCCAGACGCCGAAGTAGCTGCCGATCAGCGCTGCGACGAACCACAGCCAGCCATGCACGCTGGCGGAAGCGATGCCGCTGAAGTAGGCGCCGATGTTGCAGCCGTAGGCTAGCCGGGCGCCGTAGCCCATCAGCAGTCCGCCGACGATGGCGGCCAGCAGCGAGCGCAAGGGGATGCGCCACACCGGTGCGAACTTTCCGGCCAGCGCGGCGGCGAGCAAGGCGCCGAGCATGATGCCGACATTCATCATGGAGGTGATGTCGGTCGCCAGGCTGCCGTTCAGCTGCGCCAGCTTGTCGGCCGAGGACCAGTAGGGCCAGGAGGCGACGTCTATTCCGCCGGCGGCCAGCAGTTTCGCGCCCCACAGGGCGAAGGCGGAAGTGATGCCCCACGGCCTGCCGGCCAGGGCCAACGTGGCGAAATTGAGCACGGCCAGCGCCAGTGCGCCGGCCAGCAGCGGCCATGAGCCCTGCAGGATGCGGCGCCAGCCTGGCCCGCTGGTCGAAGCGGGCGACGGCAAGCTGCCGTGGCGGCGGCGCTCCAGTACGACGGTGAGCGCGGCGATGCCGGCGAATACCGCGAGGTTAAGCAACAGTGCCGGCATCAGTCCGAACTGCTTCAGCAGCGAGATGCCGGCCAGATGTGGGGTGGCTGCCCACCAGCTCAGGTGCAAGGTGCCCAGCACGGAGCCAGCGATGAAAAAGAACAGGGTGACGATCATGCGGATGCTGCCGCCGCCGACGGTATAGAGCGTGCCGGAGGCGCAGCCGGATCCGAGCTGCATGCCGATGCCGAACAGGAATGCCCCTGTCAGCAGGGATACGCCGACCGGCTCGATATTGCCCCTGACCGGGGTGCCGAACAGCGAGCCGGCGGCCAGCGCCGGAAAGAACAGGAGGCAGGCCAGCGCCAGCATCGCCATCTGCGCGCGCAGACCGGCGCCGCGCCGCTCGGAGATAAAGACGCGGAACGCGGAGGTGAAGCCGAACTGGGCGTGGTACAGGGCAAATCCGAGCGCCGCGCCCACCGCAAACAGCAGCGCCTGGCGCCCGGACACGGCCTGCGCCAGCCACATGGCGACCAGCGCCAGCAGCAGCAAGGAAAAAGCTGCCGCCAGTCCGTGGATTGGGGGTCTGTCCGGCTGGGCAGCCGGCATCGTCAAAGACAGGTCAGCCATCTTGCACTCCTGAAAAAACTGCTGGTCCGGGCTGCCAGGCTCGATTCAGCCGGCAGCCCGATATGCGCCGCGCCGTCGCCGGCGGGCACGCTATTCGCTGTCCGGCTTTGCCAGGGTCTGCAACAGCCGCGTCGTCAGATACAGCCGCGGCGCCACGCTGTCCAGGTCGGCCCATTCATCCGAGGAATGGATGCGGTCGCCGACGATGCCCATGCCGTCCAGCACCACCGGCTTGCCGCTCTTCGGATTGTAGGCGAAGCCGGCGTCGGTGCCGTAGCGCATGCCGACCGGGGCAATGCTCTTGCCCAGCTCGCGGTAGATCTGGTCGGCGACGGCGGCCAGATGGTCGCTGGCCGGGTTCTTGCTGAACGGCGGCCGGCCGTATTCGACCTTGACGCTGACCTCGGTGCCGGCAATCAGCTTCTTCTGCACGATCTTGTCGGCGTCGGCCTGGACGCGCGCGATTTCGCTCAGGTCGGACATGCGCATGTCGGCGATGGCGCTGGCCTTGTCGGGAATGATGTTGGCGCGGTCGCCGGCCTGGATGATGGTCCAGCTGACGGTGGTGCCTTTCACCGGATCGCCCAGGTCTTTCAACTGGACGATCTGGTTGGCAATTTCGACGGCGGCGTTGCGGCCTTTTTCCGGCGCCGAACCGGCGTGCGAGGCCAGGCCCTTGACGTCGAGGTTCACATGCGCGATGCCGTTGGTGGAGACGGTCACGCGGTCGGCCTCAGGCGGTTCATAGATCAGCACATAGTCCTGGTCGGCAGACAGCTTGCGTATCATTTCGCGCGAGCCCGCGGAACCCTTTTCTTCATCCGGATTGAACAGCACGGTGAGGGTCTTGTAGTTATCGATGCCGCGCTCGCGCGCCAGGTCCACCGCATACAGCACGATCAGGGCGCCACCCTTGGCGTCGGCGACGCCGGGACCGAAGGCCTTGTTAGCTTCGACCCTGAACGGCCGCTTGGCGGCTTCGCCGACGCCGAAGACGGTATCGAAATGGATCATCAGCATGATGTTTTTGCTGCCCTTGCCTTGCAGGGTGCCCAGCACCATTTTTCCGGCTGAAGGCGGTGCGGCGACGATCTCGACTTTGGCGCCCAGTTTCTTGAGGCGTTGTGCCAGGAAGGTCTCTACCTGTCCCAGGCCTTTGGCGTCGTCGGTGCCGGAATCGATATTCACCAGTGTGGCGAGGTCGCGCAAGAACTCCGGTTTCTTCTTGCTGGCGGCGGCCATCAGGGCATTGTCCGTTTGGGCGAAAGCGGTGGCGCAGATGAAACATGAAGCTGCCGCTAGCAATGTGCGCATTGCATTTTTTCTCATGGTGTCTCCTATGGAATTGATGTTGCCGGATTTGCGCCGGCTGCTTCGAGCAAGGCCGCGGAAGTGCTATCCCATGCCGCGTCCGCCGTCCTTGGCTGTGGCCATCTCGAACAGGTCGAATACGTCGTCGTAGAGGAAGGATTTTTTTACCGGCTGGGCGTATTCCGCCGGATTGCCGTAGGCGAGGATCTTTTGCTCGCAGTCGTGCCTGGTCCTGGCGATGATGGCGTCGGTCTTGTCGCCTTCCAGGTTGGCGGCTACCCAGTATGTCAGCTTCATGGTCTCCCCTGCTCCGGTTCAAAATTTTCCGCGCTGCCGGCGCCTGGCCATTTCACGGCAGCCTGCGGACATGACATCGCGCTTGCGTCTTACGATGCCACATTTTGCCGGGTTTGTCTTTGAAGTTTATTGCAGCAGGCCGTTGTTCGTCAGCGCTCACTGCACCTGATAAGACTTCGTTCCGTCCGACCAGCGCAAGGTCTGGCGCCATTTTCCATGCTGTTCGCGCAGCTGCAGATCGTGGAAGCCGCTGTGCATGGCAGGCAGCACACTGAGCGCATTGCTGCCGTAAGAAACGTCATGGCTGCGGGTGCCGTCCTTGTGCCAGTCGCCGGCAATCATCTTGTCGAACAGCATGGGCTGGGCAAACACCACCCGCAGCGCCTTGCCGTCGATATGGAACAGGTACAAGGCTTCGAACGAAGCGCCGCCGCCGGCATAGCCTTCGAACCATCCGGCGCGCACACCAAAAGCGTAGTCGCCGTCGCGCAGCAGGTAAGGCGCCAGATCGAAGCGTTGCCAGTTGTCCGGCAGGCCGGTTGCCGGTCCTTTGCCGTCATCCGAACCGATCGCCTGCGGAGTGTCGATATTGGTCGCGCCCCAGTCGGTGGCAACCGCGACGGCTTCTTCAGTCCTGGCGATCAAGCGCGGCGCGGCATCGCCGCTGCGCTCGAAGACGCCGAACCAGATCTGTTTATCCTGGCTGTCGCTGAAACCGTCGCAGGAGGATGCCGGGTTCTTCAAGTCCTGGGGCACGGGCGCGACGGCCAGGCAGACTACCGCCACATACCAGCCAGGCCGCTGCGGCCACGGCTTGGCGCCGGCCAGGATCACGCGCGCCGGGTCGCTGCCAGGCGCCAGTTGCGCCGCCAGCAGGTTCTTGCTGAAGCCTGGCGGCAATTGCACGCCGAAGCCATCCGGCAAGGCGGCGCCGCTCATTTCGCGGTCGAAGGCGGCGCGGGCATCCGGGTTCTTGATGGCGCCACGCACCTGATCGATTGAATGCACGGTGGTGTCGGCATTGGCATGCGCGACCACCAGCACACTCACGGCAGCGCACAGCAACAAGCGAAAGAAAGAGGGATTCATGAGGATAGGATGTCCGGCTCCAATGATGACGAGCGTCATTCTATCAGTTCAACAATTGCCTGCTTTGGAGGCAGGCGCTTGTACTTATACGGCCTGGCGGCGCAGGGTCAGCAACAGCGAACCGAAAGTAATAAAAGCAGCGCCAACGAAACGGCTGAGCCATTTGGCGAACAAGGGTTTGAGCAGCACGCCGCGGGCGCGCGAGGCGATGAAGGCGTAGCTCAGGTGGGTGCTGTAGGAGATCGTCATGAAGATCGCCATCAGGATCAGGAACTGCGGCAGCAAGGCAGTCTTGGCGCTGATGAATTGCGGGAACAGCGCGGTGAAGAACAGCACGGCCTTGGGATTGGTGGCGGCTGTCAGGAAAGCTTCGCCATACAGCTGGCGGCGCTTGGGCGGGATATCTTCCTTGCCGGCTTCGACTTCGACCGCCAGCACCGTGCCGCGGCCGAACAGGTGGCGCACGCCGATATAGAATAGGTAGCCGGCGCCGATCAGCTTGACCACGCCGAACACCAGCGCGGATGACTTGAGCAAGACGCCGAGGCCGAGTATCGCGGCCGTGGACAGGCAGAACACGCCCGAAATATTACCCAGGCCGGACCACATCACCGAGCGCGGACCGTAGGTCGCGCCATTGCGCAGGCTAAGCAGGATGGAGGGACCGGGACTCAGGATCGACAAAGCCGCCATCGCGGTGAAGGTGAGGATAGTCTGGGTATTCATCGCAAGGGCTTTCGGGTCTGGGCTAAGTCAAACGGCAGTCGCGGACAAGATCGGTGCAGGCTTGGCGAGCCCGACGTGCAAGGCTATCACGATCCGGCCCGCGGCGTCAGGGCTCGGCCCCACAAACTGGCCCGGTGGTTTGAGCAGCACTGTACTACCCCGGTACGAACTCAGGCCGATGACATAAATTCAACTTCGCCAATATCTCATGCGGCGGCGCGCTCAGGGGTCGCTCCATCCTCCTCCCATCGCCTTGTACAGATTGATCCGGTTACTCTGCTCCAGCAGACGCAGGGAGATCAGGTTTTGCCGGGCGCCATACCAGCTGCGCTCTGCCACCAGCGAATTCAGATAGCTGTCGATGCCGCTGCGGTAACGCGCCTCGGACAAGCGATAACTCTTGCCGGAGGCATCGGCCAGGCGCTGTTGCGCGCCCAGGCGCTGATCCAGCGTCGCCCGCTCGGCCAGCGCGTCGGCGATTTCGCGGAACGCTATCTGGATCGCCTTCTCATAGTTGGCGATCTCGATTTCCTTGCTGACTTTCGCGGCGTCGAGACTGGCGCGGTTACTGCCGGCGTTGAATATCGGCAGATTGACAGCCGGCAGGAAACTCCAGGCGCCGCTGCCCGGCTTGAACAGGCCTGCCAGGCTGCTGCTGGCGGTGCCGCCGGCGGCAGTCAGCGTAATGCTAGGGAAGAATGCCGCGCGCGCCGCGCCGATATCGGCGTAGGCGGCAATCAGGGTTTGTTCGGCCGCCAGCACATCGGGCCTTTGCAGCAGCAGGTCCGACGACAGCTGCGCCGGCGTAGCCAGCAGCGCTGCCGAGGTTTGCGGGATACTGTCCGGCAGCAAGTGCGCCGGCACAGCCGCGCCGGCCAGCTGGTTGAGCGCATTCAGATCCTGCTGCACGCGGCTGGTGAATTCGCCCAGATCCACCTGGGCGGCTTCGACGCTGGCTTGCGCCGTCGACAAATCCAGGCCCGAGGTAGCGCCTATGGCGTGGCTGCGCTGGCTCAGATCGTAAGAAATCTGCTGGCTCTTCAAGGTATCCTTGGCCAGCAGCCGGCGTTCATTGTCGGCCGCCAGCGTCAGCCAGGCGCCGGCGACTTCCGCCACCAGGCTGATCTGCACGCTGCGCTGCATTTCCACGCTGAACTGATAGGACGCCAGCGCAGCCGTGCTGAGATTTTTCAGGCGCCCGAAAAAATCCAGTTCGTAGGAACTGAAACCCAGCTGCACGCTCTGGTTGCGCGCGATGCCTGCCGCATTGCCGCTGGCCTGGCTGGCCGGCGTGCGCACGGTACTGCTGCTGGCGGCGACGCCAAGCGCAGGATAGCTGGCGGCGTCCTGGATCCGGTATTGGGCACGCGCTTTTTCGATGTTCAGCACGGCTACCCGCAGGTCGCGGTTGTTGGCCAGCGTCAGCGCAATCACTTCACGCAGACGCGCATCCGTGAAGAAACTGCGCCAGGCTATTTCAGCGGCGGCATCTTGCACCGCGCCCTGGCTGCTGCTCTGAGACCAGGTTGCCGGCACCGGCGCGGCGGGCCGTGCATAGTCCGGCGCCAGGTTGACGCAGCCGCCGAGCAGCAGCGCCAGGCCAGGGATCAATAAGGTATTGCGCATCACTCACCTGCCTTTTGCGGTTCTGCCGCCGCCGGCACCGTGTTTCGGCGCTTTTGCATCAGGCGGCAGATCAGATAGTAAAACAAGGGGGTAAAGAAAATCCCCAGCAGCGTTGCCGATATGGTCCCGCCCAGCACGCCGGTGCCGATGGCGCGCCGGCTGGCAGATCCGGCGCCGCTGGCGAGCGCCAGCGGCAGCACGCCGAACATGAACGCCAGCGAAGTCATCAGGATCGGCCGCAGGCGCAGATGCACCGCTTCCAGCGTTGCCTCCAGCAAGGATTTCCCGGATTCGTGCAGCTGCTTGGCGAATTCGACAATCAGGATCGCGTTCTTGCAGGACAAGCCGACCGTGGTCAGCAAACCGACCTGGAAATAGACATCGTTGGACAAACCGCTGGCCGACGTCAGCAGCACCGTGCCGATGATCCCCAGCGGCACGATCAGGATCACCGCGAACGGCACCGACCAGCTCTCATACAGCGCCGCCAGGCAGAGGAAAACAAACAGGATAGAGGCCGCATACAGCAACGGCGCCTGCGAACCGGACAGGCGTTCCTGATAGGACTGGCCGGTCCATTCATAGCCTATCCCGGCCGGCATCTGCGCCATGATGCGCTCCACTTCCTGCATCGCCACGCCGGAACTGACGCCGGCCGCCGGTTCGCCGACAATTTCAAAGGACGAAACGCCGTTGTAACGCTCCAGCAGGGATGGTCCGTAAGTCCAGCTGGCGCTGGTGAAGGCAGAAAACGGCACCATCTGGCTGGCGGCATTGCGCACGTGCCATTGTTCCAGGTCATGCGCCTGCATGCGCGACGCTGAATCGCCCTGCACGTAGACGCGCTTGACGCGGCCGTTGTTGAGGAAGTCGTTGACATAAGTGCCGCCCATCGCGGTCGACATGGTGGAGTTGATGTCCGCCGTGCTCAGGCTCAGTGCACCGGCCTTGCTGTCGTCGATCTCGACGCGGAACTGCGGCGTATCGTCGAGGCCTGTGGTGCGCACGTTGGCCAGCTTGTCGCTCTTGCCGGCCAAGGCGATGAACTCGTCGCGCGCCTGCATCAGCGCGTCATGGCCGACGCCGCCGACATCCTTCATCTGCACATCGAAGCCGGAACTCTGGCCGAGGCCGCGCACTGCCGGCGGCAGGGTCACGAAAATCCTGGCGTCGCGTATCTTCGCCAGATCCCGGTTGGCGCGGCGCGCAATCTCCGCCGCGCCCTGGGATTTTTCCTTGCGTTTGTCCCAATCCCGCAGCTTGATGAAAGCGCGTCCGACGTTCTGGCTATTGCCGCTAGAGCCGGAGCCGGTAATCGACAGCAAGGCGTCGATCACTTCCGGCTGCTTCAGGAAATACTGCTGCACGGTGCGCATGACCTGCGTGGTCTGCTCCTCGGTGGCGCCCACCGGCAGCTGGACCTGGGCGTTCAGCACGCCCTGGTCTTCATCCGGCAGGAAGGAGGTAGG
>Ga0210409_10007346_pt1 | contig 11353 bp, 13 predicted proteins | sample IncBWH17MmetaG_FD_161649 | JGI IMG/M metagenome (GOLD analysis project Ga0210409, IMG submission 161649) | Forest soil microbial communities from Barre Woods Harvard Forest LTER site, Petersham, Massachusetts, United States - Inc-BW-H-17-M | ecosystem: Environmental > Terrestrial > Soil >...
GCGAATATGCGGGACTCAATCATCAGGGGGAATGTAGACCGTGCGCTCGGTCTGACGCGTGGCCGAAAGCCTTAAGTCACTAAAATTCGCTATGGGCTGCGTGCGGGTTCTTTTCGGAAATGACCAGGGCGGTCAACCCGGTGAACTACGAATATGTACGTAAACGGAACAGATAGCCGTGGTTGCGTATCCCTAGAATCCGACAAACATATTGGGTCGCGCACCGAGCGCAGCCTGCTGAAGTGCATTCTGCTGAGGAAGAACTCACGATTGAGGAAGAATATCCGCGGCAGGAGAAGCCTTTAGCTTGACAAGCTCGCCAGCAAAAAGAGGATTTTCGAGGAATTCCGTCACGAGTTCGTTAAGGCGGGCGCGGACTACCTCCGTCTTTTTCTCGCGGAGAGCCGCCAGCGCCAGCGTGATCTTCGCAAACCGCCGCAGGTAGTGGCCATGATCGGCGGCAATCTCGAGCTGCTGGATGCCTGCCTGCTTGTCGCCGTGGATTCCAGCGAAGCCAAGGACAAACTTCTTGAGGCCGGGCAAACTCCCGATGATGTAATTCGCCGTGCCCAGTCCGGTCGGTATCCATAGTGCTCAGGACGAATTGGCGTTGCGCGAAGCACGAAATCGAGCCGAAAAGGAATCGCGACAGTCGGAGGAGCGTTACCGAGCCTTGGCAGGGAATCCACACTACGGCATTTGCCGCTGCAGTCTCGACGGCAAGTTTCTGGAAGTGAACGACGCAATGACCAAGATGCGCGGCTATTCCTCGAGAGAAGAACTGTTGGCAATGAACCTCGGGAGTGACATTGCACAGAGCCTGGCAGGTGCAAACAATTGTTTGAGCAACTTGGACCGGGAGGGGCGGTTAATCAAATCGAAATAGAATGGAGCGGAAGGATCGCACATCCCTGAAGGTCCGTCTCAGCGGGCAAGAAGTGACCGGTGAGCAGAGTGAGCTAAGCGCCTACGAGCTCATAGCCGAAGATGTCACCAAACAGCGAGAGTTGGAGGATCACATCCGTCGGCAAGCAACCAGCGATCCGCTGACTGGCCTAGCGAACGTCCGGCGATAACAAATGTAGATCGGAAGCGAAGAGTTAAGGAACAGATGCTCAACCAAGCGCATCACGCCAAATATCCGTCTCGGGCCGTTTTCTGAAACCTCGCCCTTGCCTTTCGAAGTGGGGCAAACCAAAATGCACTTAGAGTTGACTTTCGCCTGAGACTCACAACGCCAAGCGGGATTGCGAGGGAGACACGCTTCCTGGTAGTGCTACAACGCGGATACCGAGTCTTTGGGTCCATGGAAAGAGATCCGGGCGCTCCCTATGGTGCAATTCACATCTCCCCGGGTTAGGCGCGCATGGTTGCACTCGTCACTTGTTGCTTGGCCTCTCTCTGGCGTGCCAAGGCTGCCGGCACGAAGGCTCCGACCACCGCCTGCTTGGTCGCGTAGGCTGCCCTATCCAGCGGAAGTTGACCATCGAGGGTGCTCGCCCTCCCCGAACGATTTGGTCTTTTCATCTCTTGAGGGTTTCGGTGAAGATTGATCCCAAGCATCCTCACCTGTTGATCGAGTGTCCCACGCGATCCCGACGATTGTGGTGGTTCCGGGCCGACTATCGCTGGGATGCCAACGCGAAAGCCTATATTTTCCCCTCTCTCGCGCTAAAGAGGGTGGACGGGCCGATGTACGAGTACCAAACGGACTCGCAACGGCGCCCAAAACCGACTTGAAGAAATACTCCAATGTGTGCGTATTGGGATAGCCCGGGTGAACCTCAACTTAGTAAAGTTATTTCGTTTAGCGCCAATCTAGTCCCTCTCCTCCGATCTCTCAGGCGACCGCGAAAGGATTTTCGCGCAACTGGAGGCGGTGATGCACAAACGGTTCATTCTGCTGCTCGGCCTGTTTCTGGGTAGCTACGTGCTGACGGCAGCACAAAGACCTACTCCACAAATTGTCCCGACCCAAGACCGGATTGCGCCGATTGTGACCATCGTTCCAACTGTGCGGGTACCATTGCTAACGGCGGCTTTCCTGTTGCCCGACAACCCCGGAAAATCCGCTCCCCATTTCAGTTACCTGTTCGCGGGGGCTTACGAACCCAACCAAGGCCTGGATGATCTGAAGAACCTTTCGCCGATGCACGAGGTTAAGACTTTGATTCTCACGCAATCGCTCCTACCGCTCGCGCAACTCTGGGGTGGACGTATGCGGCTTGACGGCTTTACGAGCACGCTTCACATGCAGCTTGGTCCTTCAGCCGGCGGCGGTGTGCAGGATTTTCGTTCCCCGCGACAAAGTTATCCCGCTGGGCCACGTTCGGTCGACCTCTACGGTATCAGCCTGAGCTTTCACTTTGGGCGGGACGCACAGGTAGGACACCCCACCCGACAGGCATGGCGGTGTCTGTCGCGGATTGTTGGCACCGTTCTGAATTGACACGTATGTTCAGTTAGATTTTCCACTATCTGATACACGTACACCAGTGCGAATGCCCAGAAAATCGATTCCTATATCTTTCTGACCTACTGTGCGCTACCGTACCATCCTTAAGGGTTCGGCTGAAGTGGAGGTTTTGTGTTATGGAAAGAACTCTATATAGCCTGCGTTCTTGAAACCAATGCAGAAAAGCTGAAAGCCCTCATTCACGAAACGGAAAACGCGATCATCTCGCGTTTACAAACTCGGGAAACCCCCGATGACGAGCACCGGGAGATCGCGCGTGCCTCAGCCTCTCTGCTGGTCCTGAAAAGCGAAAGATTAAGCTGGCCGGGCCATCCGGATAGCAGAAATCCGCAGCTACACGAAGCGGGAAGCGAGAAAATAAGAGAACATCCACCTGCGAATGTGCAATCTTGCGCGGAATATGAGCAGTTGTTTAACAAATGCCTGGATGCCTTGACGCGGTGGACTCGCCTGCATGGCTTTGCCGATTGTCCTAGCTCAATGGGAACACCGCTGGATAGCGAGGTGTGGTGTGCGGAGCGCAATTATGCGGCCGCGTTGTCGGCACTGCACCAACACTCGCGCGGCGGTCGCCTTGTCTGTGAAGACGGGCTGCGGGTTCATGTAAACGGATTTCCGGGTGCCACCACGTACCGCAGCCGGGAACTTGCCCTTTGGGAGCATCAAGAGTCGTCAAGGGACCTGGCAAGAAGGCTTAGCGTCAAGCCCATCAAAACGGACGCCATGGCCCCACAAACCGTGATACCTGAGCATCCACCAATGTCGATTCGCATGGCGAAATTGGTGAAAGAACTGGCGTCCTGGAATTGCTTGCTCGATCGCTGGTGGTCCCATAATTTCACCGAGGCAAAGGATTGGATGATCCTATCAAAAATGGGATTGGCCGGAGTTGTTTTACTCACGATCGCGCAGCGTATTGGTCCGCTAGCGCCCTGGCCGCAAATTGTCCGCGTGCCCTTCGGATTCTCGGGTCTCTTGCTCATCGATGTTTCGTTGGGTCTTGGCGGGTTCCTGCTTCTCTGTGATGGAAATCTGTCTCGCCGAATCAGGCACCTACGCGAGTGGCTCCATGCTCCTTGGTCAATGGGCAACGGTTAAAGCGCAGCCGAAGAAAGCCGCGAGCCAGATCAGTTTGGCATTCGAGGAGCACGGGTGGCAGGGCCTCCAGCGTTCCCCGCTCGCCTAGAACCTGGCTGCTCGGGCCGCACCTCGCGGTTGTAGCCTGTGAATTAATCCTGTTTTGGTCAACCTGAACGGCGTAATGCTTGCACCCAGTTAGTCACTGCATTTCCACAGTCTCAATGCCTCTACTCCTGATTTGTCGAAGACGGCTTGTCTTGGCCATTTGTCGTCTTGTCGTCTATTTAACGGCGTTTTTTCGGTCGGGTTCATCGCGGCGGTTCGCGGTTGCGACTACAGCCACGCCCACAAGCAGCGAAATCAGGCCGACTATTCCAATTAGCGGATTGACCGTATGATGAGCCGTTTGCGAAACGGCAGTTGGACCGCTAGTGACGGTTGTTGGCATCATGCAATACACCGTTTGAATGCCAAGCAAGACGATCCCGAGAATCGCGAGGGCGATGCCGTGAATTCTTCCGAATTGCATGGGAACCTCCGAGTTTCTCTACTGATTGGATGCCCCGCAAGCATCTACGGACTTCGCTGCACCGGGAGCGAAACTCCCCTGGTTGGTTGGTCGCATTACGGGACATCTGCGTACCAGGACTTCACATCTCCAGTTTGCGTGTTGGTGCGGGACTGAAAGCAGACGCCGTCGGAATTTGTCGAACACGCCGGTACCGATAGTGTTCCCAATCGAACTGTTTCCAGGCAGAGGTTATCGCACAATATCTAAATGAGAATGGTGGAGCTCACACACAGCGAGCTGTGCTCCGTCCGCTGTCCAACCTGTGGCGTGGCCGCTGGAAAGCGGTGTCATCTGCATTCACGCTCCACATGCATCGAACCGCACTTAGACCGAAAGCTCTGCGCCATTGAAGCCCTAGAACAAAAAAGAATTCTTGATGCGAACCTACGCGCAGCAAGTAAGCATCACCGTGCGAAACTCCATTAGCATGGTACTGGACAGAAAGAATCGACTCCATGAAGCGATCATTACCAGTGATGTCTTGCACAGCTTGCGGGAACGCCGGATACAACCTCACCCTTGTTAATGGGCGTTGCGGAAAAACTATCGGCGGGGAACGATGCAAAGGCACCAACTCAAGCGCGAATAACTGTGGCGACTGGAAAGAGTGCTCGTCATGTCAAGCAATCGGAGTTAAGCGAAACGCTCAGTGCTCACAATGCAGGGGCGTAGGCTGGCAGTTTGCGAACGGGGCCCAACGAACGGTCACGGTTTGGCAGGCAGCTTCGGATGTTTAGCGCAAACATGCGCCTTGAACTCTTCGTCGCGCTGCCGCTCATAATTTCGCTTCATCTCATCAAGTGTGTCGCCGACAAGTGGTCCTGAAGACTTGAACTCCCAAGCACACGCAGCGCACGCCCAGCCCTAAAAGCGCTCTTTTTCAACCCATATCAACTCGGGGGCGATGACGGCCGGATTCTACACTCACATGGATGCGCTGGCCGGACTTTTGATCGAAGACGAAGTAGTTGCCGCGCGAGGATAGAGCTAGCTTTTCGATGCGAGCCTTGGCAGTTTCCATGTTCGTCACAGCCTCGCACCAGCGAAGATCGCCCGACTCCATTCTGAAAATATCAAGAGAAGGAACCATACCGTCCACCTCCCTATCTGGGACACCTCTTTCTACCAAGTAAGCGTTCCCCAATTCTGTCCCGTTTGAGACAGTCATTCCGCGTCAAGTCTTACGTAAGCCAAACGAACTGATTACAGCTACTGTTCCCTTCGGCACATTCCTTGCGGCGAACTTGTTGGTAAGGTGAGGGTATCGTGACGCGACCCCGAAGGACAGCGTTTCCGCCTGAAAATCGAGGGCTGCGAGCGCGTGAGAAGGTCTTGGCATGGCAAGTACACCCTGGAGCATCGCGGTTCGGTCCTTAGGATTGCTATGCGTATCTCTCGTTTTGATAGGCGAACCGTCGACGCATGCACAGCAGGACACCGGTACAACCCATGTTCCTCTTACGGTGGAACAAGTCGTCAAGAACGTGGAGCAGAGTAACCGAGGGCGGTCTCGCGCACTCCACCGCGTAGAAGGAATGCGCGTGTATCGGCTGAAGTATCACGGTCCCTTGGGTGACCGCGATGCGGAGATGGTAGTGAAAGTCGCATATCAAGCGCCCGCAAAAAAACAATTTACGGTGATTTCACAAAGCGGCTCCAAATTCATCAATGACCGCATTTTCAAGAAATTATTGGAAGGCGAGCAAGAAGCGTTCCGATTGGAGAATCAAGAAGCCACCGCTCTGAACACTGATAATTACGCTTTTGAATTAAAGGGATATGAAGAGACTTCTGAGGGGGCGAGATACATTCTTTCCGTGCTTCCCAGGTCCAAGAATAAGTTCCTTTACCGTGGAAAAGTTTGGGTAGACGCAGTGGACTTTGCGATTGTTCGAATAGTTGCAGAGCCCGCGAAAAGCCCTTCCTTCTGGATTAAAAAGAGCATGATCGAGCAAACGTATGTGAAGGTGGATAGTTTCTGGCTTCCTGCCGGCAGTCGCACTGAAACCATAGTCCGGCTTAGCGGGCTCGCAGTTCTCTCTATTGAGTACAGGGACTACAAAATTGTAGAAGCAGACCCCCCAATGGCGTTGGACTCCACGGTGGCGGCCAAACCTGCGCTGGACCAATTGGACGCGCTAGATAAACCGTGACCGTGCTTAAACAATGTCGCTGTGATTTTCCTTGAATCAGCTCGCCGAACAACTGAAGACCGCCACGCCCTGTGCCTTCAACTTTGACCCGAACGCATCTACAAACACTTATGCTTTGTCGCTCATAATTTGCGATTCAACCTCACAAGCGAGCACTATGCATAGGAGTTTCAGCTTCGGCGAGATTCAAGTTCCTGGTTAGTCCGATTGTATTAGTCAGGTATTACAACCAATCATTCCTTGCGACGCTGGTGCTGTATCTAGTCGTGTACTGCGCATGGCCGTTGGGAAACGTCACTGCGGGGCTTCATAGAACAGTTCCAGAAACGAAGGCGGGTGGCCAGCAGCAGCTTCGACCACCCCACCAATTCTTCGCTTTCCGTCTAGTGCCTTTTTAGCGAGCGCCAGCTACCGCTGCCATTGCGGGCGTTCCCACATTCACCTTGATCTGCTTCGGCTTCGCTTCCTCGCGCTTCGGGAGACTCAGAGTCAGCACGCCATTCTGATAATCGGCTTTGATTGCATCTGATTTCACGGAGTTTGCCAGCGAGAAGCTACGGCTGAACGAGCCATAGGCGCGTTCGATGCGCAGATAGTTGTCCTCGTTCACTTTCGTCGCAAACTTGCGTTCGCCGCGAATTGTAAGAATGTTGTTCTCCACACGGATGTCCAGATCCTGCGGATTCACATCCGGCAGGTCCGCCTTAACGACGAGTTCGTTTTCAGTCTCATAGATGTCGACGGCCGGGGTCCAAGGGGTCAAGTTCGACTCCTCGCCTGCTCGTCCCACCACATCGCCAAACACGCGATTGATCTGTTCCTGCAGAGTCGTAGCCCCGCGGAAAGGTTGTTCCAAGCGATTCATTGTTCTCATGTAATCCTCCTCAGTGAATGATTAGACTTTTACAATGAACCATCCCTCCGCGAATGTATAGATATATTATGTTTATTATTTAAATACTCTAAGCCATGCAGTTGCCACACCTTAGGGATATCTCAATCCGATTCGTGCCGGCTTGCATCCAACGAATTAAGGCGATACTTTGAACTCATTCGACAGCTCCCTCTCCTTACTCACAAAAACGACAACTATCATCGAATGCGAAAATAGAACGCATCCTACGAGAATCACCCTACTGCTGGAAATGCTTGATCTTCAAGGACTACCTGTCCCGCCTACTCTGAATCTTCCGAAACGCCTGCGAGGCGCTCGAGGCGCTCTACGCCGTCTGACCTGCGCCTCCAACTTTATCTGCACTCTTCGCCAGGGCAGCGGGACTCTCTTGGACCCTAGTCCGCGACACGTAGAATCAACAACTGATTTGAATGAGTCTTGGTGAGTCGAACGGCTAAGCCCGTTACCCTACGGGTTACAGGTATCACATGATTGCCCCTGTTCAAGATTGGATAGACAGACTGGGTGTTGTTAGGTTATACGCTCGCGGATGAACGCGCCAGTCCGTCTTGTCATCGCAGACGATTCTGAAACCATTCGCCGTGCCATCTGTACGCTGCTTCAAGTGCAGAGCGCTGTAATCGTCTGTGGCGAAGCTTGCGATTACACGGACCTAGTGAAGATTGTTAGCACATCGGCTGCTGACGTGATTCTGATGGACATGAGGATGCCAGGCGAAAAGCTGATTGACGCTGCCACTATCAAAGGCCATCTTCATGGCTCATGCCTTCTGGCAATGTCTTTCGCCGACGATGAAGAGACGGTCAATCTTGCGAAGGAATACGGAGCGTTGAAGTTGCTAGACAAGATGGAGCTTGCCTCTACTTTGATTCCTGCCATCGAAGAGTGCCTACAACAAAATCGGAGAGGATATCACGCCTGACTAGACAAGGACGTTAGCGACGTTGCCATCAGATACGGCGTTGTAAAGCAAAGCTCTTTTCTTCTCTGGGTACGGCGAAGTACACTTCGACTGCCCCGCAGAAAGGATTCCGTCCAGTGAGCCAACGCATCTACGCATGGCAAGAACCATACATGGCCGCTGTCCGTGAGACTGATGACGCGAATATGCCCGGTCGCATTCTTGAAGCAACTTCGGCAATCGAACAGCGATTGTTAAGCCCGGTGGAACCCGGCTCAGAAGAAGACAGAGCCATACAAAACGCTCAACGCGGCCTTGCCGCTCTTCGAGCCGAACGCTGTAGGCTGGAGGTAAGCGGCGATAGCAGCGGCTCTTTCTCAACGGAAGCATAGGCGTAGGTACATGAAGTCGGGTATTGTCGCTTCAATATAAAGCTGACATCGTGTACTTGTATTGGTGCTCCCGGCTTGCTGGCTGTCACCGGAACGGCGACCCACGCTGATGCCACGCTGGATGCTCAAGTGCCCTAAGTGTAGCCACAACTTCACTCATACTAAGATTGAACTCGCAGTCGTTGAAGAAGCCCGGCGTGACCCTTTTGGAATCCTTCCAAGACCTACGTTTGCCAGTGAAGGCGAAAAACATATCTGCCCCGGCTGCAAAACCGAATCAGTCTTTCAACGGCAACAACTGTTTTATCGCGATGCTTCATCCGATCTTGTTTTCTAAGTTGGTTTCTCCTTTTCTGCTTGCGGAAATTAGGGACTGGATTGAGACCCAGTCTCTGCTGAGCGCCACCGGGTGAGCGGTGGGAACGTTAGTTGGTCTTGCGGTGATAATCCTTTCCGACTTGCTGGATGCGAACTTTTTCTGGTGACGTTTTGCTTTCGGTTCCGCAACCATCAAGTTCATCCTCAGTGTTGGGAACGCGTTCGCGTCCTTTTTTCGGATGTTCCTTTAGCTGAGCATGCTTTCCTTTCGAGTCGCGTGCCCCAGCTTCGGGCTTGCCCGCGACATCGTTCTGGTTTTTTTGTTCCATGGAGTCTCCTGGAAATACGGGTGGAAGCTCGCCACCCCGTGCCGTTGAGAAACTACGGTTCCCACTCTTGGCCAGAGTGGGTTTACCGCTACCGACGAATTCGTGTCCCCGATTGGGTGTGACGGTTCGCCGTGAAGATTAAAATTTTTTGTAGGAGTACGCGCCGTAAATATTTCGCACTGCAGCATCAGGGCCCGGTGAACGTTAGTTTCCGATTATCCCGAATTTGACAGCGCAGGCAGATCGACGATTCTGGTTGTAATTTGCCATTTCTTCACTATTATGGAATAAATGCGAACCAAACTAGACCATCTCGGGAATTTTGAACTGATTGTCTTATTGGCCTTAATACGACTTCGCGCAGATGCATACGGAGTTCCCATCTCGCAAGAAATCGAAGAGAGAATCGGCCGCGAAGTCGCACTGAGTAGCGTTTATGCGACGTTAGAGCGGCTTGAAGAGAAAGGCTTGGTGTCTTCGGATTTGGGTGAGCCGACGTCCGAACGTGGTGGGAGAGCGAAGAGATATTTCCGCATTAACGGCAAGGGACTACGAGTAGTCCGAGAAACCAAACGGGGCCTGATAAAGCTGTGGCAAGGCCTGCCGGAGCTAAGAGGAGAGTTAACATGAAGCCGTCGATGCCACCCCCTGCAGCCACTTGGCTATTGAGACGGTTCGGCTCAGGCCGTGGAATTGAATTCCTCATTGGCGATCTGATGGAAGGATACGCGCACGGTCGTTCGGTCGGCTGGTATTGGAGACAAGTGCTGTTTGCAATTGTCATCGGGTTCTTCCATGAAGTCCGAGGCCATAAACTGCTTGCCATTCGTGCGATAGTGACCGGCTGGGCCGTTTGGCTATTCCTTTGCGGTCTGCTAAGAAATCCTCCCGCCGTTGGGGATGGAGTGCAGAGTGTACTTGCACAGGTATTGCCAGCAAATTGGTGGATACACTCCTTTTACCCGTTTGCGCTGATTTTCTGCCACGAGCGGTTGGGTAGTAGCAAGGCTCCATCGCCCACATCAAACGGCAATGGTGCTGGTATTCGTTGCCTCTGTGCTGTTATGCCGTTTTCCGTGGCTGATAACCCTGGTGGTCGATTCGCTGGATAATGCGAGGTATCTGCACTCCCTTTCAGGTGAGTTTGATTGGATTTTCTTGACCGTCACCAGCATATTTGTTGGGGGTCTTTTGGGCGCACCTCCTGTACCTGCGGCTCCGCTCGAAACAAAACAGAATGTGACCTAGCAACATGGTCTAATTCATCCGCGAGTTCAAGGCAATGTTTTGCCGTCCACATGCTAAGCTCGCGTTTGCCATTGAAGGCGAGAGACAGCAACGCCGAACTCACCGGGAAATCAAATACGTTCGCGATCCGAATAAACTGCATGGAATTCATTTCTAATTTTCGCAAGCTGTCCAACAGCCTTCCTTCGTTTGAAAATGTTGCAAATGCTCATAAAACCCGTTTACTTTTCGAGACTTCAGACTTACTTTTCGAGACTTGAGACTCAACGCTGACAGCGCCAAAAAATTAGCTGGACCGAAAGTCCAGCTTGGTTCTCCAGGGGCAGCTAATTGAACCGCCCCAAGGCAAGTACGACCGTTGAACGTGAAGAGGTGTATCTCCCCCACGCTAGCCGCTAGTCATGAGGCACTGATTGTTTTCCGGGGCTCCCGATGGAAACCCGGTCATGCAGATTCGTGAGCCAGCCGCCTCCACTTTGGATCGACGTAGGCTGTACGAAGGAGGGCTGTAATCGGGCACCTATTTTATCCCCTGTATGGGTGGCTCCAAGGCGGGCTCATTGTTAGGACGACGTAATACACCCCACATAGGACGCTCCTGGTGAGGCACCTAATTAATCGCGGACAAGGGCTTGGATCGTTTTGCCCGGAATCACCGAGGGTTCGGAGACGACGGGGTAATGAACGGAGAGGGGTTATATCTCTCCATAAATAGGATTTGGTTGCGTAAACCGCAACCAACATCCTTCCTTTGATGCATTTACGAGCCATCCAGCCACTGTCACGAAAGGCTGGTGCCGTCTGGACACCGACGATGGAAGCAGTCTTCCCCTACTTATAGCGCTCGTTTTCAGGAAGGCGTTTGACGTTTCCCCGCAACGCTTGCACTTTCATAGGGATAGCCGTTGGCGAGCGTGCTGCAGCCACTCACGGAGACTAGTAGGTGCTCCCGGAAGGGGACGGCATCCA
>Ga0210409_10007348_pt1 | contig 11351 bp, 8 predicted proteins | sample IncBWH17MmetaG_FD_161649 | JGI IMG/M metagenome (GOLD analysis project Ga0210409, IMG submission 161649) | Forest soil microbial communities from Barre Woods Harvard Forest LTER site, Petersham, Massachusetts, United States - Inc-BW-H-17-M | ecosystem: Environmental > Terrestrial > Soil >...
AGGAACGACCAAAAAGCGAATCTGTTCGAGCCGCTTCTCGAGCCGCTCCAGGCGTTCACGATCCTGTTCGGTTTTAGGCAGATCCTTGAGCGCGATCGGTTCTCGCCACACTCGGCCCTTCCACCCACGGGCCAAGGCCTCGTTTTCGAGGAGGTCGATATCCTCCTCCTCGGCCGGAACCAGACCACTCTTGAGCGCGGCAAACCAGTCGGCATGCTGCCATCCGAAGGCGGCGGCACGCACCGCACCACGGGTCAACTCCGCCAAAGGGTGGTGGGACACCGACTCGCGGCGGTCGAGAAAGAAGGGGATTTGGTAGCGGGAGAAAACGCGCTGGATCGGCTGCTGATACAGTTCCAGCTTGCGCACAACGATGGAAACATCACGGTAACGCATGCCACCGCGCACCGCTTTCAGGATTTCACGCGCGGCTAGTGTTGCTTCACCTTCGCGGTCGGTGGCGCTGACCAGGCGAATGCATGGTCCTGGGTCGCCATTCGCGGCAGAAGCGGAATTGGCGCCGCCAGTGACCTCCAGAAACGGGAGCGGGTTTCCCCAATATTGCTCCAGATGCCGCAGCATTGGGGTCCGGGCAAATCGGCTCTCGCCGCCCTGCCCTGGCAAGGCTTCGGTAATCAGCACCGCACGCGGGAGTTCGGAAAATCGTTTCCGGCAGCTCTCAAAATACTTTCGAACTGTAGACCAGTGAGAAAGCCAGGAATGTTTCCGGGAGGGTTCTTCGTCCAGGCAAAAAGTGACCGTAGCTTGTTGACATCGAGGCAGCAGGGCGCACAACAGCTCCAGCTCCAGCTCGCTCAGTTCGGCGAAGCCGTCAACCCATAGGCCGCCGACGGCCCAAGCCGCAGAAGCATCAGTCCGGAGCAGCTCGGCAGCGGTTTTCAAGAGAGCCTCCTGGTCCTGCAGTTGATGCACAGCGAGCCAGCTAAGATATTGCTCAAGCAGAGTGGCCAGGTCCTGCAACTTGTACGACAAACCCGTGGTCTGCGGTAATTGGGCGGCGAGCAGGGTCAGTGCGTGTGGAGTCAGTTGTGACCGCTGTAATTCGCTTAAGACTTCGCTGAGTTGTTGCGCAAAGCCGGTGAGACGAGCGCTGGCACGAAATAGTTTTAAATCCTGGCGCTTCCCGGCCAGCAAGGCTCGCAGGACCATCACCCGGCCCTCCTCGCTCAGGGTTTGGGGAACCGCCTTGCCCAGTTGCTCAAAAACCAGCCGGGCCAGTGATTCGAACGACACGATCGACAGGCGCGTATAGCCCGCCAGGGAGGGGGTCGCCAGGAGTTGCTGCTCCAGTTGGTAGGTGCCCTGTTTGGGCGCGACCAGCAGTAATGGCAGTCCTTCCGGCGAAGCCGAGAGCGCTTGCCGCGCTTCGCTCACGCAACGGAAAGTCTTCCCGCTTCCGGCAGGACCCAAGAGTAGACGGACGTGCACGAGAGAAAGGCTAAAGGCTGAAGGCTGAAGGCTAAAGTAAAAATGGGGTGCTGTTCTTACTTGGCGGAGGCAGGGCCAGTGACAGAGTAGCCGACGCCGTCGTCTGGTGGGGCGAGGCTCCTGCCGAGCCCTGATCATTTATTCTAAAAACGGCGGTTAAAGACAATTTACCACGGATGAACACAGATAAACACGGATTAGGAGTTGCTTCGGAGCGCTCACCGTTTGGGTGAGCGCCTTTGCTGATGCAAGTTCTTGCGCTTGGTCCAGGTACCGCTGGACAAGCGGCTAATTGTGCCGGAATTGGCTGCATTGCAATTGGCAGCGTCCACCGTGTCCGAGACCGAGCGGACACGTGGGTTGTGGGTTAACGGGGTCGAATTGGTCAATTCGAAAAGCATAAAATTAAGTTTACAATGTGACGGCGAGGAGTAAGGTCAGACAAATGAAAGTGGAAGGTTTTTCCCCGGGGTCGTTTGTCTATCTTCCCAAATGGCAGGATCATGAGATCTGTCTACTTCCTTGTTCGGCGGAAGCGGCGGAAGCGCACGCCGTCGACAACTCGCCCAAGCCGGGTTAACGTATCCCACAGCCATGAAAGCGAAGCTCGCAGGCATTGGAGCAGGTGCGCGTTGGCCGAGGCGCGTAATCGCGGAGGGGGCCTTTACTCTAATCGAGCTTTTGGTGGTGATCGCGGTAATTTCCATTCTGGCTGCCCTGCTTTTGCCCGCCCTTGGGCGCTCGAAAATTGCCGCAGAGAGGGCCTTTTGCGGTAACAATTTGCGTCAGATCAGTTTGGCGACCCAACTTTATCTCGGCGATAATCGTACATACATGTCCGGCGGTCTTTGGTTCGAGCTACTCGAGCCTTACGTGAAAAGCGTTTGGCCAACAAACAACGTTACACCTTCCGGTGGGTTGCTTGCGCGGACCGGGGTCTTTGCTTGTCCAGGATATAACCGAATGCCGGGCGTTTACCAACAATTAACTACCAATGGCGATTGGTCGTATTGGGTGGCCGGTGCCTATGGCTTCAACGACCTCGGAATCGGTTACGATCCTCTCGATCCTAACGCTGTTTCTTCGCTGAAGGGCTGGGGACTTTTTGGAAGACCTGAAAACGCAGTGATAATGCCCGCTGACATGATTTCGTTCGGAGACTCGGGGATCGTGCCGCCGGTTTTTGTAGGTTTGACAGGTTCATGGAACCTCGGCGACCCTCGTCTCCCGGATGCGCTGGGGGATCGTGCTCTGCACGCGGGACAACAGTCCGACACAGGCGACGACACGCAGCGGCGCCACATATATCAGCTTCGACATTCAGGAAAGTTCAATCTTATTTTTTGCGACGGGCATCTGGAAAATGGACAACCATATAAATTCTTTGATTTGCAGATAAATCCGACCACTGAGCTCAGGTGGAATTTTGATCACAAGCAGCATAAGCAATCGATTCTGGGAGGTCCGGCTGGGACTTTTTGAGGCGCCTGCGACGGGAATCCGTCGCCACATTCGCCGAACAACGCCATGCACACGAACTCCGCGACAACGCTGAGATTTTATGCTGGAAGCCACTGGCGCGGAGTCGGTGATGGCGGGCGTTCGGCGGACCCGCCTGCCGTGGACAAGCTCTCCCACAAGGGTTAAGATAACTGACAGCCATGAAAAGGAAGCTCGCGGGCAGTCGAGCAGAGATGCGTTGGCAGAAACGCTCTTTCAAAGGAGAGCGTGCGTTTACGTTGATTGAACTGCTGGTCGTCATTGCCATCATCGCCATTCTGGCGGCGATGCTGCTCCCGGCGTTGAGTAAAGCGAAGGCACAAGCTCAATCCACGTCATGCAAGAACCATCTTCACCAGATGGGGTTTGCCTTGAACATGTATGTCCAGGATTCAAAAGAGTATCCTTACCTTCTTGCACCGCCACGCCTCGACACCATGGGCAGGTTAAGTTGGCCAGACGCCCTGCAGCCTTACTATAGGCTGTATTGGACGAATCGGAGTTTTCACTGTCCCGCATATCAGGGACAGGTAACTAATTTCTTCTTCTTTCCTATTGGCAGCTATAGTTATAACGCCTTAGGGACGGGACAATTGCATCCACCCGCTGGTCAGGATGGTCCCTGGCTAGGGCTTGGCTATGACGCCAACAAACCACCAATTCGAGAAAACGAAGTCTTAGCACCAAGCGATATGTTTGCAATGATGGATGCAAGGGGAGGATATTCGCAACAGAACTTTGGTTTTGCAGGCTTCTCTGGCGATTACGCGACCATTTGCACCCCTTTTTCACCTTTTAATATAGATCAGTTGCAACAGCCGCCACAGCACGGAGATCGATTCAACGTTTTGTTTTGCGATTCCCAGGTTCTTTCAATCAAGCTAACCGCCCTATTCAACGCAACGAACACTGCGAGCAGTTGGAACCGTGACCATCAACCACACCCTGAATCGTGGATTAGATTCTAGTCATTGGCTTGCCGAACCTTCGCTGCAGTGGACGCGCCGAGTCCGCCGGGTTTGTATTATTACGCCACTGGCGGCGCGCCACTGAGCGTCGACGTTGGGCCAGAATCCTGTGCTTCCGGTTGCGCAGGTAATCAGCTACATTCAAGGAATGAGTATTGACCAGATTGCCGCCGAGGCACTTCGATTGCCACCGAACGAACGAGCGATGTTGGCCGAGTCTCTTTGGGAGAGCCTCACGGATCCATTCAAGATCCCGGCTGAGAGCGACGACGCTGAAGCCATTGCTCTGGCCTTGGAACGGGATCGCCAGTTGGAGGCGGGCGCAGTTCAGCCCCTGTCACACGAGGAGCTGATGTCGCGGCTACGCCGATGAGGGTCGAATATCACCCCGCCGTCGAGGCCGAGTTGAAAGCGATCCAGAGCTATTACGAAGAGCGATCTCCCGGTCTGGGTGTAAGGTTCACCGATGAGTTCGAGCGACAGGTGTTGGAATTGGCGGCTAGGCCAGAGAGATGGATGGTGGCCACGGCAGACATTCGCAGGTGTCTCATGAGGCGGTTTCCTTATATCATCTATTTCCGGCGCGTGGATCCAGAGCGGATCAGAATCACGGTAGTGAAACACCAACGGAGGCATCCGGACTATGGCCGTGAGCGAAAGTAAGCCCAACCAGCGGCGTGCAGTGGATGCCGGGCGTCGGTTTCTGTTTGTATTTGTACGTCAGTTGCCCGGCCCCACTGATGCCGATCGTCCGGCAGTACGCATTGACAATCGCCATGAACACTGAATTCAAACTATCCGAAATCCGGCAGATCGCTATCACCGTGAGCGAGGTGGAGACAGCACTGGCTTTCTATCGTGATGTCCTGGGTCTGACATTCCTCTTTCGTCCTTCAGCGAACCTCGCTTTCCTGAGTGCTGGCAACGTACGCATTATGCTAAGCACCCCGCAGGGAGCCGGAACGGTCGGGCACAATTCGATACTCTACTTCAAGGTTGCCGACATTGCTGCCACGCATGCCGCGATACTCGGACGCGGAGCGAAGAATGAGCGAAATCCCCAGCTAGCCGCCAAGATGCCCGACCACGAATTGTGGACGGGCTTTGTGCGCGACCCCGACGGCAACTTGGTCGGGCTCATGGAGGAGAAACGTTGAGCCCACCGAACCATTCCACTGCAGCGATACCGGCGAGCAGGTGTCTGCGTGGCGGAGGTCGAAATCAAGGCTTGCCTCCCGCTTTGCATAAGCCTTTTCATATCGGGCAAAATGCGTTCTAACGCGCCGAGCTTTTCACTAGAGCCGACAGCCGCCCGGAAGAAAGGCTGAAGGCTCAAGGCTAAAGGCTAAAGTGGGGCGCAGTGCGCAGTGCGGTCGGGACATCGGGCATTTGTTCAGCCCGCTGAACACGGGCTGGGACGGCGCAGCGCACCGCGACTACCCGAGCGCCCGAGGGAGCTACACTTGGAGGTTCTGGCCGGGTTTGGGTTGGAGAACGTTAATCTTGGGATAGCGGGCGCGGATCTGTTGCTCGAACCAATTGCGGGAACTGTCCTCGCCATGGCCCAGCAAAACGGCGCGCGGCTCGACCTGGCCGACAAAATCCAGCAACTCTTCGCGGTTGGCGTGAGCGGTCAGATCGAACTCCTCGATGTGGCAGCGCCTGGTAACCTCGCCGCCACTAGGGCTAAAGACAAAGGTCTCGCCGGGTTTGGCGGCGCGCAGATGGCCGCCGGGGGTGTCCGGATCGGTGTAGCCGACAAAGAAAATAGACTGCTGCTCATCGCCAATCATTCTCAACGCCAGCCGATGAGCCGCGGTGTTCTCGCTCATCATCCCGGCGGTCATGACGAAAATCCGCCCACCAGTCAGGCGCATTTTCTCGGCTTGTCCCTGTTCCAACACGATGAGGTTGAGCGCTTCATGCAACTGGAGGTTTGGGTACTGTCGATGAGTGCGGTGCGATTCCAAATCGTAGATTTCGGTAAAGACACGGCCCAAGCCGCCAATGTAAACGGGTTGGCGCCGGATGCGGCCTTCGCCCATCAACAATGCGAGCAACGCCAGGATTTCCTGGGTGCGCCCGAGGGCAAAAGTGGGGATGAGGATACAGCCCGGACGTTCCAGCGCGTCCTGGATGGCCTGGGTGAGGCGTTCGACTTCCGCCTGGCGCGTGAAGCCCGGTGAGAGCGTGCGACTGCCGCGCGTGGTTTCCATCAGCAGCACGTCGGCCCGGATGCCGTCAAAACGCGCCGCTTTTAAAATCGTTTGGTCGTGGAAACAAACGTCGCCCGTATAGAAGAGGGTTTCTTTCTGGCCGCGGACCAGCAGTCCCGCCGAGCCAAGCGCGTGGCCGGCATCAAAGAATTCCAAGGTGGGCGAAAGAAATCCCACCCGGGTTTTATGGAAGGCCGCCCAATCGACTTCGCGGTTGTACTTGAACCCCTGAAATAGCGGCTCGATTTCGTCGACCTCATCGTGACTGAACAAGGGGTATTCTTTAATGCCAGCCTCATCGCGTTGACGGGTCATGACGTTGACGGAGTTGTGCAGCACGCGCTCGACCAGGAAATAACTCAATTCGCTCATCAGGACGTGAGCGCGTGGGAAATGGCGCAAAGCGACCGGCAGTGAGCCCACATGGTCGTGGTGGCAATGGGAAATGGCGATCGCATCCAGGTCCTCGTTCTGGATCAGACTATACAGCGGGAGACTGGCGCGACCTTCTCGTTTGGGGTGGATCCCGGCGTCCATCAGCAACCGATGCCCTTCCAACTCCACAAACCAAGCCGAGGCGCCGATGTCGGTGTCAGGATTGAGGTTGGCGATCCGCACGGCACGCTCCGCTATTTCTTTGCCGCGCTGTCCATCATCTTTTTCATGACGCCCAGCTTCAGATCCTCGGCGTTGTTATACTGGGTATAGCCGCTGGGCGGCTCGAATAAAGCCGCGTCGGGTCGCGCAAACTGTATCTGTTTGAAGCGCACGAGGGACGTAGTGTTCCCCTGGGGGGAAGTAGGGTCCTTCTCCTGGGTCTCGATTTGAATGGGCAGGTTCTTCAGATCGGTGGCATCCCAGGTAATGGCCTCGGCGGTTTGGCCGGCCGAATCGGAAATGAGGACGCGGTTCTTGACGCAAGGATGGCCATCGATGATTTCCTTGCCCAATGGGGTTTTGGAAACCTGCGGCGCCTTGTCCGAACCTTCATAGTCCTCTTTGGGCAAAGGCATGGCCAACATCACGCGCTGATCCGGATAAATGACGTACAACACCTTTTTGTCCGGACGAATGATGCTGACGACTTCTGACATGCCGATCTTCTTGAGCGTGGCACCGGTCCCCGGAGGCATGTCTTTGTTGCGGGTTTCAGCCAAATCAATCTTGACTCGAATCCTTCTGTCCAAAATGGCGAAATCCATGGGCCAAAAAGCCACTTCGTTGTGGGCGGCGTCGGTGACTTGCATTTCGCCTTTGGCGGCAAAGGCGGTGGTCGTCCCGAAGAGCTTCGTCAAGGCGGCGCTCATCCCAGCCGGACCGGCACCGCCCGGCATCTGGGCGTAGGCGGCAAATCCGCTGAGCATCAAGCCGGCGAACCATGGGCAAAATCTCACCCCCAACGCAAAAATCTTCATGCGCCCCGCAACATAATCGTTTGCGGCCGGATCGCCAGAGAATTCCCCATGGGGTAGGGAAAATCAGACGTACCTGCCCCCGCCTGGTGACCAACTCGGAAAGAAGCCAGTCCGAAAACCGCCGTCGGAAAACAAATACACTCATGGGCGAGACATGTAAACCGCCTCCTCTCCCCAGCCCTCTCCTCCAAAGGAGGAGAGGGAGACCGCGTCCGCGCAGCAGTCACCCAAACTCAATGGCAGTGCAGCGCGCCGTCCCTATCTGGACGCGGTAAGGATTGGTTAATAACACTACACGTTATACATGTTATAATCAGTTATTCTAAACTAAATGCTTGACTCCTCTCTGCGTTACCTCAAGATGCGGTAAGAGTTTGGAAGTGAAAACTCCTGGCAAATTTCGAGGCAATACCCGGATGCGCAATCTCTTAGGGGGGCCATCTGTCTGGACGCGCTTCGAGCTTTGCTTCGTGCACTCTCTAAGGAAGGCCTGGTCAATTGTTATGAGAATTGGAACCCGTAGCTTTAACGCTGTATGTCGATTTACCATGGCGGCAATGGTTTTGACCTGTGGCCGGGGACTGTTGCTTTCGCAGACCAATATCCTTTCGCCGGGAGACCCGATCCTTGCGTCTTCGAGCAGTTTTCCGATTTCGGAAAGCGCGACGAACGCCATCGATGGGACGGACGCCAAATACGTTAATTTTGATTCCGCCAATGATTCCAAGCGGTCGGGGTTCGTGGTGACGCCCTCCGCGGGGAGCACGATAGTCACGGGCATCGCCATGGAATCGGCCAACGACGCCCCCGATCGCGACCCCAAGCAAATAACGATCGAAGGATCAAACGACGACGCTATTTCATCGTTTGACTCAGGCACCTGGAGCATGATTGTCCAGATCGACGTTCCGTCTTGGGAAACGGTTTTTGGGCCGCTCGCGAACCGCTACCAAGTCCAAACCCTCACATTCCCCAACACCACCAGCTACAAACATTATCGTTGGACCGTGCTGCACACCCAGGGCCCGAGCACTTGTTGCATGCAAATATCGGAGGTGCAACTGCTCGGTTCGACGGCGTTGTTGCCTATGAATCAGCCACCCACCGTGTCGACACCCATTGATGTGGTGGATATGGATTGGAATTCGTCGATCGACATCCCCTACACGATTAGTGATCCGGATTCGATACTGGACGTGACCAACATCGCGGTGCAATCCAGTCTTCCCACGCTGGTGCCGAATTCGCCGGCGAACCTGGTCGTGACCGGCGGTCCATTTGAGGCGGGCACAAGCGGTACGGTAAATCTGAGAGTAACACCCGCGCCCGAATCAGCCGGGTCCGAGTCGTTGACTTTCGCACTCACCGACGGAAGCAATTATGTAACGAATACATTGACGCTAAGGGTGCACTCCCCGGATTGGCCGGCGCCGTCCTTGACCATCCTTTCTCAGCCGGCGAGCATTTTTGTTCAAACCGGAGGGGATGCAAGTTTCACAGTCACGGCCGACGGCGTGAGACCCATCAGTTACCAGTGGGAATTCCTGGGAACGAATCTGCTCGGGGCAACCAACGCTTTCCTCAACCTGACCAACGTGCAGCCCTCGCAAGCCGGCGCTTATTCGGTCATTGTTTCAAACGCCACCGGCATCGTTACGAGCGCCCTGGCAATTCTGTCAATTGCCGCCACTGGTGGTTTAGGCGTCATAGCCGGGCCAATCACCAACCCAGCCAACGGTCACGCGTACTTCCTGCTTGAGCCGGCCGCCTGGACGAATGCCGAACTGGCGGCTGTGGCGATGGGAGGTCACCTCGTGACCCTTAATACGCCCGACGAGCAAACGTGGGTTTATAACACTTTCGCCAACTTCGGAGGGATCAGTCAGGACCTTTGGATTGGTTTGTACGACCCGGATCCTTCCGTTAAGCTTCTCAACCCCATCCAGCAATTGGCAAAATATGCTTGGACCAGCGGCCAGCCAGTCCCGTTGACGGGTGATAGGTGGGCCGAAGGCGGGCCGTTCAATTACGATCACGTCAGCTCCGGGTTTTTCAAGCTTTGTGGTCCCGGCACGCTGAACCCGACGGACCAGGGACGCTGGGCCGACGCGCAACCGCAAGTCCTGTTGAGCAGCGTCGTTGAGCTTCCGCTGGACTTGGAGATTGTTGCCCAGCCCCAGCCGATCACAGTTGGTATTGGGTGCGACGCGACTGTACCGGTGTTCGCGGATGGGAGAACTGCCCTTTCCTATCAGTGGCAATTGGCTGGAACGAACTTGCCGGGCCAAACGCTTTCGAAGCTGGTGCTGACCAATGTCCAATTCGCCGATTCAGGCTCCTACTCAGTCGTCGTCAGCAACGCCGGCGGCACAACCAACACCATTCCAGCAAGGGTTTCCGTGGTGGCGATAGTGACCTGGGGTTCAGGTCCTGGAGGTGGTGATTCCCGCGGGAATGTTCCACCCGATTTGACGAATGCGGTGGCTATAGCTGCGGGATACTTTCACGATTTGGCGCTCAAACCAGACGGAACGGTGCTTGCCTGGGGCCAAAATGCCTTCAATCAAACTGATGTTCCCGCGGGCCTCACCAATGTTGTCGCGATTGCTGGGGGAAGTGGCCACAGCCTCGCTCTCAAGCGCGATGGAACCGTCGTTGCCTGGGGAATCAATTACGGCACGACCACACAAGTTCCGCCCGACTTGACGAATGTCGTTGCCATTGACGCGGGCGCTCACAACAGCCTCGCACTTAAGGCGGATAGTACTGTGGTTGCGTGGGGCGAAGCTTACGGGGGAAAGTCGATCGCACCTGACGGTCTCACCAATGTCGTTGCCATCTCTGCCGGGGCGGGCCACGACCTTGCCCTTCTTGCCAACGGCACCGTTGTCGACTGGAATGATACCACTGGTGCGCTCAATTCGACGCCCGTCGACCTGACCAACGCGATCGCGATTTCCGCCGGGGAGCTGACCAGCCTGGCGCTCAAAGCCGATGGTACGGTCGTTGGATGGGGAACAGCAATTGATTACGGCGGCTCGCTCAAAATCCCTCCGGGTCTGAGCAACGTGGTCGGCCTCTCAATAAAATGGGATCATTCGCTCGCCATGACCACGGATGGTACTTTAGTGGCAGCCTGGGGGACCAACTTTTCCGGGGAAAGCTCTGTTCCGGCGCGGCTTCCAAATGTCGTCGCCATTGCCGGGGGCTTCTATCATAGCCTCGCTTTGCTGCGCGACGGTGCCCCTAGCATGATGGTCCAGCCTTGGGACCGATCGGTTTCGCCGGGGAGCAGCCCCTGTTTCGCCGCAAAGGCAGTTAGCAGAGAATCGATGTCTTATCAGTGGCAATTCAACGGGAGCAATATCGTTGGCGCGACGCAAGACAACCTCAGTGTCCCTAACGCGCAACCCTCGGCAGCCGGGCTTTATACGCTGTCGGTCTCCAACCAAATCGGAATCGTGACGAGTCGGCAGGCGAAGCTCGTCGTCTCGTCTGTCGCACCGGCGACCACGAACCATCCGCCGGTCCTGCCTGCTCAACCCAACTGGGCCATTTATGAGCTAACGCCTCTCGTCGTCGTCAATACCGCCACGGATCCGGATAACTCGAACCTGCCCTTGACCTATCAACTCATCAACCCTCCGGCCGGCGCGACGATTGATTCGACGGGTATCATCCGCTGGACTCCGACCGAAGCGCAGGGCCCGAGCACGGTTCTGATCACGACGGTCGTTACCAAAGGCGGGGACGTCCCGCTCAGCGCGACCAACAGTTTCATGGTGGTCGTCAATGAGGCGAAT
>Ga0210409_10007350_pt1 | contig 11351 bp, 13 predicted proteins | sample IncBWH17MmetaG_FD_161649 | JGI IMG/M metagenome (GOLD analysis project Ga0210409, IMG submission 161649) | Forest soil microbial communities from Barre Woods Harvard Forest LTER site, Petersham, Massachusetts, United States - Inc-BW-H-17-M | ecosystem: Environmental > Terrestrial > Soil >...
AGAATCCAACGGGATCAGGGCAATATCCAGAACCGAGATGGCTCGGCATGATCCAGCATGACATGGTGCTGTTCGACCACGGAATGCCTCACCCCGATGGCAGCGTGCCGACACAGCAGCGACCGGAATCGGACGTCAACATCGAATTCCAGTCGGCTGCGCGGTTCGCGGACGAGGCGCAGAAGCTCGCTTGGGCGTTCTACGCTGCGAACGAAGCCTATGCCACCGACTACCCGGCGGCGGTTGGGCCGCACATGACCAACACCGACAGCACTCCGTTCATGGACTTGGTCGCCGCAATCAGCGTTCGCGAGAATGAGCGTGGCCGCGAGATCGGGGCGGGCTGGGATCCTCACTGGCACCAGCCAACCGATCGGTACGCCACGTTCACCGACCAAGACTTCCGTCTCGGTTTGAATGCGGCGCAAACGACATTCGGCGCGGTCGCTCGACTCACCGGTGCGTCGCTGCGCCAGTAATCCACAGCGGTCGCTCGTGCGGGCGCCCGCCAAATGGCGCAGGTTCCCGCCCGTGGTGGTCATCAGCGGCTATTTGAGGTCGTCAGGCCTTGGATTTCTCGATCGAGGCGGCCATGACCCACGCGGATGCGATCAAGGCGAAGTTCAACACGTTCTCCGCCCAGTTCATGTGGGTGTGGGGATCGCTAAAGATCGTGGGAGCATGCACCAGAATGCCGAACACGACAAACATCGCCGTGAGCAACATCGCCGCCGCGCGTGCAGCGATTCCCGAAAGAATCGCGATGCCGGCCGCAAAATCCCCGCCCGCCGTCGCGTACACCCAAAACTCTTGCCCTGGCGGGAGCCATGCGGGAACCAGCTTGGCGGTGAAGGCAAGATAGAAAAAGTGAGCCAAGCCGAACACGATTAGGCAACCGCCAAAGATGAGGCGTCCAATTTTTGATATTCGATCGGCGGCGGCGGGTTTCACATGCGCGCAGTACGCGTAAGCGACCAGACCTCCGGCCGCGAGCGCCAGCTGTTCAGCGCTCCCCTCCCAGGTGACGAACGTCGTTGGGTGCGCGATGATGCGCGGGATGTGAAACAGTAGGGCCCCCAGACTGAAAAGCGCGGTCAGCCCCATGGCACCAAGTCCGGCGGTAAGTCCCCATTGAATTGCCAAGCCCCCGAGCAAACAAGCGACCGCCACGGCATACGCCAACGCCGTTCGTCCGGGAAAATCTTTTGGCACGGGCTCCAATACTGATGCGAGATCTCCCCAAACCAGACCAACCAGCCCGAATCCAATAGCCGCCAAGCCGTAGACGCGGACGCTGATGTGCCGCGCGAATATCGCATCCAGAGTTACCGCCATAACCGTTCTCCCAAGCCGGTGTTGTCATTGGCACGAACCACTGCCTTCAGCATTTCGGGGTATCAGCGCCTAAGCGCCAACTGGAGCATCCCGAACACCGCCTCTACTGTTTGTAATTTTGGTCCCGAAAGGCAAGCCTTCCCCATCCACTGCGCGCCATGTGAATCAAACCCAAAACGCCTGACGGCACGTAGACGATTGCCGGCAGCGGCGTAGGAATAGCGGTCAACAATCCAACGATGACGCCTTTAATCAAGGCCGAATCTCGATCGTCGCCATACCATTTCATCTGCGCGCGGTAAGTGATGAATCCAAGAACGATCCCCGCGACCAGCGCAATCGGAATCAATAACCCTACCGTTAAGACCGCGCCGCTAAAAAGCATCAGGTCGATCACAAACATGAGGAACGCGATGCGCGGGTCGAGCCCGAACAATTGACTAAGTCCTCTGGATGTTCTCGCCGACTGTTCGTGGTAACTGCGCATTGCTTCTCCTCATCGTACGCGCCGACATCAAACGAAGGAATCGAGACTAACGCGAATCATGCGACGATGCCGGCGGCACTGTGGTTAGGATTCGAAATCAAAATCGCATTTGCTCAGCGATACAATTCGTGTCTTGTAGCGAAGCTTGTGCCCGATATACAGAGCCAGAAACGCCGGCAATATGAGATAGCCACTAATAAAATCAAACCAGGAAAAAACCGGCGCTTGAAACACGCCAATGTTTGCGCCGAACAAAACGACGACAAACAACACGACTGCGAACCAAGGACCATAAGGATAGAACTTGGACCTGAACTTCAGTTCTGCCAAGCTTCGTCCTTGCGCGAGCCACGCCTTGCGGAACCGTATGTGGCACACGGCAATACCCAGCCAAATTATGAATCCGCTCAAACTCGATGCGTTGTAGAGCAACTGATAGATTTTCTGACCGCCCACGTAGTTCGACAGGAACGCGAACCCGCTCACCAAACCCGTGCCCCACAGAGCCGCCACCGGAACCCCACGCCGGTTTAGTTTGCCGAACAGCCTGGGCGCCTTACTGCCGTGGGACATTGCATGCAGCATTCGCGAGGCAACATATAACGATGAATTACCGCACGAAAGAACGGAAGAAAGAATGACCGCGTTGATCAGGTTGGCGGCGTAATAGCCCCACGGCAGCCGCTGAAACACCATCGTAAAAGGCGAAAATGCGATATGGGCTTCGTCACCGCGGAGCAAGTTCGGATCCGTATATCCGATCAACGTGCCAACCACAAAAATGGATCCTATGTAAAACAATAAAATTCGCCAGAACACGGAGCGAATCGCCTTAGGCACGTTCCTTTCGGGATTTGCGGTTTCAGCCGCAGCGATCCCGACGCCTTCCGTACCCTGAAACGAAAAACCGGCAACCAGGAAAACAGCCAGCGCGGCGGTCCACCCGCCCACAAATGGCGCATGGGTGTGCGCGCTAGGATCTGCCAAGACCCAATTGCGAAATCCGGTATGTTCGCCGGTAATCATACCGGCGATCATCAAAACACCGACGCCTATGAAAATAATGACCGTCACCACCTTGATCCCGGCAAACCAATACTCCGCTTCGGCATAGGCTCTAACCGACAAGAGATTCAAAATCATCACAAGGGCGAAAAATCCCATGGCGCAGAGCGACGGGTTGGCATGCGGAAACCAGAATTGAACGATGAGCGCTCCGGCCACCAATTCGGCGGCCAAGGTTACGGACCAACTGAACCAGTAATTCCAACCCACGGCGAAAGCCAGCGATGGGTCGATAAATCGCTCGGCATAGGCCTCGAACGAACCGCGAATCGGCAGCTGCGTGGCCATCTCGCCCAGGGACTGCATCATGCAAAAGACCGCCAATCCCATGATCGCGTACGCTAGCAGCGCGCCGCCCGGGCCCGCTTGCGCGATTGCCCCGCCACTCGCAAAGAATAAGCCTGTTCCTATGGCTCCGCCGATCGCGATCATGCCCAGCTGCCTGGAGTTGATGCTGCGGTGAAGATCTGCTGGCGCAGAATCTAAGTGGTTTTCTCGGGCCATTCCGCCAAAGATAACTGAACGGCTGTCGCTTGGGCCCGTTTTCTCACAGTACCGACGCCAGGATGATGCGGCCGCTAGGTCGTCGATTGTGGTTTCCCGCAGTCGATCGTCTCCAAACGGGCAAAACGGGCCATTGGCTGACCAGAAATGCTTGTCGGTTTGCAGTGCTTCCAAATGCGAGTTATAGGTCACGGATTCCAACCAATATCATTGGCTAGTGTGGGCTCCATAACAACTCGGGGGAGCCGTCAATCATCGCCTAGGCCGCTAAAAGGTAGTAAACAAATGAAGCGATCGACCATTTCGTTTGCAATTGCCTTTGTCGGACTCGTGTCCAACGCGCTTGCGCAAGACACCGTAGGCCGATCTGGTTCCGCGGAACTGACCAAACGCACGCTGGAACGCCGCGCCATGGACGCCGCGATCTGGGGCATGCCGATCGTCAGCTTCGACATGATGCGGCAGGGTTTCTTCCGCGATGCCAAGGCGCATTACGGCGACATCATGTATTGGTCGAGATTTTCGACGTGGAAAAATCAGACGGCCACGCCCAACACCTCTACCCGATATGTCATTTTCTTTACCAACACCAAGGATGGACCGGTTGTGGTCGACGTGCCTGCGGTGGGTGATGCCGCGCTCTTCGGGACATTGTTGGATGCGTGGCAAGTGCCGCTGATTGATGTGGGCAACACCGGCGAGGACCTGGGCAACGGCGGTAAATACTTGCTCCTTCCCCCGCGTTACAAGGGTGACACGCCGTCGGGTTATATTGCGGTGCCCTCGAATACCTATAATGGGTTCGTCGCGATGCGCGTGATCTCGAAGAGTGAACAAGCAGATGACGTTCGCGCGGCCATTACCTACCTGAAGCAGCTGAAAACCTATCCGCTTGCGGAGGCGAATTCGCCTCCCGAGCAGCGCTATATAGACATGGCCGACAAGCTCTGGGACGGAGTCGTGCGCTTCGATGAAGGTATCTATAAGAGCCTCGCCAGGATGGTAAACGAGGAGCTGACACAGGCGCGCGATTTGGAGATGCTGGGGCTGCTGCGCCCGCTTGGCATCGAGAAGGGCAAGAGGTTCAAGCCCGACGTTGCCACACGTGCCGTCTTGAAACAGGCGAGCCACGAAGTCCACGAATGGTTCATGGAACGGCTGGTGAATTACGGTCAACGCTATTGGCCGGATCGCAAGTGGAACATCCCGGCGCCCCCGATCGCCTCCGAAACGGGATTCTCATGGGAAGCTGCCGACTACTTCGACGTAGATGCGCGCGGCATCGGCTTTTTCAGCTTTTGCGCGCCGCCGGCCAAACTCGACGCCTCGACCTTCGATCTCGACACGTTTCTCGACGCGCATGGCCAACGGCTGCGAGGCGAGAACACCTATCGACTGCATATACCCGCCAACGTGCCCGCCAAACAATTCTGGGCTTTCACAGTTTACGATCACGAAACGAGCAGCTTCGTCCGCAGAACAGCGCGTACCGGCTTGGATTCCTACGACCAGCAGATGAAGCGCAACCCGGACGGCTCGGTGGATCTTTACACCGGCCCGAAGCCGCCAAAAGGTCAGGACGCGAACTGGATTCCCACGGTGGCCGGCAAAGGTTGGTTTCCGTTCTTCCGGATCTACGGCCCGGACGAGCCGCTCTTCCAAAAGACATGGAAGCTGCCCGACATCACGAAAGTGAAATGAAACCGATCGAACGCTAGCGACACGACGCGGGCGCCAAGGCGTCGGTAGGGAGCAGAGTGCGATTGGCGGCGAGGTCGAGGCGATTTCGGATAGCTGGTATAACGACGTTTTATAATATCTGGCTCCGCGAGCGATAATTCCGCTGGCCTACTTGATGAGGAATGACACGATGCAATCGAATTGCTGGCGATCGATTCCCATGGCTCTCGGCCTCTCCCTGACACCCTGCGCACTAGGTGTTTCGGCGGTTGACGAACCCACTTTCCCGCCTGGGATCCAGGTCGCGGGAATGGATCGATCGGTTGCTCCGGGGGCGAGCTTTTTCGCCTACGCCAATGGCACTTGGCTACGCACCAACGAGATTCCCGCGGACCTAAGTTCCTACGGTTCGTGGGACGTCATTGAGCAGCTCGTCGAGCGCCGGCTCGCCGACCTGATTCAGAACCCCGCCAAGGGAGCGCAACCGGAAAGATCCGAGATCCGCATGATAAAGGACTACTACTCGAGCTTCATGGATGAAGCCCGCATTGAGGCTCTGGGCCTTCGGCTGCTCGATCCTATGCTGAAGGAGATCAACTCGATTTCAAATCGCGTTGATCTCGCGCGCTTCCTTGGAGGCACGCTCCGCGCCGACGTGGATATTCTGAATTCCACAAATCTCTACACCGACAACCTCTTTGGGCTCTGGGTCGCGCAGGACTTCAACCATCCGGAACGGTACGTGCCATTCCTCCTCCAGGGCGGACTCGGAATGCCCGATCGCAGCTACTACCTCGATGTGAATGCCGGGATGGCCGACATTCGCGCGAAGTACACGGCTCATATTGCCGCCATGTTGACGCTCGTCGGGGTTTCCGACCCGGCCGCGCGTGCGGCGCGAATCGTTGATCTCGAGCATCGGATTGCAGCCGTACACTGGAGCCGCGAGGCGACGGAGGACGTCCTCAAAGGGAACAATCACTGGCTGAGGCGCGAGTTCGATTCTAAGGCACCGGGTCTTAATTGGCAGGTATTCTTTGCCTCTGCACAGCTGCCAAAAAATCAGCTGGACTTCGTAGTCTGGCAACCGAGCGCAGTGACGGGCATCGCAGCGCTCGTTGCGAGCCAACCGCTCGCCGTGTGGAAGGATTACCTGGTCCTGCACGCGGTTGAGCATCGTGCAGCGTTCCTGCCCAGGGTCGTCGTCGCGGAACATTTCGCGTTTTACGGCACCACGCTCAACGGGACGCCCGAGCTGCGCGCGCGCTGGAAGCGCGCGATCGACGCCACCAACGACGCTCTCGGTGAAGCGGTTGGCAAGCTCTACGTAGAGCGCTACTTTTCGGCACAGGCGAAGGCCAGTATCGAAGAGATGGTTGAACAGTTGCGCGCGGCATTTAGTCGGCGCATCGACAGTCTCGACTGGATGGCGCAAGCAACGAAAACGAGCGCCAAGGCCAAGCTGGCGGCGCTGAAAGTTGGCATCGGTTATCCCGACCACTGGCGCGAATACACGGGACTCAATGTCGTGCCCGGCGATGCGTTTGGCAATGCGGAGCGCGCCGCATCATTCGAGTATCGCCATGAGCTGGCGAAGCTCGGCCGCCCGGTAGATCGCGCCGAGTGGGTCATGACCCCGCAGATGGTCAACGCAGTCAACCTGCCGGCGATGAACGCACTGAACTTCCCCGCGGGTATGCTGCAGCCGCCGTTTCTCAACCTGGGCGGTGATTCGGCCCACAACTACGGCGCGATCGGTGCCATCATCGGTCACGAGATCTCGCACAGCTTCGATGATCAAGGATCAACCTTCGACGCGACCGGCCGTCTCATGAATTGGTGGCCGCCGCAGGATCTTGCGCACTTTCGAGCTGCAGGTGCACGGCTCGTTCAACAGTTTGACGCCTATCACCCGTTCCCGGACCTCGCAGTCAAGGGACAACAAACGCTTAGCGAAAACATCGCCGATCTGGGAGGGCTGTTGGCAGCTTTGGATGCTTATCGGCAAGAGTTTCGCGGGCGTCCCGACAACATGGTCGACGGGTTCAACGGCGAGCAGCGTTTGTTACTAAGCTACGCGCAGAACTGGCGCGAGAAATACCGCGATCCGGCGCTGCGGAAGCAAGTGCTGACGGACGGCCACGCGCCGGACGAGTATCGGGCCAGCACCGTGCGAAATACCGATGCATGGTACGCAGCTTTCGACATCCGGGCCGGTCAGCCGCTCTATCTTGCGCCGACAGACCGCGTGCGTGTTTGGTGATTGGACTCTGCTGTGAAGAGCGCCACGCCCGAGAAACGTCTCGCAGGCTTTATCGCGAAGTTCACGCCGGAAATGGCGGCGCTGATTCGCGCGGCGCGATCGAAAATGCGCAAGCGCATGCCGCAGGCACTGGAGCTGGTGTACGACAATTATAATTTCTTCGTCATCGGCTACGGGCCAAACGCAAAGGCTGGCGATGCCATTTTTTCTCTGGCTGCTCAGGCAAAGGGCCTTAGCCTGTGCTTCTTGCAGGGCGCAGGGCTTGAGGATCCGCTCGGTCTGCTTCGCGGCAGCGGCAATGTGGTGCGAAGCATTCGTCTCGACTCCGCCGCCACACTGGAGCGCCCGGAAGTCCGAGCGCTCATCGAGGCGGCACTTCAAAGGGCTAAAACGCCGCTGCCGGCCGATGGTAGCCATGAACTGATCATTAAGTCGGTGTCCACAAAGCAGCGGCCGCGCCGGCGTCCCGACCCTGCGCAACGTTGAGGTTCCAGTGGCATCGCCAGAGGTTCTAGCACACGTCGACCACCTCGTTTACGCCGCTGCCGACCTTGACCGCGGCATTGCGGAGGTTGAGCGGCTGCTCGGGGTTCGCGCGGGCGCGGGCGGGCGGCACCCAATGTGGGGGACTCGCAATGCGCTTGCAGCACTAGGACCCAGTTCTTACCTCGAAATCATTGCGCCTGACCCGGATCATCCGCCCAACTCCGAAGGACGTCCCTTTGGACTGGACGCCTTGGAATCATCGCGTCTCGTCGGATGGGCAGCGAAGGGCCGTCATCTTGCAAGCATTCGGGATGCCGCCGCACGGCACGGTGTTGACCTCGGAGAAGTCCTCACCGGCAGCCGCAAGCAACCGGAAGGCGGGGTTCTGACATGGACCTTGACCGACTTGCGCTGCGTCGTGGCGGACGGAATCGTGCCGTTCTTCATCGATTGGGGAACCTCGCCACATCCCGCGCTGCTCGCATCGCAAGGCGCGATCCTCGTGGAACTTTTCGCCGAGCATCCCGATGCCGATCGTGTGCGCCGACTGCTTCGGATCATCGCTGTCGGGCTACCGGTTAGCGCCGGTCCCGTTCCTGCCTTGATGGCGAGAATCGACTGTCCGAACGGTCGCGTTCTAATCAGGTAGACAAATCCCACCGCAAAACTGGCGACTCGACCCGCCTCAAGGGCCGCCCGAGGCAAATGTGCGGATCTCGCACGTCCCTTCCCAACCCGGCATGTGATCCATGTGAAGCTGCATGAACTCGACCGCTGACGCCACAGCCTCCTCCTTGCTCTTAAGCTCGAACACGGCATATCCGCCAATAACTTCTTTTGTTTCCGTGAATGGGCCATCGAGCACGCTGAGCCGCCCATCAGCGATACGAACTTGCGCGCCCATGGAAATCGGCATGAGCCCGCCGTTATCGAGCATGCGGCCTGCTTTGATCTCCCGGTCCGCGAGCTTGTGCATTTCCTCCAAGAGTTTGGGCGTCGGGGCCGCCGCGTGGGCGGACTTGACGATGAACATGAATTTCATTGGATCATTTCTCCTTAGTGCGAACTCAGGGCGCGGTCGTCGCTGCTCAAACTAACTCGCTAATCAACTCGACGAATGAGACCCCCGCAGATCGACATCCCTTTCAAATAAAAATCGCCCCAAGCTCTAACAGTCGATTCTGTTCGGCCACCACTGGCGCCGGACAACCTGCAGCATTGTTCGAACAGCCCACCATCGACGTGCAACATATTCCGCACCCCTAGAGACGGTTGCTTATTGTCCAATTGGAGCGCCTTAGCCCCTTTCGTTTCCGCAACGAGAGACCATCCCTGCCACCTCTCAAACCGTGATCGAGCGTCTGCCAACTGATCGGCAGTAATTTGGCGGGGAAGATGATAATTATCGACTACCGACATCGTCTACGCCCGGGACTCCCTATGCCCCTAGATGACATCTTGCTCCTGGTAATATTTTTGGGCATCGGGCTCAGTGTTTTGGTGGTGGGTGCCGAGTTCCTATCGTGGCGCTTGAGGTCAATTCGCAACGTTCAAAGCCGCCGCGGCCCGGCGAGCGCCCGACTCCAGAAATAGGTTGGTGACTAGAGTGTCACCATAAGCGCTCGCTATGCGCTGCCGCACAACCCTCGGGGTGAAATATTACAGCGGACTTTAGGGAATCCAAGCCTGTTCAGGGCTCCACTCCTGTACCGGCCCGTCCATGCCCCAGATGACCTGCCATGAACCATTCGCTGCCTTGCGTGCAACCTCGACGTATCGCAGTTCTCTCACTCCCGAATTCTCATTTGCTGCCTGCGGGTCGCGTACTTCAATTCGGCCGCGGATAAAAGCGACGTTGCCCTCTACCATTACCTCGTCGGTTTGGACCGCGACGCGCAAGCCACGCTTCATGAGTTGCGCATAGTATTGCCGGCGCTCCGCGTGCGACTGCAACGGGTTGCGGAGGTTCACGTCCACGTAGGTATCGCCGTAGAATTGCATAACGCGATCCACATCAGCGTGTTTGAAGGCTTCCGTGAACTCGTGGGCAATCGCGAGCAGCTTCGTAAGATCAGCATCTGAGGCCGCATGCGGCATGGTTTTCTCCGCCCTACCGTGTACTGCTTTGCGGATGTTAGTTTAAGCGCGCATGTGCTGACAACCTACGGCGGGGCTATTTTCCCCGACAGTTACTCCGGCTCTTGCGCAATTGTCTGCCGTCCGGCACGTGCTTCGGCGAGTAGCACGAAGGTCACTGCGAATACCAAGGGGATTGCCTCATTTAGCCGCTGAAGTAGTACGATAAGAGACATCACTTCAACCTAGAATCGAGCCAGGGAACGACTGTGCGCGCTTACCTCCACATTGCTATCGCGTTGCTTTACGGCTGTATTTGGCAGCCGGCGGTAGCTGCAGACAAGATCGCGACGTCGCTGCGCGACGCTCACAAGTTGGTCGAGTGCATGATGGCATTTAACGGCGCTTGCGTCGTGAAACGCTCGTACAATGAATATCTATATCGACAGGGAGCGTCGGCCGACCAGATCACAAGGAATGCCAGGGACCTATACGCGCAACTGAAAGCCATGGGCGCCAAATTCACCCGCTTTGACCTAGCGCACCCGCAGACGATCGATTCCAGTGACACCCGCGAGTTTGTTTTCATTCCCTACGAGCAGGTGCTTCAGTTGAAGGGTCGAGAACATCAATCGAAGGCGTACTTCATTGGAGTATCGGATGACCACGGCGAGACATGGCGGTTTGTCGACGGCATGCAAATCAATGAAAAAAACGTTCGGCTGATCATACCCGGCTACACGGGAACGCCACCCCTCCCGCCCATTTATTCGGAAGCGCCGAGCAGCGGATCCTAGGAGTCATCGTGCAGGAGCGGCCCGGGAGCCCCGACGCGCGACCCCGCCCCTGCCATTTACCGATTGTTCCAGGGAAATGCCGCCGCCAGAGTCATCTCCTGATTCACCGGAAATACGCGCGGATAAAAGCCCGCCGCTTTCGCCCGACCCGTCCTAACGGCCGTCAGCGCCGCTTCCAAATCTCGCAAGTCGCTCATCGACAACCACGGCGCAGACACACCCTCCTGCTTGCGACAACAATGCGCCGTCCACAGTACGGTATCCGTCGGCAGCATATGGAGCAACATCTTCGCTGTCGTTTGATAGGCCGACAGGCTTGCACCCGGCAGGAAGGCATAGAGCGTCGTCGGATAAATAAAATCGCCGATGAATAGCCGTCGATTTGTCGCATCGAAAAGCGCCACTGATGTCGGCGTATGCCCGGGCGTAGACAGAACCTGAAGCGAACGGCCGCCAAGATCAAGGCTTGCACCGGGCGCCAGCCATTCGCCGACTCGAAACGAAGGTGGCACACGTGCATCGACGAAGCCCATGTATTCGTATCGGCGCGGTTTGAACAGCCCGTCGGACACATCCGCTCGAGTATCCGGCAGATCGATCATCGCCACGTGTGCAAAGGGAGCAATTCCACCCAAATGGTCAAAGTGCAGATGTGAAA
>Ga0210409_10007351_pt1 | contig 11351 bp, 10 predicted proteins | sample IncBWH17MmetaG_FD_161649 | JGI IMG/M metagenome (GOLD analysis project Ga0210409, IMG submission 161649) | Forest soil microbial communities from Barre Woods Harvard Forest LTER site, Petersham, Massachusetts, United States - Inc-BW-H-17-M | ecosystem: Environmental > Terrestrial > Soil >...
CACCGGGGCTATCACCCACTGGGATAATCGTCTCTGCAATTTCAGCGATCAATTTTCTGTTTTTTTCTAAATTTTTTAAATCTGGTACTTTATTAAGTTGAAAAAATTTCCATATAGTAGTTCCGCTAAATGCAAGTACGAATATTCCAAATATCCTAAAAATGGCTTTTTTCCTATTCATATCTTTCTTAAAAATCCCGCGTCAAAAACATATCTACAAACTATTGTTTTAAAGCAATGTCATTGTATACTGCCAGCAATTGTTCTGCAGCAGCTTTCCAAGTAAAATCCGAAGCCCGTACTAGTCCCTTTCTTTTCATTTCTCCCTGTAGTTCTTCATTGCCAAGAACCTCTGCTATCTTTTCTTTAATCTCAAGGTAATTCGTAGGATTAACATACACCGCTGCATCTAATGCCACTTCTGGCATGGAAGAGGTATTCGAAGTAATTACCGGTACCCCACAAGCCATAGCCTCCAAAATAGGGAGTCCAAAACTCTCTCTTAATGATGGATATAAGAATAGCTTTGAAATATTATAAAGTAAAGGCATTTCTTCCGATGGTATATACCCGGGGAAAATAAAATCTGATGCCAGGGTATCCTTTCCTAATTTAACCAGCAACTCATTAACCAGCGCCTTATCATAATCCAAAATAACCAATGGAAGACCGTTCGGGACATTTGACTTATATTCTGCATAAGCCTTAATGACATTTACAGTATTCTTCTTGGGTGCTGTATTTCCAAGAAAAAGAATAAATTCATTTGGTAAATCATGGGCTGAACGAAAGGCTTCCAATTCTTCTTTCGAATAAGAAACATTAAATTTCGGGCTTACCGCATTGTAAATCACTTTTACCTTATGATCGGGTAACCTTAGTTTATTTAATATAACTTCTCGTTCATAATTCGATACTGTAATAACCAACTGACTCTTTTTAACAACTCTTGGAACAACGAAACGCCTGTATAAATTGCCAAAGTTCTGGTATGAGGTACCTTTAAAATCCGTTTTCTCCAGATAAATAATATCGTGTAACGTTAGCAACAATGGTACAGATAAACGAAGGGCCGAAGTATTACAGGTCGAGTGAAGAAAATCAAGCTTATCTTTTTTCACCTCATTTGGCAGAGTAAACTGTTCCCAGGTTGGATAAGACTTTGCTTCAAGTCTTTTGATCTTAAAATTAGCTGTTTCTTCTACGCAATGATCATCAGCATCATTCCTCGCATATAGAATATACTCATTATATTGATCTAGTTTTTGTATTTCACGTATCAATTCCAGGGCAACGACTTCCATTCCGTGCTTCTTTGCCCTAAAAAGACGTTGCACCTCAATTCCTATCCTAAGCTTTCTTTTCATTCTTGTTAATTTCTTTTTTAGAGTTGTCCATTGAAATTACAGGTTCAATTATACTTTATTTGAATCATCTATCTTCTCTTCATGATAATGTTCAGTCGCTATTGATATTTGATTTGCTCTCCGGGCTTTTAATAATGCCAAAATTTGAAAATATATAAATTTAGGGGCGTTTTTTAAAGATTTATAGATCCTCCCATCAGCCTGAAAATAAGATAAAGCAGAAAAAACAGCTGCAATGAAGAAGAAAACACAAAGCACCCAATACAGAGCGAAAACCGGCATTATAAAAAGGTCAATGATAAAAAACAAAAACGAAATCATAATGAGCATAAACAATGGTGGCCTTAACAGCATTGTACTAAACAAGAACTGATTCCAATCCACCCTCCCAATAGATCGCATCATCATTTTAGCACCAAGAAAAAGATATTTAAACCAAGTATTTATCCACCTTGAGCGCTGATTGACCAGTTGATCTGTTTTACTGGTCTTTTCATCATAAACAACCGCATGTTCTGCAAAAGCGATCCTCTTACCCCGGCTTATAATTTCATACTGGAGGATTTTATCAAAACCCGCACCGAGGATTTCCGTAGTTTCAAGGCAATTTCTATACAAGGCTGTAGTAAAAGCCATTCCAGAACCAGACAAAGCTGCAGAGGAACCTGCTTCGAACATCAGTTTTCTATCCACAAGCCTATAATAAATATCCCCTGCCTCATCTAAACAGGCATAGGTAGTATCGAGATTTTTAGCCGCCCTAACACCTTGTACTGCTTCATACCCCTGGTCAAATACTTTGTTCAGCTCATTAAAGTATTCCTGATGTACAAGATTGTCACTATCTATAATAGTTAACCTCTCATGAGGTCTTTTAAACCTGTTTATGGCATAAAAATGTGATTTAGTGTTACTCGCCAAAACCTCTTCAGGCCGCAAGACCACTACCCTCTGATCTTCAAAATGCAAGCCGCTCACATCGCAATTATCGGCAACGACATAAATGATATAATTGTTGTAATTGGCTTTCAAAATGGAATTTACAGCAAAAGGAACTTGCGTAACCTGCAGATAAGCGGTAACAATAACTGCGTAATCGGCTTCGCCGCCCACCTCGACATTAGTCTTTTTTTTCTTAAGTAGACTTATAATATAGAAGAACAAGGGCATAAGAAAATGTATTCCTACCAATATCTGAACAGCAAAAAAAACATAGTATAACAAATTCATATTATTTTTTATCGGTAATCAGTTCAATTGTTTTATAAATTTCTTTAATACAATTTTCCCAGGTATGTGTAGAAGCAAATTGGGTCCGTTCAGTCTGTAACCGGGGTGAATCTTCAACAATGGCTTTTTCAATAAGCTGAACATATTCCTCTTTTCCATTTGCCAGATAAACATGCGAACTAAAAATCTCCATAGCCTTTGTTGCAGTAGCTACAGTCGGTTTACCCATGGCGAGATATTCGTCCACTTTACGCGGATAGTTCCCAATTGTAACTTCATTAACCAACTGAGGGTTAATACATACATCAAAAAATTGTATGTATAGCGGTAATTCGGCAACAGGTTTTATTCCGGTAAAGATGATATTCTTTATCTGATGCAGATCGCTGCTCACAAAAGCTTCATCTTCTCTGCCAACCAATACAACGGTCCAATCTGGGCGGCTCAGGGCAATATGTTTTATCAATTCAATATCCAGCCGGATGTGTTCCAATGCACCAACATAACCAATAACAGGCTTACTTATATTTTCAAGTTCTTTTGGCGCTATTGCATTTTCGTTAATCTTAAAAAGTTCCAGCTCACAGCCTTGGCCAATATAAAACGAGTTTTCATTATAAGATTTACAATACTCTGCCAAATAAAGCGAATTGGCCAAACAAATATCACTCTTAGCAATCAGTAAAGGTTCAAGTTTAGCTCCGTGTCTTTTCCAGTAATCCACGGCAAGCATATAATCTCTGGAATAATAAATACTCAAACAAGGGTTAAGTAACTCTTTCAGATAAAACCCTTTAAACATTTCATTATCATTGAACAAAATATAATCTTTAAATCCAAGTTGTTCAATGGCCTCCCTGATAGATTCCGCAAATTTGGAATTATTCCTTTTGTTGAAAAAATCAAAAAAGGAACTATTGCCAATCCAATTAATAGATTCTACCAAACAGTCTGGATAGAGATTCCATAAGTTTTCCTGGACATGGACCAATTCGTTTCTTTTATTCCTAATGGCTTCCAGGCGTTTTTTCACTTTAGGATTCGCCCGGTCCCTGTACAATGTAACCCGGTCCAATGGAGAGTTGATATAGAGTACTCTATTGTGCCGTGACAGCTCCAATGCAATATTTTTACAATTGCTACCAATTGTGGTATCCCAGGCTTGTTGTCCAATAATTATGAAGTCTCTGTTATGCATAAAGTACAATTATCAATTTGTCTACAGGTAATTATATAACTTAATTCTTTACAGATTCCCATGTCCCAGTTTCTGCGGAATATCTTTTAATGATTTTAGCTGGATTTCCAACAGCGACACAGTAATCTGGTATGTTTTTGGTCACCACGCTACCCGCTCCTATAACCGAATGTCTGCCTATTGTGATGCCTGCAGTAATCACGCTGTTGGCTCCAATCCAAACATTATCTGAAATAATAATCTGTTTTCGGATCTCCTTTTGAAGACTTGGAGGTATTGTTACATCTTCATAACCATGATTTAACCCCGAAACAACGATGTTTTGAGCCAACATTACATTATTACCTATTTCTACGGGACCAATAACAACACTACCGATTCCGATCATACTACCCTCTCCAATCAGGACATCTCCCACTCCATTATTAATTGTTGCAAAATCCTCTATGGTTGACTTTGCTCCAAGTTGAAAATTATTAAAAGGAAAAACATCCATTCTGCTACTACATCTTATGATACTGCCTGGCCCCTTTTTATGCTTAAAAGGATTGATAAACAATCTTACCCATAAGCGCGGCCGATGATCATTATTTGGGATCAACAACCAGTGGGCTATTTTTTTTAATTTCGGATTCGACTTTATCTTATCTTTTAAGGACATATGCTGGCATTAGTCATTTATAAATTAAAATTTCATTCATAAGAACGCTTCAATAGCTACAAAGTAATTCCATCTACTTATTCTTGATTTCTTTAAAAAAAGCAATTGCAAAACAAATCAGGCCTGGGATTATAAAAAGTTCAAACGGCATTGCCTACCTCCTTTACTTTTGAATAAATATTTTCTTCTTCTGTATTGTTTTCTGAATTATTCATTTCTTCTGTTTTCTTCTGTAAATCAAGTCCAGGGCTTAGATAAATAAAAGCAAAACAAATGGTAGTAACCAGTGCAGAAGGCATGGAGTTCATTACCTCATTTCCATAACTACAAAAAAACAAGCCGGCAGCTGTTGCCAACATCGCAATGTTCTTATACCTTAAGCCCTTGTCTTCAATCTTCCAGATAATCCCGCTACATTTCCCCATTATGAACATGATCATACAAAACCAAAGAATAAAACCCACGATTCCATACATCGCCCAAATCTTCACCCAGTAACTGTCGGGCTCTATTGTAGACAAAAATTTGTCTCCATTGTAGATCTTTCCCCAATTCCCTATAACACCCAAACCACCTCCAAACGGTCTTGTTTTTAAATATTCGCCAATAACCTGCTGGTTCATAAAACGAACATTCAGTGAAGCGTCTTTTGGATCCACTGCTGTACGCAGCCTCATAATCTGATAATTTCCGTTCCCTATGTTCGTATACTTTAATACAAATAAAAACGATAAAAGGACAACAGATCCAATCACCAGCACTCTAATATTTTTTGTTAGAAACACCGCAAAAAATGCTCCGACAACTAAAGCAAACAATGCTCCCCTGGTTCCGGAAATTAGCATCCCATAAAAAGTCAATAATGCAGCCAAACCCAATAATACTCTTTTCCATTTTTTAAACGGACCTAAGGCCAATACCGCAGTTAACAGTACAAATGAAGCCTGAGATGCACCAAACTGACCAGCGTCACTATAAAAAGAAAACACTCTTAACTGTCCCCAGATCAAATGGGTCAACGCTCCCCCGTCATCTAAAAATTTCTGTTCTCCGGGGGAAAGACCAATTTTCAGCTGCTTAATCCCATTTAGTGTAGCGAGTAAGGACAAGCAAATGAATAAGATCAGAACCATATCCATCTTCTTTTTTGAATTAAAAAGAAGAAAAACCAAGGGCGTACATAATAGCGGGAAAAGGGCTGTACTTCTGATTTCCTGGAGCCAGCCCATAATACTGGCACCAGCAGGGTTGGCAATCTCTGCCACACTGATTAAGAACCAGGCCAGCATGAGCTTGTTCAGCGAATTGTCCAGTATCTTCCAATTATATTTTCTATTTAAAATTCCAATTGTAAACCAGGCCAGCAATAAAAACACTTCTATTCCAATCCCAAAAGGCAATCCCCCAACTTCTCTACCAAATATTCCAAAAGTAAAGCAATAAATAATCAATGCGACCATGCCTATGGAAGGATCTCTAAATAAGAAGATAATGTAGGCAATAACAAATACAGCAAGCATAAGCACTACAGGTGCCACAGGATTCATATAGGTCAATATACTGACCACAACTGAAATGATCAGTCCTATGATGGATATAACCCATATACGCTTAGTTTGCGATAAGGAAGATAAAAACTGGATCATTGATATTTTTTTATTTTCCGTTTAACCTCAATGAAACAGCTTACCTAAGCCAATTTAGCTTTGTTCAAAACCCATCCTATAAAACCTGGTTTTTCCCGGATATATTTGATCAGTTCTTTTTCTTCATCTGCTACGGCCCTGCCAGCTTCAAATACAGCAATATTTACTTCAGTGAACAACAGCCACTCTTTCGCTTTATTAATTTCCTTAAGGCTATCCACATCAATTACAATAACATCAAACTGCTCCTTTAAAACTTCAAAACCTTTTTTCAAACTGTTTACATTCTGCATTTCAAGTAAAGAAGAGCTAGCATCGTTTTTATTCAAAACAGTAATCAGATCTTCAATCTGGATTTCCCTTTTTACCAAAAAACTTTGAAAATCCTGCCGCATGGCAATCTCTTTGGAATCTGACATTGGAACTTTTGTTTCCCCGCCAATCAGAAGGACCTTATTACCCATCATAGCGAAGGAATAAACCAGGCTTCCTGCAATAAAAGACTTTCCTTCATTTTCCTCCAGACTGGTTACACCTAATATTTTCTTACCCTCCTTCGCAAAAGCCTCAGCCACTTCAAATCTCAATGACCTCAGCAAATCCTTAAAAGTAGAGTACTCCTGATCTTTATTGTCTTTCCAGATATTTCTGATATTCCGGTCTGTATTTTCTATATAATTCAAATGACCTAAAACAGGTGATTTCGTCGCATAAGCCAATTGCTGTCTGTTATTAATTGTGTGGTCCAAAAGGAAAAGAATAAATACAGAGAAAAAGCAAATAAAGAAACTCGAAATTCCTGCTAATGCAATATACATTACCTTCTTCGAAGACAAAGCCAATCCAGGGAGACCAACCTGAGCGATCTGCAATTTCAGGGCAACATTTTGCTGAGTTTTATTTTGATTATAGGTATCCAGGGAAGTCATATAATCTTTAGTTGCCAATTCTGCATCCCGTTCATAATTTTGAATCCCCGCATCAAAGGGCACCATCGTATTATATTTCGCTTTAAGCATAGACAGTTCGTTATCGATAGACCGGATACTACCCTGTGCCTGACTTACTGTGGTCTCCAAAGCCAATTTTTGCTGGATCAACCCTTGTTTAGATGCCTGTGGATCGGTAACATTATTATCTGATATACGAGCACTTACCCGGTCAATCAACCTACTAATTGAATCTACTTTTTTCTTGTCACTCAATTTAAAATTACCATCTATATAAGCGTCATTTGCAATTTTCAATTGATTTTTAAGGCTAACAATAGTTTTATTATCACCTGTTGTGTTCCCTCCCATAAATGCATCACCATTGCCCCGCAATTTAGCATTAATATCGGCGATTGCTTTTTGATTAGACTGGATATCACGGATGGCCTGAGCCTTACGCTCCTCATTCTGTGAAATTTGGGAATAAACCATCTCAGACTGCTTATCGAGATTCAGAACCCCGTTCTTCATCTTAAATTCCTTTAGAGCAGCCGTTTTCTGGTTCATTGCTAATTCTTTCTTTTTTAATAAAGAATCAAGTAACTCTATGGAATTATTTTGGTTAGCATTAACATCCTGTCCATAGTTGTTAATAAATTCTGCAGATAAAGTATTGACAACAAAAGAAGACAGCTGAGGATTTACAGATGCAAAATATACATTTATAAAATCACTATTATCTGGCCTGTAGATATTCAGCTTCTTTTGAATACTCTCGCCGTCATAGCCCATAGAGCTCACGATATCATAAAGCTTAAACTTATTATGATTATCTCCTACTGCAAGAACCTCTTTCTTTAAGAGCTTTTCCCTATATATCCCTATAACCTCCTGCAAATTAGCAGATCCCAATGAGTCTATAATCTTGCTGTAAGGTTTAAAAGCTGTTTTCGGGTTTTCCAGATCATGCAGGATCAGGTGATAAGACAGGATACTCATGATCCTCTGCATTTTCATTCTTTCAATAATGTTGGCAAACTGCTGGTTAACTTTAAAATAATCAGCATTTTGATTTGATCCTACAACAACTTGTTTAGACTGGTCTACAATACCTGTAGCGATCTGTGCCTCAGAAGCATATTCTTTAGGAAGCTTGCGAACCAAAAAATAAGTGATTACAGCTGCCGTGAGTGGAACCAAGACTAAAATCCATTTATACTTATTAAGAAGTTTTAAAAATGCTTTAATGTCCATCTACAAATATAAGATTTTATTAATTATTATTTAACATCAGAAAGCTTCATCCCAATAATCTCTTCTAATGCATCTTTAGCATTAAGTAAGGCTACTTCCGTCTGAATCTTTTCTGTGCTTGCACTGGTTAAGTTTATTCTGGATTGGTTGTAGGTATCTAACGGTACTTCACCTTTCTCAAATTTATATTTCATGTTATCGGCCACATTTTTGTTGTCCTGCACACTTTGTGTATAAATTTTAAGCTGATTTAGTTGCTGGATATAAGCATAATATCTTTTTTTAACCTCTGTAGCCAGAGTTAACCTAAAGTCCTGCGCTTGTAATTGTGCAATTTTATAATCAGATTTTGCTTTTTTTGCAGCGTAAGGTTTTTGAAGAAAATTTCCAAGATTCAAATTTACACTAAACTGAAATCCATTCACATTATAAGGGTTAACAGGATCCAAAACCGTCTTGGATTGAGGTCTGTAAAAATAAGACGCATTAAACAGGTCAAGGTAAGATATAGCACTACTAGAAACATCGGTCTTTGCTTTTTTGACACTTTCATCCATTACTTTGACCTTCGGGTAGTTCTCCAGGGCCAGTTGAATATATTTATCCAGGTCAGATGACTTTACCTCACCTATAATTGACTCCTGAGCATAGCTGCCGATGCTGGTGAAGATGAGAGATGCTAAAGTAATTTTAAAGAGTGTTTTCATGTTTTTATATCTTTTAGGTATTTTAATATTTCCTTAACTAACTTTATAAGTTAAACCTTCTCCTTTTGGATCAGGGCAGGAATGGTTTTTAATATTATTTTTAAGTCTAAAAGAACTGAATAATTATTTGCATAATAATTATCAAGCTCCTTCCTTTCGCGTTCGGACATTTCCTTCTGTCCCCGTTTACTAATCTGCCACAAACCGGTTAAACCTGCCGGGCCCAAAAATCGGGTAGACCACTCATTCGTAGTGAGCTGCTCCGCCTCGTATAATGGCAAAGGCCTGTTACCTACTAATGACATGTCACCGACAAACACATTCATCAATTGAGGCAGTTCATCAATACTGGTTTTTCTTAAGAAAGATCCAAATTTTGTTATGCGAGGATCATTCTTAAATTTGACAAAGGCAGTCTTCCCACTTTTGTTGTCACCTTCCGATGCATATTGGTTCAAATCTGCCATAGAACTCAACATCTGATCGGCATCCTGTCTCATCGACCTGAATTTGTAAAAATCAAATATTTTATAACCTGCTCCCACTCTTTTACTTTTATAAATCACTTTACCTTTAGACTCCAGTCTGATGAGTAAAGCAACAACTAAGAACAAAGGGAAAAGAAAGAATAATGCCAAGCCAGAAACGATCACATCAAAAATCCTTTTACTTAATGGAACCTGGTATACTTGCTCGGTCTGTTGAGCCAATTCCATTAACTTAGGTTTGATCAGTTTAAATTTAACGAGAAAATTAAGCCGTTCGCAGAAATCTTCCAGTGGAAAAGGATAAGTATAATAGTCATTCACCTTTAAATCAAGCGCTTCCCTTCTCCATTCCCGATTTTCTTTAACTCCTAAAAGCACAATGATCAATCCCTGAAAAAAAGGATTTTCCTTAATATATCTTACTTGTTCGAAACAATTGGGATTGTCATCAACCTCTATTAAAATAATATCGGGAATACTTAACAGCGATTGATTATCAAAATAGTGCCTAAAGCTTTTTTGGTCATCCAAATACTCAATGTGAGCATTAAACTCCTCAGAAATAATACTTCGAAGCAGCTTTCCAAAGTATACGATCTTGGCATTGATCTGTGGCTTGTCGATTGCAGAAATTGTCATCATTGTATAAGTTGGGCGATTTGATTTTTTAGTTCGGCTGGATTGAAGGGTTTCTCCATGAAATGGTCAATCTTGAAAGGCATTTCTTTTACTTTCTCTTCCAAATTATCAGAACCGGAAAGTAAAATGACTGGCGTATTTCTGTAAAAGCCACTAATTTTGAGGTTACGAATTAGTGTACTACCATCAAAATAGGGCATCATCAGATCTGAAATGATTAAATCGGGATCGTTTCCTTCTTCCAGCCAGTCAATGGCTTCAATACCACTTTTTTTGATCACAAGATCATATTCCGAAGATAATATAAAGCTCAGTAATTTAAGTATACTGAGTTCATCGTCGACAATTAATATACTTTTCTTGGTCTTTTCTTTGACGCTCTCCATGTTTTGTTGTTTAATATTAAGAGACTTTGCTAATAATTCATGCCCTTTTAACACAACAGTGGTAAATATCAGATATTTACTACGTAAGCTAAAAATACCTCTTTTATCTGTAAACATAACAAATTTATCTATTACAATTTAACCAATTTATCATCGTTGTTAAAAAATTAATCAAGCCTAAATTAAGTCGCGATTGAAGCAGCAATTCTTCGTATTAATTTCCTTTAATGTTAAATGTATTTTCCTGGATCTGACCCTGGTTTAAATCCTTCAATTCATTAGAAATTATCCTACCAGAAGCATCGATAATTACCATCCTTACTTTTTGATCCTCTTTAGAAAGCAGTTGGGTTTTCAACTGTGCATCATCCAGATAAGAAAATGAAAGATCTTTACTCCCACTGTCGATATTGGCCTGATACTTTTGATCATATATTGTATAATTGATTACACATTGATTACACTCTACACGAAGTACTCCCTCTTTATTAAAAACTACCTCAGACAAAGGATCGTTAAGTCCATTTTTTTTACAGCTAAAAAGGCAAAAAACAAGAGTGAATAACAATAAGTAATTTTTTCTCATATGGCGTTGTTTACATAAACAAGCAGCAAAAAATCAAGCCAAGATGACCATTGTCCGGAGAATATTTTCATAATCACCAGTTAACAAACCAGAAAGCTAATTTTCTGTCTCTGTATAAAAGAACGTCTGCACATTAAGTGGGATAGGCGACCTATATATAGGCGAGTATTTTCCCCATATTTCAAAATCAGCTGAGGTCATATCTCCCCAATGATAAAATTCATCTAAAAGTGCCGTTAAAAGAAAAAGTCATGCTT
>Ga0210409_10007352_pt1 | contig 11350 bp, 7 predicted proteins | sample IncBWH17MmetaG_FD_161649 | JGI IMG/M metagenome (GOLD analysis project Ga0210409, IMG submission 161649) | Forest soil microbial communities from Barre Woods Harvard Forest LTER site, Petersham, Massachusetts, United States - Inc-BW-H-17-M | ecosystem: Environmental > Terrestrial > Soil >...
CCACACACCGTCTTTCCGCGGCGCCATCGTCGCGGTGATGTCGCTCAACGACATGCCGCGCACCGGCTCATGCTCCGCCAGACCGAGCATTCGGCGGCCGGCCGGATTGATGTACGTCATCTCCCCGGTGTCGTTCGCCACACCGACGAAGTCCGTGGTCGCGTCGAGCAGGGCGACCAGCCGCGCTTGGCCCGCGCGCTCCCCGCGCTCGGTCAAGAGTCGCGCATTCTGCCGCGCCGAGACGAAGCCACGGGCCGTCAAGAGCAACGTGATGGGCGCCGCGGCCACGACGAGATCACTCAAGGCCGAGCCGCGAACGCGCACCGCGGCCGTCAAGAGCAGGAGATAGACGAATCCGGCCGACACGTAGGGCAGCGGACTGCCGAGCTGATACCGACTGAGCCCGGCGGTGCCGCTTTCGGCTCCGTTCCGCGCCACCATGGGTGCTCGGGCGTAGAGCTCACCGCTCGCGATCGTGAGTACGGCGGTGATGAAATAGAGCGAGTCGGGCAGGATGGCGTTGAGCGTTCCGGTCGCCGGCAAGAGCACGGTGCCGATCAGATCGCCGGCGATGCCCGCGAACTGAGCCAAGACGAGCAACAAGAACGCGCCCGGGGGTCCCTCGGTCGTTCGGCGTAGCACGAGCGTCGTGAGCCCGAACAGCAGCACCAGGTCGCCGATGGGGAAGGCGAATGCCACGAGCACCGCGCGGGGCTCCATCGGCACGGAGGCCGCTGGGTGGAGCACGAAGTACCACACGACGACCACGCCGCCCAGGATCACGGTCCCGGCATCGAGCGCGAACTTCCACCATTCGAGCCGCGCGCGCCGCGCGTGCGGGAGGCAGAGCAACGCGGCCAAAGTGAGCGGGTAGTAGAGGAGAAACACCGCCATCGGCCACGCGAGCGCGGGATCCCGGTGCTCGAGAAACAAGACAACGAGGTCGCCGCATTGACCGAGGAACACGGCGGCCAAGGCGCCGCCGATGAGCCAGAGCGCACGTTGCAGCCGGAGGCCGAAATCCCGCCGACGGGCGGCGATCCAGTACAGCCAGACCGAGGCAAGATTCAGCGGCAGGGACGCGACGGGCGATGCCGCCGCGCCCAGATGCGCGATGAGGCTCGAATGCGTGGCAGTCAACACGATATACGCCACGACATAGCAGGCGGCGACGACCGCCCATGGTGTACGGCGTACGACCATTATTCTGTGACGAGCCAGAGGTCCGGGTGAAACCGAACCTAATTTAGTGCAAACGCCGGAACTCTAGGGTGTAATCGAGTGGCCCCGGCAAGTGCTCGGCCTCGAGCACGACGTGCAACTCCAGGCGCTCGCCACCGTCGAGAAACGCAAAATCATCGTCGCGATGACCGTCACTGGCCGTGATGGTCTGGTGCAGGGTGTCGCCCGATAAGAGGCTTTTCACGTAGTACGTCTCACGTGAAACCCCGCTCTTCCAGGGCGCACTGGAACCGTCGCGCGGTGTGACGATCGGGGGATGCCCCTCGAACGTGACGACGAGCGAGTCCTCTCGGACGTGGATCGTCAGGTGGGCCGGTGGGCGGTTAGTGCGCAACAGGCGATGTCTGGCTATCGGGCGAATAATCCAACTCATCGGCCTGATGGTGCGCTCGATGGCTGCTGGTACGTTGTCGCAGCGCTCTGGTACCAGCTCGAAGACCGCGGTGCCGGTGTCGGGGGGTGGTGGAGTGACCGCCAGCGTGGCGGCGAGCATCAACAGTTCGAGGGAGTACGTCAGTGGCGGGCTCCGGGAACCGGTTGCGATGGAATACCCAGCCCGGCCGTCGCGTTCAACCGCTAGCGGCGAGTTGATGCTCGATCGAGACTCATTTGAGACCCCAGCCCCGCCACAGTCGTCTGTAGGCGCAGCCGTTCACCCCGGACCCTCAGTCGATTACCCCGTGCTCGTGGTGGGGGCAACCCCCTCGCGATAGGTTCGCACTATGACACCATCGTGGACCGGTGTCCCGTACGATCCCTTTCGCCTCTATCTGACGCTGGCAGTGATGCTGGTCGTGGTAGCGGCGGCGGTGCTCGTCGTCCGCCGTCGATTCCGCGACCGGCTCCTCGCCGAGATCGCGTCGACCCTCGGCGTCTTCCTGCTGATCATCGGGACGGTCGTCTACTCCGTGGCGTTCCGCGGTCTGCGCCCGCTCGAGCTCCTCATCGCATGGGCGATCTCCCTTCCCGCCATTGTCTGGTTCGTCGCTCGTCTCAACGACATCATGACGCGGCCGTTAGCGCAACTCGAGGCGCTCGGCGAGTCGATTCGGAAAGGCGAGTGGTCGACGCTCCTGACGCAGAACAGCACCGATGGCGTGCGGTCGGCGCTCCATGATGTGGCATCGCTCGTCGGTCAGACGCAGCGGACGGCGCAGGCCGTGTTGGCGGCCGCCGCGGAGGTCTCGCGCATCGGCGGGGCGGTGGCCGATGGGGCCGAGCAGGTGACCGCCTCGTTGGCACGCCTGACCGCCGGCGCCCACGAGAACACCTTGGCGGCGCGCCGGATCGGCGGCACCGCCGAGCGGCTGACAGCTGCCGCGGCGGGCGTTGGGGGCGCCGCGCGAGAGACCCTGGAGATCTCCGATGCGGTCCGCCAACGGACCGTCGACGGGGTCACCAGCGCGGATGGCGCAACCACGCGGGTAGCTGATATCGCTGCCGTGTCTCGGGACGCCGTCGGGCGTCTGGCCGGCCTCAAAACCGCGGCCACGTCGGCCAACGAGTTGATCGACGAGATCGGCGGGATCGCCCGTCAGACGAACCTCCTGGCCTTGAACGCGGCCATTGAGGCCGCCCGCGCGGGTGAGCAGGGCAAGGGGTTCGCCGTCGTGGCTGACGAGGTCCGACTGCTGGCTAGGCGCAGCGCCGACGCCCTGACGGCCATTCAGGGGCTCCTGGCGCAGATTGGATCGCGTGCCGACGAGCTGGATCAGCACATGGCCCACGCGCGAGAGGCGGCCGAGGGTGGGGAGCAGGTCATGCGCAATGCGCTGACGGTGTTCCACGATATCGAGCTCCGCGTCCAACGCACCGTCGCGCTCGCGCAGTCCGTCGTGAACGCGGCCACGCAGGCCGAATCCTTGGTCGGCGACCTCGGGACCGCCACGACGCTAGTCGTCCGGGTCGCGGAGGGCACGGCGGCAGAGACGGCGCAGGTCGCCACGGCGACGGCCCGCCAGCGGGAGCTGACCGACCACCTTCGGACGACCGCATCAGCGCTGGAGCGCTCCGCGGCCTCCCTCGGCGATGTCGTCCAGCGGTTCGGGATGTCCACGAACGGCAACGGCCATCGGCCTATCGACGAGTACGAGCTGGTCGACGTGGCCTAAAAAAGAGCGGCGACCATTGCTGGTCGCCGCCCCTCACCACAAGAACCACCACTAGCGCGTCACCTCACGGCGCGGCCGTGTTGCACTGCGCATAGTGCGGGTTGCCCAGCTCCGCGATCGGAAGCGGAAGCGATACGGCGGCCCCGTATGCCACGCCTTTCTCCGTGGACCCTTGAGGGAATACGGTCTTCACGTCCTGCCCGTATTGCCTGACCAAGCGGCGCATATCACCCAGCCGGTGCGCTGTAAGCCAGAGGTCGAAGGCACGCTCTTGGAAGAGGAAATGGAGCGCATCCGTCCCCGCCGGAATCGCGCTCACCGGCGAGACCCCTGTGAACTGTGCCCTCGCCTTGTTGATGTTCGAGAAGTACCCGGCCATGTCACCGGCGGCAAGAGCGGCTTCGGCCTGAATGAGCCGTGCCTCGACACCGGTGGCGATAGGAATGGGCGTGTGCCGTGTCGTATCCTCGAGCGGCACGAACAATTCAACTACGCCGTCGAACCCCTTGACGCCCGCGTCAACCACGGGGGTGCGTGGGTCATTCGCCGCGATATACGGAAGGCCGGTTCCGCCCTTCGTGTCGGCGATCGAGTAGCGTTGCTCGTTGTACGTGTACTCGAAGACGCCGTTCTGAACGCGCGTCGGAGTCTCCGCGTAGCCCTGGAGCTGCACGAACGCGTCGGGCACGCCAGCGACCGCGGTCGCGGCATCCGCGTAGTCCCCTGAATCTACGAGCGCCCGGCCTTTACCGACCGAGGCGAGCGCGATTTCGTGGGCCAGGATGCCTGCATCGGCACTTGCGGTATCCGCTTTCAAAATCGCGAGCGCTGAGTCAAACCGCACCCGCGCATCGTGCTCGATCTGCGCGGTGGACTCGAGCGGTCCATAGGAGATGGTCCCGTTCGATGCCAAAGAGCTGAACGGAATGCCGCTGCACCAGTTCTCCGCGACTAGGAGATAGCTGAGCCCTGCATATGACAGGGCTTCCGCTTCCAGGGCCGCGCCAGGTTGGAACTTCTGATACGCCTGGACGGCGTCCTCCGAAAACGCTCGCGCCTCCTGGATATAACGCAGATCGAGCTCGTTCTCTCCATTGTCCGGCAGGGTGAGACGCTCGTCGATCTGGTTGCGCGTAGGGAAGGTGTCCGATGATTTGAACTCGTCCCCCAACAATCCGCTGTCTTCGATGATGCCTTCATGGTCACCGCCGTCGCCGGCGTACGCGACGCCGAACTGGGCGTAGACGGTGGCCGTAATCGTCGGCAGCGCGGCCGCGGATTGGATCGCGCCGACCGCCACAACGTCGGGCGCCGTCACTCTGAGGATTCGGTTGTCGCACGCCATCATCGCGGATGCGAGCGTCACCGCACCCACAGCGGCGCATATCGGTCTTGAGTATGAGCGCATTGGGTTAGTAGTTGATGGTGGCGCGGAAGGTGTAGTAGCGAACGGGTGGCTGAGTCAGGAAGTCGGCGAGCGTGAAGTTCGTCTGCGCCGACTGACTCACCTCTGGATCGATACCCGTGTACTTGGTCCACGTCCTGAGGTTGCGCGCGGCGAACGTCAGCGTAATGCCTCGCGCGGCGATCCGGCGTGCCCACTCTTGCGGCACGAGCAGCGAGATAGCCGCCTCGCGCCATTTCCAGAACGATGCGTCCTCGATGTATCCGGCGACGGTGCCATCGTAGAAATCGGCCTCGGCGCGCGCCTGCCGCGACAGCGAAGTCGCGGCGTAGTCCTCGATGCAATTCCGGAACTGACCGCAGCGGAAGTCGGCCGTGCTGTTGTACAACTTGTTCCCGCCTTGGAAGTCGAACAATGACGACACCCGGAGGACCCTGAAGAGGGTCAGCTGGGGCGAGAGCGACGCGTTGGTCGTGGGGAGGCTGCTGCCGAGGTACGAACGCGTCGGGCTGACGGTGATCTCGTTCGGCTCGATGACGCCGTCGTGATTCACGTCCTTGAACGTGTACTTCTGTTGCCAGTATCCGCCCAGCGGGAATCCCTGCGCGTGCTCCTGCGTCGCGCCACCAAGCCCGAAGATGATCGGTGCGATCCCGGCGCCAAGCTGCTGCAGGCGGTTCTCCAGCGTCGAGAAGTTTCCCGTCACTGTGAAATTCGCGTTGCGCATCTTGATCAGCTCAGTGGTCGTCTGCAGCTCGAGGCCACGATTCCGCACCTTGCCGATGTTGATCCACCGGAAGTTCGTATCACCGACCGACGGCTGTAGGACCTGCTGGATCAAAGCATCTTGCGTGTGTTTGTCGTAGTACGTGAGTCCGACGGTCACCCGGTCGCGAAGCAGCGACAGATCGAATCCGGTCTCGACTTCGGTCGTCCGCTCTGGTTTGAGGAACGCGTTACCCGGGTTTCCGACGGCGAATGCGGCGACCTCCGCTCCCGACGGAAGGATTGCCTGCGTCGGTGTCCGGAATTGGATGGCGTCCAAGAATTCCGGCCTGAGACCAGACTGCCCGACCGCGGCGCGCAGCTTGAGCGCGCTCACGAACTCGCTCTTCGGGAACCATGGTTCGTCGCTCAGGACGTAGGCGATGGAGCCGGTCGGATAGGTCGTCGTGCCGGACGAGACACCGGTCGAGCTATTCTTGTCAATGCGGGCGCCGGCAGTCAAGTAGAGCTTGTCCCGCCACGCGAACTGCTGCGAGAGGAATCCGCCGATCGTCCGGTTATCGATGTTTTGCTCACTGACCGCGAACAGAGACGACACCGCGGTGAGTGAGTTCGCGCCCGTGGTGAGACCCGCACCAGTGCCGAACGTTCCGGTCGACAGCACGCGGCGCCAGCTGCCACCGACGGTCGTCGTCGACCTGATGTCCGCCGGGAGATGCGCCGTGGCGCTCGTGTTCACGTTGACCGTGTACGTCTCGGTCTCGAGGCGATTCCGCGTGCGCGTGCCGGTGATGAGATTCGCGAACGGGACGAGGTTCGGAGCCTCCCCGTCCTGATCGTCCTGGTTGACGAGGTCGAACCCGGTGGTCGCGTTGGCCGTCAGCCACGAGAGGGGCTGGTAATTCGCCTGCAACGACGGGGTGAAGCGCTGGATGTCCTGGAACGTCCGAATGTTCGCGGTCACCGCGGGGTTTAGGGTCCCGGTGAAGAACCCGCCGTTCGCCTTCGGATTCACCCCACCCAGCAAGCCCTCAGACAAGACGCCAAGAATGTCGTTGTCGTTCTGCGGCAGCCGCGTGTTGCTGGAGACGTACCCCGTGCTCACGCTCAGCGACAGGTCCTGACGGGGCCGGGTGGTAAAGTTGCCACGTCCGTTCGTCTTGATGAGCGCGTTGACCTTGTCGGTCCCGGTTTCGTTCCGGTAGTCACCGCTCAGGAAGTACTGGTTGATATCGGATCCGCCGCTCGTGCTCAGGTTGTACTCCTGCTCGCGCCCGAGACGGAGCGGGCTGAGGACGCCACGGATCGGATTGTAGCTCGCGATGCTGTCGATCGTGCATGCACCCTCCTTCGCGAGCCAAATCGTACAGTGCGTCAAGTGCGACGGTCCCGTGCCGATGTGCGCATACGATTCGAAGTTGCTCGGGTATTTGTTCAGGTCCGTCAGCTGCCCGTTTTCCACGAATCCGTCCCAATGCTGACGCCCAGCCTGGCCGCGCTTCGTCGTGATGACGATGACGCCGTTCGCCGCGGCGGTCCCATAGAGACCCGTGGCCGCCGGTCCCTGCAGCGTCTGCACCGACTCGATGTCGTCGGGGTTGATGTCGTTGAGGCGCGAGGGTTCCTGGCCGCCGACGGCGACTCCGAGCGCGTTGAGCCCGAAGGAGTTGGCGTCGTTGGCCACTTCGACGCCGTCAATGACCAAGAGCGGCTCATTCGACAGCGACACGCTGCTCGAGCCGCGGATGCGAACCCGGGCGCCAGTTCCGACAGTGCCGCTGGACTGGGTCACCTGGACCCCAGGAGCATTGCCTTCGAGCAAGCTCGCGAAGTTCGGGGTTGCCGCGAGGACCAGCGAATCCGGGGTGAGCGTGGGCTGGAGCGTGGTGACCTCACGCGATTCCTTTGCCTGCAGGGTACCGGTCACCTGGACGGTCGTCAGCGTGATCGATGCCGCTGTCAGCGCGATATCGACGTTGACCGTGCCGCCGTCCGTCACCGTCACGGTCGCGGCGTTGGCGCTGTAGCCGAGCCGGATGGCTCGGATCGACTGTGTCCCGGCCGGCACATTCCGAATCCGGAAAAAGCCGCTGTCATTCGACACCGTCTTGATGGCTGAGCCGACGACGCTGATCTGGACGGTCGGGACACCCGAGCCGCTCGACCGGTCAGTGACCCGTCCAGTCACCGTTCCGCTGCCTTGAGCCCCCAACGTTCGCGGTCCCAGGGCCGCCGCGATCACGAGAAGACCCCCGATCGCTAACGCAAATCGACACATAGTGTCATCCCTCCCCCCCCAATAAGTGTCTACTAGCCGACTCGTACTAGGATTGTGCAAGCGGCTATTGTCACGTCAGTGGTGTTGTTCTGTCAAGCACTGTTTGGTGGCGAAGGCGCGGCGGTGGGACGAAGAGCATGTCCCATGGGGCGAGTCACGCGACTCGTGAGGTGAACACCCAATGAGGGGGGCCTACCGCTAGAAAGTCAACGAATCGTCCGTATTCGGTTAAGGTATCGTCTGGTCGCGCCGGAATCGGAGCGTATAGACGAGGGGCCGCGGCAGACGATGACTCGAGACCGTGACCCGGAGCGTCAGCCGCGCCCCATCGTCGCTGAACACATACGCGTTCTTGCGCTCGCCGTCCGGGGCGACGATGACCTGGGCCGTCGTATCAGCGGACCGCTCGGCGTGGGCTTGGTAGTCTTCGTGCGTCAGCGAGGACTGCCACGGCACCACCTGACCATCGAGAGGCGTGATCACGGGATTCCCGCCGTCGAATGCCACGGCCAGCGTGTCTTGATCCTCTGTCACCTGGACCCGAAGGGGCAACGGGTTGGTCTTATTCAGGCGCCCGCGAGCGATCGGGCGCGTGATAAAGCTCATGTGCTGGACCGTCTGGTTGACGGCCGCCCTGATGTCGTCGCTCGAGTCAGGAATCAGCGTATATGTGGTCGGAGGCACCGCGATGAGCGCGGCGGCAATGAGCGTCATCATAGGTGGTATGAGGCAGAGAGCCGAAGTAGGGTGACGTCGGCGGGAACCGCGTAGACCTCAGCGCCAGCCGACAGGGAACGAAGAATCCGAACGCCGAGACCGCCAAAGACGCTCTCGCGACTGAGCCCGACGGCGACGAGGGTATGGTCGGTAAGACCGGCGACGTTCGTGAAGCCCACCTGGAATCGGGCCGGGAGGTATGCGTATCCCGCGCCGCCGTACAAGGTCAGTCGTCCGCCGCCGGGGGTCACGCCGGCCGAGATGTCGGTTCCGAACGAGTTCGGCGAGAACGCGTCGTCCGACGCCCTGCGGCTCCAGCACGGCGCCGCGGCATTCGATTGTTGCAGGGCCGATGCTGGGCAGGTGATGGGCCCGTCGACGGAGCCATACGTCCCGTGAGCTCGGGCCTGGATCGTCACGTTCGGCGCGAGCACGCGTGAGTACGAGAGGGCGAGGCTGCCGAAGTCCGGCGTCGCGTGGGCGACCGTGATGCGCGGCTCGTAGCTCCCTTCGACCGCCAATCCCAATGGAAGCCCGACCGAGAAGCGGAGCCGCGGGAGAATCGGGGAGAGATGCGCACTCTCGGTCGATTGGGTATAGCAGTAGTGCGTGTGATCGAGCGACCGCGGCGCCGCGGGCACTGTGGTCAACTCGCCGGTGATGCCGACGTGACCGGGTTCGAGGACGGTTGGCGCCGCGACCGGCGCAAACACGACCGGGGCTTCGTAGAACGCGAGCAGTCTGGCTTCGTTGCTGTTGAGCGGCGGGCTACACTGGGCGTGGGCCGCTGACGCGACCGCCACCGTGAGCGCCGCAAATATGAGCTTGTCCATAGTGGCAAGCTCGCCAGCCCCCGCGCGCTTCCGCGCGCGGGTTGGGGTAAACGGCTATTGGCGCGGGGCGTGGAGTGCTACGACGACCGGTCGAGAAAAGTCTGAACCGCCGTGCGATATCGGCGCCCAGTGGTGACCTTGGTCCCGTCAGTCAGTATCAATACATAGTCGCCACCAAACCAAGGCTGGATCTCGCGAATGCGATCGACGTTCACCAACGATGACCGGTGCACTCTCAAAAAGCCGCCGGTCGGCAGGCGTTGCTCGAGGTTCGTCAGCGTCTCGCGAATGACGTAGGTCTCTTTGCCGACGTGCAGCCGCAGATGGTTGTCCATGGCCTCGCACCAGTCGATATCGCCGGTGCGAATGAACAAGACGCGGCCGTTCCCGCGAACCGTGCGGATCGCCAGGCGGCTCTGAGCGGGGGCGGTGCGGGCCGCCGACGAGACATCGGCGACCAGCGCCGTCAGCCGCGCCCGCAGATCGCCCGGTGATGACACGCGTTCCTTCGCTCGCCGCATGGCTTCGGCGAACCGCTCGCGATCAACGGGCTTGAGCACATAGTCGACCGCATGCACCTCGAAGGCGCGAACCGCGTGCGCATCCGACGCGGTGACAAAGACGACCGCCGGCATGTGCTCGGCGCCGACGGCGCGGACGACGGCGAATCCGTCCATCTCGGGCATCTGAATATCGAGCAGCACGACATCGGGCGATTCGTGCTGAATGGCCGTCACCGCATCGCGCCCGTTGCCGCACTCGGCGACGACACTAAACCCCGCATCGTCGTCCAGAAGCTCGCGCAGACGCGTCCGCGCCAGCGGCTCGTCATCCACGATCAGTACGCGAAGCGATGTCACGTTCGGTAAGGCAGCTCGAGTTCGACCGTGAACCCCGCGCCGGGCGCTGTCGAGACGGTAAGGCGCTGCCGATCGCCGTACATATGGCGCAGCCGCGCGCGGGTATTACCTAAACCTATTCCCTCACGATACGATCCGTCGAGGCTGGCGCCTATTCCGTCGTCGGCAACAGTCAGTCGGAGGACCGCGCCATCGCGGACGGCTTTGACGTCGACCGTCCCGCCGGCCGCGCGCGGTTGGATGCCGTGTCGGATCGCGTTCTCGACCAACGGCTGCAAGACAAGATTCGGCACAATGGCGGTCTTCACACCGGGATCGACGTGAATTCTAACCGTCAGCCGTTCTTGGAATCGCAAGCGCTGCATATCGACGTAATGCCCGAGCAGCTCCAGCTCTCTTTCTACGCGAACCTCGTGCTCCGCGCCGGCGTCGAGTGAGAGACGCAACAATTCACCCAACCCATGCACCGCTCGCTCGGCTGCGCGAGGATCAATGGGAATCAATGCCGTTATCGCATTCAGGGCGTTGAAGAGAAAATGTGGTTGCAACTGTTGCTTGAGGCTCTCGAACTGCGCCCGACCCAGACGAACGGCGAGGCGTTCTTGCTCACGTGCCGCCTGGTCATACCGCTTGGCGAGTCGTTCATGCCACGTGGTAGCGAATCCCGAGGCTGCGCCAGCGACCGCGAGCAACAGAATCTTGGCTCCCTCGTCGAGCGGCGCGACGGCGGCGCCCGCTGCCGCCGCGAGTGGGCTGGCGGTCGTCGACACTTCACCGTTCGACAGTAAGAACACCACCAAGACGGAGTACTCGACAACGGTGAGCGCGCTCACGACCCAGGCGATGCGCGTCGATGACGTCACCGGCCGCGCCGCGAGAATCGCGAAGTACGCGAGAAAAATCGGAGCCTTGAGGGCGAGCCCAGGAGATTGCGCGAGGCCATAGCCGAGCATGCTCACGGTGACCGCCGTCACGTCAACGACGGGATTGGCGATGCTCAGCCACGCAGGCAGACGCGGACGGTGGTACCAGCGCAAGTACTGAAAGAACGTCCAGGCCAGCGTCGGGATCAGCACCGACACATTGACCAGTCGGAGCGCGGGCGTGAGGGTCGGCGAATAGGCGACGGCGGAGAACGCCAGAAGGCCAAGGATGAGCGCGCGGACCGCGTTGAGCTG
>Ga0210409_10007354_pt1 | contig 11348 bp, 9 predicted proteins | sample IncBWH17MmetaG_FD_161649 | JGI IMG/M metagenome (GOLD analysis project Ga0210409, IMG submission 161649) | Forest soil microbial communities from Barre Woods Harvard Forest LTER site, Petersham, Massachusetts, United States - Inc-BW-H-17-M | ecosystem: Environmental > Terrestrial > Soil >...
AAAGGATAAGGCGGAAAAGTCGCGTTAAGCCCGGTTCCTCCCGTTCCCAGCAGCCACAGTCCCGGGTATTCCTCCACATCCGATTCCGCGATGGCCACTTTTGCACCTTCGCCTACATCCACCACCGCCGGCAAGCTCGCCAGAAAGTCCGGGTTGATCTCAAACAAATGCTGCGGCAAATATTTGCGCTCATTGTGCGAGAAGAAACTGTCTTCTTGGGGATAGAAGACGGCGAAATTACGAGGGAAACGAAAATTTGCTTCCTCGCCGTAGATTTTCACCTCCTGCGCGGGAAGAGAAGTTTCGAAGCGGTAAGCAACTCCTTCGTTGTATGCGCGAAACACCACGGCATAGCCGCCTTCCATGTCCAGGCGGAGTTCATTGAAGTTGTCTCGAATCTTCGCGAATTTCTGGCGCACCACCGGCTCAAGCATCTGGTCGTTCTGCCGTTCCTTCGACCCGGTGACCTTCACCTCGCGCCCTAACACCTTGTGGTCAACATCCATCGACAGCGAACTGTCCTGCAGGATCCCTCTGCCGTTCAGTACCACGTCGTAGCGAACGCCTTGCGCCGTGCGGATTTGTACTTCGATTCGCTTGTCGGGTGAGCGCAAATCGTAGCTCGCCTGGGCATTGGCCGGCATCGCCATCCCAAACACGGCGACCATCATCAAAAGAGACTTCCACCATAATCTGTTCATGGCGCAGCTCCTTCTTTCTGTTTTCTCCAAATTGCGATGAGACTCGGCCACTCGCTTCGCGCTAGGCCGTTTCTGGAGCGACATTCACAAGCTCGAATTGAATTTTCTGTACACCGAGGACTGGGTGTGTCGCGGTCAGTTGCACGGTTCCTGGCTGTTCCTTCGCGCGTATCCAAATGGCGCCTGCACCGCCGACCAAAGCAAATGGATTATCGCCGATGATCTCCGCCGGGCCTTCCAGTTCCAGCTTGATCGCGTCGTTCGCAAACGGCCGTATCGCGCCGTACTCATCCGTCACGCGAAGCACCACGCGCGTCGTGTCGGCTCCGTCGGCATTCAACTTTGTGTCATCGGGCAACAGTGAGAATTTCTGGTCGATGCCCTTGCCCGAAAGCGTCTTGGTGATCACTTTCTTGCCCTGCAGATATCCTTCAATCCGCAAGTCTCCCCACTGATGTACGGCCGACCCCAAACTCGCAGTGAACGGCGCATAGCGCAGGTGTTGGAATTGTGTTGTGTCCGGGTCGGCTTCGGCCACCAATTTATCGCCAACATAGAATTTCAGGTGGTCGCAGTTCGAACACACCATCCCCTTCGTAAATCCGATCGATTCGTCGCCGCGCGCCCAGTGGAACGCGGGCTCCAGTACAATTTCTTCCGAAGGATCGCATTGCGATTTGTAGAAGCCCGCCGCAGGCTTCGGCTCGCGAAAAATGTCGGTCACTCCGTGGTAACAAATACGGTCGCCGCTGCCAAAATCAGAGTGCGTGTTGTAGTCGAACGCGCACCAGCCGATCCCACCTGCATATTGCGGATTGGAAGCCAGTTGGTCGTGAACCCGCGCATGGCGGACAGTATGCTCCATCAGCCGCTCTTTATCATCGATGGTCTTGGTCGGATAGGTGTGGCCGACAAACTCGGTGTTCAGGTAGCGCGGATGATTGGGCGGCTTCAACGGGAAGCCGAAGTCATTCATGGTGAAAACGTCCTCCAGGAACTCCGATTCCTGGAAATTACGGATGCCGCCCGTTTGACGCGTTGCATCGAGCTTGTGCGCAAGCGCATTAGTGCGTATGTAGAAATCGTGATCGTCTTTCGATTCGTTGATCCGTACGCCCCACAGGATGATACTGGGATGATTCCAATCGCGCTCAATCATGCGTTTCACATTGTCGATCGAAATCAGCTTCCAGGCTTCATCCCCAATATGCTGCCATCCGGGAATTTCCTCCAGCACCAGCAGTCCCAATTCGTCGCAAGCATCCAGAAAATGCCGCGATTGCGGGTAGTGCGACGTGCGCACAATATTGCATCTCAGCTTCACCCGCAGGATTTCCGCATCTCGCCGCTGTGGTCGCCCCGGCATGGCTTGACCCACAAACGGGAAGGTCTGATGGCGGTCCAGACCTCGCAGCTTGATCACCTTGCCATTCAATTCGAATCCCTGGTCCGTGAATTGCGCTTCTCGAAATCCAATTCTCCGCGAATCCTGATCGACCGTCTGCGTCCCTTTCACCAGCCGCACGTGAACGGAATACAGATTCGGCGTCGCCAGGTCCCACAATTTGATGCCGCTCAGATTTTCCAGCGCCACCGTGTGCGCCACTGGCTCGGTCGTAGCCCCCGCCGATGCGGGAACCTTCTGCGTGCCCTTGGTGAGCACCTGATTCCCATCGCGCAACTCGACCTCAAGATTCATCGGCTCACGCGACGCTTCCAGGCTCTGCAGGAAGCAGTCCACTTGTACTCGTGGGTGCGTACTCAGAACATCCATAGGTTTCGCAAAAATATTCTCAATAAACGTTCCCGGAACCACGCGAAGCGACACCTCGCGGTAAATCCCCCCGAACGTCAAATAGTCGATCTGGTATCCGAACGGAGGAATATCCGGCCGCTCCGTCGAATCCACATCCACTGCCAGCACATTTTCGCCGGCAAAATCGATGTGTGGCGTCAAGTCAAAGGAAAACGGCGTGTAGCCGCCTTTGTATTCCCCTAGCCTCACGCCATTGATCCACACCGTTGACGCCGTCATCACGCCTTCAAAGTCCACAAACACGTGCTTCCCGCGCGCTTCCGGAGGCAGCTTGAATCGCCGCCGGTAGATGGACACGAATTCGTAGTCCTTGTCGTCGAAACTGTGCCATGGCAGCTTGATGTTCGCGTGCGGCACAACCACTCGTTGAAACGCCGCGTCGTCGAAAGTTTTGTCGTGCGCCCCTTCCACGAACTTGGGGTTGTAGCGCCAATTGCGATTGATCGGAAGAATCAGCCGTTCGCCGGCCGCGGAATCGCTCCCTTGCTGCGAACTTTCTGCTAACGCACCGTGCGCCAAAGTAGCCCCGGCAATCACCGTGCCTGTCGTTTTCAAAAAATCGCGTCGGTCCATGTCATTCCTCAGTGTTTGGTCTCGTCAAAAACATGGAACAGAAAACCAGAACGGAAAAAGCTTAACAGGTCTGTCAACTCTTTTCCGAACGCCCAAGTTGATTGTGGAGGAAAATCCGCGAATTCTGTGGTGACAGACACTACACGTCGCACAAATCGACGGCCTGCCTCAACGACGTCAGCGGATCGCGCGTAGGCACAAATTCATGCGCGACGTAGCCTTGAAACCCCGCGGCCACAATCCCGCGCATCACTCCGTCCCACTGCACTTCCTGGGTATTGTCCAGTTCGTGTCTTCCCGGAACTCCTCCGGTGTGGAAGTGCCCCAGCCACTGGATGTTCTGCTGCATCGTGCGGATCAGGTCGCCCTCCATGATCTGCATATGATAAATGTCGTACAGCAGTTTCACGCGCGGCGAGTTCACCGCCTCCGCTACGTGCACACCCCACGCCGTGTGGTCGCACATGTAGTCTTTGTGATCGACCTTGCTGTTCAGCAGTTCCATGCAAATCGTTACGCCGTGATCTTCCGCAATTTTCTTTACGCGGTTCAGTCCCGCAATCGTATTCTTTGCGCCTTCGTCATCCGACATTCCTGCGCGATTCCCAGAAAACGTGATGACGTTCGGCACTCCCGCCTTGGCCGCCAGCGGAATATTCTTGCGAAAAGCTTCTTCAATTTTCGCGTGGTTCTCCACGCGATTCATCGCGCTTGCGATCTCGCCGCCTCCCGCGTATCCCATGCTGCAAATCAACCCGTAGCGTGTGGGTACCACAAATTCTTCCGGATTGAGCAGGTCAATAGCCTTCAGGCCCATCTGCGTCGCGCTCGCACACAGCTCGTCCAGCGGAATCTGCTGGTAGCACCACCGCGACACCGATTGCTTCACGCGGCCTTTGCGCGGAATCGGAACGTTTTGTTCAGACCACAACGTCGATGGGACGGAAGCCATAGTCACACCCGAAAGAGTGCTCTTCAGCATGTTTCTACGCGATACTCTGGTCATATCGATTTTTCCGAGTCTACCCGAGAAACGCAGCGGCAGCGAGTTCGTTCGGCCAAAGCCTGCGCGCCGCTCGCGTTTCAAGCCAACTATTTTGGGACAAGGTAACCTTGTGCCACTTCCTGAAACCGTCGTATCTGGCTTTCCTGCCATCGTTGGTCGCGGCCTAGTTCAGCTGCCAGGATTCCTGCAACACGCGGCGCCATCTGAATCGCCGCCTTCGCGTTCAAAAACAGCGCGCGAATGCGCCGTGCCAACACGTCTTCCACGGAGCGCGCCATCTCCTCGCGGGCGGCCCACACGACTTCCGCGGCGCAGTACGGCAGCGCCGGATGCAAAGCTTCGCCAAGATTGGCATCGCCGCGAATCATCGCCTGAATCAATGGCGCGTCCGACCCGTAAAACGCCAGCGACCCGAACCGCTCCGCCCGTTGATCATACCCGTGGATGTTCAGGTGCTTCGTTACGCTCGGACGTTCCGTCAAGCACGCAAGCGTTGCGGCCTCGTCTACGCAATGCTCCGCCATATTTCGATAAGTCGTCCACTTGCCGCCCGCAATATTCACCAACCCCGTGCGATCGATCTGAATGGCATGATCGCGAGAAAGAGACGCCGAGTTTTTCTTGTCCCCGGATCGCAGTAATGGCCGGATTCCAGCGAACGTGCTCAGAATGTCGTCCTTCGTCGGCTTTTTCGCAAGGTACTGGTTCGCCGTATTCAGCATGAACTCGATTTCTTGTTCCATCGGCACCGGTTCGAGGCTGGCTTGTTCCACGGGAGTGTCGGTCGTCCCTACCAGCGTGTGCTCGTGCCACGGAATCGCAAACAGCACGCGCCCGTCGCTCGTGCGCGGCACGATAATCGCATGATCCCCGGAAAGAAATGATTTGTCCAACACGATGTGCGCGCCCTGACTTGGGTAAACCATCGGCTCTGCTTTTGGCTCCGCCAGCTCTCGCACCGAATCCGTGAATGGTCCCGTGGCATTGATCACCACCTTGGCGTGCCACGTGAATTCTTCGCCCGTCTCCATGTCTCGCGCATGCACACCGTCCACCATGTTGTCCGCGTCTTTCGTCAGAGCGGTCACTCGCACATAGTTCAGCAGTGTCGCGCCTTGCTCCGCCGCGGTCGCCACCAAATCGATCAACAACCGCGCATCATCAAACTGCCCGTCATAGTAAATGACGCCGCCGCGCAGGCCTTCGGTATTGATGTTCGGCAGCCGCTTGAGCGTTTCTTCCTTCGACAGCACTTCGGAAGGGCCAAATCCATATTTGCCTGCCAAACCTTGGTAAAGTTTCAACCCGACCCCGTAGAATGGTCCTTCCCACCACGAGTAGTTCGGCACCACGAAGGGAATCTCGCTCACCAGGTGCGGCGCATTCTGCCGAAGAATGCCGCGTTCTTTCAACGCTTCCATCACCAGCGAAACTTGGCCTTGCTCCAGATACCGCACGCCGCCGTGCACCAGCTTCGTGCTGCGGCTGGAAGTTCCCTTCCCAAAATCATGCTGCTCCAGCAGCAGCGTTTTGTAGCCGCGCGCCGCTGCGTCGAGCGCCACGCCGACACCCGCCGCTCCGCCTCCGATGACAATCATGCTCAGAGGTTCGCGTTGCGCACGAGCTTGCTCCAACATCTCCGCGCGTTTCGTCGGAATTCTCCCCCCTGGATATTTCTTACGGACGAGCGCCAAGCGGGGTGTTCGCCAGCCAACCAGTGAATCATGGAAGCGCGGAGCTGGTCCAGCGTCACCGGTTCGGCCTCGTGCCACAGCGCAAACTCGGGAGGCGCCACAACATACGCCTCCGAAAAATTGCGCTCCATCCCAAGCCTTCGTAGTTCCCCGCTTCCAGCATGCTCTCGAATTCCGTCTCGATCTTCGCGCGGCCCGGCAGGCTGCCGTGCCGTCCCGCTCGTAGCGCGTTTGCCAACTCCGCCGCCATCAGTTGCTTCGGGAAAACGACATTCGCCCCGTACAAAGCACTGATAAATCTGATTGGCGCGAGTTCGCCCTTGGAGTATGGGCCGATGTTGCTGGCGACCACCCATGTGTCACTCTGCGCCGCGCGCAACGGTTTCCGACGTTCGCGGCAAATTAAGGCCCGCTAGCAAGGCGGCGCTGGCGCGCAACAATTCCCGCTTCGATTTGTCGATTGTGCTTTCTGCCCTGCCCGAAATGACCCGCCGGACGAAATCCCTTGGTGGTTTCATTTGCCCCGTCTGTCTGCGTTGCCTGAGTATAAACCTTTAATTTGCCCACCGCATGACCCTGCAGGCCGCCGCCCGATTCGCTCTCGGTAGCAACGTTTTTCCGTCGCATGCTCAGGAAGAAATTTATTTCTGACTTATAGGCTTGCTTAACTGTCTAACTCAAGGCATTTTATAAACCACAAGGGCGCTCTTTTCGCGCGTGGGTCACACGGCACTCGACTTCGATCACGACTAACACATCCTGCACCGACCCAGTGATCGTCTTGATGATTTACCTGCGTTCCGTGGAAAGGATTGCGAAATGAATCTGACGGCCATTGATTGGGTCATCATGTTTCTTTACTTCGCCTTCGTCCTGGGCATTGGTGTCTTCCTAAAACGTTTCATGAAAACCAGCACGGACTTCTTCCTAGCCGGACGTTCTCTCCCGGCGTGGGTTTGCGGCATCGCCTTCATGGCCGCCAATCTTGGCGCCGTGGAAGTAATCGGAATGGGTGCATCCGGTGCAAAATACGGAATTGCCACCAGCCATTTCTATTGGATCGGCGCGATTCCGGCCATGGTCTTCGTCGGGCTCTTCATGATGCCTTTTTATTACGGCTCGCGGGCGCGCTCCGTGCCGGAATTTCTGCGCCTGCGTTTCGATGAAAAGACCCGCGCCTTCAACGCCATCTCATTCGCCGTAATGACGATTTTCTCGTCAGGCATCTCCATGTATGCCATGGCCAAGCTGATTCAGATTCTCCATATCCTCGACGTCCCACTCGCCAAGATGGGCCTGCCCGTGTCGTGGTCCTTCCACTTGAGCATTTTCATCTCCGCCCTGATCGTGCTGGGATACGTCTTCCTCGGCGGCCTCACCAGCGCGATTTACAACGAGGTCCTCCAGTTTTTCCTGATCGTCGCTGGGTTTTTGCCGCTCGTTCTCCTCGGCCTGAAAGACGTAGGTGGGTGGAGCGGCCTGAAGACGCGGCTGCCGGAAACGTTCACACATTCATGGCTGGGCATGACCAATCCGCACAACAATCCCCTCGGTGTGGAGTGGTTCGGCCTGGTGATGGGCCTCGGCTTTACTCTTTCGTTCGGCTATTGGTGCACGAATTTCCTCGTGGTTCAACGCGCCATGGCCGCGGGTTCGATGATCGACGCTCGCCGCACGCCTCTAATCGCGGCTGTCCCGAAAATGTTCTTCCCCGCGCTTGTGATTCTGCCTGGAATGATCGCTCTGGCGGTGCCCGATCAACAGCAAGCCGTCAGCGTCAATGGCGTCGTTCAAATGCAGTCACTCGCGCCAGCGGGAAAGGGCCTCATCCCCGTCAAGGTTGACGTCGCCACCGGCAAGCCTGCGGTCGACCGCAATGGTAAACCAGTCCTCGATTACGACCTCGCCATCCCCAACTTGCTGCTGCACTACTTTCCCACCGGCATCTTGGGCCTTGGCCTCACCGCGCTGCTCGCCAGCTTTATGTCCGGAATGGCTGGCAACGTCACCGCCTTCAACACCGTCTGGACCTACGACATCTATCAGTCCTACATCCACAAAGGCGCTTCGGACAAACACTACTTACACATGGGACAGTTCGCCACTGTCTTCGGCGTCTTATTCTCAATCGCCGCAGCCTATGCGGCCAACTCTTTCAATAACCTGATGGACTTCCTGCAATTGGTGTTCGCCTTTGTGAACGCCCCGTTATTCGCCACGTTCCTCCTCGGCATGTTCTGGAAGCGCACCACCGGCCACGGCGCGTTTGCCGGTCTGCTCTCCGGCACCGCTGCGGCTGCTCTGCACCACGGCCTAACACTGCCGCAAGGTGACAGCATCGGAATCAAGGGCGGCTGGATCACTGTGATTCACAACTATCCCAGTGAGATGGCGCAAAATTTCTGGACCGCAATTTGGGCCTTCGTCGTTTGTTTCGTAGTTACCGTCGCGATCAGCCTCGTTACCAAGCCTCGCGATGAAAAGGAACTCGTCGGGCTGGTGTACTCATTGACGAAGAAGCCCAGTGAAGAGCACCTGACGTGGTACCAGCGCCCATCAACCCTCGGTGTTGTCGTCCTTGTACTTGCCCTGATATTGAATATTATTTTCAGGTAGACGGGAGACTCGCCATGAGCCTGGATATTCGTTACCCCATCGGATGGATGTTTAGCTTGTTTGGAGTGATCCTCGCGTTGTTCGGCCTGCTTGGCGATAAGCAAATCTACTCGCGCTCGCTTGGCATAAACATTAATTTCGATGCGGGCCTCGGGTTGCTCGCTTTTGGTCTCGTGATGCTGCTGCTTGCCTGGCGCGGTTCAGCCAAGCTCAAGGCCAGTTCACGGACCTCCGCTAAAGCCTGACCGTGAAGGCTGCAAGCTGGAAGCATCCACGACGCGATGTTTTCATTCTGGATTGAGGAGATTACAGCCAGGTGGGACGGCCGGGAGCGGTTTCAAGTTCTCTCTCTTCCGCGCGAATGAAAAGAACAAGATCGCTTCCGGCCGACAAGCAACGATACCGGATTTCGCTCTGAGCAGTTGTCACTTCAAAGTCAACAACAGGCAAACTAATTGTCGCCAATCGCAATGCCGGCAGCGCCTGATCATCAGTACGCATTCTTGTCCGTGAAGCCTCGTAACAACGTCAGCACCACGATGAATAAATCAAACGCAAGCGTCCAGTTGCGCACGTAATACAAGTCATATTCCACGCGCTTTTCAATCGACGTATCCCCGCGCCATCCATTTACCTGCGCCCAACCCGTAATGCCCACCTTCAGATAATGACGCGTGTTGTAGTTGCCGACCGACTGCATGAACCTTTGCACCAGGATGGGGCGCTCTGGCCGCGGACCGACAACGCTCATATCCCCCTTCAGTACGTTGAAAAACTGCGGCAATTCGTCCAGTCCCGTCTGCCGCAATATTCTGCCGAGTCTGGTGCACCGTGGATCGCCTTTGATGGTCCACCGCGTGTCGCTGTCTTCTTGCGAAGTCACGCGCATGGTTCGAAACTTGTACATGCGGAATAGCTTTCCATTCAAACCGACGCGATCTTGCGCAAAAATAATCGGCCCGGGCGACGTCAGGCGCACCGCCACAGCAATCAGCGCCAGCAGTGGTCCAGCAACAATCAGCATCGAAAACGAAAAGACCAGATCAAAGGCGCGTTTCAAAATCACGTAGAGCGCAGACTCGGCCGGTGTGGACTGCAAATCGAGCATCAGCAAATCGCCCAGTGGAAAAACCCGGTGGCGTGTCGGAATTCCCTCTCCGACCTCGAGCACCAGTCGCACCGGCACGCACAGCGGAGCTAGCTGCGCGCGCAATCGAGGCAAATCGCCAAACGAAGCCGGTGGTATCGCTATGATCACATCATCAAAACCATTGCCGATCGCCAATTCTTCGATATCGGAAAGCTCATAGACCGGATACCGATCTACCGCGCACGTTTGCCCGGGCAGCCGAATATGTCCCTTGATTCCGCACGGCGCCACCCCTCCGATAAGCAGCGAGTCCGCAACTCGCGTGGCAAATTCATCCGCGCCGACGACCAGGAGCTGAATGGCAGCTCTGTCTTTCAGGCGGCTATTTTTCCAGTACCAGCGGAATGCTTTCTGCAGCAGCAGGGTAAGCACGAACAGATTGAAAGCGCTAATCCAGATGAATACACGCGAAAAAGTGGAACCCCGATAAAAGAAGCCGATCGCCAATACAGCGGCGTAGGTCGTCAGGCACGCCAGGAGAATTCGGTGACTCTTCCCTCGGGCCAGCAGATGATGCTCCAGCGAGGTGAGTTCGTAATGTTCCGCAGCCAGCGACCAGAAAACAGTCGTCAGCAATAGCAGGCCAAAATAAGTAAATGGATCCACATCGGCGGAATAGTTTGGGATCAGGTGTGTCCCGAAGCGGAAGTATCCTGCAATGGCGAACGACGCCAGCGGAACCAAAAATACGGCCACCGTCAGCAACATTTGCGCGCGTTTGAGTCGGCCACGGATCATAGCGACAAAGCGGAGTACTGCCTCTCCTCCAGTTTCTCGGATACGAATTCCCCAAATTTTTCTCTGAAATGTGCTTCAGCAAACCGCTCTGCCTGCTGGCTGATGAAGAATGGCAAGAATCTGCTCTCCGTCGCCTCGAAGGCGCGCATTGCTTCCACCAAGCAATCCGTTGATTGTTCACGAAAGAACACGCCGCAGGAAGTTTCCGCAGGGGCCGGAGCATCTGCATAAAAGCCCCTCACCGTCTCCATCACGCCGCCGCGGCCCAACGCGATCACCGGGCGCCCGAACGACATCGCCTCCACCGGGACAATTCCGAAGTCTTCCTCTCCAGGGAAAAGCAGTGCGCGGCAATGCGCATACTGCTCGCGAAGATCTTCGTCACACAACGCCCCGCAAAACTCGATTGTCGGGCCCGCCTGCTTGCGCAAACTCTTCCATTGCTCCCCGTCCCCAACGATGTGCAAGCGCCTCCCCAGGCGATTGCAAGCCTCAATGGCCAGGTCGATGCGTTTGTAATCGACAAGCTGCCCCGCAACCAGGTAGTAGTCCTCGATTCGATCGGCGAGATAACCGGCGTGCACCTTCACAGGGGGATGAATAACGGTCGACTCTCTTCGATAATGTTTGCGAATTCGCGCGGCCACGTTTTGTGAATTCGCCACGAAATGATCTACGCGCGCTGCGGATGCCGCGTCCCACAAACGCAGGAAGTGCGCCGCAACCGAAAAGACAGGGCGCGACAATGCACCGAGGCTTTTTCCATTCATGTACGCATGATAGAAATCCCACAAATAGCGCATCGGCGAATGGCAGTAACAGATATGACAGCTATGCGAGTCCGTCAGAACCCCCTTGGCAGGACCGGATTCGGAACTCAGCACCAGGTCGTATCCCCTCAGATCGAATTGCTCCAGCGCAAACGGATAGAGCGGCAGCATGTGGCGGTGCCAGCGCCGGCTGCCTGGTATTTTTTGCAGGAACGAACTCTTCACTGAGCGTTTCTGCAGCGCAGGCGACAATTTCTCGCGATCTACTACGAGCGCATACAAGT
>Ga0210409_10007355_pt1 | contig 11347 bp, 12 predicted proteins | sample IncBWH17MmetaG_FD_161649 | JGI IMG/M metagenome (GOLD analysis project Ga0210409, IMG submission 161649) | Forest soil microbial communities from Barre Woods Harvard Forest LTER site, Petersham, Massachusetts, United States - Inc-BW-H-17-M | ecosystem: Environmental > Terrestrial > Soil >...
GGAAGTCATCACGGACATTGCGCGGCGCGAACTGCGCAGCTACAAACAACTGCCGGTCAACTTTTATCAAATTCAGTTCAAGTTCCGCGATGAAATTCGCCCGCGCTTCGGCGTCATGCGCGCGCGAGAGTTTCTGATGAAGGATGCGTATTCCTTTCACACCGATGAGGCGAGCCTAGCTGAAGGATATCGCCTCATGTTCGACGCGTACTCGCGCATCTTTACGAGAATGGGGCTGAAATTTCGTGCCGTGCAGGCCGACGGCGGCAGCATCGGGGGCAGCACCTCGCAGGAATTTCACGTATTGGCGGACTCCGGCGAGGATGCAATCGTGTTTTCCGATGCCGATGATTACGCGGCGAATCTGGAATTGGCTGCAACTGTGCCGCCGAGCGCACCGCGGGCCGCTGCCGCGCAGCCCATGAGTAAAGTGCCCACGCCTAACACGCGCACCATCGCGGAGTTGAGCGCGCTTCTTGGGGTAAGTCCTGCGCAATGTGTCAAGACCCTGCTGGTCGAGGGCAGCGGGGGCGATGTGGTCGCGTTGGTGATTCGCGGCGATCATGAACTGAATGCGGTGAAATCTCAGAAATTGACGGGCGTCGCGAGTCCTTTGCGGATGGCAGGTGCTGAGCGGGTCCGCGCGGCCACCGGGGCCGAGCCTGGCTCCCTCGGCCCCGTCGGGTACCCAGGCAAGATTTACGTCGATCATGCCGCGGCTCACTTGGCGGATTTCGTCTGCGGCGCGAACGAGAACAACGTGCACTACCGCGGGGTGAATTGGGGGCGCGACCTGGCTGATCCGCAGTCCGTGGATATCCGCAATGCGCAGTCCGGCGACCCGAGCCCAACGGGGCGCGGTACCCTCAAGGTCGCCCGCGGCATTGAGGTAGGCCACATTTTTCAGCTGGGACAGCTGTACAGCAAAGCCATGAATGCCAGCGTGCTGGATGAACAGGGCAAGGCCCTGACAATGTTCATGGGCTGTTATGGGATCGGCGTCACGCGGGTGGTCGCCGCGGCCATCGAACAGAATCACGATGCCAACGGCATTCGCTGGCCCGAAGCCATCGCCCCGTTTCAAGTGGTATTGGTACCCATCAACTACCAGAAATCCACACTGGTTCAGGAAAAGACCGACGCGCTGTACCAGGACTTCAATGCCGCGGGCATCGACGTACTGCTGGACGATCGCGACGCGCGTCCAGGCGTCAAGTTCGCGGATTCCGAGCTGCTGGGTATACCGCACCGCATAGTCATCGGCGAGCGCAGTTTACTGGCCGGCAACCTCGAATATCGTCAGCGGTGCGAGACCGAATCGACGGAAATCTCCGCCGTGAATCCGGTAGGCTATATCCGACATAAGTTAAATCACTGAGGTTGCCTCATGCGGCGCTCGTGGCGCGCGAATTTCAACGGCTGGCCGGCAGTGTTGGCTGCGCTGAGTATGTCTCTGGCGCTATCTCACTCCGCGCGCGCGGATCAGCAGCGCGATCCGGAGCTCAAAGCCCTTTTGCAGAGAATCATCACCAGCACCGATTGCTTTGCCGATCGCTACGAATCCGAAGTCTGGTACAAGACCATGGAGCCGCGGCTGGCGCAGTTCGTGCCGACGCACGAAGCCCGCGTCGAGATTCTGGATCATGTGTACTGCGAGGCCAAACGCGATCCCGCTCTGCAGCTGCCTCCGGACTTGGTCCTGGCCTTGATGGAGGTGGAGAGCCGTTTTGATCGCTGGGCGGTCTCGCCGGCCGGCGCAGTCGGCCTCATGCAGGTCATGCCCTTTTGGCCGCGCGAGCTGGGCGTGCAGAATCAGCTCGTGAAAGTCGCGCCCAATATCCGCATGGGCTGCGAAATTCTTCGCTACTACCTGCGCGCCGAGCATCGAAATTGGACCCGCGCACTGGCCCGCTACAACGGCAGCTCCGGACGAAGCACCTACCCCGCGTTGGTCATGCAGCGCTGGCAGCGGGTCTGGCGTTTTTAGAGAATTTCAAAGTCCTCGGGAATCATTGTTTCGTCCGCACCGGCCAGTGCGATTTCGCAGACCGCATCGACGCGCGCCAGCGCGGGTCCCCGGTGCAGCCACGCGCGCAATGTCTCGACCGCCGCCGGCGGACCGTGCACCAACACTTCGACGCCGCCATCCGACAAATTTCGGACAGTGCCGCGCAGACCTAAACGTTTGGCCTCAACCCGAGTGGAGTGTCGAAAATACACACCCTGCACCTTTCCCGCGACCCGGTAGCGGCGCGTGAGGTCAGTGGGGGACCGCGGCGGGCGTTTCGGGGTGCTGGGCATCGGCAAGGGCGGCAGCGGCATGACGCTTGGCCTGCACCGCCGCATAGCGGGCGCGCACGTACTCTTGGGCCTGCAGGTGCGCCTCTGCGCGCGCAATCGCGGCCTGCGCAGCAGCGTATTCCGGCGATGTCGCGTTGGTCGCACCCGCCGTTTGAGCGGCGACAATGGCTTGGCGAGCGTCGCTCATTTCCTGCACGGGCGGTCCGCTCGCGCAACCGGCGAGGCAGGCGACACAACCCAAGACAACAATGAACCTCAACATAGGGTGCCGCGACACTAGCAATAGCGGCCAAAGCCGTCAAACCAGGTGCTCGTTATACAATCCCGCGCGGAACGCAACTAAGCCGTTGCGCCGACGCAGCAGGCGCGCAGAATGACGCCTGATTCCACGGAAGACTACCGATGAACGAAATTTTGGTTCTGTATTATTCCCGCCAAGGAAGCACCGCGGCGCTGGCTCGACAAATTTGCCGCGGCATCGAGGCGATTCCGGGAATGCAGGCGCGACTGCGCACCGTTCCCCCCGTCGCAACCACGACGCTTAAGGTGGATCCGCCCGTGCCGGAGCAGGGGCCGCCCTATGCAACGCATGAAGATCTGGAGCAATGCTGCGGCCTCATCCTCGGCAGCCCTACCCGGTTCGGAAACATGGCGGCGCCCGTAAAGTTCTTTTTGGACGGCACCAGCGCCCTATGGATATCCGGCGCCTTGGTGGGCAAACCTGCCGCCGTCTTTACCTCCACCCAGACGCTGCACGGCGGGCAGGAATCAACGCTGCTCTCGATGATGGTGCCGCTGCTTCACCACGGCATGTACCTGGTGGGCTTGCCGTTCACGGAAAGCGGGCTGGCCGACACGCGCGGCGGCGGCACGCCCTACGGCGCAAGCCACGTCGCCGCTCGCGGCGAACATGGCGAGCTGTCGGAACATGAAAGTGAGTTGGCGCGTGCCTTGGGAAAACGGGTGGCCGCCCTCGCCGATCGGCTGCAGAGGTCGGATTGAGCGCTCAATCGGTCGCGCGATCGCTGACCATTTGGTTGTGGTGCGCGATCGCCGCGAGTCTGCTGGCGTGGATGAGCGTCGGCTATTCCTGGCCGATGTGCCTGCTTGCGGTTTTACCCTTGCTGGCGCCGCTGAATGGACTGGTGCGCGGTCGCCGCTACACCTATGCCTGGGCAACCCTGTTCGCAGTTCCCTATCTTGCGTTCGCCGTGACCGAGCTTTTGGTGAACCCGCGCGCACGCTGGGTGGCCGCGATGAGCTTGCTGCTGGTCTTCGCATGGTTCTGCACTATGATTTTGTTCTTGCGTGCTTCTCGAGCGCGTCGCGAATGAACGGAATGGTGAGCCGGCGCTGCGCCACCAAGGAGGCCTCATCGAGTGCGTCGAGTATTTCAAACAGCGAAGGCAAATCCCGCGGCATGCGCTTCAGCAGGTACTCGGAAGTCTCGTAGGGCAGCTGCAGCCCGCGCTGCGCCGCGCGCAGCCGCAACGCCTCGATCCGGCCTTCATCATCGAGTTCCCGCAGTTGATAGACAACGCAGGCTGCGGCCCGGGAACTCCAGTCCTTGAGGGCCCACGCAGCCTGGCGGGGGGCTACCCTTCCGGCAAATATCAAGCGAGTTCGCAGCTCTGCGGCTTCATTGAACAGACGAAACAACGCCTGCTCCCAGGCCTGATCTGCAGCGATCGCATCGACATCGTCGATGCACAGCACCGCAGTGCGCTCGAAACCAGTAAGCGCCTCGGGCGGCAGGCCGACGGATCGGCGCAACGGAAAATAGGCGGCCGCCTCGCCCGCGCTTGCACATACGGCCTGTAGCAAATGCGTCTTACCGGAACCCTGCGCGCCCCACAACCACAAGGGCGCCGAGTGCTTTAGTCGCAGCGCTGCTACGGCTTCCGTGTTAAGACCCGGCGCGAAACTCTCGAACACCGCACCGGCGCGCAACCTTACCCCAAGCGCCAGTTGCTTCATGCTGCCGCGCGCCTGCCATAAACCAGGACGTAATCGATGCCGCTCACGACCACCGTCGCGAACACGAGGGCGCCAAGCCACACCGTCACCCAGGCAGGCGGCACGGAAAATTGCCCGCGGGCGACTACCGCCACGATAAATGCCGCCTGACACAGCGTGTTGAACTTGCCGATGAGCGACGGATTCGCCGTCAGGGGACCAATGAAGAACCGGAACGCCGCAGCGCCCAGCACGATGATGGCGTCGCGCCCGATCGCCGCCGCCATTAACCACAGCGGCACGAGTTTGATGAAGCTCAAGGCGATGAACACCGTTGCCAGCAGCAATTTATCCGCGATGGGATCCAATACTCCGCCCAGCTCGCTTTGCCAGCCGAAGCGCCTGGCGAGAAAACCATCGGCCGCGTCCGACAGCGCGGCCACTGCGAATAGAACCATGGTGAGTGCGAGCTGCCGGCGCGCCAGGCAGATCGCAATCGGCACGACCAGCAGAATCCTGATCACGCTGATCATGTTCGGAATATGGCGCGCTGACCAGAACACCAAAGTCAATGACGCAGTTGGAAGCGCTGAATCCCGTTCTCGCCGGCGGCCGCCGGTTGCAATCGCCTGTTCAGCGACAAGGCTCGCTGCAATGAATCGACGCTGCCGCGTGTTGTCAGACGGAATACGATCGTATCGCCGGACATGGACTCCACGCTGACGTGCGCGATGAAGGTCAGGGATTCTAAATAGCCCTCGAGACCGGCATAGTCGCGAAGGTCGTTTACGCCGGTGACTTCGATGTCCACGGGCACGAGGTTGCCGCTGGCGGCGAATAAGCCGGCATACAGATCGGCGGCGCGATTCACGCCCTCCAAAGTCCCTGAGTATTCGCTGCTGTTATCCTGAAATAGGTGAAACCAGCGAACGTTGGCCGTCGCGGCGGCGCCGCTGGCGCGTCCGATCAGTACGCCTTCGCCGCCGATACGTCGCCCAATCTCGGCAACAGCGGCTGGGGATCCGCTATTGACGAGCGCAAAGTCCAAGCGATTCCTCTGCAGCTCGCCGGCGCTTGGCCACAGCAGCGGCAGGCCGCGCGCCCACGCCGCCGCATCGATGGCTGCTTTGAGTTCTCCGCTATCGTCGGTGGTGATCACAGTCCCCGATTGCGGACCGCTCTGCACCGCCAACAGCACCAAGGTCGTCGGCCGCTCCTGACCCCACAAGGGCTGGCCATTCTGCGTCAGCCAGCGCTCGATGGCCGGAGCATCGAAGGCCACCCATATTTGGTTGTCCGGGGCGCTGCGGCACTGTTGGACGTAGCGGCGCGCGTTGCTGATCAGCGGCGCCAACGCCGGGTCGTCGCCGGCGGAACCTCGGCCCGTGACGCGCACCAGCACGGTCTTCATGGCGGCTTGAAAGGCGGTGCTGTCCGAGCTCTCGCAGCGGCCGGCAATCCCGGTAGTCGCTTGATACAGATCATTGCGCGTCACGGCAATGCCGGGTCCAGCAAGCAACAGCGCCGCGGCACACAAGCACAGAAGCGCCGCGCCGCGCAAGTTCGGTCTAGAAAAGCTGCTGAAGTACCGCATCATGGTTTTGTCGTAAAATACCACAGCTGACCGACCTGCCGCGTAGGCCAAGGACCCTAAAGATGACTGAGCGAGCGCCCATAACCTATCGCGACGCCGGAGTGGATATGGATGCCGGCGACGAGCTCGTCGAGCGAATCAAGCCGCGGGTGAGACGCTCCATGCGCCCGGAAGTGCTGGGCGGAATCGGCGGCTTCGGCGCGCTGGTTGAAGTACCGCTGGATCGCTACCGCAAGCCTGTGCTGGTGTCGGGCACCGATGGGGTCGGTACCAAGCTGCGGCTTGCGATCGATTCGCGCCGCCATGACGGCGTGGGAATCGATCTTGTCGCCATGTGCGTGAACGATGTGATCGTGCAAGGCGCCGAGCCGCTGTTCTTTTTGGATTATTTCGCGAGCGGCAAACTCGACGTGGCTGTCGCAGAGCGCGTGATCGCCGGCATTATCGAAGGCTGTGTGCAAGCGGGCTGCGCGCTGGTAGGCGGTGAAACCGCCGAGATGCCGGGCATGTATCATGGCGCGGATTATGATCTCGCCGGCTTCTGCGTCGGCGTCGTAGAAAAGGACGCCATCATCGACGGCTCCGGTACCCGCGCCGGCGACGTGGTATTGGGACTGCCCTCGTCCGGACCCCATTCCAACGGCTTTTCCTTGATTCGCAAGATACTGCAAGTCTCCGCGGCTGACCTTGAAGCCGATCTGCACGGCATCAGGCTCATCGACCGGCTCATGGCGCCGACACGAATCTACGTCAGGCCGCTGCTCAACTTGATGCGCGAGGTGTCGGTGCACGGCGTGTCGCACATCACCGGAGGCGGTCTGGTCGATAACATCCCGCGCGTGCTGCCGGACGGCCTCGAGGTTGTTCTGCAGCGCAATTCCTGGCGGCGGGAAGTGGTTTTCGATTGGCTGCAGCGTGAAGGCACCATCGCCGACGCGGAAATGTATCGCGTGTTCAATTGCGGTATCGGCATGACGGTCCAAGTGGCGGCGAGCGATGCAGACCGCGCCATCGGCGTTCTGCGCGCAGCGGACCAGGAAGCGCTCATTATCGGCGATGTGCGTGTGGGGACGCGCGGCGTCGTCATTGCTTGAATAAGGCGCCGCCTCCGCCGCCGATCGTCATTCTCATATCGGGACGCGGCAGCAACATGCGCGCCCTCATCGAGCATAGCCAGCAGGGTGCCGCCGCTTATTCGGTCGCCCATGTGTTCGCCGATCGAGCCGACGCCGCCGGGCTCGACACGGCCCGCGGAATGGGGATTCCGGCGCGCGTGCTGAGCCCTGCAAAGGACGTCGATCGCGCCGTCTATGATGAGGCGTTGGCCGAGGCGATAGCTGCGTGTTCCCCCTCGTTGGTCGCGCTCGCCGGATTCATGCGCATCCTGACCCCGCGCTTCGTGCAGCGATTTACCGGAAGAATTTTGAACATTCATCCTTCGCTGCTGCCCAAGTATCCAGGCTTGCATACGCACCGTCGCGCGATCGAGGCAGGCGATAGAGAACACGGCGCCACGGTGCATTTTGTCACCGAGGAACTGGACCGCGGTCCGCGCATCATTCAGGCGCAGGTTGCGGTTGCCGCGGACGATACGGAAGCCGCATTGGGCGAACGCGTGCTGGCACAGGAGCATCGAATTTACCCCTTGGCGGTGAGCTGGCATTCCGCGGGCCGCTTGCGCTACCAGGCGGGCCAGGCGTGGTTGGACGGCCGACCCTTGAGCGAGCCGGTACGATTCAGCGGCATCGAATCAGACAGATCGCCATGAAAACTCAAGGAATATCCATGGTATTGCTCGCGATCGTCGCCACGCACAGCGCCATGCAAGGCACCGTCGGCCACGCGGATGCTGCACCCGCAGATCCTGCGGCAGCAGTCGAAGCGAGCCTTGTGCCATTCTCCGCACAGTTTCAGGCCGACTGGAAAGGCATCACGGTGGGCACCAGCAATATCGCGCTCAAACCGGATGCCGAGCCAGGCCGCTATGTGTACACCTGGACCGTAACGGCCCGCGGCATTTTTCGTATTGCGTACAGCGACGATTTGGTACAGACCAGCTGGCTCAGCGTCAATGCCAATCATGCGCGCCCGGAGAAATACCGGGGCAGGCAGGGCTCATCCTTCGTGGCGGTGGATTTCGACTGGCCAAACATGCGCGCCAGCGGAGTATCGGAGGGCAAGCCGGTCGATCTTAAGCTCAAGGACGGAACTCAGGATGTCATGTCCATACAGGTCGAGGTCATGCTCGACCTCAAGTACGGTACGTTGCCGAACACGTTTCAGATCATCGACAAGGATCAATTGAAGGAATTTATCTACGGCCAGGAAGGCAGCGCCAAAATCAAAACCGCCATCGGGGAACTCGACACCGTTATCGTGACGAGTCAGCAGGCCGGCAACAATCGCATCTTAAAAATGTGGTTTGCGCCGTCCTTGGGATTCGTGCCGGTACAAGCGGAGCGGAGCCGCAACGGTAAAGTCGAGCTCGCGATGAAAATCAAGAGCCTCAATCGCTGAATGCCGTTTACCGCCACGGGGCAGCGGGCACGCCGCCGCCGGCATCGCCGCAAATCAGATCTCAGGTTTTCGGCAAGGTGACGCCGCGCTGACCTTGATACTTGCCGCCGCGATCGCGATACGAGGTCTCGCAAACCTCGTCGGATTCGAAGAACAGCATTTGCGCCACGCCTTCATTGGCATAGATCTTTGCCGGCAGCGGCGTCGTGTTGGAGAACTCGAGCGTGACGTGCCCCTCCCACTCGGGCTCCAAAGGCGTTACGTTGACTATTATTCCGCAATTCTTGACGAAGACGCCCGCCTGCAAAGCAAAGTTGCCCGCTTCGGGAACCGTCAGACAGTACACATCATGGTCGCCGGCAATTTCGCGCACCGCAACGACCTTGTGATTGCGATAAGCTTGCGTGCCTCTGAACTTCGCGATGACTTCGGGAAAACGCCGGAACATCGATCGGTCGGCTTCCATTCTCTCGATGTTGGTCGGCCGGTTGTTACGACGATCAAAGTCCATGTGATGGCGATGCGTCCCGGGGACTTCTTCGTAAATCCGATGCCGTATGTTCCACTCATCGGCCAAACGATGCGTGGCACAAAGATACCCATCGATTGGTTGATACACCTCTTCGTAGCCGCGAACGAGTCCTCGATACAAAGGCATTAACGCGTCGTTAGGACGAAGTGCGTGGGCTGCCGCCATTCGTCCGTCGCGCTTCATGAAGAGATGATCAGGGGTTGCGTGAATTCGTTCGCCATTGTCCAACTCGACCTCGAGCAGCGAGTCCCGGCCAATGAAGCGAGGTGCATCCAGGAGGCTGACGATCAGGCGGCCGTTTTCACCGATGCTGTAGCCCCAGAACAACTCGCCAGAATCGTGCCTTCTGGCCATCTCCTCCAGAGTGGGAGCGGTTCCGTCGACCAGCGCAACGCGGGTATCGCCGCGAAAACAGCGTGCATAGGTTGAATTGTGGACGATGAAATCGTTGGCGACGAAGTTGTGCAGAGTCGGCACCGTGATGTCGAAGACTTCCTCGAACCCTGCGGGCTCGATCCGTTCGACCTCATCCCAAACAGGTCCATCGATGAGCGGAGTGAGATACGGATCACCCGTCATGCGGGCGACCCGCACAGCGGCGGACATCGGCATGGATTGATCCGGTGAAGTGTGAATGCCGAGCGAGTTCAAACTCAGTCCGCCAACCCGTGCCGCGGCACCGGCGATCGCCCAGGCCTCCTGGGGCAGCGTGTCGAAGTTGCTCTTGCGCCTCGGTTGCGCGGCGATCATCGGCAGTATCTTTTCGTCGAGCAAGCGCTGCTTCAGCGAGCCGGGTGAGAAGCCGATCCTCTTGGCAAAACGCAGGATCTGATCCTTGTCCGTGATCTGTACCTTGCAGGCCCGGGTCCCGATCGCGGTGGTCTTTTCGCGGATCAGCGAGAAGATTCCGAATCGCAGCAAAAGATGGTGCACATCCTCGATCAGCCGCCGCGACTTCGAGTAGTACTCGAGGAAGATGCCCTGATCGGAGTGATAAATGCTGCCATCGCCGCTGAAGAGCGCCTGGAGAAACAGGCGAACCGAGGGCTCGGGCGCCGTAAATACGTTCTGCGGCACGAACTTGTCGGCTGCGCCGACATTGAGGCCAAGATTTCGCAGCCAGTCGTGAGCGCGATTTCGCGCCGCGATTCCCCCTCTGCCTTTGCGATTGACCAGCCGATATCCGTACCGACCTTTGTACGTGATCTCTCCCAAGCCGGAGGCCGTCATCGCCAACTTAAGCAAAGCGACCAGGGCCGGATCCGCCGTGGTGTAGGTCGGGCTGTGACCGGGCGTATCGCACTGACCCTCCGAGATCATCAAGCCAAGGAGAGTCGCTTCCCATTCAGGGATGGGCGTCTGTCCGAACACGGGAATCTCCCTGGCAACCGCAATTCGATCGCCGGCCCGCAAATCGCTCAGGGGCACCCACCGTTTGAGCATTAGAAACGGATGATTCGCCGTCGCTCGAATGCGCAACCCCGCCCGAGTGCGCAGCTCGAAGATCTCTCGCTTGCCCTGCGGCATGAAGGCCGACACTTTCGCCGGCCGCAAGCACCGGCCGTCCCAGGCCAGGGTGCGCTTACCCCACCGCATCTCCGTGATGGGCACAAAGGCGCCCGTATCGGCGTCGACCACGCGGGTATCACCCGTGACGCATTTTCCCAAGCAAACTGTCAAAACGCTGCGCGGGATGCGGAAAAACTCCACCGTGCTGGCCAGCGCAAAGGAATTTGGCGGAATGATGCAGACCGGACCCTGGAAATCAACGAACGATTTTTCATCGAAGTTTTTCGGATCGACGATGGTGGAATTGATGTTCGTGAAGATCTTGAACTCATCGGCGCAGCGCACATCGTAGCCGTAGCTCGAGGTGCCGTATGACACAATCTTGTGGCCGCCGGCCACGCGCACCTGGTCCGGGGAGAACGGCTCGATCATGCGGTGTTCGGCGGCCATGCGCCGGATCCAACGGTCGCTTTTGATGCTCATTAGGTCGCTTCGACGGTTATCTTGGGGAAGGCGCGGCTATAGTCCTTGTTCAATGTGGCCAATCGCGCCGCCGTGCGCCGCGCCATCAAAAGATAGGCGCGTGCACGCTCGCTATTGGGCTCCGCCACCACCGTCGGCGAGCCGCCGTCCGCATTTTCGCGAATCCGCACATCGAGCGGCAATTCACCCAGCAATTGCACCCCATATTGGGCCGCCATGCGCGCGCCGCCGCCGCTGCCGAATACATGGTCGACATGGCCGCACTGGCTGCAGACGTGCACGCTCATGTTTTCCACGACTCCGAGCACCCGGACTTCGACCTTTTCGAACATCTTGAGGCCCTTGCGAGCATCCAAAAGGGCGATATCCTGCGGCGTGGTAACGATGACGGCACCGCTGACCGGCACGCGCTGCGCCAGGGTGAGCTGAATGTCTCCGGTACCGGGCGGCATGTC
>Ga0210409_10007356_pt1 | contig 11346 bp, 7 predicted proteins | sample IncBWH17MmetaG_FD_161649 | JGI IMG/M metagenome (GOLD analysis project Ga0210409, IMG submission 161649) | Forest soil microbial communities from Barre Woods Harvard Forest LTER site, Petersham, Massachusetts, United States - Inc-BW-H-17-M | ecosystem: Environmental > Terrestrial > Soil >...
GCATTGTCCGCCGTCTCCACCACTTCTCTCGCCGCTCCCTACACCGAATCCAAATCTGCATCCCTGCGCAAAGAACTGGGCTTCTTCGATCTAGTTCTCGCATCGATCCTGCTGGTGGTCATCCCTGATTTCTTCGGCACCGCAGCAAAGGCAGGCGCCGCGCACGTCACGCTCTGGCTTCTGGCCATCGCGCTTTTCTTCATTCCTCACGCGCTGGTGGTCGCGCACCTGAATCGCCGCATGCCCATCGAAGGCGGTCTTTACGAATGGGCTCGCCACGCCTTCGGTGACGCCATCGGTTTTCTGGTGGCCTGGAATCTCTGGCTGTACATCGTCCTCTACGTCGCATCCATCGGCCTGGTCACCAGCACCTACGCCGCCTACTCTCTCGGTCTCAACGCCGATGCAGTCACCTCAAACAAGTGGATTGTGCTCAGCGCATCGATCTCGATGATCGCGCTGTTGATGCTTCTCGCACACCTCGGCCTGCGTGTGGGCAAATGGGTCACCAACGTCGGCAGCGCCGTCACCGTAGTTGTCGTTGCGTTCCTTGCGCTTCTGCCGATCTTTCGCGTCGGCCATACCGTCGCGGACGGCTACCATCCCTTCCGCACGGTAATGCCGCCAATCACTCTCTTCAGTTTCAGCGTATTCGGCAAAATGACCTTCGGCGCGCTGTGCGGTTTCGAATACGCGGCCATTTTCGCGGGAGAGTCGCGCAACCCAGGCCGCAACCTCACGCGCGCTATATTGATCGCCGCGCCAATCATCGCGCTGCTGTACATCTTCGGCACCAGCGCGATTCTTGCGTACGTCTCTCCCGACCAGGTCGATGTCATCGGCACAATTCCGCAGGCCCTCCGCGTCGCCACGGGAAATTCCTCGCTGGGCGCGATCATCGTTCCGCTGGCAATCGTCTTCCTTCTCACCAATTATCTTTCCAGCTTCAGCCTGGGCTTTGCCGCGAACGCACGTCTCCCGATGTGCGCGGGGTGGGATCATCTCCTTCCGGAATGGTTCACGCGACTTAACGCAAAATACCGTACGCCGGTGAATTCGATTCTGTTTCTAGGTGGAGTCACGCTGGCAGCAAGCATCGCCGTTCTCATCGGTGTCGGCCAACAGGAGGCGTTCGAACTTCTGCAAATCTGGGCCTTCACCTTTTACGCGCTAGCGTACGTCGGTCTCTTCGCCATTCCGCTTTTTGTCTCGCGCAGCCATACATTGTCGGCGCCCTGGTGGCTGCGCGCATTGGCAATTCCCGGTCTACTGCTAACGCTGCTGTTCGTAGCCATGTCCGTCTTCCCTATCATTCCGGTAGCCAGCCAATCCGCCTACACTGCCAAGACCATCGCCGTCCTCGCACTTGGCAATCTCGCCGCCCTCGCGCTCTACCGCTTCCGCCCAAACCGCGCGAACACGTAATCCAGGTGTCTGTGTTCTTTGTGTCCTCAGTGGTGAATCCGCCGTTTCGCCACCTTGCCCCAACAAACCGAAGTGCTAAACTACTCAAAGACCCTCATGACCCAAAAAACTCTCTACGAAAAAATCTGGGATAGCCACCTCGTTCATCAGGAACCCGGCCAGCCCGCGATCATCTATATCGATCGCCACCTGGTCCACGAAGGCACTTCTCCGCAAGCCTTCGCTGGATTGAAGGCCGAAGGACGCAAAGTCCGGCGCCCGGATCTGAGCTTTGCGGTGATGGACCACTCGGTTTCCACCACCGATCGCACCCTGCCGATCCTCGACAACGACGCCAAGCTGCAGTTCGAAGCTCTTGAACGCAATTGCCGCGAATCCGGCGTGCGGCTCTTCGACATGCACAGTAAGCACCAGGGCATTGTGCACATCATCGGCCCGGAGATGGGCATCACCCAGCCCGGCCAAACACTGGTCTGTGGCGATAGTCACACTTCGACGCACGGCGCATTCGGCACCTTGGCTTTCGGCATCGGCACCAGCGAAGTCGAGCACGTACTGGCGACGCAATGCCTGGTACAAAGCAAATCCAAGACGCTACACATTCTGGTTCACGGCAAGCGTCCCAAAGGCGTCACCGCGAAGGACATCATCCTCTCCATCATCGGAAAAATCGGGATCAGCGGCGGCAACGGTTACGTCATCGAATACGGCGGTGAAGCTATCCGCGCGCTTTCCATGGACGGGCGCATGACCGTTTGCAACATGACGGTCGAAGGCGGAGCGCGCGCGGGCATGGTTGCTCCCGACGAGACCACCTTCACCTACCTCGAAGGACGCGCGTTCGTCCCTCGCGGTAAGGAATTTAAGGACGCGGTCGAGCGTTGGCGGCAATTGAAGTCCGACGAGGGCGCAAAATTCGATATGACCATTGAGCTGCAAGCCGAAAAGCTTGCCCCGCAAGTAACCTGGGGCACCAACCCTGGCATGGTAACCAGTGTCAACAGTCGTGTACCGGATCCACAAGACTACAAGGATGCCAACGATCAAAAAGCGACCGAAAGTGCGCTCAAGTACATGGGGCTGAAAGCCGGCACTCCTATCGTGGACATTTCCGTGGATCGTGTGTTCATCGGCTCGTGTACTAATTCGCGTATCGACGATCTGCGCGCAGCTGCAAATCTCGTCGCTGGCAAACATGTTTCCAAGACCGTGAAGCAGGCGTTGATCGTTCCCGGCTCACGTGGCATCAAGGCCCAAGCGGAAAAAGAAGGCCTCAACAAAATTTTCACCGACGCCGGATTCGAATGGCGCGATGCGGGTTGCAGCATGTGCATCGGCATGAACGCGGATGTTCTGCCGCCGCACGAACGCAGCGCCAGCACGTCCAATCGCAATTTCGAAGGCCGCCAGGGACGCGATTCACGCACGCACTTAGTCAGCCCCGTCATGGCCGCAGCCGCAGCCATAGCAGGCCACTTCGTGGACGTCCGCGAATTTGACGTAGCGCATGTGGAGTAGCCGGAAATGGGCGCGTGCAGGCACGCTATTGAGCTATCAGGGATCAGCGAACAGGGATCAGGAACCGGTTGCGTGTCGTCGAAGAATTTGGTTCCGGTCACTGATCTCTGGACGCTGATCACTATCGTCAAGGATCAAAAATGAAACCGTTCATCAACCACACTGGGCTGGTTCAACCCATCGACAAACTCAACGTCGACACCGACCAGATGGTACCCAAACAATTCCTGAAGGCCCTCACGCGCCAGGGCTTTGGCCGCATTCTGTTTTACGACTGGCGCTACCTGCCTGGCGAAAAACCAAATCCCGATTTCGTCTTGAATTTTCCCCGCTACAAAGGCGCTTCGGTGCTTCTCACACGCGCCAATTTCGGTTGCGGGTCCAGCCGCGAACACGCTCCCTGGGCTATCGGCGATTACGGGTTTCGTGTAATCCTGGCGCCAAGCTACGCCGATATTTTCTATAACAACTGCTTCAAGAACGGTATTCTTCCCGCCGAACTTACCGAAGCCGAAATCGACAAACTCTTTCAGCTCACCGAAGGCGAGCCGGGTTATTCGCTAACAATCGACCTGCCCAGCCAAACCGTCCGCGACAATCACGGCAACGTCTTCGAATTCGACATCGAGAACTCGCGCAAAGAGGTTCTCCTCCAAGGTCTCGACGACATCGGGACCACCCTGAAACACGTCGAGTCCATCGACGCCTACGAAGAAGCCCACACCGGCACGGCCACCATGTTCGACCCTGTCGACATAAAGAACTACACTCCTGCATCGGTCAAACAGTAGGGCTTGCCGTCTTGAAACGCCGCGGTGCGTTCGAGCCGTTCGTTCTCCTCAATGCGGTTTCCACCAAGGCTTGAAATAAATCCTTCCCTCAAAAATCGGTTCCGCGGACTCCGGCGCCGCCGGCGCTCCTAGAAGCTCCGCCAACAGAATTCCACCCACCACTAAGCCTGCGCCCTTCATCGCGCGCGCGGAGAGCCGCTCGTGCAGCACGGCATACGACGTAATCACCGCGAACACCGGTTCCAAGGCAAATAAAATCGCCGCATGACCCGGCGACGTATACTGCTGCGCCCAAAGCTGAACCGTGAAGGCTACCGCGGTGGCAAACACCGCGCAGACCAGGATCGCCAGCAGCAATTCCCCGCTCCACACAAAGCGGATGGGCTGCCAATGAATCGCCGAAGATGCAAACGTCAACGGCCAGGCCATCACCGCGCATCCCGCGACCTGAATCAGGCTCAGCGCCGATACCGAATGCTCCTGGGTGAACTCACCGACTAAAATAATATGCACCGCGTAGAATCCCGCACCGATGAACGTCAGCACGTCGCCATAATTCAAATACCGCAGGCCTTCCGCCGGAACGGTCAGAAAATACAATCCCAGCAGCGCGGCCAGAGCCCCGCCGTAAATCCATTTGGTCAAGCTGCGGCCCCAGAACACTCCCAGCAGAAGCGGCACCAGCACCACGCTCGATCCGGTGACAAAGGCCGAATTCGATGCGGTGGTGTACTGCAATCCCACGGTCTGGAAGCAGTAGCCCGCGAACATGAAAAACGCCAGCCGCATGCCAGCGAAAATTTCCTGATTATCCAGGCGCCGCAAAGTTCCCGGCCGCAGCATCGCCATAATCACTGCCGCGATCGTGAAGCGCACTGCCAGAAAAACAAACACCGACGAACTAGCCAGAATGTCCTTGACCACCACGAAGGTCACGCCCCAAATAAAGGAGCAGAACATCAGCGCCAGATCGGCCTGTAATTTGCGTTTCATCCGTCCGCCACTCCGTCAGCCAGCCAGTCTATCCGCATTTCCTCTTTTCTCTTCTCATCTTTCCTCGCTGCCACACCCTCTTGCCCTCTGTGTCACCAAGCCTCCCCCAGGGTTATAATTGCGTATCGACACCGCATGGCCACCCGACTCCTCGTCCGCCTCGTGCTGCTCGGCTCTCTCGCTTCAGCCCTAAGCACTTCGAGCTCCGCCAAGGACGCCTGGATCGAAATCCGCTCTCCGCATTTTCTGGTGGTCAGCAACGCCAGCGAGCACGATGCGCGCAAGGTGGCCGATCAGTTCGAACAATTCCGCGAAGTCTTCCAGGCCGCGTTCCCCAAGCTGCGGGTAGACCTCGGCAAACCGCTGATCATCTTCGCCGTCAAAAACGAAGAGTCCATGCGCGATCTAATTCCACAATATTGGGAGAAAAAAGGCAGTATCCATCCCGATGGCATTTACGTTCCCGCCGAAGACGCGCACAGCGTGGTAGTCCGCACCGACGTCCAAGACTCCAACCCCTACCACATCATCTATCACGAATACACGCACGCCTTGATGGACTTGAATTTCAGCGGCCTGCCGGTCTGGTTTAGCGAAGGACTCGCGGAATTTTTCGGCAATTCCACCCTCAGGGACAAGGACGTGGAAATCGGCCAGATCGCGCCCGCGCATCTGCAGGTCCTGCGGGATAGCCGGCTCATCCCCATCGACACGCTGCTGCGGGCGGATCACAGTTCGCCGTATTACAACGAACAAAATCGTGCCTCCGTTTTCTACGCGGAATCCTGGGCCATCGTGCACTACCTGATGCTCGATCCCGACGCCCGCAAGCGCCAGCTTCTTCAAAATTTCCTGACGGCCTGGGACGCCAGCGGCAATCAGGTCGAAGCCGCGCAGAAAACCTTTGGAGATCTCACCAAATTCGGCAAATTGATGGAAGCGTATGTGCGCCAGACCAGTTTTTTCGTCGCGCCGGTGAAGACGGCGGTGCACGCCGATCCAAAAGGCTATACCGGGCGGGCACTCTCGCAGGCCGAAACCGAAGCGTATCGCGGCGAATTCTATGTCCGCACCAATCGCCCCAAGGAAGCCACCGAATCTCTGGAGCTGGCCATCAAAGCCGATCCAAACTCAACCATGGGGCACGAAGGCCTCGGACTCCTAGCTCTCCGGCAGTTCCAATACCAGCTTGCGGAAACCGAACTGGCGCGCGCAGTCGATCTCAACTCCACCAATTTCATCGTTTATTACTACAGTGCCCGCGCGCGCATTCGCTCCGGCGAACCTGGCGATACTGACAAAGCCATCGCGGAGCTGGAAAAATGCATTCAGCTCAATCCGGAGTTCGCGCCGGCCTATGCCACGGTGGCCTCCGTGTATTCCATGAGGCCCGAAACCGCCGCAAAGGGAATTCCCGCGGCGAAGAAGGCCATGCAACTTGAGCCGGGCAATTTTGAGTACGCGCTCAGTTTTGGTTTTGTGCTCGTCAACGCAGGCAAGCTCGATGACGCGAAGGTACTCGCATCGCGTCTCATGGCCGCCGCGAGAACTCCGCTGGAACAATCCCACGCCATACAGCTCTCCGACGCGATCGGCAACCATCAGGCGCACGCCGCACAAGCCGCCTCTGCCAATGCCCGCAACGCCGCAAATCCTTCCGCGTCTCAAACACAAGTCAGCAAAATGGAAGATCCTACCATCTCCATTTCTTCGTCCATTCCCACGGGAACCACCAATCTCCCCAACACGGCTCCGGCCGGCGCTTCAACCGGCGCGCCACCACTCAATGGCGGTTCCACTTCTTTTTCTGTCAGCGGCTACAAGCCCTACGCGCTGGAAGGCCAGGTCGCGGAAATCGACTGTGAGAAATCGTCCGATGGACGCCTTGGCCTCCGCACCCACTCCATCGTGATGGAATTTCACTACCGGGAAATGAAGGACGTTACACTTTCGTCCCCGCCGCCAACTTCGACAACTTCATCTACCGCCCTGTCAGCAAACGCTGCAAAACCGGCACCCGCTTGCGCTGCATGGAAAGGCCGCAAAGTCCGGGTAATCTTCTACCCCACGCCAGAACAGTCCTTCGACGGGGAATTACTGGAGATTCAGTTCTTCTGATGCACGGTTCGCCCGCCAACCACGGTGCGCAGAACCTGGGTCTTGAGAAGGTCGCCAGGCGCAGCCTTGGTTAGATCCTGAGACAAAATGATAAAGTCCGCGTATTGCCCTACCTTTAACTCGCCCTTCTTCCCATCTTCGAATTCCGCGTACGCCGAACCGGAGGTATACGCGCGAATACAGTCGTCCAGCGAAATCTTTTCCTGAGGCTGCCAGCCGCCAGCAGGACCACCCTCCGGCAATTCGCGTGTGACGCAGGCGTACAACCCACGGAAAGGGTTCACTGGTTCCACATCGTAGTCCGTCCCAAAAGCTAGCTTGGCCCCGGATTTCTGGATGGAGTTCCACGCATAGGCGCCTTTGGAGCGCTCCGGACCCAAGCGCTGCTCGGCCCAGCGCATATCATTCGTTTCGTGCGCCGGCTGCATCGATGCGATCACGTTGAGTCTCGCAAAGCGCGGAATATCTTCAGGCGCCACTACCTGTGCGTGCTCGATGCGGTCACGCCGGTCCCGCGTGCCGTTGATACGCAGCAACGATTCGAACACATCCAGCGAAACGCGATTGGCGCGATCGCCGATGGCATGAAAATTCAGCTGAAACCCGGCCTTATCGCGTTCCAGCGCCATGGCCTTCAACTTTTCCGGATCCAAGGTAAGAATACCGCTGGTCGAGGGGTCGTCGGAATACGGCGCCAGCATCGCCGCAGTGCGGGAACCAAGCGCCCCGTCGGTCACCATCTTCAGCGCGCCAGTCTTCAGCCACGGATCGGTCCTGCCACCCTGCGCAGACTTGTTTTCCAATTGATCCAGCGGCTCTAAAAAGTGCAGCCACTCGGTGATGCGCACGGTAAGCTTCTTTTCTTCCTTCAGGTCGTGATACACCTCGAAATCTTCCCACTCCGAATTGTCCTGAGCGGAGGTGATCCCGTTTCGCGCCAACTCTTCGAGCACCAGCTCAATTCCCTTTCTACGAGCTTCGGGCGTGGGATCCGGAATACGTTGTTCGACCATAGCCAGGGCCGAGCCTTCTTTCAGCATTCCGGTGGCCTCGCCATCGGCGTAGCGTTCGATTTCACCGCCCGGCGGATTGGGCGTGTCGTGCGCAATCTCCGCGTGCTTCAAAGCCTGAGTGTTGGCGACCGCGACGTGCCCGGAAATGTGCACGAGATACACGGGATTGTCTGGCGCGACTTCGTCCAACTGCAACCGATTGGGAAATTTTTTGTCCGGCCAGAGCGTCTGGTCCCAGCCGCTGCCGCTAATCCATTCGCCTGGTTTGTGCTGCGCCACCGCTTCCTTGACGCGCTTCACGAGTTCTTCGGCTGACCCCGTTCCGTTGAGCACCAGCGCGAGTTTGTCGCGGGCGGCTCCGCCGATGTGCATGTGCGCATCGTTGAAACCCGGCATGACGAATAGACCTTTCAACTGAAAGGTCTCCGCTGTCGGATCAGATCCACCGCAATCGAGCAAGATGTGCTCGATGGAGCCGACGCAAAGAATCTTTTCGTCGCGTACCGCGATGGCAGAAGCCCACGGCTGCTTGGGGTCGTTTGTGTAGATTCTTCCGTGCAGGAAATAGAGGGTCTTATGAAGTATCGGTTCGGGCTGGGTCTGCGCAGCAATCTGGCCCCCGAGGAGCAACGTAACGGAAAGAGTGCACGCCAGCGAAACCGCGCGACGCGGCAACGTCACTTCCCCTGCCCCGGCGTTTCCGCGACGCCTGCCACTCCCAACAAAGTAAGCATGGCGCGCTTCAGACCGGTTTCGCGCCCCGCTGCCTCATACCATTCTTGCAAGGAGTGGGCGCCTCCACCGTTGCCGCCCGCGCCGATGGCCAGCGCGTCAATGCCCATGGACATCGGAATATTGGCGTCGGTGGAAGAGCGTTCGATTCGCGATTGATTCCCCACTGCGTCGTCAGCCAAACGCAAAGAGGTCAGGAGCGGCGAATCCGTGGCCAGTTCTCCGCCTGGGCGGCTGCCGATCAGATTGAACTTCACGCTCAATCGCCCGCGGCTGCGCTCGCGCACATTATCCATCTCATCCTTGATGCCGGTTTCAAAGCTGTCTCGCAGCGCCGCTTCCAGGCGCACAATTTCGTCTTCGTTTTCGGAGCGCAGATCCACTTTTAGTTTCGCTTCGTGTGGAATCGAGTTGACCGAAGTCCCGCCCTCTACTTGCCCAAGATTAAACGTGGTCCGCGGAGTCGCTGGCACCCGCGTGTTAATGAACCGCACGGAACCCCGCACCAGCGCATTGATCGGATTGGGCATGCCAAAGTCCGACCAGCTATGTCCGCCCGGCCCGGTAATCACAACTTCCACGCGGCGCGAAGCCAGGGCCTTGGTGGTCACATGATCGATGCCGGAACCGTCCAGCACAATTACCGCACGCAGACGGCTGCGGTATGCCTCGATCAGCGATCGCATTCCCCGCAAGTTTCCTTCGCCCTCTTCACCGACATTCGCGGCGAATAAAATCGTGCGCTGCGGTTGTATTTTTGCCGCGTGAATCGCTCGCGCAATGGCCAGCAGACCGGCCAGGCCGGTTCCATTGTCAGAAATTCCCGGAGCGATCAAGCGGTCGCCCTCTGTGCGCACTTTCACTTCCGTACCTGGAGGAAACACGGTGTCCAGATGCGCGGTCATCAAAACGACTTCTTTCTCGTTCTGGCCGCGCAACTCGCCGATAACGTTTCCGATTTTGTCGGTGTGAATTACCAGGCCCTCGCCGGCAAACAGCTCTTTTACGGCCACGGCACGCTTTTCTTCTTGAAACGAGGGCGCTGGAATCTCGGTCAGGCGAATTTGCTGCTCGTTAATCCAATCCAGATTGTTGGCGAACCAGTTGAGCGCCTCGCGTACCTGCGCATTGTCCGCCAGCGCGCCATTCTGTTGGGCGCGTGCAGCGTGACTCAGGACCGGGGAACGCAACGACATGCTCAGAAGGATAACGCAAAGCGCCAGTTGTTTCACCGTACGATGTGACAGGTGAAGAGAAAAATAATCGAACCAGCAAATCGTAGAAACAGCGCGTCCGTCACTAACGCGGGCAATCTTTTCTCCGGAAGCCTTCAATCGCACCCCGGCCACAGCTTAGGCCACCGTGCCGGGTGCGGCACAAATACCCCGCAACTCTTCCTCGGTCAGTAAACGCGGCGAATTCTTGGCAGCCTCAAAAATCCGGTTCACTAAATCATCGGTCGCGGGAATCTTCTGTGTCTCCAGCCAGTACAACACGTTGGACTTCCCGCTCATCGGCCCGATTTCCACGATCTGCTCCAGCCCAAATAGATGCGCCGGCACTCCGCTGTAAACCGCGTCCGCCAGCTTGCGGTCACCTTTACGAATGGCCTTGATGATTGCTGCTGCGTGCACTCCTGTAGCCGTGCGGAACGCGTCCTTCCCAAAGACCGGATAGTTCGGCGGAATTACCGTGTGGGTGGCCTTCGCCACTTTTTCCACGTAGGAGCGCAAATGGGTCAGATCGCTGTCCACCAGCCCCATCAACTTCAAATTCACCAGCAGCAATTCCATCGGGGTATTTCCTACGCGCTCTCCCAATGAAAGCGCCACGCCATGCACCATGTGCGCGCCCGCCGCTACCGCCGCCAGGGAGTTAGCAATCGCTAGCCCGCGGTCCCGGTGCCCATGCCAATCGACACGGATCTTCTCGCCCGAAGGCTTCACCACCCGTTCGAATACAAATTTCACCAGGTTGTAGGCGCCTTCCGGCGTCGCATGCCCCACGGTGTCGCACAACACGATCGCTCGTGCACCGCTGCGAACCGCCACATTGTAGAGGCGCTCGACCGTTTCCGGATCCGTCCGCACCGTGTCTTCGGTCACGTACATCGACGGCAGCCCTTGCGCCACCGCGAATTTCACGGCTTTCTCGGTGGTTCGCTCCAGGTGCTCCACGGTCCAGTCTTCCACCAGCCGCCGGATTGGGCTGGATCCTAAAAACGTTGCCGCCTCAATAGCGATTCCCACGCGTTGCGAAATTTCCACAATCGGCCGGATGTCCGCTTCCACGGTTCGCGCCGCGCAGTTCGGCCGAATCTTCATCCGGTTGGTGGCAATCTCGCGCGCCAGCGCCTCCACATGCTCTGCCGCCCGCGGGCCGGCTGCTGGCAGGCCGATATTCACCGAATCGATTCCCAGCGACTCCATCAAGTGCAAAAGCTCAATTTTCTCTTCAATGCTCGGATCGTGAATGGAAGGATTCTGCAAGCCGTCTCGCAGCGTCTCATCATTAAGGAGGACCCGAGTGCCCGGAGGAATGCTCAACGGTGCAACCGTATTCCAGTCGTAGATCCATTCATTCTGGGCCATCTCGCTTTCCTCCTTTTCTCCGCGCTCTCTGCGGCCTCGGCGTTAATCTTTTCTCCTACTCTTCTTCTGTTTTCTTAGAGCCCATGATCGCGAAACATAGTCTTCATCGCTTGCCGCGCATATCGAACCCTGGCGGCAAGTCCACCAGTAAACTCAAATCTCAGA
>Ga0210409_10007358_pt1 | contig 11343 bp, 15 predicted proteins | sample IncBWH17MmetaG_FD_161649 | JGI IMG/M metagenome (GOLD analysis project Ga0210409, IMG submission 161649) | Forest soil microbial communities from Barre Woods Harvard Forest LTER site, Petersham, Massachusetts, United States - Inc-BW-H-17-M | ecosystem: Environmental > Terrestrial > Soil >...
CTCCTGCCCAATGGTCACACTCTGGTGGTAGGCGTCTCCGGGACGTCATACGAGTTTGACGGCAAGAATCTGACCCCCAGTCTCTACCTCGGTTACTTCAGCCACCTGTTGGATCTGCCAAACGGCGAAGTGATTGTCGGGGGCGGTGAGGTCCTCATTCCAGCCGGCAAGCCCAACCCGGCGTGGGCTCCGAGCGTCACTCAGTACCCCCACACCGTGACGCGCGGTTCCACCTACAAGATCTCCGGCAAACAGTTCAATGGCTTGTCGCAAGCCCAGGCATTTGGCGATGAATTGACCTCGGTCACCAACTACCCGCTGGTGCGCATCACCAACAAAACGTCGGGACACGTTTTCTACGCCAAGACCCACGACCACAGCACCATGGGGGTCGCGACCGGAAACACGATCGTGTCCACCAATTTCGATGTCCCATCGGGCATGGAGACCGGAGCCAGCGCCCTCGAAGTGGTGGCGAACGGAATTCCGTCCAAGAAGGTCAGCATCACGGTGAATTAGCCGTGGGTGGGGTGGGCCATCCCTTCACCACCCACAAAAGCGGTTGCCCCACTCTTCTCGCGTTCTTTGCGAGAGGGTGGGGCTTTTAGCTCACATTCCGATGACGAACCGTCGGATACAAGGCGAGCCGCTCGCCTCGCCGTGCTGTCCAGTGAGACTCAATCTCCACCGTACACTCCTTCCCCGTCGAATAGTGAAGGGCACTACTCCAAATCCAATCTTCCGGACGAGCAACCAGCCCGCGTTGGACCGGGTTTTGATGCATATAATCCAACTTCTCGATCAGTTTTCCTTCGCGCCAAACATTGAAGTCATAATACCGGGCCTGCCAGAACGGGTTTGCGGCGTCTTCATTGAGTTTTTGCGACACCACTTGCTTGAGCATTTGCAGGACTAGGGCCAAGTTGCCTCGCTCCGATTCGCTCAACAACAAATGCACATGCTCGGGCATAACGACAAATCCAATCAAGTAGAATCCGTACCAACGGCGTACTCTTTCCAGCGTGACAACGAATGTGTCGCGTGCCAGCCCGCTTCCCAGCAGGGGCGCGCGGCGATAACAACTGAACGTAATGAAATGAACGTCACCAGTTTGCTGGTATCTCTTCAGTCCCCAGGGCATGGGAACGAGATTACTTCCTGGTGCGAACTTCCGCTGTGACGGACGAACATTCGCGCGACCGGAAACACAAACTCCACAAGTCCTGCGGTCACGGGCGGGCTTCGAAAAGCCCCGCCCTCTCGCAAAGAACGCGAGAAGGGCAGGGCACCCACTTTTTGCGTAGGGAAGGCCTGGGTCAGCCCCCCACCAGCAAAAACGAGGCGGCTTTGCACTAAAGCCAGAAGCGTATAATCCGTGGATTATGAAAAAGATAATCACACTGGCCGTGATTCTCTTTGTTCTGGCTTGCGCGGCGCTCGCTGTCTGCCCAGAAATCAACGCAACATGTCCAGTTCACGACCTCAATATGTATTACACAGGTCAAATGAAAATCGTGAACGGACATTACGTTTATCTGTACCACTGTCCGCGTGGTGACGAATACTGGGTCAGGTGCGACCCTTAGCTGGCCGCCCCGCGCTCTGATATATTGGCGACTGAAAAGGGAATGCTATGCGCCGCCAAATCCGCTGTTGCGATAGTCGGACTGGGCCTCAGCATTTTCTATGGCTGTAACGCCGTCGAAATTTTTGTGCCCGAAAGTGACGGGTTCGTTCAAAAGAAAACAACTTATCCTTCTTGGCGGATCCACCAGTGGTGGTTCAATTTCATGGGAAGCGCCGTGGGCTGGTCTGCTACCTATTACTTCATATTCTACCGTTTTATTCCACTCTGTTGTTTCACCCCCAAAAAGTCGGATGCCGCAATCATCCTGACAGCGTTGCTTGGCATTGCCGGATTTCTGCCGTTGACGTTGAGCTTGATTCCTAGGACACTAGGCTCGCTTGTTTCGCTTGTGAAAAAAGAGTAGCTACCCGCCAGGTTTCGCTCCGCTGGCGCGGCGCTGTTGCACTGGTAAGAGTCCGTGTGATCCTCACTTACTTTTAGCAAACACCCGATAGTAGTGTTTGATCGGGTGCGGGGATACCGTCAACGTAAACCGGCTTTCATTCATTGGCATGAACGAGGTTCTTACTCGATTCAATTGCTCCTCATCAAATAAGTCGTAGCCCGCTTCCACCGGCTCAACCAGCTCGTACGACATTTGCAAAGCAATTCCGACATCTTCACCACTTGCCACTCGCCAAGGCTTGACCGTTTGAATCAGTTTAAATTCCGCCATGTTGTTTTCTTCCTCTAAATCCAAGCGTAGGGAAGCTGTCGAAGCGTTGTCAATTCTGGTTTTCAGGGGGCTGGCCCATGCCTTCGCCACGCACAAAAGCGGGTGCCCCGTCCTTCTCGCGTTCTTTGCGAGAGGGTGGGACTTTTTAGCTGACATCGCAGTCGGCGGATTACGGCTGGGTGGACCACCCCAAACCTCGTTGCCATGCACAGCCTGGCGCTCGTGCCACGGGTTTACGAACCATTCCAGGGATCAATAGCACGAAGGCCACAGTCCTCGAAGTCTGCAACATTGCGGGTGGCGAGCCTGGCCCCTCTCACCTGGGTGATGGCTGCGATCTGCGCGTCAGCATGGCTGATAGGTCTGCCCAGGGCACGGCGGTGAGCGGCAATCTTGGAAAAGGCTCGCGCTGCGTCGCTGTCGAACTCGAGGACGCGGCCCGCCAAATCCTCGGCAAACATAGCCTCCGCCGCGGCCAGCAATCCCTCGCGGCGCTTGCCTTTGGTGAGCAGCTCAAGTCCATAGAAGATTTCCGCTTCGCTGATCGAAGTCGTAAAGAGTTCCGTAGCCGGTTGTTTGGCAACCCAGGCCACAACCTGAGGAGAGGGCGTCCGCCTCATGAGCTCTGAGAGCACATTAGTGTCGAGAATGATCATTCGCCAAATTCCGGGGTTTGGCGCATAGGGTCGCGTCGTGGCAACTCAAGTTCGTGCCCGCCCAGGGCGGCAAAGCGCCGGTGAATGGCTTCCGCCAGGTTCCCCTTCACCGGCGATGCAGCGGTCAGGGCTGAACGCAAAATTTCTCTGGCTTCTTCCTCCATCGAACGTCCGTGATGCGCCGCGCGGACCCTCAACCGGGTCTTGGTTTTCTCGTCAAGTTGTCGAATGGTTAATGTCGCCATGCTCTCAATGCTATCACTGCTAGCAATGAATGCAATACAAGAACACACGCTTCACCACACACAAAAAGCGGGTGCCCTGGCCTTCTCGCGTTCTATGCGAGAGGGCAGGGCCTTTAGCTGACATCGCGACAGCAGGCGACCGGATACACGCCAAATGCGAAGACCACAGCCAGATTCCCAATTTGGAACTGCCTGCGCAGCCCGCCTGCTTTCTTTGTTGACCCATGCCTTCAATTCCGATAACATAGACATATATAGATTATCTACAAGATAATCTCGATCTTTGAAAACCTGACCGGGGCGCAGCTACTGGACGAAAACGTCCTACGCTAGCCACTCCCTTAGCAGTTCCCAAACGGAACAGCATTAAGTCCGGCACGGCGATAACTCCCATGTTTTGAATATTTTGCCTCTAACTACCTTAAGAACCATAGATCTAGGAGGCAAGAAAAATTCCGACCCTTTGTTTTCTAGATTTTGCGTCGAACAGAGAGTTTTTCTTGAGGTAAATTGTGCACCAGAATGTGTGCACTAGAAGCATGATTTGGTGTCACTATGAAACGACCCTGTGAGCCGCGAAGCGGCGCAAGCATGCAACCCATGGCGTGAGCCATGGGAAGAGGCGGGAAACAGGCAAGCCCCAGCGGAGCCGAAAGAGCGGTTCTCAGGCCACGAGTTTCCAGGCCGAGGAGTTCTTAGATCTCGTCGTCATCGTCGTCGCGGTCATCGTGGCTCAGGTCTTTGACGGAGCTCAGGGACTTTCCGTCATTGGCGTGACGAATTTCGATTCGCCCATTTACGTTCGAGACCCGGATCTGGGTTCCGCCGCCGCCGAGTTCGCCTCGCAAGTCGTGACCGACGAACTGATGAGGTCGCACGTGCAGGCCAAAATCATCGTCGATTCCGCCCGACACGGTTGAAGCCTCGACTTCCGCCTTAGCGTCGGAAGGCAGAACGAGCGCAAGGCTGCCGTTTACGGAAGACAGTTCAACCGGGGAATTGGACAGCCGCTCGAAACGCGCGTCCATTCTGCCATTGACGGTTTCGAGTTTGACTCCGCCTTGCAGACCTTCGGCGGTCAATCTTCCGTTGATGCAGGAGGCGCGCACTTCGGCGGTGACGCCGTGGATATCCAATGGTCCATTGATCAGTTTGATCTCGTCGAGCCGGGCGCCGCGAGGGACGGTCAACGTGTACTCAACCCCAGCGGGATCGTTCCATCCGCCGTCGAACGTGTGGTCGTGATCCGGGTATTTGGTGCGAATGGAGACAAGGTCGCTGCTGGCCTCAACTTCGATGCGGGCCTCGTCCAGCCGCTCTTTCGTGCGGGCGTACTTGACGGCGTCGACCTTTACCACGTTCTGATCCCACGCGGTGATGTGCACTGCGCCGTTGATGTTGTCGAGATCGATGCGGCCTCCAGCAGCGAGAGGATGGGTTTGATGGAACTCCTCCGTGTATTGCCCTTTATCCGAGGCGTGTCCTTGAGCCACGGCGAGCAGCAGGGCGCAAAGAGTTCCGAGAATGGTACCGACCCAAGTAGCCAGACGAGGATGGTGGTTCATGGTTCCTCCGTTTTGACACGGATTAGACGCGGTAGACGGGAATTCGTGAGTTTTAGAGCAGAATAATTCCCATCCGGATGCCCATGGTTACGGCTTCGGTGCGCGTGGCGGCTCCCAGCTTGTCCAGGATGGAGCTGATGTGGAACTTGACGGTGTGGTCGGAGATGCCGAGCCGAGCCGCCATTTCCCGGTTGCCGACCCCCTCGGCGAGCATGCGCAAGACTTCGATTTCACGGGGAGTGAGGTCGTCCAAAGCTGGCGCCGGTTGAGCTGATGGCGCGGGGATGCGCGAAGCCAGATTCTGAGTTACATCGGCGTCAAGCAATACCAAGCCGGCATGAGCCGCTTGGATGGCCGCTAGAATTTCTTCCATGCCAGAGTCCCGGGGCAAAATTGCCTTTACGCCGGAGCGCAAGGCGTGGGCCGTCCAATCTGCGGAAGGTTCGTCGATGAGCGCGACGACGGGAAACGCAGCGGCACGCGTGCGAGTTTCGCTCTCGAGGTCGAGCAATACCACATCCGGCTGAAGCTGAGCGGCGTATTGCGCAACTGCGAGAGCGTTATGGAGGCTTCCCGCGAGCTGGAGCAACGGAGCCTTTTTGACTAATGCTTCGAGGCCCGCACGTCGGACCGTGGAGGCAGCGGCCAACAGTACGCGAATGACCCTGCCTCCGTTTCTTTTTGTCATTGCAAATTAACTCTACTTCGCGGGACGCTCTCCCAAAATAATCGACAGCTCGAGAGGTGCGCCGCCGCGGATTACGGTTGTCGCGATCTTGTCGCTGACTTTCGCGGCCGCCAGCAAATCCTGAATGTGTTCCGTGTCCAAGGCTGGCTTGCCTTGTAATTCGACGATCACATCGCCGAGAACGATTCCGGCTTTGTCGGCGGGGCCACCGGCTTCAACATGGAGAACCATAAGGCCGCCGGCCGCGGACGACTTGAGCTTGGCGCGCAGCGCTTCGGGAATGGCAACTGGCTGCATAGCGATTCCGAGATAAGGCCGGGCTACATAACCCTTGGCGAGCAGTTCGTCGACGACCCGATTGACGGTTGAAACGGGAATGGTCACGGCGCGTCCGCGACCGAAGCCGTTGGTGCTGAGGCCGAGAACGCTGCCCTCGACGTTGACCAGCGGGCCTCCAGAAAAGCCAGGGTAGAGGGCAAGATCGAGGCGAATGTTCTGGTCGATCCGACCGCCGCGCCAAGTGCGCCATTCGCCGCCCAGGCCTCCGATGATCCCGGCACTGGCTACCAGGTTTCCGAAACGCGTACGGCCCAGCGCGAGTACGAAGTTGGCAAGCTTCAAGTTTGCGGTGTCAGCGAATTGGGGAATGGGAAGGTCGGTCTCCGGATCTAATTTCAAAGCGGCGAGATCGGTGCCGGGATCACGGCCCGCTAGTTTTGCGGATACACGTTTTCCGCCATGAATGAGCACGGTGATGTCATCTTCGCGGCGCACCGTGTGGTTCGCGGTAACCACGATTCCCCGGTGCCAATGAATGCCGCTCGAAGGCACGCGATGCCTCGCGCGTACGGTGACGACGGATGGTCCTGCTTTTTCGGCCGCGGCGTTGAGCTCTTGCGAAAAACTGGCGAGTACGGAAGCCATTGAATCCTCCCAGACTGATGTGGCATGGACAATTGCTTTGTCCATGTGGGTTTCATCATGGAGGGAATAGGAAAATCGCACATCCGCCAAACGGTTAGGTGAGCCCTGGATGATCGACTAGGGTCACAAATCCGCTGAACGGCGATTACTTCCGTTACCTTTCTAGGCTTGCGCGTTGTAACGCACAATGGCTCCAACGAATGCAGCGGGGAAGTGGGATGGGTTGTGAAGCTTTCTGTAACAAAGCTGGCGCGCCAGTGGTCGCGGATTTCCGCTTCGCTGCGGGCTGCCCACGTATTGCTCGTCTTCTGCTTACTCCCAGCGTTCTTGGTGGCCCAGACATCTTCTTCTGACAGTCCGATTCCTGTCCTCAGCGGTAGCGCAGGCTATTTCAATTTCGTAACAGCAGGACAAAACCAACTTAACGCCCAAATCAACCCCGTTCTGCTTCTTCCTTTAGGCGATCGTTGGCTCGTGGAATCTAGGGCAGAGTTTCAAGGGGTGTTTCAGCGTCCTCCCGATGGCGGCCCTTACGGCGGTCCGGTGAGCAAGAATCTCGACTATGCGCAAGTGGACTACATCGCCAACCCTTACCTCACAGTAACCGTCGGACGATTTCTTACGCCGTTTGGCATCTTCAATGAGCGCTTATATCCCATCTGGATCCGCAGCTTGCAGCAGGACCCTCTGATCTTGCCGCTTTCCGACGAATCGAGTGACGGCGCAATGTTGCGCGGTGGATTCCCCGTCAACGCCAAGGCGAACTTGACCTACGCAGTCTACGTTTCGGCAATAAGCACGGTGCATAACAATCTCCAATCGGAGCGCAATGTCGGCGGACGCCTGGGTGTATACCTGCCGGGCTCGCGCCTTGAAGTAGGAGCCTCCTGGCAGAAGCTGCTGCAAGATGGACGCACCAATGCCTTTGGATTTTATTCTGCGTGGCAACCTCAGCGGCTGCCGCTCAACATGCACGGCGAGTACGCCCGGTCGAACCAAGGCAGCGGGTACTGGGTCGATGGCGCCTACCGGTTGAGCCAGTTCCGGCAGAAGGCAGTTAGGCGCCTCGAATTTGCGGGAAGAGCGGAGCAATTCTTCAGCGGCCAGATTGGCTCAGACGAGGCCGAGGCACTAGGGCTGCCTGGCGCGAATACGCGCGAAGGGGAATTCGGACTCAACTATTACTTGCACGATGGACTGAAGGCTGTATCGAGTTACGGCCGCGAATTCAGTTCGAATGGGAATTTCAATCTTTGGACGTTCGGGATCGCTTATCGCTTTATGGTTCCGTTAGGACGAGCAGAACAATAATGAGATTGAGAATCATAGTCGCGAGCATTTCTTTGGCGTTGATCTCAGTGCTGTGTGTGGCCGGAGATTCGCCGCGCAGCAACAGCGCGACGACCCCAGTCGTACAAAACAGCGCGCAGGCAGACGCGATGCGGCTGGAGGGAGAAAAGAGGTTCCATGCAAATTGCGGCCGTTGCCATGCCGCACCACAGAAATTTCCGCCCCGCATGATGGCAACGATTGTTCGCCATATGCGGGTGCGGGCCACCATCACTGACGAGGACATGCGCCTCGTTCTGTATTACTTGACCCAGTAACGGCTGATGAGGACACAGTGAGGAGAAGAGCCGGGAATTTGTGTGGAGTGGTCTTGGCGGGTTGTGTGATCGCCTTCGCCCAGGCGCCTTCGAGCCGCCCGGTTCACGTGATTGAAGTGTTGGCGGACAAAGACAGCCGGTACAAGATTACGGGCGAGAGAAAGCCGGAAATCACGGTGAAGGCCGGCGAACAGATTCTGTTACGGATTACGGCGCGCAAGGGGAAATCGTGGAACCGGGATGGATCGATACATGGATTCTCGCTGCTTCGAGCCAAGGATCGGTCCAAAGTGCCGGGCTGGGATCTATTGCTGAAGCCGGGGACGCAGGAGTTTCCGATGACCGCACCAGACGAACCTGGTGAATACGTCGTGGTGTGTACCGTAATTTGCAGTGAAGAGCACGAGGGAATGTTCATGAAATTTGTAGTGACGTCCTAACTTGAGAGGAATCTATGAAGCGAATCTCGGTTGTGAGTTCGGTGTGGTTACTGGCGCTATCGTTCGCGGCATTCGCCGGAGAGGAAGAGCCAAGAACGTTTCGAGGCGAGATTTCTGACAGCCAGTGTGCACTCAATGTTCATTCCCTGACGCAGTCGCATCAGGAAATGCTGAAGTCGAAGTCCGGGGACGCAGGAAACAATCCGGCTTCATGCTCGCAATTTTGCATCGTGCACATGGGCGGAAAATTCGTGCTGGCATCCAAGGGTCACGTCTATCGTCTCGACAACCAGGATCTGCCACGAGGCTTTGTCGGCGAAAAGGTGAAGGTCCGCGGCTTTCTGGATCCAAAGAGCGAAATCATTCGTGTGGTGAACATCGAGGCCGAGTAAATTCGTCCGGTAGGCAACCTGAAGCTTGCTCGCCGGCCGTTCTTATTGCAACGGTTTGCCCATGGCCAGACACGAGGCGGCTTTGCCGTCTGCGGAGGAACGAATTACCGCCGATTCATCGCTGCAAAAGGCGCGCGTTCCGGAAGTCGGGTCCGCAGGCACGGCCGTGACGCTGTATCTCGACGCCGGGGTTCCATCGCACCCGCTGAACGCGAAGAGGTAGCCGTTCTTCTTGCCGCCGGCAAGCCGCGGATCAATCAACATTGCCTGGTGCTCCGTGACCCCGCTGCCGCCTCCCATGCCGCCCAAATCGGACAAGGCGCACGTGAAACCATGCGCCGGAAAACTGGCGTCATAGGTTATCTCAGCTGTATTGAGCGTGCGGAGCCCGCCAACCGCCGCGGATTCATTGGCTGCGATTATTGCGCTCATTGGAGTGAACGTTGTCGGACCGCCTGCCGATGCTTGGCTGCCCGCCATGGCAGTCGTGGCTGGTCTCATATTGGTTGTCATGGCTTTCAGAAACGCGGGATCGGTCAGCGACATGCCGATCGTCATGGAAATTTCGTTAAGCCGCCAGCCTCCGGCTTCCTGCTTCATGGTGAGAATAAGCCGGAACTTCGCGCCCGCAGTCTGAGTCTCTCCGTCTTTCGAACCGTGGAACGAAAGCTCAATCTCATCTTCGTCGGCACGCAGGTCGTCACGTTCTACGGTGATTTCAAACTTGCTGTGGGCATCGGGGTTCTCAAGCAGTACCAGGGTTGGGCCGGCGTCAAAGGTCTGTAATTGCTGCCCGCGGGAATTGAGTTGGCCGGTGAGCATCGAGAATCCGCTCAGCATCGATGCACCCGAATTCGTTCCTGCCTTTCGCAGCGCCGCCCGCGTTGCTTGTGGGAGATGACTTTCGAACGTTCCCGGCGTCTTGCTGAAAAACATCTCCAGTAACGCCTGCCGTGCAGTTTGGGGCACGGGTTTCGCGCTGTCAGATGGAGTGGCGAACAGGCTGGTCGTGAATAACAAACCAACCACGGTAGTGAAAATAATGGCTTTCTTCGCAGTCATGGCCCGCCTCCCACGCTGCTGCTGATGATCGCAGGCCGCGTGTACTCGCGCCAGTTACATAAGTAAGGCACGCATGGAGCGTTATGCCGAACTCTCCCGGTAAGGCGCCCCAAGCTTGTGACTTGGGTCATCGCCGACTGGTTACGGGTGTTCGACGAGCCCCACCAACGAGCCATTGTTGAATCGCCGCCCGTAGCCCAAACTGACAGCAGTCGAGAACAAGTTGAAGGCTGCCGGGAGGAGAGAGAACATGACTGACTTTCTGCGGAGAACGCAGGCAACGGGCGTGGTCGCGAACGTCGCGGAATATGTAGTGATGCTGTTCGTCGCGGTGATGACCGGAGTGAGCACGCTGCGATTGCTCGGGATTCTGCCCTAATTGGACTGAGAAACAAGGCGTGGATGTTTGTCTATTAATATACTAGACTTTCGCCGCCGAAGTGGATACAATTCCCGCTGCATCACCTGAGAAAGGCCCGGAACGCGGATCTCCTCCCGACCGGGCCTTTTCTGTTTCGGAAGAGCGAAGTTGAAAATTACACACCTTGTCTTTTAATGCTCGCCCTTGATCGCTGCAGTTTTCTTTGGTGGGATGTTCTGATTCAGCCGGAAGAAGTTGTTGGGATCGTAATGCGACTTGACCTCGACGAGGCGATCCCACCGTTCACGATAGGCCTCGGGCACGCGGTCGTCCTCGTCGCCACTCATGAAGTTGACGTAAACTCCCGGAGTCATTGAGGGACGAAGTACTTCGAAAAGATTGCGAATCCACGCGACGTTCGTGGCGTCCTGGGAGGAATCTGACCAGGTTGCGAGCAGGTTAATGACGAAGGGCGAACTGCGGTCACCAAATGCCGTTTCTCGAGCGGCGACCCGCGCCGCTGCTCCGCCCAAATAGGCGAGCTCGATCTGAGTCGTCGGAGATGGGACGGTGTCCAGCGCCTGCACCATTTGTTTGATGCTGCTGTCATCGAGAGACTTGAAGTAGCCGGACTTGGTGTAATAGCGTCGGCCGTGTGGAAACTCATTGTCCGCCATGGTCTGCAGGGCGAGGTAGGAAACAACTGTCCGGTTCACCGTGACCGGTCTGCACAGGGACAGAACATGGTCGAGATATGCACACCCTTCTTCGGGGTTGCCCACCCAAAGCACGGACTCACTCGCGACCGGCCGTCCGCGAACATTTGCAGGCACGTTTTCCGTGTCGGGAGCGATGCGCAAATTCAGGTTCCATTTCAACTTGTCGGGAGCTTCTGGCATGAAGTCCCTCCAGCGCTGCACGATTCCGGATACGTCATCGCCCAGGCACAATGCTTCTGCCAGGACCACGGATGTTAGCGGATGGAGTTTCACTTCGAACTCAGTGACCACTCCAAAGTTTCCGCCACCTCCGCGCAGGGCCCAAAACAAATCGACGTTCTCTTTGCCATTGGCGCGCACAATGGAACCGTCAGCTGTTAC
>Ga0210409_10007359_pt1 | contig 11343 bp, 11 predicted proteins | sample IncBWH17MmetaG_FD_161649 | JGI IMG/M metagenome (GOLD analysis project Ga0210409, IMG submission 161649) | Forest soil microbial communities from Barre Woods Harvard Forest LTER site, Petersham, Massachusetts, United States - Inc-BW-H-17-M | ecosystem: Environmental > Terrestrial > Soil >...
CGGGGTCGAAGCTTTCGATGTGCTCGCCGAACTCGTCCCCATACTGAAAATCGAACATATTCTGGCCGGAGCGCTCGGCCGGCATCGCGAGCTTGAGGCCCTGCGCGCGCGCTTCCCCGGGCACCGTCCCGCCGAACTGCTCGTCGACGAGCACCCCCGTCACAGACGCATCGGCTCCGGCCGCCACGGCGCGCTGCAACCCCTCGAAGATGAGGTGCTTGGCGTCGGCGATCATCGCCGTCTGCTCAGGGTCTGGGTCGCCCTCGATCCCGAAGAACTTCTTCTGGAAGGAGCCGCGGTGGTCGAAGGCAAGGATGTACAGCTTCTTCTCGTAGCCGAGTTGCATCGATCGGTTTCCTTTGGCAGTCGCTTACCGCCTCGCCGAAGCGCCTACACAGGCGCCGCAAGTCGCGGGCGAGGGACAATTGCACTCTATCGCCGTCCCCTTCTCGGTGAGTACCGACGCCATGGCGAGCGCGAGAGGCCGAGCCGCGCCAGGCCTGGGGCGCGGTATGCGCAAGACGTGTGTGCCTGACTACGCGGCAGAGGGTGGATGTGGCGATAAGCAAGACGTGCGGGCCCGGCGAGATACGCCCTTAGAATGACACGATGCCCTCCGGCGCCGATCTGTTCGTTGTCTGCAAGAAGTGTGGATCGGAGGTCAGCCCCTACATAACGGAGTGCCCCTACTGCGGCCACCGGCTACGTCGCCGTGCGCCAAAGCTTCCGCGCGACCGCCTGCGCGAGCCCCGTCGCGGGGTGTTCCGGCGTGCCTCGCTCGGACGCCTGCGCAGCGGCGAGATGGCCGGGGTTCGTGCCGACACCCCCCCCTACGCCACGATCGCCCTGATCGCCGCCTCCGCCGGCCTGTGGGTCGCCGCGCAGGGCAACTACGTGGATATCGGCAAGCTCTGGATCATCGGTCCCCTGCACGGCGACTGGTGGCGCCTCTTTACGAGCCAGTTCGTCTACTTCCGTGGCTTCTCGAGCGGCCTCTTCATGTTCGCGACGCTGTTCTGCATCGCGATCTTCGGCTCCCTGATCGAGCGCCGTCACGGCCCCCTCGTCGTGCTCGCCCTCTTCTTCGCGGCTGGCGTCACGGGTGCCCTGGCAGCCGAGGCGGTCTACCCCATCCCGATCGTCACCGGCGCCAACGCCGGTGCGCTCGCGCTCCTGGCGGCATGGGCGGCCCCCTATCTGATGGCTGCTCGAGCAGGCGACTACTACGAGGGCGACCTGCTCGGGACGGCGGCGCTCGCCGCCGTCCTGCTGGCCATGCCATACGCGCGAGCGGAGGTAAGCTGGCTGGCAGGGCTCACCGGTGCGCTGCTCGGCCTCGTGGTGGGGCTCGGCCTGAGCCGTGCGAGGACAGTGTGAGCTGCGCGAGGATCGAGTGAGCCGTGCAAGGACCGCGTGAGCCGTGCGAGGACCGCGTGAGCCGTGCGAGGACCGCGTGAGCCGTGCGAGGACCGCGTGAGCCGTGCGAGGACAGTGTGAGCTGCGCGAGGATCGCATGAGCCCGCGTGCTGCCTATCATGAGGCAGCCTTGCCCGATCGCTCCTATACCGCAGCAGAGGTCGACGCGGCCCTCGCGGCGCTCGTCGAGCCCGGCCGCCTCTCCCACGCCCAGGACGTCGTCACGCATGCAGCCCCCACGCTCCAGCGCATGCTCGCCGAAGCGCTTGCCCAGGGGGGCTGGTTTGGCGAGGTCCACGACGCCGAGATAAGCCGCGTCGCGGGCGAGCCGGACGAGAGCGAGCGCGCCACGGCGGTGAGTACGCTCGTTGCCGATCAAACCCGGCTCGGCATGTTCGTGGGCGTCGCGGTCGGCTTCGAGCTTGCCCATGAGCTTGCGAAAAACCAACCACCGACAGAGGAGCATTAGCATGCAGATCCGCTTTCTCGGCCACGCCGCCTTCGAGCTCTCAGACGGCGACACCAGTGTGCTGATCGACCCCTTCCTTACGGGCAACCCGAAGGCGGCCGTCCCCGCCGAGGAGCTGAGCCCCGACGCGATCCTGCTCACGCATGGCCACGCCGACCACATCGGCGACACCGTCGCGATCGCCAAGCGCACCGATGCACACGTGGTGGCGATCGTCGAGATCGCAAACGAGCTCGGCGAAGAAGGCCTCAAGAACGTGCACGACCCCAACATCGGCGGCACCGTCGAGCTCGACTGGGGCTCTGTCAAGCTGGTCCCCGCCTGGCACACCTCCACGACCCCCAAGGGCACCGTCAACACGCCCGCCGGGCTGATCGTCAAGTTCGCCGGCCACACTATCTACCACCTCGGCGACACGTGCGTCTTCTCCGACCTTGCCCTCAACGCACGGCAGGCCGGCGGGGTGGACGTCGCCCTCATGTGCATCGGTGGCCATTACACGATGGACCGACACGACGCCGTCGAGGCCGCTCGCCTGATCGGGGCAGGGCAGGTGATCCCGTGCCACTACGACACCTTCCCCCCGATCCACACCGACGCAGCTGCGTTCAAGGCCGACGTCGAGGCCGGGGGAAGCTCACAGGTGATTGTGCTGACACCCGGAGGCACCCACTCACCATGACCTCTGTGAGAGCGCGTCCTGACGGACAGGAAAGGGAGAATGGGCGCGGCGGTCGCCGCGGCGGAGGCTCGTGGGCCGGAGAGATCACCCAATCATGACCATGACTCATGCCGTCGTCCTGATCGAAGCCGAGCGCGACGCCCTCTCCACGCTCGGGGGCGAGCTTGCCGACATCGAGGGCGTTGCCGAGGCCTACTCGGTCACCGGCCAGTGGGACTTCGTCGCGATCGTGCGCGTCCCCGACCACGAGCAGCTCGCAGACGTCGTCGCCAACAAGATCGGTCAGCTCTCCGGCGTTGGGCGCACCCAGACGATGGTTGCCTTCGCCGCTTTCTCCAGGCATGACCTGGAGGCGCTCTTCTCGATCGGAGAGTGAATTGGCCGCGATGGCCTCGATCCCCCTCAAGCCTCAATACGGCCCTACGCTCGGCCGCCTGCTCGAGCCGCGCTGGCGTTCGGCGGCGCCGCTTGTGCGCTCCTTGGCGATCGCAGCCCTCTGCGGCCTGCTCTTGTTGGTCGGCGGGGCCGTCCTCGCGCTGCTCCCGGCGAGCTACTCTCACGGCGGTCCCCTTCCCTTCAGCTTCGAGTACAAGGGGCTCTACCGAACCGCGCCCGACCCCGGTGGCTATGTGAGGGTTGCCCGGAGCGCGGGTGGCCTGCTCAGCGACTCCTATGCGGTTGCGCCGCTACGCCTGGGTGCCTACAGCGGCAGCGTCACCGGCGAGCTCCCCCTGTTCGCCTCAGGCTACGCGCTTGCGCTCGCCTCTCGCCTTCCCCACCTGCGGCTCGAAGGCGAGGGCAAGACACGCATCAGCTCCACGCTCGGCGGCTATGAGGTCCTCTACAGCACCACCCTTCACGCGCGCAAGCTCTACGGACGCGACGTCATGCTCCTGCCCGAACGTCCCGGTGCGCGCCGTGGGGTTGTGATCGAGATGCTCAGCAGCCAACCCGCCACCATCTCAAAGCCCGTCGCCAGCTCCGGTGTGCTCGAACGGCCGCTGAAGACGTTCGCGTTCGGCTAGGACGTCTCGCTGGGCGGCCCACTCGCTGGGTAGCCCACTCGCTGGGTGGACGGTGGGCGGTGGAAGTCGGTGCCGACTGCGGCTCGTCCGGGGAGATCGTGGCGGCTACCAGCAGGTACGGCCGGGTGCCTGCGTGGTGCCTACCCGGCAGGTACGGGGCCGGGTGCCTGCGTGGTGCCTCCGGCCGCCTTGGCGCCCGGGTTCTTTGTGGTCGGCTGCGGTGACACGGTCACCACCGGAGGGGGACTCTGACTTTCCGGCGCGGGTGTCGTCGTCGGGGGAGGTGGGGACGCCGGCACCCCTTCGGTCGTCGTCGTTGTCGTCGTCGTCGTCGGTGGTGGTGTGGCTGTCGTCGCAGTCGTGGTCGCTTCCGCCGGCATGGGCGGCCCGCTCGGTGCCTGCCCGCTCGGCAGCTGGGTCGAATCGGTCGTCACCTCTGTCACCGGAGGCTTCGGATTGCTCGCCACAGGAGTGGTCGGCGGCGGCGGCGGTGGTGTCAAGGCCGCCACGGTCGTGCTCGGCGGGCTCACCGGCACCGCCGCCTTCGCCTTCCTTATGCGACGGCGTCGCTCGGCGACCAGCTGCGAGGCCGCGGCGCCGTGCACCGAGACCGTCACCGGCTGTGAGATCGAGTGGGCCACCACCGGCTCGGGAGCCACGGCCACGCTCGCGACCGAGGAGACCGTCGCCGCGTGATGGTGGCGGTGTGAATGGCCTGCGGTGCGGTCTGCCTCGACCGTCCCCGCCGTCACGATCGCAGCAACTGCAAGCCCGGCGACTGCCTTCGTGGCAAGCGCCCCCACGCCCGCGGTCACGAAGCCGCTGGTGGCGCCAGCCCCGCCGACCGCCCCGGCCCCCGCCGCCGCACCCGCCCCGCCGGCGCCTGCCACATGGGCCCCCCCGGCGCCGGCGGTCGACCCGAGCTTTGTCAGCACGAGCTTCTTCAGCAGCAATAGCGGCCCCACCGGCAATACCGCCGCGAGCGCCACGTTGTTGTCCTTCAAGTGCTTCTTGAATGCGCGACACCGCTCGCAATCGCGCACATGCCGGCGCACCGCCGGGCTCGTCTTGAGCAGCCCCTCCGCAACTTCCCCCAGCTCCAATCGCGCCTCGTCGCAGGTCAGCTTGCGCGCCTCGGCTGCCTCGGCGAGCGAGATGCGGGCGCGCACCAGCAGCGACTTCACCGCCGGCACCGTCGTCTCCATCGCGTCCGCGATCTGTTCGTAGGAGAGGGCATCGATCTCGCGCAGCAGCAGGGCTGTGCGCTGCGTCTCCGCAAGTTCCTGCACGTCGCCGATCAGCTGCCTGAAGCTCTCCCTGCGCATCACCTTGTCGGCCGTCGATACCCCGTTTTCGGCGTAGTGCACGTCCATCGAGTCCACGCCGATCGCACTCGCCTTGCGCAGATGGTTGAGCGAGCGGTTGCGCGCGATCCGGTACAGCCACGGCCTCACGTTGATCTCGCGCTCGTCGGCGAGTATCGCGTTGAAGGCGGCCGCGAACACCTCCTGGAGCACGTCCTCGGCGTCCTCCTTGGAGCCGAGCATATGCCTGCAAAAGGCCAGCAACCTCGACTGATAGCGCGCGAACAGCGTCTCAAAGGCCGCGTGCTGCCCGCGCCGGATCAGCGCGATCAGGCGCTCATCGGACTGCAGGCGCAACAGTGCCGCAGGGCTTCTCAGGCCGGGCACAGCTGGGGCTTTTAGTGCGGAGACCTCCACGGCGGTCCTTTCGCTGCTCTCACTCTTACAGACACCGTACCAACGGGCTAGTTGCGGTCTTCATGAAGTATCGCTGCCCACCCGAAACCCTGGCTAAACGCCCCGGCGGCGTAGCCGGGGGCGTAGTCGGCTCCAATCGGGGGCGTGATCGGGTATGCCGAGAAGTGGCGGGGGCGTAGTTCGGTGTCTGCTTATCGTCCATGCTGGACATCATTGCCATCGGCTGGACTAGAGTGCCAATGCTCGCCCGGGTGGCGGAATTGGAAGACGCCGTCGACTTAAAATCGATAGTCCGCAAGGGCGTGTGGGTTCGAGTCCCACCCCGGGCATCCCCAAGGGCCCCACCACGCAGGGCCTATCTCGATAGGCCCGTCCTAGATCCCGGTGGCGCCCTCAGGCAGTAAGAACGTGCCCAAATCCCCATCCCCGTAAGCCGTCCTCGCGCGCGTAGCGGGCGTCTTTGCATGGGAGCGCGCACATGTGCTGCTCAAGTAGAGTCGCTGCGCGATGTCCATCCCCGATGCGCAGCCTGCCGAGCAGGCCGAGGAGTTTCACGGCGGGCGCCTGATCGCCCGTCGCCTGCGCCAGCATGGCGTCAGCAAGCTGTTCACGCTCTCCGGCGGGCATCTCTTCTCGATCTACGACGGGTGTCGCGAGGAGGGCATCGAGATCGTCGACGTCCGCCACGAGCAAACGGCTGCCTTCGCCGCCGAGGGGTGGGCGAAGGTGACGCGCGAGCCCGGCGTGTGTGCGCTGACGGCCGGCCCCGGCGTCACCAACGGCATGAGCGCCATCGCCTCCGCGCAGGCCAACCATACCCCGATGCTCGTTCTCGGCGGGAGGGCGCCCGCGATGCGCTGGGGGCAGGGCTCCCTGCAGGAGATCGACCACGTCCCCTTCGTGCGTCCCTTGTGCAAGCTCGCCACCACCGCGCAGAGCACGGCGGAGATCCCCGGCCTGGTTGACGAGGCGCTCGCCGCTTGCCTTGCGCCGCACGGCGGACCGGCGTTCCTCGACTTTCCGCTCGACCAGGTGTTCATGAGCGCTTCGGAAACGCCTCTCCCGCAGGTACGCGTGGGAGAGGCCTCGCGGGGGGCCTCCCTGCAAGAGATCGAGCGGGTTGCGCGCTTGCTGGGCGAGGCCGAGCGGCCCGTCGTCATGGCCGGCACCGACCTCTACTGGGGTCACGCAGAGCAGGCGCTCCTCGCGCTCGTCGAAACACTGCGCATCCCCGTCTTCCTCAACGGGTTGGCGCGCGGCTGCGTGCCCGCCGACCACCCTCTCTTCTTCTCGCGCACCCGCTCCATGGCGCTCAAAGACGCCGACGTGGCGCTCGTGATCGGCGTCCCCATGGACTTCCGGCTCGGCTTCGGCGGCGCTTTCGGCGAGGAGACCTCGATTGTCGTGCTCGACTCGGCAGAGCCCCTTCGCAGGCATCCGCGCGAGCCCCTTGCAGAGCTCTACGGCGACCTTTCCGCCACGCTGTCTGACCTGCGCACCGCCGCGGGCGCCAACTCGCTCGCGAGCGAGCCCTGGCTGTCGCACCTGCGCGTCGCCGAGAGCGAGCGTCGTGAGGCCGAGCGCGCAGAGCTATGCGACGATCGCGCCCCACTTCACCCCATGCGGCTCTACGCCGAGCTTGCGCGGGTGCTCGACCGCGACGCCATCGTGATCGGCGACGGCGGCGACTTCGTCTCCTATGCCGGACGCGTCATCGACAGCCATCTCCCCGGCTGCTGGCTCGATCCCGGCCCCTTCGGCTGCCTGGGCACCGGCCCCGGCTACGCGCTCGCGGCAAAGCTCGCCCACCCAACTCGCCAGGTCGTGCTCCTGCTGGGCGACGGCGCCTTCGGCTTCTCCGGCATGGAGTTCGATACGCTCGCCCGCCACGGCGTCAACGTCGTGGGGGTCATGGGCAACAACGGAATCTGGGCACTCGAGAAGCACCCCATGGAGTTCCTCTACGGGTATTCCGTCGCGGCCGATCTGCGGCCCGGCACGCGCTATGACCAGGTCGTCGAGGCGCTCGGCGGCTATGGCGAGCTGGTGGAGCGCCCCTCCGATGTCGTCCCCGCGCTGGAGCGCGCCCTTCAGTCCGGCAAGCCTGCGCTCGTCAACGTGCTCACCGACCCCACGGTGGCCTACCCGCGCCGCTCCAACCTGGCCTGACCCGTCGTCGCCTACCCGCGCTGTCCCTACCCACGCTGTCGCCTACCCGCCTCGTCGCCTTTCACCCGCCGCTCCGACCTCGCTTAGTAACGTAGCCCACCGCGGTAGCCCGCCGCGCGGCTCCAACCTCGCTTGACGCCGTCGTATGCTCGCGGGCCTTGCGGCGGTGCCCCGACGGTGCGCATCTCCAAAAGAGGAAGCCGCCCACGTGGACGGCCTCCTCAGGGGCTTGGCCCGGAGGCATAGGCAGGGGTGCGAGCCTCCAGGCCGGGTAGATGGCTCGGACGCAGCCGATCGCTCGGTTGGGGTCCGAACCTATGATCGGCTGGCACGCAACAGAGCCCCGTGCCTCCTCTGCCGACAGCTCTTGTTCGGCCATTCTTCGTGCCTGGATTAGACGGATCAGAGCACGTTCCAACGGATGTCCAGTCGCCCAGTCCCGCGGGGAGCAAGAACGTCAGCGGGATGATTGCGTGAGCGGGCGTGAGGGGGCGTCACGCAGTTCGCCATGCCCGCCCCGCCCTGGGCCGCCGTGCGCTCAGCCGAGTCCCGCGAGACGGAGTGTGCCCCCGCGCAGGATGTCGTGCTCTGAGACCTCCACGCGGTCGAGCCTGAAGACACGCATCGCCTCATCCAGCAGGATCATCCCCGCCACGATCGTAGGCGCTCGATCGGGGTGCAACCCCACGACCTCGCGGCGCCTCGCTTCGCTCATGTCCGCCAACCTGGCGATCAAGAGCTCGACGGTGGCCGCCAGGAGGGGATAGCCATGCACGCGCTCGGGGTCATAGGGGTCGAGCTCCTGGTCGATCGCCGCCGCCGAGGTTGCCGTCCCGGCCACCGCAATTGCGCGCGTCACCGCACCGCGCTGCTCTGCCGGCAACCCATCGAGGAAGATCCTGCGGGTGTCTGCCGCAAGCGCCTGTAGCTCGCTCGGCGCGGGCGGGTCGCTGTGTATGTGACGCTCGCTCATCCTCAGCACTCCAGCCTGCACCGACACGTGGAAGGACGTCCTGTGGTCCTTCCCCACGATGAACTCCGTGGAGCCACCCCCGATGTCGATGACCACCGTCGGCTCTTGCGAGGCTCCATCGCGATCGCTCATCGCCCCCAGGAACGTCAGCTGGGCCTCCTCGTCGCCCGTAAGCACGCGCGCGTCGAGCCCGAACTCGCTGCGCACCCCCTCTGTGAACTCCCTGCCGTTGGACGCGTCCCTGACGGCGGAGGTAAGCACCGCCATGTTCGCCTCGCACTCGTACCGGTCGATCGTCGCGCGGTACGCGCTGAGCGTCGCCCTCACGCGCCCAATCGCCTCCTGCGAGAGCCTCCCCCCGGCATCCACCCGGTCGCCCAGGCGCGTCACCTGCGACTCTCGATGCAGGTCCTCGATCGTGCCCGTCCTCGGGTCCACGTCCGCCACGAGCAAGCGGGTGGAGTTTGTGCCGATGTCGACGACCCCCGTGCGCATCAGGCGAGGATCGTAGAGGGATTGGGCTTCATCGAAGCCGGCGACGGGAGAATTGCAGCCGCTGTGGTTGTGCGGTTTGGCTGCTTTGCAGCGATTGGCTCGGTGGTTGGGGGTTGTGGGTGGCTTCTCGGTGGTGTCGTGTCTTTTGTTTTGGCTGCCCTATGCGGCGCGTGCGCGTGCGTGCGTCTGCTCGCGCGATGTGGCCAGGGGTGCGCTTCCTTCAGATTGGTTGCCCCACGCGACGCGTGTGTGCGCGCATGCGCGCGCGAGGGTCGGGCTGCGGGGGCGCCGCGCCGTGTTGGTGTGCTCGTGCCGGCTTTGTGGGATTCCCGACCCGGGCCTTCCGGGAACGCCCCCAGTTTGCTAGAACATGAGATGCGACGCGGGGTGGAGCAGTCTGGTAGCTCGTCGGGCTCATAACCCGAAGGTCGCAGGTTCGAATCCTGCCCCCGCTACTTAGAAAAAGCCCCGCGACAGCGGGGCTTTTTCGTGGGCGGGGCCGGCTGGAGCGCATCTCCATTGTTCCAATATCGTTCCAATTTGTTTTGGAACTCGGGACCGCGCGTAGGGTGGGGGCGATCGAACACCCGCCGTTGACTTTCCCTTTCTCGACTTTTTGGGAAGGAAAGATGATATGGTGAGCGATATGACCAAGCGTGAGCATCGAGAGTTGGTCGCCAGCTTCGTGACGCTGGACGATGTGATCACGCGTGCCAGCCACGCGCTTTCCAATGGCGACATTGCGGTGGTTGAGCGTGAGCTCGAGCAAGCGAAGCAGAGGGTCTGCACAGATGCGCCCGCTCTTACCGTGCCCGAGGTAGCGGAGGAGCTTGGCGTGAGTCGCCCGACCGTGCGCAGCTGGATCGCCAAGGGGCTCCTGGATGTCGTTGCAGACAGCTCGCCTCAGCGTGTGAGGTTCGCAAGCGTTCAGCAGCTCAAGGAGCGCTTGGGCAGGTTGCGCGCTCTCGCCAAGGATGAGCGCCGTTTCTCGCAACTACTGCGAGAGGCCGCTGACCAGCGAGCACTGGAGCAGCCGGGAGCACGGGAGGGGCTGCAGGACGCCCTGGCCGGCGACACTGTGGATCTCTGATCGGGTCGTGCGGATCGGCTGATGGCGTCACGGTTCAGCGTCACCGTCGCGCGGCGTTGTGACCAACGCGTCAAAGCACTGCGCGGCGAGGCCAAGAAGCGCTTCGATCGTGTCGTTGAGGAACTCCGCCATCGTGGGTGCGAGGCAGGCGGGATCCGTATGCGCACCGACACGGGTGCAGATCACCGGGTATGCGAGAGGCGCTTCTACGCCGCCTGGCGGATGCACCTGGTTTTCGGAGATGACGAGAACATCGTGATCTCATGGGTGGGCGAGCACACCGAGGATGAGGACGTTCATATGGAGGGTGCGCAAAGCATCCCTGGTCTCAGCGGCATCGGTCGCGCTCGTGACGAGCAGCCCAAGTGCTGCGACGATCTGGAAGATTCACCAGCAGACCCGGATTTGGTCGATCTCGTCAATCAGATCCGTGACGGACGGCGGCGACATCGAGCCTGGGGAGCACGCGGACGATCGTAGCCAGCGCGACAGAGCGTGCCATCTGGCCGCTCCGTAGTTGGGAGTGCCGTCGGTGCTACGCCACCCACCGCGCGTCTGCCAGCTCGTCCCGGTACTTCCCGGTGGTCAGGAACGCCCGCAGCCGGCGACCCTCGGCCAGCGGTCGGATCTTCGCGATTGCCTGGTTCGGGGTGCGCGCCTCGGTCGCGTACACGTGCCTGTACTCGGCCGAATCGACGTCCTTGGACGGACTGGTGGCGAACACGAGATACCCGCGATTGCGTGCCCGCTCGGCGTTGACGGCCTTGATGCGCTTGCGCTCGGAATCGAGGTTTCGCGCCCACGCGAAGAAGGTCGATCTGATTGCCGTTAGCGTCGCTCATTATTCGGCCGTTAATCTTCTCATTGGCCTGGACAGCACGTCGCCGGTTGGTCGGTCGACGCGGCGCCGCTTGGTACATGCGGAGCGATAAGAGCACCACAGCGCCGACTCTGGCGCTCGGAACATAAGATCGGCTGCTGCATGCCAGCAACGACCGCTCCTGAGCAGGGCCAGCTTGTAGAAGTCCGCGAGCGCCGGTGGGTCGTGGCGGATGTCGATGTGGGAGAGCTTCCATCCGGTGCCCTCGAGCCGGTGGGTGCTCGCCAACGCCTCGTCACGCTTCGCTCGGTTGAGGACGATGCTGAACCGGGGGAATCGCTCCAGGTTGTCTGGGAGCTCGAGCCCGGTGCCCGCGCGTTTGAGGGTGCCGGTCTACCTGAGCCGGATGAGCTGGACGACCCCGGCCGCTTCGATGCGTTTCTAGATGCTGTGCGCTGGGGTGCCTCCTCCTCGGCAGACTCG
>Ga0210409_10007360_pt1 | contig 11342 bp, 7 predicted proteins | sample IncBWH17MmetaG_FD_161649 | JGI IMG/M metagenome (GOLD analysis project Ga0210409, IMG submission 161649) | Forest soil microbial communities from Barre Woods Harvard Forest LTER site, Petersham, Massachusetts, United States - Inc-BW-H-17-M | ecosystem: Environmental > Terrestrial > Soil >...
CGTCCATCGAGAACGAAAAGCTACGGGCACAGGTGATGAATATCCTCTCCGATCGCATGGTGCCGCAAAGGTCGGAACGAGTAGGGCAGGCTCTGCGCACCGGGCGCTTGGAAGAGTTAATTCCTCGAATGATGCCGGCCGATACATTTTATCTGGCCGCGGAGTATCGTCGAAACTTTCCCGGTCAGACTGATTCCTTCGGACCAGCCGGTCACGAGTTGGAAACTCTCTGCCGCAAGTATCCCGCGGAAATCAACTGGGAACGGCTATCGCAGGACTTCGGCGTGCCGCATCCGATTTTGACGCAAAGTTATGCTCGCGAGCTGCTGAACTTAAAACCATTCCCCGCGTTTGAGGGGTATTCCAGCCGGCTGTTGGCTGAGTCGTGGGATTCCAGCAATTTGTACTGGGCTCGCCTGGCGGACGAAATGGGCTATTCACCGGTGATGTTAAACCGTCTCGTTCCCCAACTGACCCGCCGCATGATCGAGAAGATCTTTGCTACCGACTTCGAAGATTGGCCGGCAATACTTCGCGCCATGCGAGAAACTGGGGAGGAGTTTCGGCAGGGCAAGATTGCCTTAGTATCGGCCCCTGGCACCGCCTCCCGGCCCTAGCTGGTTTTTCCGGAAGGCGGCGGCCCTGATCGTGTTTTGTTGTCATAAGACTTTCATGGGAAGGCGCAACCAGAAAATGATGACCAAAAGATATTTTCTATTTCTTTGGCTGCTCCTTGGCCTGCTTTCGTTGCCCGGTACGACCGCACGCAGTCAGGAGGGCGAGCCCCACATCAGAGTTAACGTTAACTTAGTGCAGTTGAATGTGGCGGTCACAGACAACAAAGGGAATTACGTCACCGGGCTTCGTCCTCAGGACTTCGCCATCAGCGAGGACCGTATTCCGCAAACCATTGCCACGTTTGGCGAGGGTAACGAGCCAGTCCGTCGATTGGTGGACATACCGCCGTTGGAAGACAAGACTGCGTCGCAATCCGAAGCTCAAGCGCACGCTTCGAATCAACGTGGATCTGCCGGAGATGCTCCGGCGACCTTAGGTTCGCTGGTGGCCGGAGCTAACGTTTTCATACTCTTCGACACCAGCAACTATATGTACCGTGGGTTTGTGTTCGCGCAGGACGCCATCGCGGATTTTGTACGCTCCCTGGAAAGCGCAGACCGTGTAGCTTTCTATTCCTACAGCCGCGACCTTTCCCGAGCAGCCCCGCTGACCTCCGACCGGTCGCACGTTTTACGCGGAGTTCGTACCACTGTGGCCGGGGACGATGCCGCGCTCTATAACTGTCTGTTGCTGACCGTAAAAGATGCGGCGCAATACACGGGAAGAAAAGTGGTGGTAGTTTTCTCGAATGGTCCCGACAATGCCAGCATGGTGCCTCCGGAGGATGTCGCCGAGCTGGCGCAGTCCACCGGGACTGCCATTTACATGATAAGCACGCAGGAAGCCAAGTTGGAGCCAGTCTCCACTGCTGTCTTTGAGCGGATGACCACGGCAACGGGCGGAAAAGCCTATTTTGCTAAGAATTGGAGAGACGAAAAACGCGCCTTTGCCTCCATCCGCGATGACCTGGCGCATCTTTATTCTCTCAGCTACTATCCTCAACCAAATCCCAACCGTGGCTGGCGCGCCATCACGGTGAGATTGGTGGGCGACCGCTTGAAGAAATACCACATACGAACGCGCGATGGGTACCGTCTGCAACCGACCCGATTCTCTGCGGCGAGCGCTGCGGAGTCTCTCTCGGAGTCGGCCTCGCGGTAACTTCGTGCATCCTCTGCGGCGATTCGCTCAAATATGAAAATTGCAAAGCTGGTTCTGTGCCTGATTTTTCTGCCAATCGCGGCGATTCCACAAGAAAAGCCAATCAGTATTCAAGCTGGCACGCTGCTGGATGGCAGAGGAAGCGTTTTGCACAAGGTTCGGATTGTGATCCAGAACGGCAAGATCCTGCGCGTGGAGGAAGCCCGGGCCAACGCCGCAGGAACTCCCACCTACAATCTTGATGGACTCACAGTATTGCCAGGTTGGATCGATGTCCACGTCCACATCACCTGGCATTTCGGACCAAACGGCAAGGCCGAAGACAAGAATGAAACGCCGGAGGCAGCGGCCCTGGCTGCCGCGGGCAATGCCTGGACCACGTTGATGGCAGGCTTTACCACAATCCAGAGCTTGGGTGCGCCCGAAGACAAAGACCTCCGCGATGCCATCGCTCGTGGAGACATCCCTGGGCCGCGGATCATTACCGCTCTGAATCCAATTGATGATCCAAAGCTCACGCCCGAGCAGATTCGAGAAAGTGTCCGAAAACTTAGGGCGGAAAGCGCGGATGTGGTCAAGATTTTTGCCTCAAAAAGCATTCGCGACGGAGGCGGACAAACTCTAAGTGACCAGCAATTGGAGGCGGCGTGTGGCGAGGCCAAGGTGCAGGCTTTGCGTGCTGTCGTCCACGCTTATCGATCCGCTATCCGGGCGGCAACTCTAGCCGGCTGCACCGAGATCGAGCATGGCACCTACGCCACCGACGATGACTTGCGGCTCATGGCGGAACACGGCACATTTTTTGATCCGCAGGTGGGATTAGTCATCCACAATTACCTCGACAACAAGGCCAGCTTCCTGGGGATTGGCAACTACACGGAGGAAGGTTTTGCGAAAATGCAGGAAGTGTTGCCGCTGAACCAGGCGATGTTCAAGAGAGCGCTGGCTACCAAGGGTCTAAAAATCGTCTTCGGCACGGATGCGGTGGCTGGCGCTCACGGCCGCAACGCTGAAGAGTTTATCTACCGCGTGCAGGATGGTCAGGACCCCATGGATACTTTAGTGGCGGCCAACTCTCGCGCCGCGGAATCACTCAATCTGCAAAATGAGATCGGCTCGATTGCCGCCGGGATGCAGGCTGACGTGATTGCGCTGGATGGCGATCCGGTGAAAGACATTACGGCCCTGCGCCGAGTGGTTTTCGTGATGAAAGCGGGAAAGGTTTACAAAAACGTGGCTACCGTCCACTAGCTCTTGCCCTGCCGTGCCTCAGCTTCGGCGAGCCAACCACGGCGTAGCTTTTCATCCGGGATGTTGGACAAATAGGGCTTGATATCGAGAATCGGTGTCCCATCCAACATATCGACACCGCGAACATGCAACTCGGCGCCTTCGCGGCGACGCAGCTTGACGGTGGTGATGCCGATCGGGTTCGGACGTCGCGGCGATCGAGTCGCAAACACACCGTGCGGCCGATTGTCGGAGGGCGGCGTACCCAGCAACTCGTCCTCACGTAATTCGAGCTTTGGGGAGCGATCGAACTCCCAGATGACGATGAGGTGCGAGAAGCCCTCGATGTCGGTGAGCCCCCGCTCAAACTCCGGCAGGATCTTGAGCACACCATCGGCCTCGTGTTTAGCGCCAAGACCCTTGGGAACTTCGCTTGCGTTCTTGTACGGACTACTCACAAATCCAATCGGCCGCGATGTGAACATGTGGGACGGGCCTCCGGTTCCCATAGTAATGCGAGAAGCCACGGATGCCGAGGGTGCCCCGTCCAAGCTTCGCTTGGGTGGGTATTTTGGACGTTCGTCTGTCACAGAATTGACCCGAGTTGCGGAAATATCCTGACGCACTAAAACGGCACGGAACAGGAAGCTAGACTCCCGCTCAGGGCGAGCCTTTCCGACGGTCCGGGTGCGGCCACCCCAGATAATCCCGCCCTAGCGAAGCTTGGAGGGGGCACCCTCGAGAACGGATGAGCGACCGCTTAAGGAGTTGCTGGTGTTGGAAAGGCCTTTGCTGAGTTCCTGGCAAACTCGAAGCGCAGCACCCATTCACTCGCGACCTTCCGGCCATCGACTTCGGCGGGGGAAAATTCCCAACGGCGGGCAGCTTGCAGAGCACGACTGGCGAAATATTTGCTGGGCCCGGCAGAATCGAATTTCGCTCCTACTACGCTGCCTGACGGGTCAACCTCCACCCTTACCTTGACTTTCACCGTGCCTTGAATGGTTCTCAGGGCCGATTGCGAGACCTCGGGCGAGACTTGCTGAAGAACTTCACCGTGAACAACGCGACTGGACTTGGCGGTCGCCACTGGTCGGAGCGCCGTTGGTGGGGGCGTATTCGATTTTGGACTCGGCTTCGAATCGCTCGATCCGCGGTGAGACGTTCCACCATCAGGCGTCCCAACATTAGAGGTTGCTGGGCTCGGCTTCGGTTGGGCCTCAATCTTGGGAGTTTTAACGGCGGCAGGAGCGGGCTGCGCTTCCGGCGTGCGATTCAGAAGTCGTGGACCTGCCAACGCCGCTAACACCAGGCAGGCAGCGATAAGCGGAACCATGTATCCCCACTTCGCAAAGGCGCCGGGGCTTCCTTCAGTCAGCGCGGGCGCCGGCGCGGCAGGCGCTGGCCACAGATGCGATTTGATTTCGGCCACTGTCCATCGCTCCTCCGGATTCCGGCGCAAACAGTTCCTTGCCACACTACGAAATGGCTCTTGTAACGTTGCTGGCAGCGCGGGATCCCCTCGCTGCGTTTTATCCCAGCCCGGCAGGCGCTGAGTCAGCGTCTCGACTAGCGTCATACCAAGTGACCAGACATCCCCTGCGGGGGAGGTTACCGCGCTTACGGCTTCGGGTGGGTCGTAGACGCTCGGTTGGCTGCCGCTCGACTCGCCAATTTCGCGGATCCCGTCACTCGAAAGTCTCAATTGATCAGCGACCACCATGATGTTCGCTGGTTTGATGTGGCCATGCACCAAACCTTTGCTGTGAAGATACGCCAATGCATCCAGCGCCGGCCGGAGCATATCGCGTGCCTCCGCGTCCGTAAGCGGCCGCTGCGGAAGAACTTCCGAGAGATTCTCTTCTGCGTATTCAGTCACAACGTAGAGTAGGGCGATACCTCCCAGCTCGCAGCGTCCCGTCTGAAAGAGGCGAAGCAAATGCGGATGCGACAGTTTCCCAGCGCCTTCCCACCGCGGCAGTTGCAAACCCGCATTCTGCGGATCGGCAGGAACCAGCTTGATCGCCGCTTTTTGTTGTTGCGCGCTCCGTTCGGTTACGAACACTGCGCTGTGGTCAGAACCACCTACGTATCGCCGCAAATGGAATTCTCCATTAACGACCCGGCCCTCCCACCGTTTCCACTCCGGCTTCATTGCACTCCTTTGATATTTGGCTCGTTTCCGCAGTTACCCTGACTTGGAGACCACGCGTACCCTTGCTCAGGCATTCATCGGGTCTGCGGGTAACTAAACGTTGTAACACATCGCCGGATGGGTTAAGTCCAACAGTCGAATTGGTGGTGCGTCTTCGCGACTCCGGCCCAACCAACCGAGGTATCAACGGCTGCCTTTTCAACTGATGGAGAAGAAATTGAGATTATCGTGACCAGCGAGAGCAGAGTTCCTACGGCTGCCAATAAACGAATCATACTTCTCTCCGCGTGTGGGGGTTGCGAAGGGCGCGGCTTCTCTCTTCGGATCAATAAATTCTATGCCTGCTGTGTGAGCAAAGCAACGAACTAAAGTCGTTGAGAAGGCCTGTCCAGGTGGGCAGCGTCAGATATGCCGGATACGCGTTTTTCATCTGCAAGCTGAATTTTTGAGGATTCCTTCCGGATTCGACCGTCGGCTACGATCAGGCAGTCAACGGCTGGTCCACCGACTGGTTCGTATTCGACATGCCCCGCTTCAGGTTTTCGATTTGGCGGGCGTGGTGGCGCGCATGCAGCCAATGGAACTTGCGCCACTCTGCGGCGGTCAGCGGTCCCAGCACGGGATTGTCCACCAGGTCCCGGCGGCTTCCGAAGCGCTCTTCGCACTTGAGAATCGACTCATCCATCGCCACGATATCGCCCTGAATTCTGGCCATGACCATCTCTGGCGAAGCGCCTTGCGGAATGGTGCCGGGGGGAGCCGGACGTCCCGAGGGAAAATATTCGAGCTTCAAAACCATGAGGGCATCTATCCGCATCTGCAAAGTGGGCTTGGTTGCGGCGATTTTTCCCGCCTGCAAACAGAGATCAAACGCGGTTGTGGTGGCGCGGTAGGTAAGCCAGAGGTGTTCCATGATTTCCGCTGCACTCCACTTTTCCTGGGGATGCCACTTGAACTGCTCCGGAGTGATTCCGGCAAAAGAGGACGCGATGGTCTCCTGCAGCTTCCGCACATAGAAATCCATGGTGCCCAAGCCCTCGCTTCCAGTTCGAGTGAGCTGCGAGACACGACAGATTGACTCATCACCCCAACAGACCAACAATCATAGGTGATGATCAGACGTGTCAGCGTTGGGTTTGTAGATATGCATTACGAAATGCTTCGGAAAGGGGACAAGTAGACAGGAAACAAATACGAGCAGATGAGATTCGCAGTTCCAGCTGAATTTTTGTCTGGCTGCTTTTCGAAAAGCGTACCTTCCGGCTCCCGGGGGGCGGGCGCGCGATAGAGTTTTCCTGACTGGATCAGGATTCTATTTTTCTTGCGAGCCGCCGCGAACTCTGGTCGCTGGGGGGCGGAGGCTCATCACAACCTTCCGTTACCCACTGCCACGCTCGGCGGCCTCTGTCGTTAGCCAGAAAGCGCGCTTCTCCATAGCTGGCTAACCGGTTGAGCACAGTAGAGACCGATGCCAGAGGATCTTTCTGGCGGGCCATTAAGGCTGGATTCCTTCGCTTGATTTCCTGGCAGACTTCTTGTGTTAGCAGAGGACGGGCCGATTCCATCAGCACCATGCGACACGTTTTCGTGAAACCTGGCTGACGGGAGGTCGGCCTATGATCAACCAGTTCCAGTAATTCTTCGCCAATAATGTCGTCACCGAAGAGATTAGCCAGCCCCAAAATCGTCTGTTTGATAGTGCCAATTCTCTTAATGATCGCGGCACGCTGCTTTAACAGCGAATCGAGTTCTTGATGCACTCGTTCAACTACTTCTTCAACATGTTCTGCACCTGAAACCTGCGTTGACATAATCCCCCTAAGACTGGTCTGCGAGGAAGTGAAGCTACATCAGAAGGCCGATCCGGCATGTGTAGATTCGCTGATCGAAGCCTTCTACAACTCTTGCGGGACCATTGTCCATCAATCGGCTGCACTAAATAGATACCAGGGGACAGATGCAGTCCGCGCTGGTACCAATCGATGTTTGGCGGTTATCGCGATGTCAGCGAGCCCGGAAATTCTGCGGCGTGTGGCACACTGCATGATGTTCTCTGTGTGCACGGATTGACATACACAAAACCGCAGAATCACATGTCCAACTCTACAGTTAAATGTATTAATCGTGGAGTTCACGATTGTTGCCAGATCCTGCTTCCTTCAAGAATCCGTGGCACTCAACCGCCCCGTCCAATAGTTCATCCCTGATTTCCTGTCATTAGTCATCCTTCGAACTAATTGGGCACGAGCTTGCCTTCTACGCTCCGTAAGTGTCTGTGACCGAACATCAGAGAAAATTTTGTGCTGTCGAAAAATGGGAAAATGCGAACCCCAATTTCCAAGGAGCACCACATGAGAGCAGAGACGAATAAGTGGATCATTCCCGCTGAAAACTCATCCCCAGCGCAACTACGACGGTGTGGTAGTTACGCAACAGGCGCCATTCTTCTGATGGCACTTCTCCTGTTGTTAGCTGTCACCGGATTTGCTCAGGGTATCAGCGGTGAGCTGACGGGAACGGTGCTGGATCCTTCCGGTGCCTCCGTGAATGGCGCGACCGTGGAAGTAGTCAACGTTGCCAGCGGTCAGAGAATCACCACGACGACAAAGAACCTTGGGGAGTACCGATTAAGTCAGCTTCCCGTCGGGACCTACACCCTGATTGTCTCTGCCCCACACTTCGTCACCACCGAGTTGCACAACATTCCAGTTGAGTTGAACAAGACGGGTACCGCTAACGTGCAGCTTAAGGTCGGCGATGTCACGACCACCGTTGAAGTGTCCGGAACCGCTCCTCCAGTCGATACCACCACCGCACAGCTGCAGGCAACTTTCACCGACGCGTTTTCGCAGGATCTTAGCATCACCTCTGCTGGTGGCACCGGAGCCGGCGTGTTGAATCTCTCTCTGCTGAGTCCCGGCGTAACCCAGTCGAGCGCGATGGGTCTGGGAAGTGGCCCCTCCGTCGGAGGGCTGCGTCCTTACGACAATAACTTCACCGTGGAAGGCGTGGACAACAACAACAAAGGCACCACCGGCGCGCTAATAACGGTGCCTAACGATGCAGTCGAGCAGTTCGTCCTGTTGACCAACCAATTCAGCCCTGAGTTCGGTCATTCATCGGGCGGACAATTCAATACAACGGTAAAGAGCGGTACGAACAGCTTTCACGGATCGGCATACGAGTACTTCAGAAACCGAAACTTGAATGCCGTGGACAATTTTTATGTTCTGCAAGGCCTGACGTCAAATCCGCGGTTTGATAGCAACCGTTACGGGGGAACTTTCGGCGGCCCCATCGTCAAAAACAAGCTCTTCTTCTTTACTGATTTCGAACGGCAGGGCGTAGGCTTGACGGGAACCAGCGGAGCCACAGTCCTAACACCGACCACTGCGGGATTAGCCGCGATCGCGCCGGACCCCAATCTCAGCCAAAGCAACTTTGGCGTTTTCAAAAAATTCGTTCCAGTCGCGCCAGCCCAGGCTTCCAGCGGCACCAGCAATCCTTGTGTCGCAGGTGTTAATGCGATCGCATTCAATAACAATTCCAGCTTCACCCCTCCCGCAGCAGGCACCTGCCCGGCCGGGTCTGGGCTGATACCGATTGGCCCGGTCTCGATCGCTGCTCCGGCCTTCCAAAACTACGAGAACTTCGTCCAAAGCGTTGACTATAACCTCTCGGAGCGAGACCAGATTCGAGGCCGTTACATCTATAACAAGTTGGACCAGATTGACACGCAAGCAAATTTACCCGTGTTCTACCAGATTCAACCATTTCGCTGGCACCTGTTTACGATCAGCGAATACCACGACTTTACACCATCGATAATCAATGAATTCCGGGTGGGCTATAACCGGTATTTCTTTATCACGCCAGCCGGTAGTGCCACCTTCCCCGGCTTGAATGTGTTTCCTAACATCACTCTTTTTGACTTGGGAGGCGGAGTTAACATCGGGTGGGACCCCAATGCTCCGCAAGGAGGCACTCAGAACCTGTATCAGGCGATTGACAACATCAGTTGGAATAAGGGTGCCCACAACCTGAAGTTTGGGGCGGAATTCCGCGAATACATCGCGCCCTCTAATTTCACCCAGCGGCAATTTGGGGACTATAAGTACAATTCCACCCAGTTGTTTCTGGAAGACTTTTCGCCGGACAATTTCGGCGAACGTAGCTCGGGTTCCAGTGTCTATTACGGCAATGACTCGGCGATTTACTGGTACGCGAATGATACCTGGAGGGTGAGACCCAATCTCAGTGTCAATTTAGGCATCCGGTATGAGTTCACCACCATTCCTGAGGGCGAGAAAAGACAGGCTCTGAACTCGATCTCCAATACGCCCGGCGTCACCGTGTCAGCAGTAAATGAGCCATTGCTGTTTAACTCTCCTCGAGCACCGAAGAATAACTGGGCGCCGCGCGTAGGATTTGCCTATTCACCTGGCACCAGTGGAAACACGTCGATTCGTGGGGGCTTCGGCATCGCGTACGACATCCTCTATGACAATATCGGCCAATTAGCAGTGCCTCCGCAAGTGGGTGCGACCTTCGACACATCCTTACCCGTCAAGCCAGGATTCTTCGCTGGTGGCGCACTACCCGGTGGCGGCAGCGGAACTCAGGTATTGGACGGCCCTACCGCCAGAGCCCACACCTCCAACTGGATCCCGAATCAACAAAAATGGCCGTATTCGCTACAGTGGAATCTGGGGGTTCAGCATTCCTTTGCCAAGAATTATACGGCTGAGGTTCGCTACCTCGGCACCCGAGCCGTACATCTGGACGTGCAAGACAGGATTAACAAGCAAGCGCTGGTTAGCAACACGCCTGAGACGGCAACGAGCGGCTTTCTGCCCACGTACTTGCAAGCCCCGTCCCAGGCCACACTCGATGCTCTTCCGCTGACTTTATGCACTCCCGACCCCACCAATACGTTTTGCACGAGCGGCTTGCAGTCCGGCAGCAACATTATTCCAGCATTCGCGAACACCGGTTTCACCAGCACGATCACGGCTGACTTGCCTCTGGGATGGTCGAGGTATCACGGGCTACAGACCAGTCTCACCCGGCGCATGAGCCACGGGATGACGTTCCAGGCGGCTTACACTTACAGCCGTACGATTGACAACAGCACAGCCGATTTCCACTCAACCGATCTGACACCCCGGCGTCCGCAGGACTTTCAAAACTGGGCGGCGGAAGGCGCGGTCTCCGCTCTTTCCCGCACCCATCGGCTCACGTTTGCCATGATCTACGACCTGCCGTTCTTCAAGAACTCCAATTGGTTGATGAAGAACGTCGTAGGCAATTGGGAATTTGCTCCGATCTACACTTACGAATCTCCCGAATGGGCGACTGTGCAGTCGACGACGGACTCGAACTTGAACGGTGATCCCGCCGGTGATCGCGCAATCCTCAATCCGGGTGGCACCTCGGGAACGGGCAGTGATGTAACTGCGCTTCTAAATAGCGCCGGGAATACGGTCGCTTACCTGGCCAACACTCCCAGTGCCCAGTATATTAAGGCGGGTCCTGGAGCCTTGGCCGATGTGAGCCGTAACACGCTGGCGACGCGGCCCACGAACGATGTGTCCATGGGAGTTTACAAAGATGTAGCGATAAGAGAACGAATGAAATTCCGGCTGGGAGCGCAGTTTGCCAACATCTTCAATCACGCTCAGTTCATCCCGGGCAGCAATCCCGCTCAGGGGCTCGGAGTTAACGATGTCAATGGATTCCTCTCTGTTGGGTCGAACTATCAGAGCTACCTGACTCCAGGTAACCCGAACTTCAACAAGCCGAATACGGTGTTTGCCAGCAATGCGCGTTCAATTGCGATCGTGGCTAAATTCATCTTCTAAAAACAAGGTGAGACATCAAGGAGGCTCGCAAGGGCCTCCTTGAATTTTTGCCTGCAAACGGCCGCAAGCTGCCTAGCTGTTCTTGTCGATGAGTTGTTGCAGGCCGGAACGATAACCGCGGCTGCAGGAGAGTTCCTTCCCATCCTTCAGGACCACGATGTATTCGCCGCTGTTGCAGGGTTGTAGTTCCTTGATCTTGCGAACATTGGCGATGGCAGAGCGATGGATGCGAACGAACTGGTTGGGATCGAGTCGATCGGAAATGCGTCCAATGCCCTCGCGGAGCACGTAGGAGTCTTTTCCCACGTGCAACTTGA
>Ga0210409_10007362_pt1 | contig 11342 bp, 8 predicted proteins | sample IncBWH17MmetaG_FD_161649 | JGI IMG/M metagenome (GOLD analysis project Ga0210409, IMG submission 161649) | Forest soil microbial communities from Barre Woods Harvard Forest LTER site, Petersham, Massachusetts, United States - Inc-BW-H-17-M | ecosystem: Environmental > Terrestrial > Soil >...
CCCTTTGCTGGCGAAAGAATTGGTGGTAGTGACGGGCGGAGAAGAGCACGAAAAAACGCTCTTGGCCTATGAGGCGACCAGCGGCAAACCCGTATGGAAGGCCGGCCGCGATGCAGCCAGTTATTGCTCGCCAGTCCTGGCTTCTTTGTTCGGGGAGCAGCAAATCGTTATGGTCAACGGCCACAGCGTTACGGGCCATGATCCACTCAGTGGCGAAATCCTTTGGGAATACGCCTGGCCTGACGATTTCGCCAAGGCCACTCAACCGCTGGTGATCGATACGAATCGGGTTTTCATTGCTGCCGGCTATGGCGTCGGTTGCGTGATGCTCAAGCTCGATCGCTCCGCCTCAGGGAAGTGGTCGGCCACGCCGCTTTGGAAGAATCGCAACTTGAAACCCAAGTTCACAAACCTCGTTCGCCGGGGCCAGCATGTGTATGGCCTCGACGAGGGCGTCCTGACCTGTGTGAACCTTGACCAGGGAAACCGGGAATGGAAGGAGGGCCGTTACGGCCACGGTCAGATCCTTCTCCTGGATGACCTCCTGCTAATTCAGGCCGAATCGGGGGACGTCGCGCTGGTGGAGATTAGCCCGGAAAAACCCCGGGAACGAGCCCGGTTCCCCGCTCTCCAGGGCAAGACCTGGAATAACCCGGCGCTCGTGCGTGATCTCCTGCTCGTTCGTAATGACCATGAGGCGGCGTGCTATCGCCTGCCGCTGAACACGCCCCAGCCTTGATGAAGACCTCAGTAAAGGGTCGGTCCCGCATTTTGGCATGTTTTGCTACAATCGATTATGGAAAATGCGGGACCGACCCCTTGACACAACAATTATTGTTGAAAACGACCCCTGCGTTTCTGCTTCCCTTCGCTTCTGCCTGCGCTTTCTGCGCTTTACCTGCGCTTGACAGCCTCTAAGACCCGCCTTGCACGCGAAAGAACACGTTGGTCCCTTGCTGCGGAGGAAGGATGATATGAACGCTCGTTCCGCTATTGTTAGTCGTCAGAATCGTTTGCCACTGAGCGATCGGCTGAGAACAGTCGGGGCTATAACGTACTTTTAAGACCTCGTTCGAGGCGGCACTGACGTCAAAGCCAAAGTTGGCCCCGGTCCAGGCCGGGTTGAGCACAACCGGGACCGTGGATACTGAGCCAACGGCGAAGATCGTAAACTGAGTGCCGGTGGCCCGATAGGCAAACGTTGCATACGTCGAGTTGGTGGCCGCCAGGGCGCGGTAGAACACGACCAGCGCCGTGTTCGTGGAATTGGCCGGAAGTTTGCCCGCGGGAATCGTTACCGTAGTTGCCGTCCCGTTCAAGGCGCCCTTCATTCCAGGGTTTGGCGTTTGGAACAGGTTGGTGCCCTGTTCATTGTTAGCCGATACGGTGATAACATCAGACACAGTACCGCTTTGAAAGGGATCCCAGCTAACCTGAAAAGGCTGGGCCGAAACGACGCTCTGAATGTTGGTGAAATTTGAGATGTGCGGCGCGTTGGGCTGAGGCATGCTTGCCGGCAGGGTCACGGTGGACTGCAGATTGGCCGGAGTCCCGGTAACGTTGAAAACGTAATCACCTTCAGGGTAAGTCGATTCGAAAGTGTTCGTGTCCGGACCGTAGCCGAAATAGTTGTAAACCTCCTGCCGCGCAGGGCTCTGAGCGAGATTTCGTGGGCCGCCTCCTGCCGGCAGAGTTACAGTGACAGCACTGGCAGTTTGGTTGGAAGCAAGGCTGGCGCTGGCGAAAAAGCCATAAGGCGCGTTGGTGTCCGGGGTCGGAGCGCCGGGAGTGAGCTGCTGGTAGATGTAAAACTTACCCACACTAAAAGTCGTAATCGCATTTGTCCCCGAGCCGCCCCCACCGCTCGAGTTGGTGCCGGTGCTGAACGAACCTTGAGCAAAAACATTCGCGGCCACATTGTATAAATCCCAACCGATGCTGGCATTTGCGGGAAAGGGTGAAATCGGAGTGCACGTTAGGACCGTATTACCGCCGTTCCAGTTTGTGCTGACCGAATAGTTACCTGCAGGATTTGTGGAGAAAAAGGTGACGACGGTGGCAGCGGGGTCCACAGACGCACTGAACATGAAAGTCACCGGCGCAGACACCGAAACACCTCTGGCCCCGTTTTGGGGGTTGCTGGTGACGGTGGTCTGAGCCCATCCGGCTAACAGGCTGGCGAGGAAGAGAAGCGCTGAGACGCGCACGGATAAGGCAAGTGAGCGCTTGGAAGTTCGATGCCGGTTTAGATGATTCATGAATTTCCTTTTGGACGGAGCAGTCGTTCCAACTCCAACAACAACAATACCGATCGCCAGAGCGGTAGCGGGCGGTCAACCTCTCCGAGTGAGCACCCCCAATTCGGCCAATAAGAACCAATGGCACGGTTCCATCTGCAGCCCATGCCACTAAGGCTAAGAGGACTCAGGGTAACCTCAGATACAATCGTCCAAGCGACGGTTTGGTCAAGCCTCCCTGTTAATATGAAATGTATTTCCACAAGTTTATCGAATGATATGGTGCGGTTGCCATGAGCCGTTCGAATCCGCTTTTCCCCAGACCCGTCCTAATCGCCTTGGGTGCCTGGCTGTTGTTATGTGCCGGGTGTGCCGGCTACAAACCGTTCCCGCCGGGCTATCTCAAGGCGAATCATCAGGCCACGGTGATTGTTATGTGCATGCGGTTCGATGTTGGTCCAGTCGGAAGAGCTTGAGTGCATATCAGTCATTTCCAACACTCTCTGCTCCCGGGATTGGCGGCGGGATTCCTTGCGAATCAGATCGATCGCAGTGCGACGAGTTACCTCGTAAAGCCAGGCAGGCAATACAGTGTTGGGCTTGAGGCAGCGTGCGCTTCGGGCCAGATCCGCAAAAACCGACTGCGTCACGTCTTGCGCCATCTCGGGAGAGCGGACCTGGCGCAGAGCGGCCGAATAGATCAGGTCCAAATGCCGGTTTACCAGCGCGCCGAACGCTTCCTCAGAGCCGCTCCGCCAGTAATCCTGCAACAGTTCCCAGTCACTCATCGTCGTTTTAGAGTATATCGCCACGGGATGGTGGAATCCGACATCATTTTTTTGGGGCTCGCAATGGAGCTTGACCGCAATCAGAAACCGGCCTAAGCATTGCGAGACTTCCTTAGCAAACCGCAACTATGGCAATGGAAATGTGCAAAATCTCCGGCGCGGAGGCCCGACCGCCAGCGTGTGTCTACGGGTGCGGTTGGGCGTGCATCTCTGGAGAGGCGCTCCCAAATGTTCTCGACCGGCCGGCCATGTTCGCGCCCTCTTGCCTTTGCCAGTCGGAGGGGTCAAAAACAATTCCTATCACTAACCAAATTCGCATCAAATCATTATGAGCAATAAATGGCTGATTCTATTGTGTTGGGTGCTGCTTTTCGCCTGTGTCAGCTGCAAGAGCACGGCGCCTCCAGCTTCTGTGCAGCCAGCGCCTCCAGCTTCCGTGCAGCCAGTGGCAGCGGGCGGAACCCAAGTCACGTCTACCCGCGTTTATGATACCTCTTACATCCCACGTGCCCTATGGGGCAAGGTTGACGCAAATAGCCATGGCTTCGTTGACAAGAACGTCCAAGTGAATCAGTTGCGGGCCGATGATAGATCTGTGTACGGGGTCACTAAGGACGATGAAACAAACTACTACAATACTCAGGGGGCTGAGATAACCGGCGCGGACAAGACCCGGCTCTTGTCTCAATTAGGCATCACACAGAAATAGGTTCACATCTTTAGCAAGAATCCCAAAGGGATTCTGCAACAAAGACCAGGGTTGCGAGCAGGTTGAACTTTTATAGCTGTTCCGAAAAAACGTGATGGCTTACTCGGAAATCAGCAAAACCACAAAACGATGAATTCTGAACCTCTATACCTAGCAGACGGCAAATCGTTCAATGTTCGAGCCTTCGGAGCAAAGGGAAATGGCATCGCCGACGACACGCAAGCCATCCAGGCGGCGATCAACGCAGCGCTGGGCTATAGCGGAGTCGGCGCACCCTGCGTTCTGATCCCCGCGGGGCAGTACCGGATCAACATGCATTTGGGCAACACCGATTGCGCAGTCGGCCGCTTGGTCCTGGGAGCCAGCCAGGGCTCGGGCAGGGTTCATATTCGTGGCGAGGGCAGCGCTACGCTTTCCACCAGCGTTGATGCGTGGCCGGATGGCCAGCTGGATTTCCTTCTCGCCATTTGGAGCCAGAGCTTTAGCGACGTGCTGATTGAGAACTTAAGGTTTCAGCGCACGCTCAGCACGCCGCCCGCTCTGATAGGTCCGACGCAGCAGACAGTCGCGATTGCGAGCATGGCAACCAGAACGACCATACGTAACTGCACTTTTATCGATTTTCCCCAGACGCTCTATTTCGTCAAAGCCGACGCTCCGTTAGTAACCGGCTGCAGGTGGATCCACACGGACGGCATTGCCTGCGGCCGCGGCGGGGCAGTGGGCGGCTATCCAAACGTTGGGCTGCGGTGCGATAACTGTACCGACGTTCAAATCGACAACAACATCTGGCGCGGTACTGAGAATATGTCCGGCAGCACGGCTTCGATTCCGATGGACGGCTTTGTTTGGGGCACATCTCGAGGGTGGACCATTCGCGGAAACGTAGTCAGGCGCGCGTTCGTCGAGGGCATCTATTGCGTCCAAAATGGCAATGGCGATCCGGCGAGCTCGGCCATAATTGAGGGTAACACCGTGGATTGCGACTACCCGGCGAGCTTGGATCCAGCGCTGGTTCGCAAAGGAATCCGCATGGCGATACGCGCCGACGATTGGAACGCTAACATTAGGGGCAACCGCATTGCCAAGGCGCGTTCTCCGATTAGCGTCAACAACCTGGTCGCCCCAGGACCCGTGGGTGGCATCATCTCCAATAATCAGATTACTTTCGACATTTTTGACACTTCGGTCGTAAATGCCGCGGGCTCGGTGCTCTTCGGCATCGCGTTGCAGAACCGATCCGCGATGCTCGTTGACGCTAACCAAATCCTCTTCCCGGCTGGCAGCATCGGTAACGCTGCGATCAACCTGCCGACTGCCGGCGTGACCTTGACCAACTGCTCATCGATTACCATTACTGAAAACATGGTGTGGGCTCCAGACTCAGCCACGCCGCCGAATTCCGATTTGTGGGCCATGTATCTCAGTGGCATAAACGATGGACTTATTACACGCAACGTGATCTCAAACATGGGCAAGGACGTCGGCAAAGCGCCGGGAGCCGGCGGCACGCTGCAGATTACGGCTAACACGCTGTTTCAAACGCCGCAGGCGAGTTGAGAAAATCAGCGCCGGATACTCTGTTCGGACAAGCCCAATGCGCGTCCGGGAAACCCATCGCCGGCTTGCGCCGACCGAGAGCCTCTGCGAAAATCCTCGGCGCGCTCTTGACGACCCGCCGGTGTGGCGAAATGGCAGACGCACAGGACTTAAAATCCTGGGACCTTAAACAGTCGTGTGGGTTCGAGTCCCACCACCGGCACCAACTCGAACTGCAAGCGCAGCAACGAGTTGGGTGGTGGCGGGTCCAAAATGGACACCGGAACGGACACCAATTTTCCTGCTCCGTAACAATTCAGTGTAACGGGCGCTAACTCTCCCTCTGCACCGTAACACTGCGGGCACGGCTTCTTTTGTCCTCGCGGTTGCGTGAAGACTATGAAAACACGTTACCTTTTAGTGACGCGGGGCAACCGAGGCGGAATCTATTATTGCTTCGACAAGAAGACCAAGAAACGCCAGAGCCTCCACACGACCCAGGAGGATGAGGCAAGGCAGATCGTCGAGGCCAAGAACAACGCCGAACGTCAGCCGTTATTGAATCTGCAAATCTCCAAGGTGTATCTCGCGGGCAGCGATTCCGGCATTGACACCCGGACCTGGCTCACTTGCAGGCCGAGGATGTGGATTGGTCCTGTCGGGTGGCCATGACGCTGAATTCAAACTCTATGTGCAGCAGTGAAAAACCGACGCGGAAATTCCTTGGCATTGTCTCGCACCGAACTAGATTGGCTGGGTCGGTATGAAAACATTCGGCTGCTTTGTTTGCAAACCGGTCGTGCTCGGTCTGGCGCCCTGCGGACCTTGCAGACGACCCCGCCGCCGATTCCGCCGAATTTTAAAATCGGTCTCCTGGAAGCGCACATGCTCGAACTGCAAAATACGGTGGCCGTGAATTTCGCCGACAATCCGGCGGTGGCGCTGCCGATTCCGCCGTCACGAGCTTGCAACCGATCGGGCCGCGGCTGGGCGAGGCGCAACTCCTCAACGCGGGCCGGTTGGTGAAAGTCGCGGTCAAAAGAATGAATGGGGACAACCCCGCGGCACCATGAAGTCCACCTGACGAGCCGTTTCCAATTTGCGATGACTACAGCTGTTCCCGACTTCGTGACGTGATGCAACCCGGCTTTCTCCTCAACACTCTCTCGGCGGCACTGGCGCTGGCTCTCGCAAGCACGGGGACAGGTGCGGAATCGGCGGAGGAATTGATCCAGAAGGGCGATATTTTTTATGCCAAACTCCAGGCCGCCGAGGCGCTGAAGTTTTATCTTCCGGCGGAAAAGCTGGATCCGGATAACGTCAGACTCCTGGTGCGGATCGCGCGGGAGTATCGGCACTTGATGAGTGATGCCACGAATACCAGTGAGAAACTGCAGCTCGGCAACACGGCGGTGGACTATGCGCAGCGGGCGGTGGCTCTCGCGCCGAATGATCCGGAGACGCAACTCGCCGTGGCGATCAGCTACGGAAAGATGCTGCCGATCGAGGGAACCAAACAGCGGATCGCCAACTCCCGTCTTATCAAAATCGCGGTGGATAAGGTGATCGCACTCGATCCGACCAACGATCTGGCCTGGCACGTCTTGGGCCGCTGGTATCTGGCGCTGGCCGATGTTGGCACGGTGAAACGGGTCTTCGCGCGGGCTGCTTATGGCGACCTGCCGCCAGCAAAATACGAGGACGCGGTGCGCTGCTTCGAGAAGGCCATCGCGCTCAATCCCAATCGCCTCATGCACTACATCGAGCTCGGTCGCACGTACGCGCGAATGGGTAGAGATGCGGACGCGCGGAAGTTCATCACCAAGGGGCTCGCGATGTCCGATACGGAGAAAGACGATCCGGAAACCAAAAATCTCGGTCGTCAGATTCTCAAGAAACTCCGCTGACGCTTTGCGGCAGTTCGGCCAGGTTTGGGTCAATGTAGAGGTGGTGCCAAAGCTGCGTTGCCACCACGGCGGCAAGGCCCCCCTCCACGGAGAGACGCGGCATCGAGCCCGCCGGCATCTGGCGAAAAGCACGCCGCCAGTGATGCACCGAGGCAGCGTCGAAATAGCCCGTGCGGCGCAAGGATTCTTCGCTCAAGAGCTGGCCGACGAAGGTTGGCTCCGGATCCATGTGGAAGCTGTCCAGCGGCGCGCGGAAGATCACCTTGCGCCGCTTGTAAACGGACGCGGGCAGCCAGCGCTTCGCCAGCAGACGCAGCAGGTGCTTGTCGCGGAAACCATGCAGCTTCCACCTCGGATCCAACTTGGCAAGGAACGCGAAGACTTCCTCATCCAAAAACGGATACCGCACTTCCACCGAGGAGTGCATGGCCACGCGGTCGCCCTTTGCCTGGAGCAGGTGCCCGGCGAGGGTCACGCGGCCCGCGACCCAGATGCCGCGGTGCAACGGATGCCAACGTTTGGCGCGTGCGAGCGGGATCTGCAGATCCGCCCAGGGGTTGGCCTGCTCGCGTACCTCGTGCATCGACTCGGAATAAAGGCGGAGCTTGGAGAGACTGAGCAGGCCGTACAAATCGATCCACGCGTTCGGGCCGCCCAACGCTGCCTCGATGCCGCGCCGGAACTCGCGTGGATATTGCGGGACATTCTTCAGCCGCAGGTAGCCGCGGCGCGCCACATCGCTCAGGCGCAGGCCCGGCAGGATGTCGAGATAGTCGATCAGTTTGGCGGCCTTGTACCACGGGTAGCCGACCAACCACTCGTCCGCGCCCTCGCCGGTGAGCACGACTTTCTGGCCGCACTCGTGAACGCGGCGGGCCAACTGCAGCAACGCCGCGCACGAAGTATCGATCACCGGCGCCTCGGCGGCTTGGATGAGCTGCGGGTAGGTGTTCACCGCGTCCTCCGCGCGAAACTCCTGCACGATCGGTGGCTTGGTTTTGATGTGCCTGGCGACGAGGTTGGCCGCGTCGAGTTCGTCCAACTCGGGCGCGTCCACACGGATCGTGTAGGTGTTGATCGCGGAGCCCTTCAAGTGACAGGCGAGCGCCGCGATCATGCTTGAATCCACGCCCCCGGACAAATACGAGCCGACTGGCACGTCCGCTTTCAGCCGCTTGTCCACGGCCCGCAGCATGACTTGCTCAAATTCATCGACCAGGCGGCGCGGGTTATCCCCGCGTTCTTCGTCACCAAAATCGGGAAAATCCATTTCCCAAAACGCGCGGTCCGCGATTTCGGCGGCTCGGCCGCGTTCGCTGCCGGGCGTGATTTCGAGAAAGTGCCCGGCGCGCAGCAACTGCACGCCCTCAAAGCACGTGATCGGCCCCGGCAATGCGGAGAACGTGAAGATGTGGTCGATGCCCCGCCGGTCAGGCCGCGCTGGCACCATGCCGGAAGCCAGCAGCGCTTTGATCTCGGACGCAAACAGCAGCCAGTCGCCCTGCCGCGTCCAGTAAAGCGGGCAGATCCCGAACCGGTCGCGCCCGAGCAGCAGGCGTCGCCCGCGTTGGTCCCACAGCGCTATGGCAAACTGCCCGCGCAGCCGCTCGAACATTCCCTGCTGATGCTCCTCCCAAAGATGCGGGATGACTTCCGTGTCGCAGTGCTTCACCAGGCGATGCCCGCGCGCTTCCAGCTCCGCCCGCTTTTCGAGGTGGTCAAACAGCTCGCCATTGAAAACCACCACGACGTTCTCCTCCTCATTGGTCACCGGCTGCTGGCCATCCGCGAGGCCGACAATACTCAGCCTGCGCGACGCCAGCGCGACTCCCGGTTTAAAAAAGAAGCCTTCTTCGTCCGGGCCGCGATGCACTATTTCACGCGCCATTCTCCGCACGATTTCGTCCGGCAGGAGCCGTTGCTGAGTGAGATCAATAATGCCCGCGATTCCGCACATGAGAGCTTTCTCTAATTTGAGCGGCGCCCGCTGGTGACCGTTTTTTTCACTTAGAGAGGGTCGGCCTGGGGGCGTGAGTGTCGGACAAGCAGCCGCACAGGCGCTGCTTCCATCCACAGAGCGATCAACTCTTGCCCAGATGTTGCAGCAGGATGCGCTTCACCTCGGCGATTCCCATTGGGTGCTGGTTGGTCCAGTGATTGCTGGGGATGATGAGTTCGCTCTGCGCCCCATCGAGGTGGCTGCTCCAATAAGGAACGATGCCGTCGGTGCTCACCGGTGGCGTGTGGCTGAGGTTGCCTCCTTTGCCCCGGTCGCCAAGGATGGTATGGTAGGGTATTCCCTTCGCCAGGGGCAATTCCGCCAGGGTGGTGACGAAGCGGTTTTTGGGATCGAGGAAATCGATGCTGTTGGGCATCCTCTTTAGTTGTTCGCCGGTGGAATTTGGCTTCGCCAGGCTGAGGGCTTTGGTGTCAACGCTCGGCACCATATCCTTGGGGCTGCCGATTAACTTTGAGCCCACACGCCCCAGGAAGCTGGTCGCCAGATCAGAGCCACGGTGAGAGGGCGAGAGAAAAACCACCCGGGAGATTTCAGGCCTGTGTTGGAAGATCAGGGCCTCGGTCATGATTTTGCGGGTCTCGTCGGAAAACGGCATTTCTGCGGGAGGCTTATCGTAGGTGGCATTCCAGAGCGTCATGCCGCTATCGGTGATCAAGGTTCGGCTGATCATGCCGCCCATGCTATGACCGAGCACAACGATGGGCTTGTGATCCGGATAACGGGCGTTGATGGCGTCGAGGTCTTTTCGAAGGACGGCTGCTGAAAGTGGGTAGGGAAAGCCCGTAGGGTAGCTGAAGAACCAGAACTGGTAGTTTTCCCGGATGGTGCGATCGGTCCGCAGAGTTTCAATCAAGGGTGCCCAGGTAGCCTGCGAGTCTCCGAGCCCATGCACACAGAGGATGGGAATTTTGTTCGGGTCATACGGTTGCAGCCGCGCCAGCCGCATCCTCGAAGCGAATTCATCCGGGTGCAGAAAGCCCTCGATTTCCTTTGCCCTTGGTTTCAGTTCCGCCAAGGCCAGCGCGATCGGTGCAACAAAATCCGCTGCCAACTGATAGGTGTGGCCGCCTAGCGGCACGGTTTCGGTCGCTAGCGGATCAGCGAAATAGGCGGTGCAGTTGTTTCCTTCGAAGGCCAGCAATCCCGTCACACCATAGTAAACGTGCTTTCCCTGAGCATAAGGATCGATCGCGATTGGGTTGAAATCATCTTTGCTGACCGCCACCAGGGGCGCTCCGAGGCCGTCCTTAAGGTGGTGTTCAACCACCAGGGAACCTTTGAATTTGTAGCGGTCCGCGGGCAGGAAGCTGAAGTTGGCCAAGTTGCGCTCGGGCCGCGGATCGGACTTCATCGAAAGGCTCCATACTTTGCCGGTTCCCGGACACTGCAGTGGAGCTTTCCACGGCTCCAAGTTCGCCTCGTGGATGGTCTCAAATATGCGGCCGACGGCAAAGTTGTAGTCCTGGCGGGAGGTGGCGTCGTCGGGATGTGCTTCCAGAACTGCCGCGGCTGCGGCCGCCGCATCCAAGTAGCTGCCAATCCGGGCCTCCGGTTGCTTCGGGGGATGTTTGTGAGCCTGGGCGATCAACTGCCCGGCGGGAGTAGTCGACCGGTAGCTCGGGTGCGTTTCGCGGAATGAAGAATAATGCTTGCAGCCGGTGGCAACCAGGGCAACGCCTAACAAGACGGTGCGGAGACGTGATAGAGTTTGCATAGTCGGGCGAAATTGATGTGTCGTGAGCTGGGTGATTGTCAAGCCATTCCGGCCATGGCCCGGGATTCAGTCTTTTCGTATATTTCAACGTCGTAAATATTGCCGGATCCCGCTAGTCGTACCGGTCGAAAATTCGCGGATGTCAGCAGGGAGCGCAGATTTTCCCTGTTGCGGTAGTCAAATTTTCTGCCAAACAGCTCCAAAATCCGCGTGCTGGCATCATCCCTGCAGGTGTTGACGATCAAAGTGGCACGGTCCGTTGTCATGTCATACAGGCGCCTTGCTAGATCCTGTGCCGCCGGCGCTTCAACCTGCGACTTGAGATTGAGCCGCTGCTCGGTTGTGCGATACGAAAACCCCTGGAAATACTCCAGGATGCCTATGGCGGTGAGAACGTCATACCGTGCGGTGCAGGCCGTGCCGCCTTT
>Ga0210409_10007363_pt1 | contig 11342 bp, 12 predicted proteins | sample IncBWH17MmetaG_FD_161649 | JGI IMG/M metagenome (GOLD analysis project Ga0210409, IMG submission 161649) | Forest soil microbial communities from Barre Woods Harvard Forest LTER site, Petersham, Massachusetts, United States - Inc-BW-H-17-M | ecosystem: Environmental > Terrestrial > Soil >...
ACCGAGAGAGCTGCGGCAGAGAATGCCCGGATGTGTCTTCTTCCGCGAACACGTGAACTCCTCGGAAGCCGACAAGCTTCGCGGACGAACTGTTGTCCTCCGAGACTTCCTGTTCGTTCTTGTCCGCCTTGCGTCGAACGATAGGCGCGAAGATCAGAATCCCTCTTGCGCCGCGATGGACGCGCCGGCCAAGCTCGCGCCAAGTGTGGTATCCGGCCACGCGAGTGGTGTCCGGCCTCTGCGCGAGAATGAGCAGAAGGTTGTTCAGCGAATAGCGAGGGAACCTCGCCATCGCCGCGAGATACTTCGTGAGTTCGCCGCTCTTGCCCTGTTCAAGGGTTTCGGCGAGTTGCACCAGGGCTTTTTCCGCTAATTCTTTCGCTTGCTCCATTTTCATGACGGTTCTCCTGTTTCGAGGGCTTCTTGCCCCCTTCACTCGCGGCAGAGGGGGCAAGAGCCGAAACAGAGAACGCGAGCGAAGAGAGGTTCGTGTCCAGGCCGCAGCGGGCGGCACGGACGAGTGACACAAGGCCGTTGGTGGCGCGAGCCGTGCTAGTGGAGGCCGTAGGCGTGATACCTTTTCACGCCGGGACCGAGCCCTCTCGGAGCGTCGGAGGGAAAGAGCAAGTGAGAATTGCGGGAAAGGCTTGGTCAACGCGCAAGGACGAAACACAAGAGGCGACAGCGCCTAAAGGGAATCGCGATTAATGGCCACCGAGAATCGTCTGGTAGAGGGCCGGGCACACATTCCCGCCGCTCACGATGCAGCAGACGGAACGGTCCCGAAAGAGTTGAGGCTCACTGAGCACGGCGGCCAAACCAAGCGCGCCCGTTGGTTCGGCTTTAAGGTTCGCGAGCTCGAAGAGCAGACGCATGGCTTCGGCGATCTTTTCTTCGGGGACTTCGACGATGTCGAAGAGCGATCGATAGAGGATCGGCCAAGCGCAACGGCCGAGACGAAGGTTGCGGGCGCCGTCGGCGAGGGTTTCAGGCTCGGTCGAGTTTGCAACGATCTCTCCTTGTTTGAACGAACGAGCTGCGTCATTGGCGATCAGCGGTTCGGCGCCGACCACGAAACTTTTGTTCCCGGAGTCGCGCAGCCCAACGACGATCCCGGAGGCGAGAGCTCCGCCTCCGATCGGTGTCACAACCCTTTCGAAGTTTCGCTTCAGAGAAGCAATTTCTCTGCCGAGACTTGCGATGCCTTCGATGGCCAAGGCATCGTCCGAAGGGCTGGTCACATAGGCTCCCCGGTACTCGCGCGTCAATTCGATTACGCGCTCGGCGAGACTCTGGAGGCGAAGATCGACGAACTCGACTTGACCGTGATACTCGCGAATCGCGTGGATGTTGCGGGCGGGACACGTCGACGGTGCCACAACGATGCAGGACTTCTTGCGGACGAGGCAGGCACAGGCGAGTGCCTGCCCGAAGTTTCCAAAAGAAGTAGTAATGAGAACGGGTGCCGAGACGTTTGCTGCGATATGATCGGCCGCTCGAATGGCGAAGCTGCCGGTTTCTTGAAACGTCTCGGTCACGAGCGTGATCGGGAACCCAAGGTGGCGCGCGAGGCGCCTAGCGGGTATGAACGTGGTACGTCGAACGAGGGCCTTCGGCGACACAAAGGGATGGAACACGGGTTCACCCTAGGCAGCGTGTGGCGGAACGAACACGAGGGTCTTTTCAACGGCCGGAAGGGAGCTTGTCTCCATGCGTTTTTGGAGCATGCGATCAAACACACCTGCTTCCTCGGCCGTCACTGGGAAGTTTGTTCCTCGTGGGTGACGCAGGATACTCAAGTTTGCGAGTGCTTCGTCGGAGATGAGCACCTTGCGCTGCAAGGCTGGGTCGATGCTCTGCAGGAGCTTGAGCATGGCCCGACGCGGGTTGTCGCGCTTCCGCTTCGCAGAACCAGCAAACCCGAGGTTCATTTGTTCGGCTCCCGCAGCTGGTTTTTGGGACAAATCCGAAATCTCGGCAACGCCGACAACGCCGCCATTCGTACCGGACTCCCATAGATAAACGCGGTCGCCCGTTTTGACCTCTCCTCGGAACTGCTTGAGAGGCCAAGACAGACTCGAGGCCGAGCGCATTTCGGAGGCAAGGTCTCGGAGCTTCGGGCTGCTCTGAAAGATCCAAGCGCGAGGTCTCTCCGGTTGTCTTTCTTGAGATTTGTCGTCCCCGCATCCCTTCTTGATTTTGGTTTTCGTCTTACGCACGTCCCACGAAGAACGAATGTTCGGGTGGTAGTAGTCGAAAGTAGGTGATTTGAACGTATCCGTAAGCCCGCTCCGAATTTTCTCGAGCGTGGCATCGCGGTCGTCGGTGGTATCAGGGAATTCCGGGAAAGCCTCAACGATCTTCCGGCGATGCCTCTGACTCAGAATTCCTTCCACATGCTTTGGAAAGAGAAGGTGCAGGAGCACGTTGCGGCCAGGAGTTACATACTGCATTCCCACCATGACTTCGGCTGCCACACGCTTCACGGCTGCCAGATTGTCGAAATCAATCCGTTCTCTTTTTGCAACGGTGGCAAAGGCCACGAAGAAATTCATCTGTTGATGGACCCTTGCGAAGTAGATCCGCCCGGTGGTGCCGATGAACGATTGATAGGCGCTTTCAAGGAATCGGAGATCGGGTTGTTCGGCGGAGAGCTCCCACTGGATGACGCGTAGGAGCTTCTGCATTTTCTTGTCGCGGCTCAAGTCCGCGGGAAAGAGTAAGTACAACGCCATGAGGTCGGCAGCGACGCGGTGCGCATCTTTTGATTCACCGGATAGCCCCGCCTTCCACAATTTCACAAAGTTTTTACCAGGCTCTGCAGGGTTGCGAAAGAAAACGTTCTGAATTCGTCCGAGATTCTCGAGGGTCCATGCCTGGCTCCCAGGCCACAGAAGTGAGGTGTCGGTTTTGAGGCACCTCTCCTTGAAGAGTCTAGCCGCTTCATAGATAGGCAGTGCATTAGGTTGCAGTGCGCGGTTCAGCGTTCTGTTGCTTTTCGGAGTGCTTTGCCCTCCTTTCTCGCGGGTTACAAGAACGGCCTTGGACCCCGTTTGATTTTGCTTCACAGCGACTTCCGGTAACGATTGCGATACCACTTCGATCTCCACCTTGAATGCCTTCGGCACCCAAGAACTTGAATTTCAGCGAGCGAGCGCTGATGGCACTAAAGCGGAGGGGAAGCTCGGTTTTGGCCACCTTCCACCCAGAAAAATTCTTCGTTACCCATGGCAAAAAGGAGCTCTGTGGTTCGCATACTAAAGGGAAGATCGGCAGTTTCCTTCCGAGCTTCCCTTCTAAGTCCTGACGATACAGAAGGCGAACAAGACGTGGGCGAGGGCACCTCATTCCGAAAGGGCTCCGTTCGTGACGGCACAGAGTCCGGATTTCGCGAGTCTAGCGGTTCGCCTGGGCGGTTACGGCCAGCGCGTCTTCGCGGAATTTGGCTTGGGAGGACGCGGAGGAACGGTTCACGGAGTGGGGCTGTCGATCGAAGACTTTGTGGGCAATGTTTTGTCGGAACACCTCGAAGGGAGACTGGCGCATGAGGCCTCGCGTGGAGAACTGTTCTCTCTGCTTGCGACAGCGATGCGCAACGACATCATCGATGCGCTCCGCAGGGCCGCGCATGCCCGTGAGGAAGCCAGGCCACTCGTCCGGCGAGAGCGTGGAGCTGAAGGACCGCCTGCTCTAGATGAACTTCCGGCAAGGGCAGCCGAGATTGCCGCCCTGATTGATGAGGAGCGGTACCGGAAACGAGTCCGGCAGGCGTTCGCCGAGGAACCGGAGCTCGCGGAGATGGTGGGGGCGGTATTAGATCTCGATCTAGCAAAGCCGCAAGAGATTGCCGAGGCCCTGGGAATTTCAACCGGCGAAGTTCAGAACCGCAAAAAGAGACTACGCAGGCGGCTCGTGGAATATGGATTAGTAGCAGGGACAGGGACATGAATAGAGCAGACGGCTTTGCCGAACAGATGCAGCGATTGACCTGTCTTTCCGACGGCTTGTTTGGGGAAGCAGCAGAAATGGATTCGTTTGAAGCAGAAGCCCTCTTGCGTGCCGCGGGGATGGATCCCGACGGCCTCAAGTCCAGGCTGTACCAAAGGCTCGACCAGCAAGCGCAAACCCACGGGAGACGCGGGAAGCCGTTACCCCGAGTCTACATGCAAGCGCTCGACGACCTTCGCCCGTTGACCCTGCCGGCGCGGAAGGAAGCTGAGATCCTTGGACAGGCAAAGGCTGCGGTGAACCGAGTGATCGAGAGGGCCAAGTCATTGTCCAAATTACTCGAAGGCCAGAGTGCTCCAACGTTCACGATGGCTTACCGCAACAAGAAAAAACTATCCCCGCGAGACAAACAACTTCTGGACTCTGTCACGGAAGAGCAGCGGAAGCGCGTTGAAAAGTTCAGAGGAGATTAACAAAGTCCATGCAAAAGTTGCGCCGAGGACCCGCCTATGCGAGAGCATTCCTACAGGAGTTGGACGAGGCGGGGGAGATACCTGGTCGGCATACGGATTTGCAGAGGATCGCGTCCACACTGAACCTCGAAGTTCGGGAAGTCGACGCCCAAGGGTTTGACGGAAGTCTCATTCGGGCCAAGGATCTCCCGCTAGGAGCGATCTTGGTTCGACAGTCGATCCGAGAGGCCAGTCGCAAGAAATTCACGATTGCTCACGAACTTGGACACTTTTTCCTTCATGGGCATGACCAGATTGACGGCGTGTGTGTATCGGGTGATATCGGGAATTGGGGTGGCGAAGCAAAGGCGCTTGAACGCGAAGCGGATGAGTTTGCTGCGGAGCTCCTGATGCACGGTGCTCTGGTGCTACCGGTCATACATTCCATGTCGCCCTCGCTTCAGGCCATCGAAAAGATCGCAATGCTATGCGGTACCTCTTTATCGGCCGCTGCGTGGCGGTTCTGCGACTTAACGCGAGAGAGATGCGCGGTGGTTTGGAGTGCAGCTCGGGAAATCCAGTGGTCAAAACGATCCCAGTATTTTGGGTTTCGCCTTACAAAGGGTGCGACCCTGCAACCAGCCACATTCGCGTTTGCGTGTTTCTCCGGCAGGAACAGCGGACCGGAGCCACTGCCTGTCCTTGCAGAACTATGGATCGGATCAAAAAATCTGCCAGAGGGCGCGAAGGTCTGGGAGCAGTCCAAGGCACTACCGAGCTACGGCAGCGTTATCTCTCTACTTTGGATCAAGGAACGGAGGACTGCACTTTCCTGAGTTCGGGTACGGTCTCGCTATGCAGCGCGGGATTCCTTCCACTTCAATAGCGGCAGCTCGAGGTTGGCGACCTGTTTGAGATAAGCCTCGGCCCAGGTTGCGGCTTGCAGTTTGCCTTGTTCGATACTCTCGACGGATTCCGAGGGTGCGATCCATCGCTTGGCATTGACGTTGTAGACCGATGCTTGCACTCCCTGCGCGTTCTGCTCTGCGAAGAGCCGCAGATGTTCGGACCCCACTTTTACTTCGGCGCAAACGCCCTCATCCAGCATGGCGAACTCCTAAGCACGGTTTGGTATTCGAATTCTGCGATCGTCGCAGGCGGTGCCCAAGCTGTCCACTTTTTTTTCTTCTGTGTGCCCACATGCGTTGGCCAGGGAAGGTCTTCGAGGCGAAGAAACAAAGGCGTAGGGGGATAGAGCCTGGCAATCGGGTCCGCAGAAGGGCACCCCGATTGTCGCCCCTCCCGTCTTCCTAAGGAAAAAAAGAGGTGCCTTACGACCGTGTGGCGGCCGCGTTCTCGGACGCAACTGCATCAGCAAAGCCGAGATGTTTCGAGGCTGCAGCGAGAACGGGCATCTCCAGTTCTTGCATTACGGTTTCGCTGCCTTCCTCCCGGACAGAGCAGATCTTATGGCCCTTCGAGCGCTCGACCATCGCCCACTTCAGGAGCGTAAGTGCGTAGTTCACCAGCTCCTTGATTGTCGATACTTCTCCAACGTCTCGTAAGAGATTGATTTCTCTGTGCTTACTCTCTGACAGATCGATTGTTAGACGCGGCATCTTCTTCTCCATTGGAAAGGGTGCTGGGGTGGCCATATTCGTGTGCTTCTCCCGGACCTTTGCGAGGTCCCTTTCTATGCTCTTTTATACACCGCATAATACTGCATGTCAACACATTTTATGTACATGTTTGCCGTATATAATGTGGTGATTCGCCGCACGCGGCGGTTGCCTCAGCGCATTTATTTCTTATTGAAATAGAACCCCAAGACAGTGGTCGCCATTCCGGCCAAGCCGGCGATGGTGATCCCTCCTAGCCATTTCATGAATTTGTCCGACGCCTTGATGTAGCCGAGGCCGGCAAGGAAGAAGAAAACAACGGTCACAAGAACGATCGAAAGAAAAACAATCATGACGGACAGTCCTATCAATTCGGGGACGGCGATGGATGAACCACGAAGCCTAGCAATCAGGATGGACAACGTAACCATGTCCACGATAAAGGCGGCAGCCAGGGTCGAGAGAAGTATCCATCCCGCCCAATTCGTTATTCTGGCGCGCTCCGCAAACACCTCCGGGGTCGATATCACCTTCTTGGTTTGCGCGGTGGTCATCGGGAGGTCTCTCTAAGGTTTCAGTTCAGCGTCGTCTATAAACTCGTCGGGCCTATTGACGGTTCTCTTCTCCCAGCGCACCTTCTTCGAAGGGACTCGTTGCTCCTTCTTCGAGGTGTTCGGAGCATCCGCATCCAAAGGGGCCTCCTTTTGTTCGCCGGGTTTGGTGGTCTCTGGCAAGGGGTGTTCATCCTAAGTCTGACAGGGCCGAATCCCGATTCCCTTTTCGAAAGAGATTCAGGAGCTCCACTCTGGACCGCCCCAAGCGTGTGACGTCATTTTCCGACTCAACAGCCAGGAGCGTTCCTTTTGTTAAGGAATGGGCGGGGAGTATAGTAATCCGTAGCTTGGGAGTCAAGCTACCTGAAGGCTAAACAGAATCGGATTGCATTCTCCTGTTTTGGCAGAGTTGATAAAAGTATGCCCACCAAGCAGAAGAAATTAGCCACGGTAGACGAAAAATAAAGTTGGGTATTTGTGATGCCGATGTTGTTGTTTCCGTGTTATATGAAATGGAACCGGTACTGGTGCCTCTGAGCTGATCTGTTTTTTGCGTCCCGTCGGTCTTGGGATGGGGCGAGAAGTGGCTGGGATTATCGGCATGAACGTTGCCCGCCCCTCTGGGCCTTTGCCATCTGAAGACCTTCGCGTGCTTACGGACGAGCAGCTGATCCAGCATATTGTGGCTGGCAATCAGGACGCCCTTGCCGTGCTCTATGATCGTTATCACCGCCTAGTGTTTGATGTGGCCTTTCGGATCGTCCGGGATCCGGGTGAGGCAGAGGAAGTAGTTCAAACGGTTTTTCTCGACATTTATCGCGCCGTGGCGAATTTCGATCCTTCCAAGGGCATACCTAAAGTGTGGATCCTGCAGTACGCCTACCACCGCGCTCTTCACCGTAAGCGGCACCTGGTCTCCAATCACTTCTACCGCTGGGAAGAGCTCGAAGCTGCTGTCGAGGTTGGCGTGGGCCGCTCGCTTAAAGGCGAGCTGCCCGAGATGGTGCGTCTCGCAGAGCAGATGCTTGGAAGGCTCAAACCGCGTCAGCGCAAGGTTCTGGAGATGACCTATTACGAGGGATTGACGGCGGAAGAGATTGCCGAGCGCTTGGGAATGAGCGCACACATTGTTCGTCACGATCTTCATCGCGGTCTTGGGGCTTTACGGGAAGCGATTGGGAAACGTCATGAGAAATAATAACGGGCTTTTCAAATCGGCTACAAAATTCCTACCTACTTTTCACGGGCAATATCGAGAGATGTGCTCACTCGCGGCCGTTGGTCAACTGGGCGGCCCTCAAATGTGCGAACTAAACGAGCACATTGCCAGGTGCGTTGATTGTCGCAAATACCTCGAATCCGTCGCGCAAGCGAGTGTGCAGGTCCTCCCCGTCCTTGCCGAAGAGCATTTTCCTGTTGCCGATATCGCGCCGCCGTCAGGAATGCGGGCGCGGTTTCTTCAGCGACTTGCCGAGGAGCCTAAGTCCGAAAAAGGAAGTGGGGTAGAGGCTACCAAGATTGGCCTGAGACTACAGCTTTTGGCGCGCCACCTGAAACCGAACGGACGAGGGACTGCATTCGACGAAGAGCCTCTTGATCCAGACGAAGAACTCGTTTTCCAACGTCTAGTGCCTAAGAAAGCGGAGAAAGATCCCATCCCGTCGTCACGGCGCGCAAGTCTTAGACTATGGCCGACCGCGGCTGCTATTGCGGCAACTGCTTTGATTGGGATGGGTGGATTTTATCTCGGGCATCGTACTCTTCGCCCAACCACGGTGGCGACAACGAATCTGACTCCAGCTGTTTTGCCCGGTTCAGGACCAATCATTCCAGCGAGGGATTTCGATCGCATCCATGAACTCGAAAAAGAGAAGGCCGCGCTCGAAGCGCAGCTTGGCGAGCTGAAGGGACAGCTTTCTGTATCGGGTGACCAACAAAAAGAGCTGTCTTCAAAACTTGCCGAGGCGAACGATAAGCTCGCTTCACTCGTAGCGCAACAAGCCAAGTTACAAGGAACAGCTAACGGTGCACAGGAAGAAGGGGTCCAAATTGCTTCGTTGCAGAAGGAAGTGACCAGGCTCCGAACCGAGTTCGATGAATCGATATTCAAAATCACGGCACAGCAGCATGAAAATGATGAACTGCGGTCCAAGTTAGAGACGACGGAAGCGAACCTGCAACAAGAATCAAATCTCAAGGACGCCAAGAGTCAGATGGGCGAACTCGTGGCGGCTCGGAACCTGCATATCGTAGACGTGTACGATGCCGATCCAAGCGGTAAACGTCAGAGAGCCTTCGGGCGAGTTTTCTATACCGAAGGAAAGTCACTGGTCTTTTATGCTTACGATCTTGAAGGTGCAGGGCAAATGAAGGCCAACGTGGTGTTCCACGTCTGGGGCGGTAAAGCTGGCGTCAAGGAAGTCACGCACAGCCTCGGCGTTCTGCGTAAGGACGATGCGGGTCAAGCTCGTTGGGCGATGACGTTTGATGATCCAAACGTACTCTCTCAGATTAATTCTGTCTTTGTAACGGCGGAAGCTTCCAACAAGCACTACGATGAGCCTCATGGGAAGAAAGTTTTGTTCGCGTACTTCGGTTCTCAGCCGAATCATCCCTGAGCGGCTCCATCGCGTAAAACCATTCCAGCATTCCCCGAAACCGCTGTTCGCCCAGAACGCTCTCTAACGGAAAAACGGAAAACACTTAGGCGATCCGTATTTTTCCGACACCAAGATCTTAACTTGGCCACAGGAAAGCACACCCGTAGTTTGAGGGGACGACTAGGGACTGACTAGCTCCATCAGCAGGTATCGTGAGCGTCTGGACGCGCAGATCCGCATCAATCGTTTGCCTTCGGGAATGGAACGGTGATGGTTCCTGGGCTGTCTGCAAAGTTCAGCAAGACCAACACGAATTGTTCAGGCGTCGTGGCGGTAGCCGCGGCATGGCGGTGATAGGCAATCACTTCCTACGGCTCTACCGCCGCCTCCGCTCGTTGCGGCGCACCTACCCCGCTCTACGCAGCCGCGATTCGTATTTCCACTACCTGCAGTCCTTGCAAGGCACCTCGGAACGGATAGGGCACTTAACGATTTGTTACTGGGAGATGTCAAGCTCGGAAATCTAATTGAGATCCTTGGTCTGCAAGGTGGAGTCGCGGAAGCCCAGAGGGGCGGAGAAGGAGAAAAACCGCCCCCTGGACGATCGCTTGGACATTTCGGTCACAATTCTCTTGCGGATCAGAGTGCCGGAATTTGCCGCGGGCTGGGGCGACCCGAAAGAACGAGAAAACCGCGTGCATCTTCTCATGGACTTTTTTGCGTTAATGAAACCGCTTGGAGCACGGCGACCAGACAAACCGTGAAAAGAGGGAGGCAGCTGACATATATCGCTGCTAAGACCATCCGGCTCTGTTCGATGGAATCGGTTGTCCAAATTTCATTGGCTTTCCCCGCGAAGTCTTCCAAGAGGTTTTCGCATGAAGAGCCGGGATGTTTTTGCAGATACTCGAGCGTGTGAGGAGTGTAGACGGTTCCTGTTGGAATTATCTTCGAGTCATAACTGCACGTCCTCGAAGACAATAGCTTCTGATAGAAGAGAAAATCTACCACAGCAGAGACCAGGAGAAGTGCAGCAACGATCGTCCAGACTCGAAGATGTTTTCTGTCGTTCCAGACCCGGGCGGCAACAAACATAACGCCTGCTAGAATCGTTACGATAAATTTCCCAAGATTCTGCCAGACCTGTACCTTGTCTGTCGGAAAACCTATCGGAGGCGGTAGGAGAAAGCTCCCAACGATAGCGAGAATCCATACGGCTACCTGCGAAAGGGAACCCCAAGACTGTTTAAGCCTGGTGAGCCAACTGTGTTGCGGAGTGTGATTCATAGCTCGATTCGAATCAAGGTGCTAACAACTCGACAGTCTGCGTGTCCTTGCCATCTCCGCCTATTCGAATTGGCACTGGGGCGAAATTCTCCACGCGCAGCATGTACAGGCCCGGGGGCAAATTTCCTGCATTGGTCGGAGTGCTGAGCTTAGAGCATCGAAGCCAGCGGTCCTTCGTATCGGCCCAACCTTTGGGAACGTACCAAACCGCCAAGCCCTTGGCTGGGCTTTGGTCAGCTTTCAATGTCTTGATCTCCACAGAGATGAGACTGGCCCACCCCTTACTGCTAGACTTGCAGTGAGAAGCCTTAATCTCCAAATCGTCGGCCACGTCCTTCAACATGCTATTCAATTGTTGGCGGCTCACCGTTTCGTCGTTAGAGGCATTCTCGGCGCGACTAATTTGGGAAGCATCCAGTTCAAGACTCTCCAAATAGACCTTGGGAATCGGTTTTCGCTCCGGGTCCTCTGCCCACCTTTGCTTTAGAAAATTCGAGCTTTCGCGTATCGAGTGCACGAGCGTTCGGTCAAACTTTGCCGACACAAACTGCGGACGCGGTTCAACCGTTTCCGGTCCACCCTTGAGTTGTGAAATCGATCGACCGCCGTCCCTCCATGGTACGGTAGCGACTTCGTCCGCCGATGAAGATTGCTGCGTCAAGACGCGCGGCTGAGAGCGCGAGCTCCATGCAAGCAGGGACGAGACTGCAATGATGAAAAACCCTGTTTGTACGAACCTAAACATAGTGTTCGCTCCTTTGCCGGAGTAAGAGCCGTGCTAGACGCTGTTGTTGCCCGGGATAATACACGTATGTTCCACGAAATGCCACGTACCCGTCCCTTCATTCTTGTCTGAACAAGTCTCCTCTCTCGACTCAGAAT
>Ga0210409_10007364_pt1 | contig 11341 bp, 13 predicted proteins | sample IncBWH17MmetaG_FD_161649 | JGI IMG/M metagenome (GOLD analysis project Ga0210409, IMG submission 161649) | Forest soil microbial communities from Barre Woods Harvard Forest LTER site, Petersham, Massachusetts, United States - Inc-BW-H-17-M | ecosystem: Environmental > Terrestrial > Soil >...
AAAGATGGAAGCACTATAAAACAAACAGTACTGGCAGTCAAGGATAACTATGTTGTTATTCGAATGGGCGTCACGAATTGAGACGGTGGGGTTTAAGTTGGCCGAGGGAAAGGGTTTGCGGGAGGGTGGGATTCGAGAGGAGTGTGGAAATCTGTGGAAAAAGTCAGCGTCGGGAAACGTTCACCAGAGTGTAGCTTCCGGGCTGTGCAGTGTTCACTGCGGCAGCAATGTCAAACAGAACGGTTCTTACCAAGCTCCATCTGCTATTGCTGAGAACCACTATCGCGAGCTTGCGACCTTGCAGATTCTGCTGATGGGGCAAATTCTTATCGGTTGTGAGCAGCGCATCAAATCCGGCGTCTTCAGCAGCTTTCAGCAGGTCGCCGTTGCTCAGAGTGTCCCAGCCTTGCGCCCTTGCTTCTTTGACGGTGTGACCTTCGAGCGCACGGGCGATGCCTCTTGGCGTTCCGTGGTCAAAGAGGATCAGCATTAGCGGCGGATGGGAGGTTCAAGGCTACGCGCTGCAAAGTCGAGTACCGCGGTAACCTGCTCGCGGGTCACGTCGAACTGTTCCATGATTTCTTCAATGGTCATGCCATCCTCGAGGTTCTCGAAGACAGTTGCGACGGGCATGCGAGTGCCACGGAAAACCCACGCGCCACTGACTTTTCCGGGGACGCTTTCCACCGCTGGACAAGCCGACCAATCCAGTGCCATAGGCTAGCCTCTCTTTGCATTCTAGCCGAAAATCAGGGTGCAGGAGCGCGAAACGAAGCAGTGCGGCATAGGGGGTACAAGTTGGCCGAGGGAAAGGGTTTGCGGGAGGGGCGACATTCGAAAGAATTGTGGAAATCCGTGGAAAAGTCTGAGGGCGGAAGAAGTTAACGGTCTACAGTTAAGAATTGACGGTAAGACGGCTGGAGCTGAAACTCAAACCGACGCCATCTAGTGGCCACCCGCGCACGTTCCTCGCCGTTCTCAAGGCTTTTTTCGCCAGCGACGAAGAGTAGAATTGAAGCGGTATCTCTCATGGATCAACACACCATTCCCAATTGTTACCTGAAAGCGTGGTGCGACCCCGCACCTCTTCCGGAAAAACACACTCCTTTCATCTGGCTGATGTCAAAAGATGGAAAAAGCAAACGTAAGAGGGCTCCCCATAATGCGTTCACGGAAGCCCACAGATTTACGATCCGAAGGGACAACGGACAGAAAGTCTTGACCGTCGAGCAAAGAACCTTGGGAGCAACCGAAGATGCCTTCGTCCGCACACGTCCGAAGCTTGAGGCTAGGGCAACTCTGACACCTCCGGAGAGATTTGATCTTTGCGCCTTTGCAACGGCAATGTTTGCAAGATCAAAGAGCCAAGGAGATCACTTCGCCGAACAGTTTCAGGCCGTCCACAAACAGGTCGAAAATTTGGAGAAGAGACGGGACTCATTCTCAGCGGCGCGAATGTGGGCGGCAATGTGAACGTGCGCCAGGTTAGTCAGCTCGAAACATTCTATCGGCCAAATGGAGTTCAGATTGTTAGGCTCGACCAGGCCTCGCTCTTGACTAAGCTACTCGTGCTTCTCCCAATTGGGTGCATGACTACAGCCTCCGCCTCAGAAGGCGGACCCTACACTCTGAAAAACGAAAAGGGAATCAAGAATCAACCTACTGCGTTCGGAAACTGAAAATCAGAGGCAAGATGGCGAGGTAAACTCGCCGCTACAAGTGAGGAATTGAGGCGAGCCCTACAACGGCGCGAAAGCGTGTTGGTGTAGATTTGTGCGGTGGTCAGGAGAGATGGCGATGAAGGTTGAGGCTGCTTGGTTGGGGGATTTCGCCAAACGTTACACGGCGGCGTGGTGCAGCCGGGATGCGTCCAGGGTGGCGGCGTTTTTCGCGTTGCATGGCTCGCTTAGCGTGAATGGGACTCTGGCAGCCGGACGCAGCGCCATTGCCGAGGTGGCGCAGGGATTCATGGCCGCGTTTCCAGATATGGAGTTGCGTATGGACGACGTCCTCGTCCAGGGCGACAGCGCTGTTTACCACTGGACGTTCCTTGGCACCAACACCGGGCCAGGCGGCACCGGGCACAAGGTTCGCTTCAGCGGGTACGAGGAGTGGAAGTTCGGGGAGGATGGGTTGATTGCGGAATCGCAGGGGCACTTCGATGCGGAGGATTATCAGCGGCAGGTGGACGCTTAGAAAACAGAAATTGGAAAGCAGAAGTTAAAGCGCTAAACGTCGAAGCGAAGAGAGATTTCATCCCACAAGGCGCGACCGCGCGGGCGTCGATTGGCGGCCACCTCCGGCAGGCCGAAAGAGTCAAAACCTGAAGCCTTAGAACCGAAGGTTGCGGCACGCGCGGCACGACGATGCAATGATAAGGCTAGGGAGAGCACAATATTAGGGCGGGAATCCATCGGAGGTTAAGAGCTCATGAAACCGAACAATCCCATCGACCACGTGGTGATCATCGTCAAGGAAAACCACACCTTTGACAACTATTTTGGCACTTTCCCCGGGGCCAATGGCGCAACCCTTCCGGCAGCGCAAGACCCGCCGGCCGGCGGCGACCCACGGCATGATCACGTGGGGTGGCTGGAGCGAGCGACGCACGCGGTGAAGGAGCAGTACGGCGAACAGGACATTCCCGCCTATTTTTCGTTTGCGAGACAATTCACGCTGTGTGACAACTATTTCACGGAAGTGGCCAGTCAGTCCGAACCCAACCACCTGATGCTTATCGCGGCGGCTTCGCCCATCATCGACAATGCGAACAAGAGCCGGACGTACCAGCCGCAGGAACCGTTCAACATTCCGACGCTGCCGAAGGCGCTGGAGAACGCGAAGTTAACCTGGGCCACGTACGGCGACCCAGGATTTAGTTACTTCCGGAAAATCACGGAGCTGAAAGGCAGCAAGAATATTCTGCCGTGGGCAAAATTCGACACGGACACGGCGGCAGGGACATTGCCGAACGTGTCGTGGGTGTACGCGCCGGGCAGTCCCGTGGAGCTATCCGAGCACCCGCCTTACGGGAAAAACGCCGGGCAGAAGACGGTAAAGCTGGGAGCCCAGTGGACGGCAGACCGTGTCCACAAACTGGGGCAGAGCAAGCTTTGGACAAACACGGTGATCTTTATTACCTGGGACGATTGGGGCGGCTGGTACGACCATGTCGATCCGCCACCGGCGGCGAAGGCACCGGTGCAGAGCATGTGGACGGGGAAAGGTCCGGCGAAAGGGCCGAGTTATACGAATACCCAATTCAGCTATGGCCCGCGCGTCGGGTGCCTGGTGATCAGTCCGTATTCCAAACGGGGAATTTCCAAGGTGTTTCATTCGCATGTGAGCCTGGTGAAGTTCTGCGAAGTGACGTTTGGGTTGAAACCGCTAAACACGAGAGACGCGGCTTCGGATGATATGTCCGATTGTTTCGACTTCAAGCAAACACCCTTGGCACCGCCGAGTTAGGGATTGGGCAGGGGAAACGGTTCGCTGAAGCTTGAAGAGGAGAGGCCGACCTGAAGGAAAAGCGCCGGTCTGAAGACCGGCCACTACCAAAGCTCCTCGTGGGCATCTTCTTCGGGCGAGGCTTTGGTTCTGGGCTTGCCTTCGGCGCGGGCGAGGGCTTCTTCGAGCATTTTGGAGATGCGGCGGTCGCGGGATTCCGGAGTGCGGCAATAGAAGATGCCGAGTAGGTGTTGACGACGCTGCAGGAGAGTCATGGACTGCCAGCCTTGATAGGTGCGGGGATCGCGGGCGAAGGCGAGTTTTAAAATGGGAGGCAGGTCGAGCTCGGCTTCCATGGTGGCCATAAGCTGTTCGGCGACTTGTTCGGCGCGGCGGACGCGAGCTTCGGGGCTTTTTACGTTGACGATCCAATAGCAGATCCACTTGCGCATGGAAGACGTGAGCTTGTCGAACCAACGGCGGAAGGAACGGTCTTCGTTGAGGATGCGCTGGAATTCTGGAGGGACGCTGGTGAGGTGTTTTGTGGTGTCGGGTACGAGGCGGAAGCGCGGGGAATCGCCCAGGAACGCGTTGGCTCCGGTCTGCATGCTCTTTTTGATGAGCATGCAGTGATAGCCCTTGGTGGTAGGAAAGACAGAAGAGCGAAAGGCGAAGCCGTTGATTTCGCCTTTGACGCGGACGTTGCCGCGTGTTCCCCAGACTTTGGGTACGTCAAAGGGGATGCGGATAATAATCCAGCCGAGTCGCGAAGGGATGGGCTCGAGAGTGGCTTTGAAGGATTTCGCGACAAGTTTAGGTTTGGGCTTCGGCTTCATGGCGACGTCTTGCGGGAAAAGATAACACTGTGGGGACGGAATGCGGAAATTGGAAATCAGAAATTGGGGAGGATTCTGCTCACGGGGCGAATTCGGCGGCCGGAGTTGTCATAAAGTGAAAGATGAGGGCACACCGGATCGTGCCCTCCTGTAAAGATCACACGCACAAAACCAGCGTGTGCGGCACTTGCCATCTGGCTTGGACGCTTATGCTCCGGCCGTCTTGGAGAAGCTGGAGACGGCTTCGGCTTCGGAATTGTAGACGTCGAAGACGGTCAGCAGCTTGGTGATCTGGAGCACTTCCTGGAACTTGCTGCCCAAGTGGCAGAGGCGCAGGGAAGCGCCCTGCGACTTCACGCTGTGATGGGCGGCGACGAGCGTGCCGAGCCCAGCGCTGTCGATAAAAGTGACGTTGTCCATGTTGAGGACAATTTTCTTTTTTCCTTCGGCCATCAAGCTTTTTACTTTTTCGCGCAAGGCGTTGCTTTCCTCACCGAGCACAATGCGGCCGTCCAGTGCCACCACGGCCACGCCATCTACTTCACGGTTCGTCATCTTCAAAGCCACGTTATTTTCCTCCTCGTCGGAAAGCGGTTCCGGCGGCAACCCGGGCCGGAGCCGTCAAGCTTATCAAATCTATGGATGATCCCTGAGCGATGAATCGTAATCGAAGACCGGGCAGGGGTCAAATAGCCGGACGGCTAATAATAGTCCGCGCAGGACATGTAGTAGCCGCACACGGAACAGATCAACTTACAGCGCCGCGATTCCAACCGCTGCGAGCAGACGGGACAATACCGCGAAGGGTCTTCGGTAGGAGCCACGGTGCACTGACCATCCTGCGAAGACGCAGCCGATTGGGCTGCGGCTTGTGCCGGCTCGGCGTGGACCTGAGCTTGCTGCCACTTCGCGGCGCGTTCCACGGCGGGATGGTTATAGCACAGTGGGGGGAAGAGGGGATAGCGAATAGGGGATAGGCAAAGAACTCATCACATTGGGCCGCGCAGGGTGTAGTTGAGGGATGGCTGGAAGATTCTGCAATCCGGTGAATGGGATTGAAACCAATGGGGGACTGGGCGCATCCTTGTAAGTGGGCAAGGTTGTTGGCGCCCGGCTCGGGTGGCCGAGTCTTCAGGTAGGTACCCATGGTCCGGCAAATCATACTCGCAGGTCTAGTCGCAATTCTTCCAGCAGGTGTGCAGGCGCAGGGGCGCGGAATGGCCGCGCCGGTCTTTCATTCCGGTGCGGTTGCGCCCAGAGTCGTGGCTCAGGCTCCGCACGCGGGAGCGATCGTGGCGGCTCCAGGGACGCGGGTGGTTGGCAGGGGCGGCGTGCCTCGGTCGCGCGTGGCGACCCCAGTACCGCAAAACACGAGGCGAGTCACCGCGCGAAGCCGCCTGGCTGAGAACGAATTTGGGATGCGATCGGATTGCAGTTCGGCGCCGGGATTTGGGTTTGATGCGGTACACCAGGCCGCGACGTGCGGATCGATTGGGGGGGGCTCACGATTCCGCGGGCAGCAAGTTCCTCTGTTCTTTCCGTTTTTTGATGGCGGATTTGTCTTGCCAGGTGCTGCTGCGGCGGTGGAAGAGAATTCGACGGCGGAGGCCGCTCAGCCTGAAATCCTAGATTCGGAAAATCGAGATAGAGGTCGGCGCTATAGAGTTACCGAGCCTCAGGCGGCGCCGCCGGCTGAACCGGCTAGCACGGCACCAGCCGACAACGACGAGTTTGTGTTTGTGCGGCGGGATGGAACGGTATTTTTTGCGGTAGCGTACTCTTGGGAAAAAGGGACGCTGCGCTATATCACCAGCCAAGGATTGCGCCACACGGTCACGCAGGATGCGCTGGACCTGGACGCCACGCGGCAATTCAACGAACAACGCGGATTGAGTTTTCGATCGCCGGCCTGAGGGCTACTTTTTCGCCGGTTCCGGCATGACGTAGCCGGATTGTGCGGGAAGGCCGGCGCGCTCCAACTGCACAGTGGTGTGCTCCACTCCAAATTCTCTTGCGGCGACTTGCTTGATCGAAGCAAGTAAACGCTCGCACTCGTCGAGGTGCATATCGGGGATGCGTGCGTGAAGGCTGAGCGCGTTGTGATCGCCGCCCAGGCACCAGACGTGCACATCGTGGACTTCTTGTACCCCTTCAATTTTCAGAATAGCGCGAGCGATGTCTTCCACGCGCAAATCGAGCGGGCGACCCTCCAAAAGAATGTGAGAGGATTCGCGCAGGATGCCGATGCTGGACCAGAGCACGAGCAAGCCGATGGCCAGGCCGAGAAGCGGATCGACCCAGCGTGCGCCGGTGGCATGGATAATTATTGCGCCAGCGATGATGGCGATGTTGGAGAGCGCGTCGCCAAAATTGTGAACCAGGATGCTGCGCAGATTGAGGTCGCCCCGGCCGCGTATGAGGGCCAGGGTTATTCCGCCATTCACGGCGAGCGCGGCGACGGAAGTCCAAATCATCCAGCTTTCGACCACTTCCACGGGGGAACGAAAGCGCTCGATGGCTTCGTAACCGAGCCAGAGAGAAAGCAAGACGAGGACGGAGGCATTGGTGTAGGCGGCGAGAGTGCCGGCGCGGTGATAACCGTAGGTTTTTTCACTGTCGGCGGGGCGTTGGGCCCAGCGCATCGCGAGATAGGAGATGCCGAGGGCAGGGACATCGGAAAGATTGTGAACGGCGTCGTTTAAGAGAGCGACGCTGCGGCCAAGGATGCCGCCAAAGACTTCCGCTACCACCAACCCAAGGGTGGCAGCCATGGCCCAGCCGAGCACCGAAGGGCGTAGGGATGGGTGAGAATGGCCGGCGTGACCGTGTTCGTGGGAATGACCGGCATGACTGTGGTCATGAACATGGGGCTGTGCAGCCATCGGCACTATTCTACGCGCTCGACGGCGGCGATGCAGCCCTATCCAGTGCTTATTACGCACTATGACACTTTGACTCTGCGAATAGATTGACGCTCCGTGCGTCGGCTGCGACCATGAAATGAGTTTCCCGTTGCGTGCGTTGGGGCGCAGCGAGCCTTCATACAGGGGTTTTGCGCTCAGGGCAATGACGGTTCCCATCGCTAAATTGAGTTTTTGGGGCGTGCGCGGATCAACGCCGACGGTTGACCCGGCGACGTGGCGCTATGGCGGAAACACGCCTTGCCTGGAGCTGATTGCGCCGGACGGCACGCAATTCATCCTGGATTGCGGCACGGGACTGCGCATGCTGGGAAGCCGCTGGGCGGCCCCGAACGGCGGGAGAGTGCCGGAAACGCACATAATGGTTACGCATTATCACTGGGACCACATCCAGGGGATCCCGTTTTTTTCGCCTTTGTACGTGCAAAACAACGAGTTTCATTTTTACAGCTTCCGGTCCAAATATCTGGGGCGGGATAGTTTAAAGCAAGTTTTCGAAGCGCAGATGGCGCTGCCGTATTTCCCCGTGGACATGTCGGCGATGAACGCCAAGAGAAAGTTCAAGGAAGTGGACGGCGGCGATTCGTTCACGGTTGGGGAGAACAAAATCACGGCGCGGTGGCTGAATCATCCGCAAGGATGCCTGGGCTTTCGAATCGAGACGCCCGCCGGCACGGTGGCTTATGCCACGGACAACGAACCGGGGGACGCGAAACTGGACGAGAACCTCCGCGAACTGGCCGCTGGCGCGGACATATTTATTAATGACGCGCAATTTACTCCGGAACAGCTGGAGACGACGAGAAAGGGCTGGGGGCATTCGTCGTGGCTAGAGGGAGCGCGAGTGGCGCGGCAAGTCGAGGCCAAGACATTGGTGCTCTTCCATCACGATCCGGATTCGACCGATCGGATGGTGGATACGATATTGCGGCAGGCGCGAGAAGAGTTCGATTCGGTGTTCGCGGCTAGCGAAGGCATGGTGATCACTCTCGGCGCACCGGGAGACACGGTGCAAGCACACATGCCGGGAACGCGAACGGCGCTGCGGCGGGAAGCGCAATTCCACGCGAAAGTGTGCGGTGTGACCGAGGGCGGGAAAGATTTTGAGGAAGAAACCGTTGTGCGGGATATTTCCCTGCAGGGTGCGCTGATTTCGTTAAAGCATTTGCCGCGGCTGCAATCGGAATTACAAGTGACCATGGACGCACCGGGCGCGGATGGGGTGCAAACGATGAACTTGCGCGGCTATATTGTGAGGATTGATGCGGGAGCAGAAAAGGGACATGTGGCGGTGGGAGTGGTGTTTACAGACTAAGGTCAAATCCTCAGAACCAGAGTTTTTCGTAAACAGGGGCGCCCCGATCCGATTGGGACGCCCATTTTGCTTTCTTGGCTTGAACGCATCGCTCCTGTAGGCTGAGAAAGAGCCTATGGTTGAGAAGAAAGCGAATTTCGTGCCCGTGAGTGTGCTGGATAAGCGGCGGCCCTCGAAGAGCGAGCTGTTGCGCGGGTTGGTGCTGCAGGCACCGTTTGTGGCAAAGAGTTTTGGGCTTTACTTTCGGAATGGATGGCGGCGGCACGTGTTGCGGAGCAAGGTTGTGGCGCCTTATGCAGTTACGTTCTACGTGACCCACAAATGCAACCTGGACTGCAGTTATTGCACGCAAAAGGAGCCGGAGGTTTTCAGCGAGGAGTTGCCGACGCGAGAGACGATTCAGTTGCTGAAGCGCATCCGCAAAGAGACGGACTCCATCGTGATTACGGGCGGGGAGCCGACGCTGCGTGCAGACATCGAGGAGCTTGTGGAGGCGGCGCGGTTCGAATGCAAATACCGATCCCTGTTGATGATTACCAACGGCACGTTGCTCGACCGCAAGCCGCGGATTCTGAAAGCGGTGACGGGACTGGTGGTGAGCCTGGATGCGCTGGCGGTTGATCCGACGAATCCGCTTTCAAAACCGGCGGCCCTGCCGAAGGTGCTGGAGAACCTCGAGTTTGCGAAGGAACAGCTTGGCAGTCCGAGGCGCATCACCATCAGCACGGTGATCGAGCAATGGAATGTCGGAGAGGTTGAACGGTTACTGGACTGGTGCGGAGAGCAAGGATTTGTGTTTGCGGCGCAGTCCGCGCAGATGGAGAAGATGCCGAATCTGGCATTGCTGCAAAACCCGAAGTATCAGGCGCTGGTGGACAAGATCATCGACCGGCGGCGCAAAGGCGTGCAGCCTATCAACGGGACGCCGCGGACGATTGAGACGCTGCTGCGTTTTGGCGATTTTCAGTGCTACCCGACGATGTTTCCGCGAGTGTATCCGAACGGCGACGTTTTTTATCCTTGCGAGCCGCTGCGGAAGGTTGCCGGCAATTTGCTGCGGGACGGCTCGCTGAAGAAGATCTTCGCGCGCGGGAAGAAAATATATGGAGATATTCCGCCGTGCCAGGGGATTTGCTACTTATTTGGAAACGTGCTCTCGCATTATTACGTGAATGACTTTTGGGGGTTGGCGGGAGATTTTATTCGTTAGGCAGTGCAGACTTAGAAATAAGATGTTTTTTGGCCGCGCCCAGCCTCCCCTGAAGAAGCGATCTAAGGACAAATAGGCCGAGATTCTTCGTTTTAGTTGCGGATGACAACCTACCCGTGAGCTTGCTCAAACCCTGAAAGTCTTCGTTGAGAGAATTTGCTGCACCTGAAGTCTCCTGTTGACGGCCAAAAGGAATATGATACGCTCACCTTTTCTCCTGTTGACGGTCAAAAGGAGTGTATGCCAACTTCCAAAAGCGAAGTCCTGCAAGGAACACTCGATTTGCTGGTGCTGAAGACGCTCGATTCCATGGGGCCAATGCACGGCTTCGGGATTGCCTTACGTATCCAGCAGGTGTCGGAGGACCTGCTGCAATTAAACCAGGGAACACTTTATCCCGCACTGCTGCGGCTGGAGCAACGCGGCTGGATCAGCTCCAAATGGGGCGTTTCGGAAAATAACCGCAAGGCGAAGTACTACTCCTTGGTGCGTGCTGGACGCAGGCAGCTCGAGGAAGAAGCGGAAAACTGGGGGCGCATGTCCGCGATGATCAACCGGGTATTGAGGGCGACTTAAGCTTATGCGCGAATTCTTGGGCACATTTATCCGGCGAGTCGCTGCACTTTTTCGCCGACGCCGCCTGGAAGACGACCTGCGCGAAGAACTGCGCTCGCACCTGGAGATGGCCGTCGAGCTGAACATGGAAAAAGGTATGAACGCCGAAGACGCACGGCGCGAGGCAGTGCGCAGCTTCGGCGGGGTAGAGCAAACCAAGGAAAATTACCGCGACCAGAGAGGGCTGCCCATGATCGAAACGACGCTGCAAGATCTGCGCTTCGGCTTGCGGATGCTCCGGCGCAGTCCGGGATTTTCCATCCTCGCGGTCCTTTGTTTAACCTTAGGAATCGGCGCCAACGCTGCGGTCTTCAGTTGGGTCGAAGGGATCTTGTTTCGTCCTTACCCGGCAGTAACCCATCAGGAACAACTGCTCGCCCTAACCGGAACGGCGCGCGGCGAGTCTGGCCCTACGGGTATTTCCTGGCCGGATATTGTCGATTTGCAGCGGAGTTGCACGCTCATTGATTCATTTATTGTGACCAAGATCATGGGGACAACGCTGAGCATCGGCGACCGGGCCGAGGTCACGACGGGGAGCATCGTGTCAGCTAATTATTTTGATGCGATCGGAGTTCATCCGATTCTTGGGCGTGGATTCGAGCCGGGCGAAGACTCGGGACGGAACGCTCATCCGCTGACGGTGATCAGCTATCAGTTATGGCAAGGGCGCTTCAAGGGTGATCCGCAAATCATCGGGAAAACGCAACGGCTCAATAATGTAGTGCACACCATTGTTGGCGTAGCGCCCGAGGGTTTTTATGGGACTTTCGTGGGTTGGGCGATGCGGTTCTGGGTGCCCGCATCGATGGAGGAAACATTTGAAGCGGGCGGCTACAAACTGGAGGATCGCGGCGCCCGCTGGATTGAAGCTTACGTGCGGCTCAAGCCCGGGGTGACTCCCGTGCAGGCGCAACAGGAGATTTCGGCCGTGGCAAAGCGATTGGAAAGCGACTATCCAGCTACCAACCGAGGCCGCGGCATCAAGCTGTGGCCC
>Ga0210409_10007365_pt1 | contig 11340 bp, 8 predicted proteins | sample IncBWH17MmetaG_FD_161649 | JGI IMG/M metagenome (GOLD analysis project Ga0210409, IMG submission 161649) | Forest soil microbial communities from Barre Woods Harvard Forest LTER site, Petersham, Massachusetts, United States - Inc-BW-H-17-M | ecosystem: Environmental > Terrestrial > Soil >...
CCGTCCTTTAGGGGTCACGAACGCCGCGTAGCAGCCTTCTCCGAATCCAAGGCGGCGGATGTCGTTCGTGACCTGGCCATGCAGAAATCGGACCCGGTCGCTTCCTGTGAGACAAAGCCGGCTCCGAAAGCTGAGATCCAAAAAGACTGCCTTCGTGGTTAGGGCAGAGTACTCCTCGGCTCCTTTCCCATAATCACCGACAGTCTCCATCCCATTGACTTCGATAAACCGGCCGCCCAACGCCTCGTGAAATTCATGCAGTTTTAAAGCTTCCATTGCGTTTCCATCCCAGGCGCGCACCTCAGTGATTCGCTATGCGATGCGGGCCATGGACAAGATAGCCGCCCGGGTGAGGAGAAAACAACTGCGGAGATCCTAATCGAGTCCAGAGACGATCAGACGCGGATTGGCAAAATCAATAAAGGCAAGCCTTGCTGGTAGAAACGGCGTTGTAAGGAAAAGACGGCATAGTTATGCAACAATCGTGTAAAGAGCGTCTCGTTTCGAAAAACCAACTGGCCGCCAAAAAAGATCCCGTTGGGAAACCGCTCCAAGATGGACGGCGCCAGTTCGCTGGCTTTTTGTACGACGTCGATGCCAACTGCTGCCAGGCCCTCGGCATAAAACCCGCGCTGGCGCATGTACTCGACATAACGCTGGTTGGTTTCTTCAATGTGACTCCTAAGGTTCTCGACTTCCGCGGCGCCTTTGAAATTCCCGGCGTCCACTACGCCGATTTGCACGAAAACGAAATTCTTGAACACACCCGGGAACATGCGCAAAACGCCGAATAATGTGTGCAGTCCCAGACCGTTAAATCCATTGACCAGGACGACCGCGGTTTTGCCTTTAAGATCCGGAGCGAGGGGTTCGAGCTTCGCAGACGACAAGGGTTTTTGGACTTCCGCCGCGGTCACTAAATCATCCAGGCGGCGCAAGTCCTGAGAAGTCTGCTGATAATGTCGTTTGATTAGGAACGCGGCGAACACGAGGAGCGCGGTGACCAGCAACGTTATCCAACCGCCTTCGAAGAACTTAATGGCGCTCAGGGTGATCAGGATGAATGCGGTCAAAGCCGTTCCCAGGCCGTTAATGGCTATCTTCGATTGCCAACCCTGAACGGCGCCGCGCTCCTGCCACCAGTGGCGCACCATTCCAAGCTGCGACAGGGTAAAGGTAATGAAGACGTTGATGCTGTAGAGCACCACCAGCAGATCGACTGAACCGCGAGTGGCCACCATGAGGACCAGCGCAAAGCCACCCATCATCACGATACCGTTGTGTGTGACAAAACGATCGCTCAGGGTCGCGAAACGCGAAGGGAACCATCGGTCCAGCGCCATGTTCGAAAGCACGCGGGGCCCGTCCAGAAAACCAGTCTGAGCCGCGACAAAAAGCAGCGCCGCCTCGGAGGCGAGTGTGATCAGAATAAAGGTGAACGCCACGCCATGCGGCCAGGACCCGGTCATTTGCTCGAACAGGACCGCATTGAGGGTCTTGCCATTTTCAGGCACCACGCGAAAAAGCAAGTAACCGATCAACAAGCCGGCGACCGTCACCGAAAGAGAAATCGCCATGTACCGCATGGTGCGTTTTCCGGTTTGGACGCGCGGCTCGCGGAGGATGGGCAGGCCGTTGCTCACAGCCTCGATCCCGGTGTAAGTGCCCGCGCCCATGCTGTAGGCTCGCAGTACCATCAGCGCCATGCCCGCCCAACCAAGACTTTGGTGGGAGGCGGCGAAGTCCTCCGAGGCGTGTTGCCACACCTCCGGCAAGTTGGGCAGATGCGTTAGAATCGTATAGGCAATCACGAACGCGTGGGTCAGCACGAACGTAATGAAAATCGGCACCCACGGCAGCACGGCTTCTTTGGCTCCGCGCAAATTGAGCAGGGTCAACAGGCAAACCCCTGAGGCTTCGAATATCAATTTGTAACGAAGGGACGATTCCGGCAGCAAACTAAAGAGCGCGTCGGCGCCGCTCGCGACGGAGATCGTTATGGTGAGCACGTAATCAATCAGCAGGGCGCAGCCCGATACCACGCCGAGAGTTGGTGAGAGTAGTTTGCTGGCCACCAGATAACCGCCGCCGCCGCTCGGGAATAGCTCGATGATCTGTGAATAGCTGGCGCTGATGATGAATACCGTCACTACTGCAGCCGCGGCGACAATCAGACTTAGGTAAATGTGGCCGTTGAGCGCCTTAAAAGTTTCCTCGGGGCCGTAGCAGGAGGAAGACAGTCCGTCGGCTCCCAAACCAACCCACGCAAAAAAGGCTATCAGGGATAGTTTATGAAACAGCGTCTTATCGGAGAGGTCGCGCGACTTCCCGATCAATGCGGTTTTGAGTTTGCCGCCCAGGTTGATTTCACTCATCGAGGTTCTTGCCAATGATTCGCTCGGGCGCAAGCTCGCCTGAGCCAAGGCTGTAAAGCTGATTGAGCGCGCGATTCTGTGGGAATCGGCGTCGGCCAAGTTCAATCATCATTAATCTTGAATCCGTTCACAAAAGCTCCTGTGGAGCGTTGTTCGTAGGTTGCTTCGACCCGTGGTTCCACGGGCTTGAAGTGTCGCCCTTCCAAATGCCGGCGAGGTTAGCTGACGGGCTCGGCCTTGAAAGGTGGCCTTGGCACACTATCGGCGCCATTCGCCCCGCTCCGGGAAATAACTACCCGGACAACTCGGTTCCCCCGCGTCTGGCCTCAGGAAGGAGGCCTGACTTAGGCTGTTAAAACAATGGGTCTAACCCTGCTCTCACCAGCGCTTGGCACTGGCATTTTGCGCAATCGTGTTCCAACGCCGGCTATGCTCTCATGTTTTAAAAGCCAGGGTCCAATCAAAACACAGGCCAAATATATTAAAAATATATTAAAAATTGACCCTGAAAAGGCGCCCTCCTCACGGGGTGGGGACGTCTCGTCCCCACAAGCAACGAGTAATCCCGTAGCTGCTTTTCCAATGCCCTGGCGCCGCAAAAAAACCACGCAAGCCGCGCAAATTCTTTATGCCCCTTAACCTTCAACCTGCAACCTGCAACCTGCGACCATTTCCGCCGCCGCCGATCTACCGCTCAGGCAATGAATCGATGAGCACCCCGGAGCCCGGCTGGCTCATGTCGAAGAAGAGCAACCCTGGAATCTTCTCACCCGGATTCGAACCCTGGCCAGCTCGGAAAACTCGTGTTTGAAGGAACTGGTTCGTTGTTATTGGGAGGGCGTTTACAACATATTCCGGGCTGCCGAAATTATGAAACGTACCAGTGACATCGCCGAAGATCCTCAGCGTAAGCGGAGTTTTCCCGCAAGGACGCGGTTAGTTTCGATGTTTACTCCGGGAATAGACGATTCGACCCGCAGATAGTGAGCTATGGTTCGATTTGGCCCCGTCTCTAAGGACGGGTCGGTCGCGCGACAGCCTGCAAAAAGCCAGGTGCAGTTCAAAAGGATAGCGGCGGGGCTTGGAGACCTGAATCCGATAGACATGCTGGCGGATTGTGCGGCTCAAGCCGCGGGAACGCAAGGCATCGCTGCCTGCAGGTCGCGTCGTGTCGGAGAAAAGCCAGCCGTGGGGCTTACGGCAATACTAACCCCGCGGGCAAGGTATCGCCAAACGCGCGAGCTTTGTCCTTGGCTTCAAGGGCAACCACTTCCAGGACCATTTGCCGCCACGATGGAGAGGCATCCCCATGCTCGAGCGCCCTCAAAACTCCAGTCCGGGCGGCTTCGTCTAAATCGCGCGCACGATCGCCAGTCAGCCGGGCTAACTGGGCCAACGCGAATAACGCCCCGTCTAGCTGAACCAGCTGAGGTTCCAGCAATCTGGTCACCCATTCGACGGCCTTTTGCGGCGGTACGGTTTGATGGACGCTGCCGTAGATCGGAGCACGCGCACCCAGACGCCCAATGGCCCAGGTCCAGGGACCGATTGCCCGGACGGAGTCGAGGAGGCGCTCGGCGACCCAGTCGCCCAGTTCCACTTTTTCCTGCCACGGCAAATGCTCGAGGCCGGCTGCCAGCCGCGCCATTTCATCGGTGCCCTCGGGCTGAACGCCTTTGGGTTTGGCCAGATGTTTTGCGGGCTGAGAGGGGATTCGCAGTGCCATGAAAGGCTTTAAATAATTCCAAATTTCGTGGTGCCGATCGGCACTCAGCCCGCCGCCGATGCGCCGCCACATTATCCAGAATTCCTTCCAATTCGCCTTTTCATTATGGAATTGGACACCTTCAGAGAACAACGGGGAGGACTGTTCACAACGCCAGTCATCCAGCGGGTATCCAAAACCGGGGCGCAGAGAATATCCCAGCAATTGAAAAAAAACTCGCTCATGCTCAGCGGAGCGGCGGCGGCGGATTGCGCCGGCTAACAGGACGCTCCATAGTTCGCGAAGCACAGACAATGGCCAATCTTCCCGAGGTCCAAGCGCGCGTTCCAGGGCGCTCCACAATTGTTTTACGTCTTTGGGCGGTGCGCTCTTGGAGTTCGGGCGCCCCCTCGAATCCGAAGGTTTACCGCTGAAAAACTTCTCGATCCAGTGACGCGCCTCCGTCAGGGACGCAGAAACGGCTTGGGTGACTATGAGGCCGGATTCAGAGCCTGAGCCGCGCAATTCAAATTCGAGCCGCCAGCGCTCCGTTCCGCTGTTGGAAACACACCAAAGTTCCAGTGTTCCGATCTCGGTTAAGGTGGCCTGCAGGTGAACCGGAACTGTTCCGGCACCGGCTTTACCGCCTTTGAGCAAAGTGTGGATTGGGGGCAAAGTGTGGAAATCTTCACTAACGGGCACGACGTCGCCTGCTCTTTCGAGGCGGTCGGATGCCGTCGAAAACAAGGGGAAGCGCACCGGTCGGCCCAGCGATAGCTGGAAACTTTGGGTACCCACGTCAACCACCTGGCCTTCTTCTTGTCCACGCGGAATGACGCACAGCGCCATGGGTTGTTTTGTGAGGGCCTTTTCCAAACCAACAAACAAAGCATGGGCGGACCCACCGCCGATCCGGCGTGCCCATCCCCTCCTGGCCAGTCCATAAAAGGCCGCTCCTCGCGCCACGGCCAGGTCAAGCGAGTCGTGCTTCAGCACGGGAACCGCCGGCATCTGAGGCCACCATGAGGAAATCACCTCGACCAGTCTTTGCCGGATTGGCTCGGAATTGAAAACCCCGCCATTTAATAGAATCGCGTCCGGACGGGGCAGACCGCGCGTGGGCGCCTCTCCGAGGCCCGCTTGTGCCGACTGCGCGTGAGCTTGCAGAAATGCGGCTATATGACGCGTAATTGCGGGATCTTGCGCATAGGGTAATCCCACCTCCTGCAGCGCCACGCGGCCCCCTCGCTGCGGCATTGCATCGTGACCGCAGCTAGGAAAAAAGCCCTCCAAAACCACCTGTTCCGCCTCTTTCCGAGTGAGGCGGGTGGTTAATGTTCCACCTACGAGCCGGCTGCCTTCCGAAGCGACAGACAGATTGTAAAAGTCGGCTTGTGCCTCCTGTCGGTGTTTTGAATGCCGCGACCGCGCCGGCTCGCTCCGGGAGCTCAACAATTCTTCCTTGGCGATTCGCGCTACCTGGGTTAGCTGAGTCCATTGGGTCATGCTCAATCGGCGGCCGGCTCCTGCCATTTTTTCCTCAGCCGCCCGACTCAGAGCGGCATCCATATTGTCGCCGCCCAGCATGAGGTGCTCGCCCACCGCAATTCGGCTCAGCACCGGCCCTGCAGGTGAGATCTCAGCCTTAACCAGAGTGAAATCCGAAGTCCCTCCGCCGACGTCTACCACCAGGATAAGCCGAATGCCTTCAAGGATTTTTGCCAAATCATGCCGGTGCTGTGCCGTAAAGTCATAGAAGGCCGCCTGCGGTTCCTCCAACAAGGTGAAATTCTCCAGGCCCGCTGCATGAGCGGCTTGAACCGTCAGGGCACGGGCCACCTCATCGAAGGATGCCGGCACTGTGATGACTACCTCCTGAGATGTCAGCGGCGCACCCGGGTAAACCGCATTCCACGCCTGGGCCAAATAGGTCAGCAAACGTGCTGATGCGGTTACCGGAGAGATTTTTGGCACTTCGTTCACGGCGCCCCAGGGCAAAATCGGTGCCGAGCGATCGACTCCAGGGTGACACAACCAACTCTTGGCCGAGGAGACTAGCCGCCCGGACACACACGCTCCCTGCCAACGAGCAAGCTCTCCGATGACCGATCCAGAATCGGCGCCCCAAGGCAGGCGCGTCAATTCCTGCGGCAATTCGTGTTCGCCGGGGAGGTAAATGCAGGAAGGCAATAATGGAAGGGCAGCGGTTTCGCCGGGGCGCATCAGTTGGAGGATATTGAAATCCAGAACTGGCGCTGCCGCCCCATGCGCCAGCTCGACGTAAGCCATTGCGCAGTTGGACGTGCCCAAATCAATGCCAATCAGGTATTGCGCCTCGCTCATTCGTTCGAGAGCTTGAATTTCAAGCACCTCCTATACAAGTCAAGCTGGTCAAGCCGGTTCGATGCCGGCGACACCGGTGCTTGCCACTTTAAACTTTGAAGCCTTCCCCTGAATACGTATATAGGAGCTATGTTAAAGTTGCCGGTCTCAGAATTGCTGACCCACGGGGGAACGGTTCTGTACTTGATTTTATTGGTCAGCGCGGTGGCGGTGGTGGTGTTCATCGAGCGTTTTCTTCATTGCCATCGCGCGCAGATCAATTCGACAGAGTTTCTCAATGGAGTGCGCACGGTACTCAAACGGGGCAACGTCGTCGAAGCCATTTCGATTTGCGATGCCACGCAGGGACCGGTGGCGCGCCTGGTTAAAACCGCGATTCTAAACCGGGACCATGGCCGGGAACGAGTGCGCGAGGCGCTCGAAGAAGCTGGCCTGGCGGAGGTGCCGCGCCTGGAGGAAAAGCTGAACCTGCTGGCTACGATCGCTCAACTGGCTCCCTTGCTGGGCTTGCTGGGAACGGTGCTGGGCTTCATCGATACTTTCAGTTTGATGAAAGATGCCGGTCTGCACGCGCAAGTCAGCGATCTTTCGAGCGGGATTTGGAAGGCCCTGGTCTGCGCTGCCGCAGGGCTGGCTGTCGCGATTCCCGCCCACGCCGGCTATAATTACCTGGTCAGCCGGGTTAATTCCATCGTGTTGGACATGGAGCGTGCCGCGACTGAAATCGTCAACATTGTGACCGAAGGCAAGGCATGAAAAAGCTCTCTCACACATCCAGGGGGTTGCCGACGGATGGCGTTGAGGCTGCCGCGCACCAGGGCGTATGAAGTTTCCGCGCAACGCTCGAATTTTCCGCGGGCAGCTCGATGCCGCACCGTTTGCGGCTGTGTTCTTTCTGCTCGTGATCTTTCTGATGCTGGCTTCAGTAATGTATACGCCGGGAGTGCGGCTTCAACTTCCGGTGGCCGACGATCTGCCAGGCACCGACAAGCCGACCGTCTCCGTCGCTATCGATTCTGGCGGCCGTTATTACTACGAAAACCAACTCGTTCAGGAGAAGCAGTTATCAAATCTCTTGCGCCAGGCGGCCATGGCCTCCACCGAACCGCTTACGTTGATCGTGCAAGCAGATCGCGCAGTTTCGACTGAAATGCTGGTCCACTTGAGCATGGTGGCCCGGTCCGCAGGCATCACCAACGGATTACTGGCCACCCTGCCGCGGCCGACACCGGCTTATCGGGCCCAAGTTACGCCATGATCCAGGATGTTGCTGAGCCACAGCGCTGGCCCCCGGGTCGATGGTATACCTTGATCGCAATAGTCCTGGCCGCCCAATTTGTGCTCATCCTTTGGCTCGGTAAACCTCGGCCAGTTGTCCTCCACCCGCCTGCCGACCTTGCTCCTTTGCTGCAATTGGCCGGGCCGGGGGCTTCCCAAACGCTAGCCTTCAACGATCCGACTCTCTTTGCTTTGCCGCACCCGGAGAGTTTTTCCGGACCCGCATGGCTGACCATGCCGCTTCAGGAATTTCGCCGAACCGAGCCGCCGCGTTTCCTGGAATTGGCGCAGGGCGCGCTGGGAATTGATTTTGAAGGTTTCATGGCCACTAACCAGCTTGAAGGTCTGCCGGCAATCACGCAACCAGAGCTGGCGCTCAAGCTCCCTGTGGTTGAGGAAACGGCAACTTTGCCGCAAAGTTCACGATTGCGCCTGACCGGGGCCCTGGCCGGCCGGCGTTTGTTAGTTTCTCCAGAGCTCCCATCCTGGCCCAATGCAGAGATTCTAACCGACACCGTCGTGCAACTACTCATCGATTCGGACGGCAAACCTGTTTCACCAACTTTGTTTTCCAAGAGCGGTTCCACCGAGGCGGACCAACACGCGGTCCGCGCAGCGCGTCACGTCCGCTTCGAGCCTCTCAAACAAACAGATCCGATTAATCCCCTGGAAGGCTTGGCTTGGGGCCAATTAGTCTTTGAATGGCATACCCTGCCTTTGCCATCCACTAATAGCCCAGCCGAAACTTCCGCGGCGAAGCCATAACCCTGTGCCATGTCTGTTCCAGGCCTTATCTTAACGTATGTCGTGGTGTTGCTCTCCGCCCTGACCGGCGTCGCGGTTTATGCTGAATTGCGCCGCCGCCGATTTGAGCCGACCCCGAGCGAAGATCGCATCTTCCGCTGTGGCCGCTGTGGTTATGTTTATACCGACGACCCCGACGTCGATCGTTCCCGCTGTTCCCAATGCGGGCAACTGAACGAAGCCATCAGGTTCTAAATTAGAACGGGTTAGCTCACGTTCCCGCTTTCAGCTCGACCACATCGTGGGGCACGGCCTCGCGCTGTCCGGCGGGACTGACGCGAATGTATCGGGCTTTCTCGCGGAGTTGGGCCAGGTTGGCGGCTCCAAGATATCCCATGCCTGATTGGATTCCACCGATGAGCTGCGCCAACACTCGGTCGACAGAGCCGGTCACCTCCTTAAGCGCCTCGACCCCTTCGGGCGCGACCTTGCGATTCGGGTCTGAAGTGTGGCCGTAACGGGCGGCTGAGCCGGCTTTCATTGCCGAAAAGCTTCCCATGCCGCGATACTGTTTATAGCGTTTGCCGCTGAACTCCATGACTTCCCCGGGCGCTTCGGGACACCCGGCAAAGAGGCCGCCGCAAATCACTGCCGAGGCCAGCGTCAGCGACTTCACAATGTCGCCGGACTTGGTAATGCCCCCATCGGCGAGGATCGAGATCCGCTTTTTTTGTGCGGCTTTCGAAGCAACATACAACGCCGTCAGTTGCGGGATGCCTACCCCGGCGACAATCCGCGTCGTGCAAATCGAGCCCGGTCCCTGGCCGATTTTGACCGCATTAGCACCGGCCTCGGCCAGGAACTCAACCCCGGAAGCGCTCGTCACGTTGCCGGCAATGATCGGCAGCTTTGGAAACGCGTCCCGCAGAACCCGGACCATATCGCCGACGCCTCTGCTGTGGCCATGAGCCGTCGAGACGGCCACCACGTCCAGGCCGCGCTCCACCAAAGCGCCGACGTGCGCCAGAATCCGTTCCCGATCCAACTCGCCGAACGCATTGCGCGTGGCCGATACCGCCGCGCCGCATACCAGACGGAAGCTCGCGTCTCGAGCGGGTTTGAACTGCGCGTTACGTTCCAGCGTGATGCGTTCCACATCGCTCATGGTGAACAAACCGTGCAATCGGTCTTGATCGTCCACGACCAGCAGCTTGTGAATCCCGGCGTGATCCGTGAAAAACCTATCCGCTTTGGCAATCGGATCGCGGCCCAAATCTTTTTTATTAATCGTCTGGACCTGGCTGCGTGGCGTCAACGCCTCGGCCACTTTCCGTTTGGCATAACGCAGCTTAACCACGTGGCCGGGCAGCAACCCGACCAGTTTGCCATGGCCGTCGACCACCGGAAAAGTGCTGAACGCAAAGTGCTTCTTCTCAATCAGGTTGAGCACGTCGCCGATAAGCTGATCGGGCGAGGCTTTGATAGGCTCCTGGATCAGGCCGTGCACGTGATTCTTGACCCGGCTGACTTCTGAAAGTTGGTCGCGTTCGGCCATGTTGTAATGAATCAGGCCAAGCCCGCCATTGAGCGCCATAGCAGTTGCCATCCTCGATTCCGTAACTGTATCCATATCCGACGAAATGATCGGAATGTTAAGGTGGAGGCCCTCGGCTAAAGAGGTGTCCAGTTGCGTTTCGCGGGGGAGAACTTCCGAATAGAGGGTTGCCAGCGTGACGTCATCGAAGGTCAGACCGATATTGTTATAAGCCGGGAAAAAAGCCGCCGCCGGTTTGTAGAACTTGGAATCCAGATTGTCAGGCTGTTTGGATACTGCCATGTCGGAAAATGCCAGAGCCGCGCTTTGTTTTGCAAGCCGAAACCGGAGCGGGTCGGGGCAGTTTCGATGATCGGCCGCCTGGTTCCCCGAGGTCAGGGAGTAGGCAAGGGCCAATGGCTTTGAGGAGGTCTTGACCTTGGGAAGCCAGGATGACGAAATGGTGCTGGCGGGTGTTATTCAAAATCCCCTCGGGGAATTGAACTTGCGCTTGGATTTTCGATTGGGGATGCTGCGCCTCCTATGTTTAGCCTCACCAGACTTTCGGTCGTTGGTCTCGGCAAGCTTGGCGCTAGCATGGCCGCCTCTTTTGCGCACAGAGGATTCGAGGTGCTGGGGATCGACAACAATCCGGAGGTCGTGCGAAAACTGAATGCGGGCGAAGCGCCTGTGGATGAACCGTTTTTGGCCGAGACCATCGCCGGGGCCAAGAACCGTCTGCGTGCGACACTGGACGCCAAAGAAGCCGTTGAAACCGACGCCTCTTTTGTGATCGTTCCCTCGCCCAGTTTGCCCGACGGCAGCTTTTCGAATGAGTTTCTCATGCGGGCACTGCAACCCATCGCGCAGGCGGTCAAAGCGGCTGGGAAAAAGGGGCATTTGTTTGTTGTCAGCTCCACCACAACTCCGAGCGCCTGTCGAAAAGTCATCATACCCATGCTGGAACAACAAATTGGGGGGGAATGCAGCAGAAGTTTTGGCTTTTGCTACAACCCGGAATTCATCGCTCTGGGCAACGTCATTCGAGGCCTGCTCGAGCCGGACCTGGTGTTGATTGGCGAATCGGATTCGCGGAGCGGCGACCTATTGGCGGGGCTCTATGAGCGCTTTAATACCAATCGCCCGAAGATTGCGCGCATGTCTATCACCAGTGCTGAGCTGGCCAAGATTTCGGTCAACAGCTACATCACAACCAAGATCAGCTTTACCAACCAGCTCAGGATGATCGCCGAACAGTACGCTGACACCAACATTCATGCCATTCTGGATGCCATTGGGGCGGATTCGAGGATCGGCAAGAAATACCTGGGCGCCGGCTTGAGCTACGGCGGACCTTGTTT
>Ga0210409_10007366_pt1 | contig 11339 bp, 10 predicted proteins | sample IncBWH17MmetaG_FD_161649 | JGI IMG/M metagenome (GOLD analysis project Ga0210409, IMG submission 161649) | Forest soil microbial communities from Barre Woods Harvard Forest LTER site, Petersham, Massachusetts, United States - Inc-BW-H-17-M | ecosystem: Environmental > Terrestrial > Soil >...
TGCTCGGGGGAGCCGGTCACCAGCGCGCCAGGGGTGTCGGCTACGACCTGATCGATGAGGCGCTCAGCCAGGGCGGCCTGCCTTTCGGATTCGCGCTCACCGAGGCGTTCGGCCAACTCCACAGCCGACGCGAACCCGGCGATGCCGGGGACATTCTCCGTGCCGCTGCGCCGGTTGCGCTCCTGGCCACCGCCCGTGATCTGCATCCCCAGGAACACGCCGTGCCGAACCCAGAGGGCGCCCACGCCCTTCGGGCCGTAGACCTTGTGCGCCGACAGCGTGAGCAAGTCGACCCCCAGCGGCGCGGGCTGAATCGGCACGCGTCCGGGTCCTTGCACGGCGTCGGTGTGCACCAGCGTGGTCGCGTTGCGCCGGTGCACCGCGGTCGCTGCGGCCGCGACGTCCTGGATCGTGCCGGTCTCGTTGTTGACCAGCATGAGCGACACCAACACGGTGTCGTCGCGGACAGCGGCTGCCAGAGCGTCAGGGTCGACGCGGCATGCCGCATCGCAGTCCATGACCGTCAGTTCGATCAGCCCGAGCTCGGCGAGGCGTCGTGCGGTCTGGAGCACGGCGTCGTGCTCGATGGAGGCCACGACGACGTGGCGCCCGCGCTCACTGGACCAGCGTTCGACGACTCCCCGGAGCGCGAGGTTGTCCGCCTCTGAACCGGACCCTGTGAACACGATCTCGCGATGGGCGCATCCCAGCACTGCGGCAAGGCGATCCCGGGCCGCGTCGACGGCGGCGCGCACGCTCCGGCCTTCCGCGTGCACCGAGGACGGGTTGCCGGTGGTGTCGCGAAGGAAGGGCAGCATCGCCTGCAGGGCTTCCGATGCAAGGGGAGTGGTGGCTGCGTGGTCGAGGTAGATTCGCTTCATGCGCGTTTGCTGCGCGTCGCCGCGATGACGGCGTCGGTGAACTCATCGGTCAACGCGTCGCCGCCGAGATCGGCGGTGCGGATGCCGGCCCGCACGGTTTCGAACACCGCCGAGTAGATCGCGCTCGCTGCATCGCGATAGCTCGCATCCGGTCCATAGCTCAGCACCGCGGCGCCGGCGAGAATCATGGCCATGGGGTTGGCGATGTTCTTCCCCTGCAACGCTGGTGCGGTACCGTGCGGCGCCTCCGCCATGACGACCAATGGAACCAACGATTCGTCGCGAAAGCCAAGCAGCAGCGACTCTGCGCCGGCGATGCTCCCGAAAAGCTGCAGCACAAGGTCGCTCAGGCAGTCACCGTCGCGGTTCATCGCCGGAATCACGAGCGGGTCGCCACCGCGGCTGAAGAGCAGGGCATATGTCGCATCGATCAGCTGCGGCTCGTACGCGACATCGGGATGGCGCGCGGCCGCTGCATCCATCTCTTCCTTGAACATTCCTTCGTATATGCGCGACACCGTGTACTTGGGGCCGCCGAACACTCGCGAGTTCGTGCGCTCGGCATGATGAAACGCGAACTCCGCGACAGCGCGACACGTGGCGCGTGATATGCGTTCCGTGCGAAACGCCAGCTCGTCACCGGCGACAGGTTCGCGCCACTCCTTTGCGTTGTAGGCGTCGTCGACCGCCATGCGCACGACGCTGATCGGTGCGCTGATGCCTGCGGTACCGGGTACTCCGGGGATGGGCCGGCCGGTGCGGAGGATCACCTTGCCACCGACGCGCTCGCGCAACAGCGCGTTCGGGCTCTCGATATCCCCGGGGCGCTCCGGAGTGACCGTCGCCGCCTTGAGCCCATACCCGCACGCCACCATCGCGTCGGCGGCCTCCAGCACGATGCGGTTTCCCGTCGCGCGCCGGCTCTCCAATGACAAGTCGAACACGAGGAAGTCCAGGTCCACGCCGAGGAGCGTCGGGTCGAGGACCCGAAGCGCCTGGACGAGCAGTTCCTCTCCAGTCTGGTCGCCGCGCAGCGTTGCGATGGTCATTGCCATGTCAAACACAGGTTAACGAGGTGTGATGCGCGACCGAGCAAGCCAGGCGCCGCTGCGGCGTTGCTAAGGTATCGCCCACGACGACTCGAACGCCAAGAGGGGATTTGTGTGCCGGACAACACGGAAGTGGTAACCACGCCGCCGCTCGCGGCATCGACGCCGGCTTCCGCGAGCCCGGTGGCGTCGGATGTCGTCGCCCGAGCCGTTGACGCGGTCAAGGTCTACGGCAAGGGCGATGCCGCCGTCACGGCCTTGAACGGCATCAGCGTCGCCTTTAAGCGGAGCCAGTTCACGGCGATCATGGGAGCGTCCGGATCGGGCAAGTCGACCCTGCTGCACTGCCTTGCGGGGCTCGACTCAGTGACGTCGGGCAAGATCATCATCGGCGACACCGAGCTCGGCACCCTGAGCGAGAAGCAGCTGACGCTACTCCGGCGCGACAAAGTCGGCTTCATCTTCCAGGCGTACAACCTGGTGCCCACGCTCTCGGCGGCAGACAACATTGTGCTGCCGCTGGCGATTGCGGGCCGCAAGCCGGATCCCACGACGCTCGACGACGTCATTACGACGATGCGGCTCGCTGATCGGCTCACGCACCGGCCGGCTGAGCTGTCCGGCGGTCAGCAGCAGCGCGTGGCCGCCGCGCGAGCGTTCGTGAGCAGGCCGGACATCATCTTCGCCGACGAACCGACCGGCAACCTGGACTCGCGCTCCGGCGCCGAGCTTTTGGGGTTTCTGCGCAGCGCTGTTGATGATCGGCAGCAGACCATTGTCATGGTCACCCACGATCCTGGCGCCGCCTCGCGCGCCGACCGTGTCGTGTTCCTTGCCGACGGCAAGGTGGTGCGAGAGATAGCCGATCCCACAAGCGACGCCATCCTCGAATACATGAAGACGCTCGGGAACTAACCATGTTCAAGGCGACGCTCGCGGGTTTGCTCGCCCACAAGCTGCGGCTCGCGCTCACAGCGTTTGCCATCGTGCTCGGTGTCGCGTTCGTCTCCGCCACGCTCACGCTGTCGAACGGCCTGCAGACCACGTTCGACAACATCTTCAACACAACGCCCACCGGTGTCGCGGTGGTGGTGCGGGGCCATGTAGAGCCCGGCGGACAGAACGGCGGGTTCGGCGACGCGCATCGCCCGGTCCCCGACTCGTTGCTCGCCGGCGTGCAGCAGGTAGACGGCGTGACCGCCGCCGAAGGTGTGGTCTTCCGCGCGGGAGCCTCGCTCCTCGACAAGACTGGCAAACCCTACGCATCGGGCGGTGGGCCGCCTGAATTCGCGACCAACTGGATCGAAAGTCAGGCGCTGTCGCCCTATCGGATTCGCAGCGGCTCACCGCCGACACAGGCGACCGACGTCGTGATCGATGCAGCGACGGCGTCCGCTCACGGCATCACGGTGGGCCAGCGGATTCAGTACGTCATCAATGGCGGCGCGGTCCAGACCTTCACGGTGAGCGGCATCGCCGGCTACGGGTCGTCCGACAGTCTCGCCGGCGCGACGATCTCCCTCTTCCGACTGGATGTGGCGCAACAGCAGCTTGGGCTGCAGGGTAAGTTCGATCAGATAGACGCGGCTTCGAGTCAGGGCCTCTCCCAGAGCGACCTGCGCGACCGCATCGCACGCCACCTGCCCTCGTACGCTGAGGCCGCTACCGAGGCCGACGCTATCGGTCAGCAGGTCAAGGGCATCGATTCGTTCTTCGGGATCCTGCGCACCATCCTCCTGGTCTTCGCGCTCATAGCACTGTTCGTCGGCTCGTACATCATCATCAACACCTTCAGCATCCTCATCGCGCAGCGCACGCGTGAACTGGCGCTGCTGCGAGCGCTCGGGGCGACGCGCGGCCAGGTGTTCCGTATGGTGCTGTCAGAGGCGCTGCTCACGGGCATCGTGGCGTCCGCGATCGGTGTCGTCGCCGGGCTCTTTCTCGCGCACGGGCTTTACTCACTGGTCAGCTCGGTCGGCAACGGTCTGCCTAATGCCGATCTGGTCCTGCAGCCCTCCACGGTCATCATCGGCATGGTGCTGGGGACGGTCATCACCCTTGTGGCATCGATCCTTCCGGCGCGCAAGGCGAGTCGCGTGTCGCCCGTAGCGGCGATTCGCGACGCCAGCGACGCCGCGCAGCCACTGGGACGGGGTCGAATCATCGCCGGCGTTACGGTCTCCCTCCTCGGCGTCATCGGCATCGCGCTCGGGCTGTTCGCCGGGACGAGCGTCGCGTTTCAACTGCTCGGGCTTGGCGCGCTGCTGCTCTACCTCGGGGTCTCATCGCTGGCGCCGCTCACGGTCGTCCCCATCGTCGGCCTTCTCGGAATGCCGATCGCCCGTTTCCGCGGCGCGCCCGGCAAGCTCGCCCGCACTAACGCGATTCGAGCGCCGCGACGCGCCGCTTCGACGGCAGCCGCGCTGATGATCGGCGTGAGCCTGGTCGTCGGCATTGCCGTGCTGACCGAATCTGCAAAGGCGTCCACGCAGGTCGCGCTGCAGCAGGCGGTCAAAGCCGATTACATGGTGTTCCCCGGCGGCGCCAGTGGCCAGGGTGCCATCAGCCCGATGACCACAGCGACGCTGGCCAGGGATCCCCACTTCTCGAATGTCGACGACCTGAAGCAGGGCACGATCCTCATCGGCGGCGCCAGCACCTCCGTGTTTTCCGCGAACCCCGCGGACTACGAGGACTTCTTCACGCTCGACGTCGCCTCCGGCGATCCCAACTCGCTCGGCCAGGGCAACACCATCTTCCTCGACGAGACAGAGGCCTCCAACCACGGCTGGCACGTCGGCGACGCGATCGACGTGACCTTTCCGCAGACGGGAGCCACCGTCAAGGAACGCATCGGCTGCATCTTCAACCCCAACGCCATCACGACCGGTTACATGATCTCGTCGCAGCAGTACGCGGTGTCCTTTCCCGAGGCGCAGACCTTCATCATTCTGCTTCGCGCCGCTCCGGGCGTGTCACACACCGCAGGCTTGGCTGCGCTCAACAAGGACCTCACCGCTTTCCCGACGCTCACCGCCTACGACCAAGCCTCCTTCCTCGCGCTGCAGAGTCAGAGCCTGGACCAGCTGACCCAAGCTATCGACATCTTCCTGATCATGGCGATCGTCATCGCGGCGCTCGGCATCGTCAACACGCTTGCTCTCTCGATCATCGAGCGCACCCGTGAGCTGGGTCTGTTGCGCGCCATCGGCCTGACGCGCCGTCAGACGCGCACGATGGTGCGCTGGGAGTCGGTGCTCATGGCGTTCTTGGGTCTCATCCTCGGCGTCGTCATCGGCGTCGCACTGGGGGTCGCGGTCGTGCGAGCCCTCGCGTTCACCGGGCTCGGCCACATTGCAGTCCCGTTCGTGTCACTGCTCGGGTACGCGGTGGGGGCGTTTGTGATCGGACTGTTGGCAGCGATCCTCCCGGCCCGCCGCGCGGCGCGGCTCAACGTGCTGGAGGCCATCTCGACCGAGTAGATGCCGGAGCTCTCCCGACCGAATCAGGAGCAGAGCGAGCAACGGCCGACACTGCTCCTCCTCGTCTACAGCTGGGACATGTTCTCCGCGATCCTGGCGATATTCGAGGCGCTGGCGCCGTTTGCCGGTGGCGTGGCCATCGGTGTGCGCATGGTGGCCGTGCCGCTGGTGCTCCAGGTGCTGGGGGCGCTGTCCTCAGCCGCGTACGCGGCGATCCTGATCATCGTCGCGTCGCTGCTCACGCGTCGCAAGCAGTGGATCCAGCGCATCCAGATCATCGCGCTCGGCGGCGCGGTCGTCCTCTCGGTGGTGTCGCTGCTGCTCGGCTACGCGCGCGGCGGCGTGGACATCGTCCCTGTGCTGACCACGGCGCTGATCATCCTCATCGACCTGCTCGCCATCGTCGTCATGACCGAACGTCGCGTCACATCGTGGTACTCAGAACGCTCGCGGCCTCCCCGCTACGCGGCGGGTACGCTCGGGTTCTGGGTGGTCAGCAGCATCGCGCTGATCATCGTTGACGCCGTCAGATGAATGTCAGCAGGTCTTCGACGACCTCGGCGAGCTCGTCGCCGCGCAGGGGCTTGGTCACCACTGCAGCAGCACCCAGCTGCTGCGCACGCTCCCGCATTGCGATGTCACCGGACTCGGTGAGGATCACGACGCCGGCGGGCGGGTGCTCCGGCGCGAAGCGAAGCGCCTGAAAGAGTTCCAGTCCGTCGGTGTCCAGAGTCACGTCGAGGATGAGCAGGTCCGGTGCGAATGCCGGCAGCTCAGCGCGCACTTCGCGAACCGCGCGTGCCCAGCGCACCTCGTGACCAATCTCCGTAAAGCGAGTGATCACGGCCTGCGCCACACTGGCTTCGTCTTCGGCGAGCAGGATGCGAGCACGGGCGGGCGGCATCCGGGGAATCGTAGTGGTATCTCTGGGCCTGCCGCAGAAGCCGTTACACTTCTCGGCGGCGATGCCGTTGCCAGTCAACGTCCAGTCAGGCACCCGCCGTTCGGTGCGCGGCCTCTTCGGCCGGGTGCTTCAGCGTCCGGACCGTTCCGCGCCCCATCCCGATCCGCCAGCTGTGGACTCTCGCGTCGACCTGGAAGGGGCCGCTGTCATCGACGCAGACACTCGCACGTTCTGGGCGCCGGGTGGAACGGCAGTGGAGTCGCAGGAGCCGAGCACGCTTCCGAGCCGGCGGTCAGAGGCGCGTGAGCGGATCTCGGCTCTGCTGCATGCGCATGAGACGGGGCATCTGGATACCACGTCGCGACCGCGTGGCAACCCCGCGTTCAGCGAGGCGCTGTTCGTCGAGCTGATGCGCGCGCGTCAGTACAAACGTGCTTTCGAGCAGTTGACCGGCGAGTGCCGCCGGCGCTGGGGCTCTGCAGACGCGTTCGCTGCGGCACAGGACGGAGCAGTGCGCTGGCTTCGTGGCGTCCGGGTGAAAGACGTGCGATTCCTATCGGAATGGACCGACCCGGACCAGGGCAGGAAATACACGGACGTCGCCGAGCTGGACGTCGAGTACACCCTTGGCGACGAGAAGACCGCGAAGGTCCTGCCGCGGGTGGTGCACTTGGTTTCCGACGGTGGCAAATGGCGGTCGCTCTGCTACCCGGTCTAACGGTGGTGTTGCAGAACGGTCTATCCAAGCGGGGGTCGGTACAATCCGCTGGTGAACGCCACTGCGAGCTCCGTGCGCCCCGGTCCGATGGAGCGCACCTGCCTGGAGATTGCCCGGGCTGAGCGGGTGGCTGCCTTCCGCCGGGCTCGCGTTACCCGCGCCCGGCAAAAGGTTCTGGAATCAGACGTGCTGATGGACTTGATCGAACAGTGCCGCCTGAAGGACTGGAGGCTGGTTCCGTCGCCGCTGTGGAGTGCAGTGGTGCGGGCGGTCGGCGCGGTGGACCCCGATCTCCGCGATGAGCTGGGCATCAACCGGGATCCCGCACACGTCGCGGATGTGCTGTTCAGCGCCCAGGAAGCGCTGCTGTCGCGGGTGCGCGAGCAGAAACAACCGATGCGGGCGCGGATCATCCCGCTTTTCGCCGACATCCCTCGCGAAGCTGCCGGATAACCGGCGCGGGTGACCTGGGAGGTCGCGGTCGCCGGGACGATGCATCGCGACGACATCACGACGCCGCACGGCCGCATGATGTCCTTCGGGGGTTCCGCCGTGTACTTCGCGCTCGCGGCCTCCCGCTACGCCCCGGTCCATCTCAACGGCATCACGGGCGAGGATGCCGCCACGGCATACCGCCAACTCTTCGCCGGCGTCCCTGTCGATCTTTCTGGAATGGTGGTCGGAAAAGGACCCACCTTTGTCTGGCATGCCGTGCATGACTTCACGGCGTGGGTCACATCCAGCGAATCCGCAGAGATCGGGTGCGATGACGAATGGACGGCGACGCTCAGCGCCGGCTCCCGCCGAGCAGAGGTCCTGTTTCTCGCCAGCCTCGATCCGGAAAAGCAGCGACGGGCGCTCGATCAGTCTTCGGCTCGCCTGATCGGGGCCGATTCGATGACGATCTTCATGGCCCGCTCCCCGGTGGCGGTACGAGATGTCGCGCGTCACTCGGACGTGCTCTTTCTCAATGGCGCAGAGCTCGGTGCACTCACCGGAGAGCCTGATTGGCGCCGGGCGGCGGCGTCGCTTTTGGGACAGGGGAGGTTGCGCGCCGTCGTCGTGACGCGCGGGCCGGACGGCGCTGCGTGCGTCACCGGAGCGGGCATCGTCGAGGAGCCGGCGTACCCCCCGGCCCGGGTGATCGACCCGACCGGCGCGGGCGATGCTCTCGCAGGCGGATTTCTCGGCGCCTGCGCGCGCGCCGAGCGCGATGACGACGCGGTCTTCACGGATGCGCTGAAAGCAGGGTTGCGCTGCGCCGCTGATGCGATCGCATCCTTTGGTGTTGACGCACTGCGCGCCGGGACTTCTGCGGATGGTGCGGCCAGTCCCGGAGACGTATGATCCGCGCCCAGTGGCCACCCCCCTAGGAACTCGTCCCTCCGAGCTCGGGACCCCAATCGACCGGAACCTTGCGCTGGAGCTGGTGCGCGTGACCGAGGGTGCCGCTATGTCGGCCGCTCGCTACATGGGCCGTAATCAGAAGGAGCTGGCGGACCAGGCCGCGGTCGACTCGATGCGTCGCAGCCTCAACTTCGTCGACATGGACGGTGTCGTGGTCATCGGGGAAGGCGAGAAGGACGAGGCGCCGATGCTGTTCATCGGCGAGCGCGTGGGCAACGGGAACCCGCCCGTGGTCGACGTGGCGGTGGACCCTATCGATGGCACGCGCCTGGTCGCGCGCGGGCTGCCTGGAGGCATCGCGACGGTGGCCCTTGCCGAGCGGGGCTCGATGTACCACACCCACGTTCCCTACATGCAGAAGCTCATCGTCGGCCCGGAGGCCGCGGGCGTGATCGACATCACGGACACGGTCGCCGCCAACCTGGAGCGCATTGCCAAGGCTGAAGACCGCCGCGTGGCGGATCTGACGGTCGTGGTGCTCGACCGCCCTCGCCACGAGGAGCTGCTGGACGAGATCCGGCGCGCCGGGGCTCGAGTGAAGCTGATCATGGACGGTGACGTGGCAGCCGGCCTCATGGCGGCGATGGAGCACCGCACCGGCATCGACGCACTGATGGGAATCGGGGGCGCTCCCGAGGCGGTGCTGGCGGCCTGCGGTCTGAAGTGCATCGGCGGTGAAATGCAGGCCCGGCTCTGGCTGCGTGACGAGTCCGACCGGCGGATGATGGAGGAGGAGGGGAAGAGCGAGAACGATGTTCTCGGGCTCCATGACCTCGTCGCCGGCGAGAACGTCTTTTTCGCCGCCACCGGGGTCACCGACGGCGAGCTGCTCCAGGGGGTTCGCTTCCTCGGTGACGACCGCTGCCACACCCAGAGCCTTGTCATGCGATCGTATTCGGGCACCACGCGTTACATCGAGGCAGAGCACCGCCTCGACAAGCTGCGCCTTCGCAGGGACGAGGCCGAGCGGGCGTTCAGCGGGATAGACGTCGTCCGCTGATCCGGCACCTGGTCAGGCGCGTGGGACAATCGATGACACCTCAATGAGACCTAAGCTCCGGCCCAGTCAGAACCTGGTTCGCTGGTTCACCCCGGGCCTTCATGTCAAGCGATGGCTGCTGCTGCTGTTCGCCAGCATCGTCATGGTCAGCCTGGCTGTGGGCTACGTCCTGCGCGACGTCTACAGCTCGGATGTCCGGTTCCCACCGTGGGTGCAACTGGCCACGCTGCAGTTCCTTCCCCGCGTCCTGCGCGCGCTGATGTTCGGCGTGGTCGGTCTGGGGCTGTTGCTGCTCGCCTTCTACAAGCTCGGCAAGTCGATCCTGGGGCCCTTCCTCCCCGGCACCGGCGCCGGCGGGCAGCGTGGTCTGGTGGAGGCGCTCTACACGCACCGGCTCCTGGCCAAGGGTCCGCGGGTGGTCGCGGTCGGTGGCGGTACCGGGCTCGCGACGCTGTTGCGCGGCATCAAGAAGTACACGGGCAACATCGTCGCCATCGTCACAGTGGCCGACGACGGCGGCTCCAGCGGCCGGCTGCGTGACGAATACCGCGTGCTCCCGCCGGGGGACTTCCGGCAATGCCTCACAGCTCTCGCTGAAACCGAGCCGCTGATGACCGAGCTGTTCCAGCACCGATTCGGCGGCGACGGATCCTTGAGCGGTCACCCGTTCGGCAACCTCTTCATCATGGCGATGGCCGAGATCACCGGCGACTTCGAGCACGCAATTCGTGAGTCGGGCCGCGTTCTCGCCGTGCGCGGACAGATCGTTCCGAGCACGCTGCGCGACGTGACGCTCTGCGCCACCGCGGGCTCTGAGGTACGCGTGGGTGAATCGCGAGTGCCCTACGGCGAGGACCGCATCGACCGCGTGTTCCTCGATCCCGGCGATGCGCCCGTCAACCCGGAGGCTGAGGCCGCGATCCTCGACGCCGAGCTGATCGTCATTGGTCCCGGCTCCCTGTACACGTCGATCCTGCCCAATCTCCTCGTCGACGGGATGGTCGAGGTGATGCGCGCCAGCCCTGGCGTGAAGGTCTATGTCTGCAACGTCGCAGGACAGCCCGGCGAAACCCTCGGATACGCCGTGACCGAGCACCTCGACGCCATCGAAGAGCACGTCGGCGGCAACCTCTTCGACTACGTGATCGTCAACAGCAACCTCACGCCTGCACTACCGCCATCAGCAGTTGAGGCGGGCATAACGCGCGTAGTCTTCGACCGCGACCGCGCCTCACGCAAACCCGTGCACTTCATCCTCGCCGACGTCGTCTCGACACGGATCTCATCGCATCACGATCCGGAGAAGCTCGCCAGAGTAATCATGAAAAGGATCTGGCGCTAGCGCTGGGGCCGTTCGTGGTTCAGGGAGGCGGTGAGGTCCTGAAGGGGGACGTCACGGAGCCGAGCCGGTTCGTTGTTGGAGCGCAGGGCTCGGCGAGTGCGAGCGGCGGGGCGGCAGCGCCGCTCCGACCGCGACCGCCGAAGGGACCTCATCGCCTCCCGAAGACCACGCAACAACGACGGCTAGCGCCAGAACCTTTTCTTACGAGCCGTGGCGGCCGGCTCCGTCGCGGAAGCGCTTGGCTCCGGCCAGCGTTTCGCCCGACGCGATGACGTCGAGCCCGCGTTGCGATTCGTTGCGCAGAGCTTCCGACGTGTCGAGCCCCCACTGCTCGTAGACGGACATACGATCAGAGCGCATGCACGTCTGCGGTAGCGCGGCGAGTTCGCGCGCGAGTTGTTTTGCCGCGTCGAGCGCGGTGCCGGCGGGGACGACGCGGTCCACGAGGCCTATCGCCAGGGCTTCGGCGGCACCGACACCGCGGCCGGTGAGGATCATGTCGAGGGCACGACCCTGGCCGATGAGCCGGGGCAAGCGGATGGTTCCGCCGTCCATG
>Ga0210409_10007367_pt1 | contig 11337 bp, 10 predicted proteins | sample IncBWH17MmetaG_FD_161649 | JGI IMG/M metagenome (GOLD analysis project Ga0210409, IMG submission 161649) | Forest soil microbial communities from Barre Woods Harvard Forest LTER site, Petersham, Massachusetts, United States - Inc-BW-H-17-M | ecosystem: Environmental > Terrestrial > Soil >...
TCAGCTTCTTGCCGATGGCGGTCGAGCCCGTGAAGCTCAGCTTGCGTACGATCGGGTTGGAGGTCATCTCGCCGCCGATGGCGACCGCGTCCCCGGTGACGATGTTGAGTACTCCGGCCGGCAGGCCCGCGCGCACGGCGAGTGCCGCCAGCGCCAACGCCGAGTACGGCGTCTGGCTCGCCGGCTTCACCACTACTGTGCAGCCGGCCGCGAGCGCCGGCCCCACCTTGCGGGTGATCATCGCCGCCGGGAAATTCCACGGGGTGATACACGCCACCACGCCGACCGGCTGGCGCAGCACGAGGATGCGCTTGTCGGCCTGGTGTCCGGGAATCACGTCGCCGTAGAGCCGCTTGCCCTCCTCCGCGAACCACTCGACGAAGGAGGCCGCGTAGGCGATCTCACCCTTGGATTCGGCGAGCGGCTTGCCCTGCTCGGCGGTCATGAGGGTGGCGAGGTCCTCCTGGTTCGCCATCATGAGGTCGTACCAGCGGCGCAGGATCAGCGCGCGCTCGCGCGCCGTGTGGGCTGCCCATGCCGGGAAAGCCTGGGCCGCGGCCTCGATGGCGCGCCGCGTCTCGGCCGCGCCCATGTCGGGGACGGTGCCGATCGGCTCGCGCGTCGCCGGGTTCTGCACCTGGTGGGTCGCGCCATTCGCCGCGTCCACCCACTTGCCGCCGAGGAAGGCGCGGGTGCGCAGCAGGTCGGGATCTCGAAGTTTCATGGCAGTCCTGCTTGCAAGGTGAGGCGCGCTAGCTCCGGGCCGGCTCCGTGCCGGCGAGATAGCGCGCGAAGAAATCGAGCGTGCGGGTACGCGCCAGCGCCGCCGCCTGCGGTTCGTAGCTGTCGCGCAGCTCGCAATTGAATCCGTGGCCGGCACCCTCGTAGACATACACCGGGGCGGCGGGTTGCACCGCGCGGATCCGCTCGACCTCGCTGAGCGGAATGCTGTGGTCGGTGCTGCCGTAGTGGTACATCACCGGGCAGCGCGGCCGGCGCTCGAGATAGTCAGCCACCCGGCCGTAGTAGACCACCGCGGCCTTGAGCGGCAGCTCGCAAGCCGCGAGGTAGGCGAGCGAGCCGCCCCAGCAGTAACCGACGACGCCGGTACGGCCCGAGTGCTTCACCACCGCCACCGCCGCCGCTACGTCCTTGAGCGCGGTCTCCGCGGTGATCTGCTTGCGATAGCCGGCGCCCTCCTGCATGTCCGCCTTGGTGTAGCCGAGCTCGATGCCGCGCCGCACCCGGTCGAAGAGCGAGGGCGCGATCGCGGTATAGCCCGCCGCGGCAAAGCCGTCGGTCAGCGCGCGGATATGGCCGTTGACGCCGAAGATCTCCTGGATCACGACCACGGCGCCGCGCGGGCGCCCGGAGGGCGCGGTGAGCCACGCCTGAAACTCGTGGCCGTCGCGGGCCATGATGGTGGTGAGTTCGCCCATGGGGAGCCGTGGCAACGCCTTGTGTACCATGGCATTCTAACCTGCCGCGCCTCGAGGAGGTGTCATGCTCGTCGGTCAAGCAGCCAGGCGTGTCGCCATCGTCGGTGGCGTGCGCATTCCCTTCGCCCGCTCGTACACGGTCTACGCGACCGCGAGCAACCAGGACATGCTGACGGCCGCATTCCGTGCGGTGGTCGAGCGCTTCAAGCTCCAGGGCGAGCGCCTCGGAGATGTGGCCGCGGGCGCGGTCATCAAGCACTCGAAGGATTACAGCCTGGTGCGCGAGTGCGTGCTGTCGGTCGGGCTCGACCCGCAGACGCCGGGGCTCGATCTGCAGCGCGCCTGCGGCACGAGCCTCGAGGCGGCGATCGCCATCGGCAACAAGATCGCGCTCGGCCAGATCGACGCCGGCCTCGCCGGCGGCACCGACTCGATCAGCGACGCGCCGATCGTCTATCCGCGCTCCTATCAGCAGCTGCTGCTCGACAGCTACCGCGGCCGCAGTGCCTGGCAGCGCGTCAGGCCGTTCTTCGGCCTGAGGCCAAAGCACTTCAAGCCCGTGTTGCCGGCGGTGGTCGAGCCGCGCACCGGGCTCTCGATGGGCCAGAGCTGCGAGCTGATGGCGAAGCGCTGGCAGATAACCCGCGCCGAGCAGGACCAGCTGGCCTACGAGAGCCACGTCAAGGCCGCGGCCGCATGGAAAGAGGGCTTCTTCGACGACCTCGTGGTGCCGTACCTCGGGCTCAAGACCGACAACAACGTGCGCGCCGACACGAGTGTCGAGAAGCTCGCAAAGCTCCGGCCGAGCTTCGCCGCCGACGGCACCCTCACCGCGGGCAACTCGACGCCGCTCACCGACGGCGCGAGCGCCGTGCTGCTGGCGACGCCAGAGTGGGCCGCGAAGCGCAACCTGCCGGTGCTCGGGTATCTCAGCTACGGCAAGGTGTGGGCGGTCGACTACGTGAGCGGTAAGGAGGGCCTCCTCATGGCACCCGCTTACGCGGTGCCCGCCATGCTGCGCGACGCCAACCTCACGCTCCAGAACTTCGACTACTACGAGATTCACGAGGCGTTCGCCGCGCAGGTGCTGTGCACGCTCAAGGCGTGGCAGACGCCCGAGTACTGCCGTGACGTGCTCGGGCTGCCGGCACCGCTCGGCAGCATCGATCGCGGCAAGCTCAACGTGAAGGGCGGCAGCGTCGCGCTCGGTCATCCCTTCGCCGCCACCGGCACGCGCATCCTGCCGATGCTCGCGAAGCTCCTCGCCGGCAATCCTTCCGCCAAGCGCGGGCTCATGTCAGTGTGCACCGCCGGCGGGATGGGAGTCACCGCGATCGTGGAGCGCTGATGAAAGCCACCCTGTGCGGGGCGCTCGCGGCCCTGGCGCTGTGCGCCACGGCTCGCGCCGACTTCAATGCGGCGCTCGCCGACTACCAGGCCGGCCACTACGACAGCGCGCGCCGCCAGTTCACGGCGATGGCCGAGCTCGGCGACTGCTCCTCGCAATTCAACCTCGGCGTAATGGTGCTGCAGGGGCAGGGTGGCCCCAGGGACGTGGGTGCCGGTGTCGGCTGGCTGAAGGCCGCCGCAGCCAACGGCTGCCAGGAGCTGGTCGGAGGCCGGGTCGAGGCGCTCAAGGGCTCGTTGAGCTTGCAGGAGGAGCGCAAGGCCGCTGACGTTCTCGACCACTACGGCCACGATGCGCTGCACGCGGTGGGGATCGTCGATCCGGTGCTCGACTGCCCGGACCGCATCCGCGCCGCCGTGTTACAGGCACCCGCGCCCGAATATCCGCGGACGGGCAATCATCACAGCAACGGACTCGTGATCGCCGAGCTGACGATCGGCGTCGATGGCCGCCCGCGCGACCCGGAGATCCTGTTCGTGGCGCCCGATGAGGCCTTCGCCGCGGCCGCGGTGGAGGCCTGGCTGCACTCGCGCTTCACGCCGGCGAGCCGCAACGGCAAAGCGGTGGAGACTCGGCAACAGCTGCGGATTCCGTTTGTCAGCGCCGGGGGTGAGGCGCTCTGGAGCAGCGCGCCCTACAAGGACTCGCGCGCGGCGGCGGAGGCGGGCGATCCGGCGGCGGAATATCTGGTGGGGCTCGCGGCGAGCGCCGATCCCTCGCTCGGCGTCGGGCCGGCCCGCGGCACCGAGCTCGTGATCTTCGCGGCGCGCGATGGCAACCCCAAGGCCCAGTACTGGCTCGGCGAGCAGCTGCGCTCGGTGCAGGCCTGCCATCCGAAGCAGAGCGGCGCCGAGTGGCTCAGGCACGCCGCCGGCGGCGGCGATGCTTCCGCGCAGGTGGCCCTCGCCGCGGATCTCGTGAGCGCGAACCCGAGCGATGCTCAGGTGGGCGAGGCGCGCGCGCTGCTGCAGCGCGCCGCCGCCGCCGACAGCTATTACGCGCGAAAGCACCTGGTGGCGCTGCTCGCCGCCTCGCCGCTCGCGGCGCTCCGCGATCCGCCGACCGCGCAGCAGGTCGCCGCAAAGCTCTCGGCCGGCGGCATCCAGTCCGATCCGCAGATGTTCGAGGTGCTGGCCGCGGCTGCCGCCGCCGGCGGCGACTTCGCCGTGGCGGTCGCGCAGCAGGAGACCGCGATTCGCAAGGCGCACGATCTCGCCTGGAACACGCACGCGATGGAGGAGCGCCTCGCTGCCTACAAGGGCGGCAAGCCCTGGCAGGGCGATCTGTTCGCGGGTTAGCCGCGCGATCGGTCTCAGAGGAGCAGGAAATCCACGAGCGCGCGCTGCTCGGGGGTCAGGCGCTCGAGCGGCGTGACCAGCGCGCCCTGCAGGGCGTGGCGGCACGGCCGCGACTCGTCCTCGGCGTACTCGGCGACCACCGCCGCCACGAGCTCCTGCACCCGCTCGAGGTTGTCACGGAACAGCCCGAGTATCTGCGCGACCGACACGTGTTGCGCGGGGTCCTCGAGCCAGGAGTCGTAGTCGGTGGCAAGGGCGATCGTGCAGTAGGCGAGCTGCGCCTCGAGGGCGAGGAACACCTCCGGCACGTTGGTCATGCCGACGACGTCGGCGCCGGCGCCGCGCAGGAACAGGCTCTCGGCTCGCGTGCCGAGGCGCGGACCCTCGACGCAGGCGTAGGTGCGGTCCTCATGCACGGTGAGGCCGCGCCCGCGCGCCACGCGCGCGATCATCCTTGCCGTGCTCGCGCATACCGGCCGGGCACTCGCCACGTGCGCGACCACGCCACGGCCGAAGAAGCTCGCCACCCGCGTTCCCCTGGTGAAGTCGAGGTACTGCGAGGGCAGGGTGAGCTCGCCGGGCCGGATCTCCTCGCGGAGGCTCCCGACCGCCGAGACCGCGATCACCGTGCGCACGCCGGCGCTCTTCAGCGCCCAGATGTTGGCGCGGTAGTTGATCTCGCCCGGCAGCAGCTGGTGGTTCTGGCCGTGGCGCGCCAGGAACGCGACCTCGCGGCCGGCGAGCGCGCCGAGCATCAGGGGGCCCGACGGTGCGCCGAAGGGCGTCTGCACCTCCCTGGCGCGCAGGTCCGCGAGGCCGCGCATCGCGTACAACCCCGTTCCGCCGATGATGCCGATCATGGGTCCCGCTCCCGCCGCGGCATTTGCGCCGACCGCCCGGCAGGCGGCAAGATGCCTCAAAGGACGCGTAAATAACAAATCGAGCAGCGGCATGAGCACCATGCAGAATTCCGGCGGAGCGCGCTACGCGAGCTTTCGCGAGTTCTATCCGTTCTATCTCAGCGAGCACCAGAGCCGCACCTCGCGCCGCCTGCACGTGTGCGGGACGCTCCTGGCCCTGGTGCTCGCCGCGACGGCGCTCATCAGCGGGCGACTCGCGCTCTTCTGGGCAGTGCCGGTAGCCGGCTATGCCTTCGCCTGGGTCGGGCACTATTTCTTCGAGAACAACACCCCCGCGACCTTCACCTACCCGCTCTATAGCCTCGGCGGGGACTTCAGGATGCTGTACGAGGTGCTGACGGGCCGCATCCGCTGGTAGCGGCGTCAGGCACACGACCCATGAGCAGCGCGGCCATCGATCGCGTCTTCGAGCGTCGGCTCGCGTCCCTGATCAACAGCGGCGAGCCGCAGATCCTGCAGGGTGGAGCTAAGGGCGTGGAGAAGGAGTCGCTGCGGGTCACCCCGCGCGGGCGGCTGGCGCACACGCCGCACCCGATGGCCCTCGGCTCGGCGCTCACCAACGAGCACATCACCACCGATTTCTCCGAGGCGCTGATCGAGCTCGTGACGCCCGCTTTCACGCACAGCTGGGAGCTGCTGCAGTACCTGCTCGACCTGCACCAGTTCGTCTACCGGCATCTCGGGGACGAGCTCCTGTGGGCGACCAGCATGCCGTGCGCCATCGAGGGCGACGCCGACATCCCGCTGGCAAAGTACGGCAGCTCGCACGTCGGCCGCATGAAGACCGTGTACCGCAACGGCCTGGGTCTGCGTTACGGCCGCATGATGCAGGCGATCTCGGGCGTGCATTTCAACTACTCGTTCCCGCTGCCGTTCTGGGAGGCGTATGCGGCGCTGCGCGGCTCGCGGGCGCACGGCGCAGAGTTCGTCTCCGAGAGCTATTTCGACCTGCTGCGCAACTACCGGCGCCACGGCTGGCTGGTGCTGTACCTCTTCGGCGTGTCGCCGGTCGTGTGCAAGTCGTTCCTCAAGGGGCGCGACATGCAGCTCGAGGACTTCGCGCCGGGAACCGCCTATGAGCCCTACGCGACCAGCCTGCGCATGAGCGACGTCGGCTACAGCAACCGCAACCAGGCCGGGCTGACGGTGTCGGTCAACAACCTCGACGACTATGTGCACGACCTGCAGCGCGCGATCACCACGCCGCACCCGCCCTACGAGGCGCTCGGCGTCAAGGTGAACGGCGAGTGGCGCCAGCTGAACGCGAACATCCTGCAGATCGAGAACGAGTACTACAGCTTCATCCGCCCCAAGCGCGTGGCGCGCTCGGGCGAGCGTCCCACCAAGGCGCTCAGGCGCGCCGGCGTCGAGTACGTCGAGGTACGCGCGCTCGATGTCAGTGCCTTCGACCCGGTCGGCGTGAACCAGACCAAGCTGCGCTTCCTCGAGGCGTTCCTCGTCCTGTGCCTGCTCAAGGAGAGCGCGCCGATCGGAGCCGAGGAGCAGGCGGCGCTCGATGAGAACCACCTGACCGTGGCCCGCCGCGGGCGCGAGCCGGGACTTCTCTTGTCGCGTGATGGGCGCAGCGTCCCGCTGCACGAGTGGGCGCGCGAGCTCCTCGACTCGATGACGGGCCTCTGCGAGATCCTCGACCGGGGCGACCCCGCGCGGCCCTACGCTCAGGCGCTCGCCGCCCAGGCGGCCAAGGTCGCGGACGTGAATCTCACGCCGTCGGCGCGCCTGATGAGCGGGCTTGCCGGCGGGGAGTCGTTCTTCGACCTGGCCCTGCGGATGTCGGCGGCGCACAAGGCTTACTTCCTCGACCTCTACCCCCCGAACGAGGAGCGCCTGAAGGAGCTCGGTGAGGAGGCGAAAGAGTCACTCGCCGCGCAGCGCCGGATCGAGGCGAGCGATCGGGGAACGTTCGATGAGTACCTGGCTCGGTATTTCGCCGACTAGAATCAAAGACTTAATAGCGCCTGCAACGGCCGCGCAGGAGCCGGCGGGTCAATACCCCGCCGGAGGCATTGCCGCTCGCGTGCCGCAGCTCCGACACTGCCCGAGCGGCGGGGCCACGCGAGCAGTGCTTACTTGCACCCCGGCGCGCCACGCCCGATCCTGCCTCAACTCATGAACGCACTCTCGGTCCGCGGACTCACCAAGACCTACAGCAACGGCGTCGAAGCCCTGAAGGGGATCGATCTCGACGTGGAGCAGGGGGACTTCTTCGCGCTGCTCGGGCCGAACGGCGCCGGCAAGACCACGCTCATCGGCATCATCACCTCGCTCGTCAACAAGACCGCGGGCGAGGCGTGCGTATTCGGCTACGACATCGACCGCCAGCTCGAGGCGGCCAAGTCCTGCATCGGCGTGGTGCCGCAGGAGCTCAACTTCAACATGTGGGAGACGCCGTTCACCATCGTCGTGAACCAGGCGGGCTTCTACGGCATCCCGCGGCCGGTGGCGCGCGAGCGCGCCGAGAAATATCTCAAGCAGCTGCAGCTCTGGGACAAGCGCAACGGCATCTCGCGTGGGCTCTCCGGCGGCATGAAGCGGCGCCTGATGATCGCCCGCGCCCTGATGCACGAGCCGCGGCTCCTGATCCTCGACGAGCCGACCGCCGGCGTCGACATCGAGATCCGCCGCTCGATGTGGGATTTCCTGCGCGAGATCAACGCGAGCGGCACCACCATCATCCTCACGACCCACTACCTCGAGGAGGCGGAGACGCTCTGCCGCAACATCGCCATCATCAACGGCGGGCGCATCGTCGAGCGCGACCGCATGTCGAGCCTGCTGCGGCGGCTGCACGTCCAGACCTTCGTGCTCAACGTGCGCGACCCGCTCGGCAGCGCGCCGCGCCTCGACGGCTACGACACGACGCTGGTCGACGATCACACGCTCGAGGTCGAGGTCTCCACCGATGAGAACCTGAACGAGATCTTCGCGCGGCTCTCGGCGCTCGGCGTCGAGGTGCTGTCGATGCGCAACAAGGTGAACCGCCTCGAGGAGATCTTCATGGCGCTGGTCGAGGCGCGCGGCGCCGAGGAGCGCGGCGCGAGCTTCGAGCCGGTCGCCGCGCCGGCGGCCGCCGTGCCGGCATCCGCCGGAGCGCGCCGATGAGCAGCGTGGCGCTGCCCACGCCGGCTGCCGCGCCGCCGCTGCGTCTCGGCGTGGTGCGCTGGATCGGCTTCAAGACCATCGTAATCCGCGAGTACGGGCGCATCGTCCGCATCTGGGGTCAGACCATCGTGCCGCCGGTGGTCACCGCGACGCTCTACTTCGTCATCTTCGGCAGCCTGATCGGCCGCCGCGTCGGCGCCATGGACGGCTTCGACTACATGCAGTACATCGCCCCCGGGCTGATCATGATGCAGGTCATCACCAACTCCTACGGCAACGTCGTGGCGTCCTTCTTCGGCGCCAAGTTCGGCAAGCACGTCGAGGAGATGCTGGTATCGCCGCTGCCGAGCTGGGTGATCGTCGCAGGCTACGCCGCGGGCGGGGTGGTACGGGGGCTGCTGGTCGGCGCGGCGGTCACGATCGTGTCGCTGTTCTTCGCGCACCTGCACGTGCATCACATCCTGGTCATCCTCGCGGCGGTGCTGCTCACCTCGCTGATCTTCGCGCTCGGCGGTTTCCTCAACGCGTTGTTCGCCAAGAACTTCGACCAGGTGAACTGGATCCCGACCTTCGTGCTGGCGCCGCTCACCTATTTCGGCGGCGTGTTCTATTCGATCTCGCTCCTGCCCGAGTGGGCGCGCCGGGTCTCTTACGCGAACCCGATCCTGCACATGGTCAACGCGTTCCGTTACGGCTTTCTCGGCACCTCCGACGTCAACCTCGGCGTGGCCTTCGCGCTCATGGTGCTGGCGGCGGTGGCGCTGTTCGCCACCGCGGTGACGCTGCTCGAGCGCGGCACGGGAATCCGCGATTGACGGCGCGGGTGGCGCTCGTGACCGCGCGCGCCGCGCGCGGACTCGATGCGGACATGCCGCCGCTCACGGCGGCGCTCGCGGCCGGCGGGGCGGAGTCGGAAATCGTCGACTGGGATGACGCGCACGCCGACTGGGCGCGCTTCGATCTCGTGGTGCCGCGCTCGGCCTGGGACTACGCCGAGCGTCTGCCCGAATTCCTCGCCTGGGCGGAGCGCGTGGCCCGCCTCACCACACTCGTCAATCCCCTGCCGGTGGTGCGCTGGAACACCGACAAGCATTATCTCGGCGAGCTCGCGCGGGCGGGCGCGCCGGTCGTGTCTACCGCCTACGTCGAGCCGGGCGAGGATGCGGGCTCCGCGCTCGATGCGTTCCTCGGCGGCGATGCCTCGCGTGAGATCGTGGTGAAGCCGGCGGTCGGCGCCGGCTCACGCGACGCGCGGCGCCACCTGCGCGCGGACCGCGCCGGGATCCTCGGCCACATCGCGCCGCTCCTCGCTGCCGGGCGCAGCATGATGCTGCAGCCCTATCTCGAGAGCGTCGACTCGTGCGGCGAGACCGCCCTCATGTACCTCGACGGCCGCTTCAGCCATGCGATCCGCAAGGGAGCTCTGCTGCCCGCCGGCGCTCCCTCCACCGCCGGCCTGTTCGCGCCCGAGGAGATCGTGCCGCGCACGCCGGCCGCGGACGAGCTCGCGGCCGCCGGGCGGATCCTGGGCGCGGTACCCGTCGGCGGACTCCTGTACGCGCGGGTCGACCTGCTGCGCGATGCGGCGGATGCGCCGCGGCTCCTCGAGCTCGAGCTCACCGAGCCGTCGTTCTTTCTCCCGTACGCCCCGGGTGCGGCCGAGCGCTTCGCGGCGGCATTGCTGGCGACGCTGGTCCCGGCCTCAGATCGCTAGCGGCTCTCCGCCCCATGAGACCTAATCGTGGCGGGTATCTGAATATGTGAGACAGCACACACAAAAGAGCCAATAACCCTTTGTAGCAACAAAACTTTCACATCCCCGTCACGCGTTTGTCGCGCTGCGGCGTGAGGCTGTATGGCGTATGAAAGCGCCCGGACTCAACGCCTTCATGGCGCGCATCGACGCGGCGGAGTACGGCTTGTGCCGGACTCTGAATCGCGGGGCCGCGTTCGCCGCGCCAAGGCTCGTGTTCCGGGTCGCCAGCCGCCTGGGCGATGGGATCGTCTGGTACCTCCTGATAGTGATGCTGCCGATCCTCTACGGAGCGGCGGCGCTGCGGCCGGCGATCGTCATGGCGCTCACCGGCGTGCTCGGCCTGACCATCTACACCCTGCTGAAGCGGGTGTTCGTGCGCGAGCGCCCCTTCATCACGCACGCGGCGATCGACCTCAAGGCCGCGCCGCTCGACCGCTATAGCTTCCCCTCGGGGCACACCCTGCACGCGGTGTCCTTCGCCTGGCAGGCCACGGCCCACTTCCCCGAGCTCGCCTGGGTGCTGGTGCCGCTGGCAGCGCTCATCGCCGGCTCGCGCGTGGTGCTCGGCCTGCACTATCCGTCCGACGTGCTCGCCGGGGCGGCGATCGGTGCCGCGCTCGCGGAACTCGGCACGTCTCTGGCTTAGAATCCCCCGATGACCCCTGATAACGCGGCGCCTGCCGAGAGCCGGGCGCCAAAGCCCCGCCTTTGGCGCCCGGCAACGAAGCTGATGTCCGAAAAATCGCCGGCGACGGCTGGCTGCAGGCGCAGGGCGCCGAAGTCACGCCTTTGGCGCCCGGCAACGAAGCTGATGTCCGAAAAATCGCCGCAGGCGATTTTTCCAATCCATTAGCGCGTGCGCGTCCTCTTCGTCTCGGACGTCTATTTCCCGCGCGTCAACGGCGTCTCCACTTCCATCCGCACGTTCCGCCAGGATCTCGCGGCCCACGGCGTCGATACGCAGCTGGTCGCCCCGGTCTATCCGCTCGCGGCGCCCGCGGCGGCGGACGAGCCGGCAGTGCTGCGCGTGCCCTCCGCGGGGGTGCCACGCGATCCGGAAGACCGCCGCATGCGCTGGGGCGCATTGACGCGGGTGCTCGATGCGCTCGTGCCCGCGGGCTTCGACCTGGTGCACATCCACACACCCTTCATCGCCCACTACGCGGGCGTGCGGTTCGCACGCCGCGCCGCTATTCCCGCCGTCGCGACCTATCACACCTTCTTCGAGGAATACCTGCACCACTATCTGCCGGTGCTGCCGCACGCGCTGGCGCGCTACCTCGCGCGCAGCTTCACCCGCTCGCAGTGCGACGACGTGCGTGCGCTGATCGCGCCGTCCGAGCCCATGCGTGCCGTGCTGCTCGACTATGGCGTCACGACGCCGATTCACGTA
>Ga0210409_10007370_pt1 | contig 11332 bp, 9 predicted proteins | sample IncBWH17MmetaG_FD_161649 | JGI IMG/M metagenome (GOLD analysis project Ga0210409, IMG submission 161649) | Forest soil microbial communities from Barre Woods Harvard Forest LTER site, Petersham, Massachusetts, United States - Inc-BW-H-17-M | ecosystem: Environmental > Terrestrial > Soil >...
TCGCGAGGCCGCAACCCTTCACCCGCAGGACAAGGAGACAATTCCCCCCCCTCACAACTTTCCTCTTGACAATAGTCGTTATAACGAGTATTGTTGTTTCATGGAACGAGCCCCCAAACCAAAACGCGATCCCCAGGCCCCACTCGAAGCCCAGGTCTTCGTCACCCTGATGCGCACCGCCGACGCACTGGCCCGCGGCGCCGAAGCCCTGCTCAAGCCTTTCAGCCTTTCCGGAACCCAATACAACATCTTGCGCATCTTAAGAGGCGCAGGAGAAAAAGGCCTTGCCTGCCGCGAAGTCGGCTGCCGGCTCATCTCGCGCGATCCGGACCTCACGCGCCTGCTGGACCGCATGGAATCCAGGGGACTGATCGCCCGGGCGCGGGAAGCGCAGGACCGCCGCGTGGTCAGAACTCGCATTACTGCGGAAGGACTTCGCCTGCTGGGCGAACTGGACAGGCCCGTGCGTGAACTTCATCGCCGGCAGTTGGGCCACCTTCCCGCAACGCAGCTCCGGCAACTTTCGAATTTGCTCGATCGCGCCCGCGAGCGCCTGGAAGAGGCGCATTCACCCGATTGATTTTTTAGGCTTTTTTTTCAATGCGAGGAAACGAACTAAAGGAGAAACGAAAATGAACACAGCCGTCACACCAGCATCGCAAGGCGCCAAGGCAACGCAGTGGCAGATCGATCCCGCCCATTCCGCCGCGCATTTCAGTGTCCGGCACCTGATGATTTCGAACGTCCGGGGGGAATTCACCAAGCTCACCGGCAGCGCGCAAATCAATCCGGCCGACCCTGCGAAATCCACCGTCGAAGTAACGATTGAGGCCGGGTCCCTCAGCACACGCGAACCCCAACGGGACGAACATCTTCGGAGCGCTGATTTTTTTGATGTTACAAAATTTCCGACGCTTACGTTTCGTTCGAAGCGAATCGAGGCTCTTGGCGCCGAGGATTTCAAGCTAACCGGCGATCTGACGATCCACGGTGTCACGAAGGAAGTCACCTTTGGTGTCGAAGGTCCAACCCCGTCCGTGAAGGATCCGTGGGGCAACATCCGGGCCGGGATAACGGCCTCGGCAAAGATCAATCGCAAAGACTTTGGCCTCGTCTGGAACGCATTGACCGAGGCAGGCGGAGTGGTTGTCGGCGACGAAGTCAAGATCACGATCGAGGCAGAGCTGATCCAGCTTGCCTCAGCAGCCTGAGCCATCAAACAACGCAACGCCCGGTATTGCGATGCTCGGCGCTTTGGCCGGATGGGACTTGCCCGTCCGGCCAAACGTATTCGAAGATAATGTCCGTCTTGGAAAGGAATCGCGAGCTCATCATGACAATGCAAAAAATGGCCGAGACACAAGTGCCGATTCACGAATTGATTGGCAGGAGATGGAGTCCGCGCGCATTTTCGGATCTCCCTGTCGAGCCGGACAAACTTCTCAGCCTGTTCGAAGCCGCTCGCTGGGCCGCCTCTGCCAGCAACGAACAGCCCTGGGCGTTTCTTGTAGCGACTCGGGAAGACACCAAAAATTATGAAGAGATGCTCAACGTGCTGGTAGACTTCAACCGTAGCTGGGCCAACAAGGCTCCCGTCCTGATCCAGACTTTCGCGCATACGCAATTCGAAAAGGACGGGAGAGCCAACCGTCACGCGTTCTACGATCTGGGCCAGGCGGCTGCCAATTTGTCCCTCCAGGCGACGGCACTGGGTCTTACGACGCACCAAATGGCGGGGTTTAACGTCGAGGCGGCGCGTGAACATTTTGCCGTGCCCGAAGGATGGGAGCCGGTCAGCATGATTGCCCTTGGCTATCCGGGAGATCCGGAATCGCTGACCGATAAACTGCGGGAACGCGAAACCGCCCAGCGCAAACGCAAGCCTCTGGAATCATTCGTTTTTTCTGGCGTTTGGGGTCATCCGTCTCCGATCGCGGATTTGCCGAAATAAAACAAAATGGCCGAACTGCTCCAATTCGTTGTCCGGCACGGGTACATGCTGGTGTTTGCGTGGGTCTTCGTCGAACAGGCAGGCCTGCCGGTTCCTTCGGCGCCGCTGCTCCTGGCCGTGGGTGCGCTTTCGGGGACTCACCAGATGAACCTGGGAGTAGCGATCGCGTTTGCCACCGTCGGGTCGATCTCCAGCGACTCGATGTGGTACGAACTCGGCCGTCTGAAGGGCGTGCGTGTCCTCCAATCGCTTTGCAGGATTTCCCTCGAACCCGACTCCTGCGTCCGAAGGTCCCAGGTCAGCTTCGGACGCAACGGCCCACGCGTGCTGTTGGTGGCCAAATTTATTCCAGGCTTAAATGCGATGGCCGCGCCGCTCTCCGGCGTCATCCGGATGGGTTGGCGCCGGTTTCTGCTCTTCGATGCGCTCGGAGCCCTGCTTTGGGTGAGCGCCTTCACGGTGACGGGCTACACGTTCAGCACTGATCTTGAGCGCGTTGCTGCCAGGACCGCTTATCTCGGGGAATGGTTGCTCGTCCTCATGCTGGCCGCATTCGCGGGCTATATCTGCTGGAAATTCTATAATCGCCAAAAGTTCCTGCAAAAACTGAAGATCGCGCGCATCACGCCCGAAGAGCTCAAAGAAAAAATGGATGCGGGCGAGGACATCCTCGTGGTCGACCTGCGCCACTCCCTCGACTTCGACGCAAACCCGGAAACAATTCCCGGCGCGCTGCACATCGACGCCGCTGAACTCGAGGAAGCCTACGAAGTCATTCCCCGAGACCGGGAAATCGTTCTGTTCTGCGCTTGCCCCAATGAAGCGACCGCCGCCCGCCTCGCGCTCCTACTGCGCAGCAAAGGGATCACGCAAATCCGGCCGCTCTCGGAAGGCTACGACGGCTGGCGCAGCCGCGGCTTCCCCATGAGCCTCGCCAAAGACGAAACCGGAAACGTCGAGCCGGCCAAGGCGTAGTCATTAGCTTTGAATTCACAGACCGTTTTGTGGCTGTTTTTTCAGCTTGAAAACATGGCCATAATTTCGCGCCAACGGCGCGGAGGAAACTTACCCGGGGCAACGCCCCGGGTAACTCGCCCGGGGATGAATGTCCGCCCTGAAAGGGCGGGGATCCCCGCGCCCCTTCAGGGCGCACGGCAATCGATCGATTCCGAAACCCGGGGCGTGCCAGGGGCTGGCATCCACCGCCGCTTTCAGCGCCGGAATCTGCTTGGGCGCTTCGTTTTCTCGAATATTTCCAGCTGGGGCTATCCTTGGATTGTTCCTAGAGCCGCGGCAGTACGATCCCTTGCTGCGCCTGGTACTTCCCCTTTTTGTCCTTATAGGAAATTTCGCACTCCTCGTCGGACTCGAAGAAGAGAACCTGGCACAGGCCTTCGTTGGCGTAGATTTTTGCGGGCAGCGGAGTGGTGTTGCTGATTTCCAGCGTGACGAATCCTTCCCATTCCGGCTCGAAGGGAGTCACGTTCACGATAATCCCGCAGCGCGCATACGTCGACTTTCCCAGGCAGATGGTTAGGACGTTTCGCGGGATGCGGAAATATTCCACAGAACGCCCCAGCGCGAACGAGTTCGGCGGAATGAGGCAAACATCTCCCTTGAATTCGACCAGCGACCGCGAATCGAAATGTTTCGGGTCGACGATGGTCGAATTCACATTCGTAAAAATGCGGAATTCGTCGGCCACGCGTATGTCGTATCCGTAGCTGGACACTCCATAACTGATCACGCCGTCGCGGACCTGGCGGTCCTCAAACGGCTCGATCATCTTGTGTTCCAAGGCCATCTTGCGTATCCAACGATCCGGCTTTACCGACATCCAGGCCTCCTGCGCGACCCTGCAAAGACGCGCATCTTAACCGAGCGCGTCCAGCTTGACAACCCGCAACTGCATGTCTAGCATAGCTTGCCGTTGAATAGCAGGAGGCTGGTGTGATCAAGCTGGATATAGTGAACGCAGTAGTAAACAAGACCGGCGTGAGCCGGACCAAGGCGGAACAGGCCGTGGAAACCGTCTTTGAGGCCATGAAGAACGCGCTCGGCAAAGGCGAGCGCATTGAGTTGCGCCGTTTCGGTGTCTTCAATGTCCGCCCGCGCAAGACCGGCATCGGCCGCAATCCCCGCACCGGCCAGGAAGTCAGCATCCCGCCCGGCAAAGCAGTGCGCTTCAAGCCCGGCAAGGAATTGCAAACTCTCTGAACACGCGACTCGCTCTTGAGTTTTTCCGCCGAGCCCTTGGATCGGCGCAGATATTATTTTGCTCGCACATACTCATTACGAATCTCTTCCGAATTCGGCGCCCGGAGATTCTGCATTCTGAAAGCCGAACCGGACCTTGCAATCCCATGTTCCCCGGCTTATGTTATCGCTCAGTCGAAAACTGAAAAACAGGAATCAGAGTTTGGATCATTCGTTGCAACCTGCTCGCCTGTTTCAGCCGCTTTGAACGGGAGAAATACAATGCGCAATCGCAGGCAATTCCTGAAGGACGCGGCGGGAGTCTCCGCTGGAATGTTTTTCCTGGGAAGCGGTGCGCACAGTCCGCTCGCACTGACGCCAACGCAACAGGAAGGCGCCACGAAGCGGCGGGAAATCCGCATCGGCCAGCGTCGCGTAAAGACGGTGGATGTGCACAGTCACATCGCTTTGCCCGAAGCCGCCGAAGTGTTGAAGGGCACCCCTCTTGAAAAACTCGCGGCCGGGGGCCCGACGCGCCCTGGCACGAACCCACACTCACTTGGCCCCGAGCGTCTGCAAACCATGGACGAAATGGGGATCGACGTCCAGGTGGTCAGCATCAACGCTTTCTGGTATTCCGCCAATCGTGATTTGGCTCGCCGATTGATCGATGTCCAGAATCAAAAATTGGCCGAGTTGTGCGCGGCTAAACCGGACCGATTCGCAGCGCTGGCGTCCGTTGCGCTTCAGTTTCCGGAACTCGCGGCCCAACAAATGGAAGACGCGATCCAGCACCAGGGCATGCGCGGCGCGGCGATTGGAGGAAGCGTCGAGGGCGAGGAACTCTCGTCCTCCAAATTCGACCCGTTCTGGGCCAAGGCGGAGGAGATGCAGGCGCTGATTTTCATGCACCCGCAGGACAGCGCGGTGGCCACCGGAATCGCCTCGCGCGTGCAGGGAAACGGCTTCCTGGAAAATGTCATCGGCAATCCACTCGAAACCACTATTTTTCTTTCGCACTTGATCTTCGAAGGGACTCTGGATCGGTTTCCCAACTTGAAAATCTGCGCCGCTCATGCAGGCGGCTATCTGCCATCCTATAGCGGCCGCATGGATCAGGGTTGCCTGACTTTTCCTACCCGGTGCTCAAAGACCCTTCAAAAACGGCCGAGCGAATACTTGAGGCAGCTCTATTTCGATGCCATGGTTTTCACACCCGAAGGGCTGCGGCACCTGATTGCCGCCGTTGGAGCGAGCCAAATCGGCCTCGGCAGCGATTACCCGTTCGCGTGGGAGGTTCATCCGGTCGATCATGTCCTTGCCACGCCTGGGCTGAGCGACGCCGATCGCGAGGCGATCCTCGGCGGCACCATGTCCAAGCTATTGAGAATTCCGGCCTAGCGTTGCAAATCTTCGTTCTACGTGGGTAAAGCGGCTGATGTTTGTTCGAAGCGTTGAACAACCTGCGGGGGCGGGTCGGCGAAACCACCATGACCCGATAACCGGGCGGATGCATCTAACACCTTATGGCTGATCGAAGCGAATTCGAATCCACTCCCGCGGAAACTCTTACTCCAGTAGTGACGGCCTGGGACTTGCCTCCCAATCCGTACTGGGAAAATCTGGAAGCCCGCAGGCAGCGGAAGTCGCTCGCAATTGCCATCCTGCTTTTCGTGCTGACATTGATTTCGACGCTGGCCGTCGGAGCCCAATTCGCCTCTTCGTATGCCTCTGGGCGAACACCGAATATGAATGATCTCTTTTCCAACTATGCCGCGATGCTCGCGCACCCACAATTTTTGCTCGCCGGCGTCCCTTTTGCCTTCACTCTCCTCGGCATTTTGTTGGCACATGAATTGGGACATTTCTTTGCGTGCCGCTATTACGGGATTTCAGCCAGCTACCCATATTTCATCCCTGCGCCCACGCTGATCGGGACACTTGGAGCATTCATTCGCATTCGCTCCCCGATCTACGATCGCAAGGCGCTGTTCGATGTGGGCCTCGCGGGACCCGTGATTGGATTCCTCTTCGCGGTTCCGGCTTTGGCTATTGCAATTTTCTATTCGAGAGTAGTGCCGTTTTCGGAAGCCAGCACTCCGACTGTGTTTGGGCATCCAATTGTGATGCGCTTGCTTGTCGCTGCTCTGCGGCCTGGGGTGAACGTCAAAGATCTGCTCCTACATCCCGTCGGACAAGCGGCCTGGGTCGGCTTGTTCGCGACGGTGCTGAACCTGCTTCCAGCTGGACAGCTCGACGGCGGCCATATCCTGTATTCGGTGGCCGACAATTACCACAAAAAAATCACGATAGGCGTTGCGTTGCTCCTAATCCCTCTCGGTTATTTTTTCTGGTCCGGGTGGATCCTGTGGTCCGTCCTGCTGCTGGCGATCGGCTTCCGTCACCCGCCGCTGCTCAACCGCTGGGAAAAGCTCGACCGCACGCGCCTGCTCTGGGCCGCCTTTGCCGTCCTCATGTTCATCCTGTGTTTCATGCCCATGCCAGTAATGATTCGCTAATGTAGGACAGGCTTCAAGCCTGTCGGTTTTCTGATCCCGCTCACATCACAAACCAGACAAGCTTGAAGCCCGTCCTACTAAGACCCTAAAACAAACTAAGCGGATCCACATCCACGAGGATAGCCTTCTGCGGAATTTCCTTCTCCTCGCTGAACGCCAACAGTTCCGTCACCGCGCGCGTAAGTTGAGCTCGCTTGGGCGCCTTCAACAAAAACTGAAAGCGATACTCGCGCTTCAGCCGCGCAAGCGGCGCCGCAGCCGGCCCCAGCACCTTCACGCCGCGCGATTCCTGAGGCGCGAGAAACGCCGAGAGCTGGCGCGACCACCGTATGGCATTCTCAATTTTCGTGTCGCGCACCAGAATGCTCGCCAGCGCCGTGAAAGGCGGATAGTGCAGCAAGCGCCGGAATTGCACCTCCTTCTCAAAAAAAGTGAGGTAGTCCTGCCGCGCGGCAAGTTGAATCGCGTAGTGCTCCGGATAGTAGGTCTCGACGAGCACTTCCCCCGGCAAGTCGCCGCGTCCGGCGCGGCCCGCGACTTGCGTCAGCAACTGAAATGTGCGTTCCGCGGCGCGGAAATCCGGCAGGCTGAGCTGCGTGTCGGCGGAGATCACGCCGACGAGCGTGACCCGCTGAAAATCGTGGCCTTTCGCGACCATTTGCGTGCCCACTAAAATGTCGATTTTCCCCGTCGCGAAGTCGCCCAGCACCTGTTGATAGGCGCGCTTGGTGCGCACGGAGTCCCGGTCCAGGCGCGCGACCTTGGCGCTGGGAAATTTCTCGCGCAGCTTTTCTTCGAGCTGTTCGGCCCCCGCGCCAAAAAAATAAACGTGCTCGGAATTGCATTTCGGACAGCTCTCCGGCACGCGCCGTGAGAATCCGCAGTAGTGGCACTCCAGCCGCTGGCGCTGTTTGTGATACGTCAGCGAAATGCTGCAATTCTCGCACTGCACACCCGCGCCGCACGACCGGCAAATCACGAACCACGAATACCCGCGGCGATTGATGAGAATCAGCGATTGGGTTCCCTGGGCAAGGCGCGCCGCGATGGCTTCGCCGAGTTTCGATGAAATTGGGCCAGCGCGATGCGTGGCCTTGAAATCCTCGCGCAGGTCGACGATTTCCGCCGGCGCGAGCGGCCGGTTCTCCACGCGCGAATCCAGTTGAAGAAGATGATATTTCCCCGAGCGCGCGTTCTGAAAACTTTCAAGCGACGGCGTCGCCGAACCAAGCAGCGCGACAGCCCCTTCGAGTTTCGCGCGCACGACGGCCACGTCCCGCCCGTGATACCGCGGCGTTTCTTCCTGCTTGTAGCTCGACTCCTGCTCCTCATCGACCACGATCAGCCCCAGATTTTCCACCGGCGCGAAAACGGCCGAGCGCGTTCCCACCACGACGCGCGCCTCGCCGCCCCGCACGCGCCACCATTCGCGCGCGCGTTCCACTTCCGGCAACGCGCTGTGCAGCACTGCGACGCCCGAGCCAAATCGCGCACGGCACAATCTCCCGCACCATAGCGTCAGCGCGATTTCCGGAACCAGAATCAGCGCGCTCTTGTTCCGCGCCAGCGTTGCTTCGACGGCACCGAGATACACTTCCGTTTTTCCGCTCCCGGTGACGCCGTAGAGAAGTCCCGCGGTGAAAACACCCGAATCGAGCCAGCTGCGAATCACTCCCAGTTCCCGCTCCTGATCCTCATTCAAAATATTCGATGGTGGTGTGTAATCGGCATCAAACAAATCTTCTTCAATGGCGATCGGCTCTTCCCAGCTTTTCAGTTTTTCCTGCCGGATCATGCGCTCGATGAGCGGCCGCGAAACTTTTGCGAGTTTTGCGAGTTGGGGCAGCGGCAAAGGGCCGCGCTCCTCGGCCAGCACATGAAAGACGCGTGCTTCTTTTTCGGGGAGAGTGGCATGGGCTTCAGCCTGTGGCGAATTTTCTGACGGAACCGCATTCCACGCGACAATTTTCTGCACGCGAGCCTGGCGCCGCACTGCCACTTCCCGCGCCTCCAGTTGCCTGCGGCGCTGCAACCGTTCCGCGGCCGCTTCGCCGCCGGGCAACTTGCGCAAACGGTCCGCGCGCACTGGCCGGCCCTCGATTTCCATAAGCGATAGCAAAGCCAGCTCCGCGACTTCCGTTTCGCTGCGATTCCCCGCCGCGTCCAGTTCGGCGCGGCGCGCGCGTCCCGCATCGGTCATCACAAATTCGAGCTCGTGCCGCAAATCGATCTGCGGCGGCAGCATCGCTCGAAAAACTTCCCCCAGCGGCGCCACATAGTAGCCGCCCACCCAGCGCCCCAGCTCCACGAGTTTCGCCGGCAACGCAGGAATCGCATCCAGCACTTCGACAATTTCCCTGACGTTCTTCACGAGCGAGGGATCGGGCCGCCGGACAGAAGCTTCCACCACCACTCCCGTCATCGCGCGATTGCGGAACGGCACGAGCACGCGGCTGCCAACGCATACCGATCCGGCGAGACGCTCCGGAATCTCGTACGTGAACAGAGAACGCAGCGGGACCGGCAGCGCGACTTCGCAATAAGTGGAAGGCATATCGGAGAAATAGTGTAGCAGCAGAATCTTAACTGGGCATTTCAGAGCGGGCATATCGACGGCGGGTGAACTTCGTGGCGCCGGCGTCTCGCCGGCGTTTTTCGACTATCGCGGCGGCTGGAAATATCGCCGGCGGGACGCCGGCGCTACAAAATCACCGCGGAAGTTTCTTCAGCGGCAAACCGAGATGCGCCATCACTTTTTGCAAATCCTTCCAGACTTCACCCTTCGCATTCGGGTTGCGCAGCAAATAAGCCGGGTGATACGTTGCCAGCAGCTTCGTGCCCCGATAATCAAACCATTCGCCACGAAATCGCGAGATCGAGTCTTTCGTTTTCAAGAGCGCCTGCGCGGCGGTCAAGCCCAGGCAGACAATCGCCTTCGGAGCGATCACATCCAGTTGCCGGTACAAAAAGGGCGAGCAGGTCGCAACTTCGTCGTCCTCGGGCTTGCGATTTTCTGGCGGACGGCACTTCACGACATTGCAGATATACACGTCTTCGCGTTGCAGGCCCATCGCCTCGATCATCTGTGTCAAGAGTTTCCCCGCTCGCCCGACGAACGCCAGTCCCTGCAAGTCTTCGTCGTGCCCGGGCCCTTCTCCGACGAAGACGAGTTCGGCGCGCGGATTTCCTTGGCCAAAAACAATCTTGTTCCGCGTCCGGTGCAGCTTGCAGCGCGTGCATTCGCCGAGGTCTTCGCGAATCCGTTCCAGCGTATCTCCCTCGACGCGGTCGAGAACCTCGAACAGGGACGCCGCATTCGCGACCGGAATCACGGAAACAGGCGGCGCGATCTTCGGCAGCGGCGCGCTGGCGATTGCCTGCTGCATTGCCTGAAGTGAGGCAGGGGCATTTTCCAATGTTGGTTTGCCAGGGCGTTTTCCCATGGTTCTCCGGTCGGTATAAAACGCACCGAGATTCAGATCGTCGTAGTAGCGCAGCCAGGCTTCCAGTTTTTCGCGTGGTGTTTGCGTTGGGGAGGAATCCATCGGCAGGTCAGTGTGCGCGCTGCGTTGCGCCCGTTTGTCCTATTGCGTGTCCCATCGTTTGCCGCAAGCCGCGCATTTGATCTAGGATGCGGTGCGCCGCGTCAATTTTCGGCATGCGCGCAAATGCCTTCTCGCTTCCATCGCGGAAATACAGCGTGATGACGTTCGTGTCGTGATCGAATCCCGCGCCCTCGGCCGTCACGTCATTGGCGACGATCAGATCCGCTTGCTTCGATTCCAGCTTGGCCCGCGCGTGCGCCGCCACATTCTCAGTCTCCGCGGCAAAACCGATCAGCACGCGACCGCCTTTGCCAAGCGCGACGTCTGCCAGAATATCCAGCGTCGATTCCAGCTCCAAATTTAGGCGCCCGTTCACGCGCTTCAACTTTTTTGTCTGCGGCGCCACGGGCCGGTAATCCGCCACCGCCGCCGCCATGATCAGCGCAGTCGCGCGCGGAAAATGTTCCAGCACCGCGCGGTGCATCTGCTCGGTACTGCGCACGGAAACAAATTGGACGCCCTGAGGCGGATCGAGCCGCGTCGGCCCGCTGATCAAAATGACGCTCGCTCCGCGCCGGGCCGCAGCTTGCGCCAGTGCGTAGCCCATCTTGCCGGAAGACCGATTGGTCAGAAATCGCACCGGGTCTAAATCCTCGCACGTGGGTCCGGCCGTCACAATGATCGTTTCTTCCTGCAGGTCATGTTCGATTCCTAGCCGATCGCAAACTGCTTGAGCAATGGCTTCCACGCTGGCCAGGCGCCCAGCGCCCGTCATTCCACAAGCGAGATAGCCCTCCTCCGGCGACACCACTTGAACGCCCCGCGCCCGAAGCATCGCGACATTCTCCTGCGTCGCCGCATGCTCCCACATATTGACGTTCATGGCCGGAGCAACGATCACTGGCGCGGTCGTCGCCAGATATAGCGTCGTCAGAAAATCGTCCGCGACGCCCCGAGCCATTTTGGCGATCACGTTCGCCGTCGCCGGAGCCACAACCAGCAAATCGATCCGCTGGGCCACGGCGATATGCTCAATAGCGCTTTCCACATTCGCGCCGGCGGATTCCTCGCCAAACATTTCGGTGATTACTTTTTGCCCGGTCAGAGCGGCAAACGTAAGA
>Ga0210409_10007371_pt1 | contig 11332 bp, 9 predicted proteins | sample IncBWH17MmetaG_FD_161649 | JGI IMG/M metagenome (GOLD analysis project Ga0210409, IMG submission 161649) | Forest soil microbial communities from Barre Woods Harvard Forest LTER site, Petersham, Massachusetts, United States - Inc-BW-H-17-M | ecosystem: Environmental > Terrestrial > Soil >...
GCTTGTGCTTTGTTTCACTTTTTCAGTGAACGCGGGTAACGGCAGGCTGGGTAGCGCGCGGCAGGAGTCGTTTCAACGATACTCCCGTCGCCCGAGACCTGGGCCCAGACCTACTGGCTGGAGAGGAGTTGGCTGCAAGTCACCGCGACAGTCCGCCAGCGTCCGCTGCGTCCGCCTTTTCAAGAGAGCGCGGTAATGATAGACTTCAAGCCGTCGTTTTTGCATTGAGCCATGGAAGGGTACGGAGCTATCAACCGAATTGATACTCAATATCATCTAAGCGTGGGCGTGTGCCTTGGGATTGCTTCATCAACGCAAGCCTGGGTTCGACTGAAAGGGGAGTCCACCTATGTCAACAACGCTGTTTCAGATGACCGCAACATTCGCGATTCTAACGAGTGCGATTGCGTTTGCGCAGTCCAACCAGGGGACGATTACCGGAACCGTTTCCGATCCCGCGAGTGCGAGTGTTCCGGGATCTCAAATTGAGGTTAAGAATTCAGAGACGGGCGTGGTCTATCGCGGCGGCACGTCCAACACCGGGAACTTCGTCATCCCCGTGCCCGCGGGCACGTACGAGATGACGGTGAACGCGGCTGGCTTCAGGAAGTATGTTCAGCAGAACATCCAAGTAGTCACAGCCACGGACACGCGCCGCGATGTGAAGCTCGAGATCGGATCGGCCACCGAGGCGGTGACGGTCGCCGACACGGCGCCGTTGCTCAAGACTGAAAGCGGCGAAATGAGCCACACGGTCGAAATCAAAGATGTGGATCAACTCCCCGTCCTGACGATCGGGGGCAGTGGCGGCGCCACCGGCAATATCCGCAACCCGCTGCAAACGTCGCTCCTTCTTCCCGGAGTGACTTTCGCCATGGATAGCGCCCTAGTGGTGAACGGATTGCCGAGCAACAGCGAAACCATCCGCATCGAAGGCCAGGACTCCACCGGGACCGTCTGGAAGGTTCTCCAGCAGAAGGGCCAAGCCGCAGGCGTGGACGCTGTCCAGGAAGTACAGGTCCAAACCAGCAATTTTGCGGCGGAATATGGTCAAGTCGCGGGCGGCTACTTCAACTACACCATGAAGTCCGGCACCAATACGCTGCACGGCAGCGGGTACGACTATTTCGTGAATGAGGCTCTAAACGCCGGATTGCCCTTCACCGATGCCGGCACGCTGACTCCCCTCAAAGCAGGCCAGCACATCCGCAATGTCAGGCGCCGTCAAGATTTCGGGGGTACCATTGGCGGTCCCATCCGCATTCCGAAGATCTACAACGGAGCCAACCGGAGCTTCTTCTTTTTCAACTTCGAGCAGTACCGCGAATCCCAAAATATTTTTAACGGGATTGAGACTGTTCCGACCGCGGCTTACCGGACCGGCGACTTCGGGACCGCGGGTTGTTTCAAGTTCGTCGGGAGCTCGTGCGCTGTTCCCACTCAGGCCCTGACGATCGGTGGCGCACCGGCTATCGATCCGGCCGGCACAAATCTGACCTATGGACAGGTATTCGATCCAAACACCACGCGTGTGGTCAACGGAGCCCAGGTGCGCACCCCGTTCCCGGGCAACATGGTCCCGCTTACGCGTATGGATCCTGTGGCGCTGGCGATTCAAAGCATGTTCCCGATGCCGAATAATTCCGGCATCATCAACAACTACGCCATCCCCGCCTACACCAACTTTTTTCATACAACCAATTGGTCCTTCAAGCTCGATCACTCCATCAGCCCGACCATCAAGCTCTCCTGGTTCTACTCGAACAATCAACAGAACTCTCCCAACGCCAACGGATTCACTCAGCCCTTTACCGGCGCAACGCCCACCGGCTTCCGGACCTGGACCACGCGCGTGAACTACGACCAATCGATCCGGCCCACGCTACTCCTGCACGTCGGAGTGGGTTTCTATCACCAGTACGAGCCGACCATTCCACTTAAGTACGACGCGACGCAAATCGGTTGGAAAGGGTATTACGACGAGAACCTGTTCCCCACCATATTCGGACTCGGCCAGGCGACTACTGGCGGGTGGGCCAATGTCGCCGGAGTCCCGGGTGCCGCCACGAACTTTTTTGGCTATTTCAACGGCATCGGCGGCGCTTTTGAGGCCATCATCTGGGAGGAGAAGCCCACCGCCAATACCAGCTTGACGTGGGTGCACGGGAACCACATTTTCAAATACGGCGGAGAATATAACGGTGAGGGATATCCCGAGTACAGCAATTGGCGCGCCAATGGGTTCGTCAATTTCTCCCCCAACGAGACGGCCGACCCCTGGGTCAATGGCCAGTCCCTGAACTTCCCCACCGGCAGCGGCTTCAATTACGCCAGCTTTTTGATAGGAAAGCCGGATGTGATTCAGCTCAGTACGATTACGAAAACCAAGCTGGGCAATCACCTGATGGGCTTCTACGCGCAGGATAGCTGGAAGATCACCAAGAGGCTGACGCTGGATTACGGCATCCGGTACGATTTCCAAAACTACCTGAAGGAAGAGCACGGCCGGATGCAGCTTTTATCCTATGCCACCCCCAACCCAACCGTGGGCGGGCTTAAGGGTGCAGGTATCTACGAAGGCTACGGCGGAGGGCGCTGCAATTGCGCTTTCTCCCACAATTATCCGTTCGCCTGGGGGCCGCGCGTGGGACTCGCATTCCAGATCAACCCGAAGACCGTGCTGCGCGCCGGCGCGGGGGTGTCGTACGGAATTATGCAGACGCCCGCCGGCCAGTCTTACAGCACCGCGGACTTTTACAGCTTCAACCCCCAAGGGTTCGGCATCACTCCGGTGCCCAATGGTCTTGCGGGTGGAAATCCATACCCGAACATCGTGTGGCCCGACTTCAGCCCCGGCAAATACCCGGTTGCAAGCGGCGGGTTGCTGCCACCGGGAAATCCTACCATCTACTACGCTCCCTCGGCGCGTCCTCCGCGAATCTTCCAATGGAGCATTGGCGTGCAGCGCGAAGTGGTCCGAGACCTGGTTGTGGAGGCTACCTACGTGGGGAATAGAGAGGTCTGGGGGGCTGCGCCTTACTTGGATCAGATTTCCTCCAATTCTCTGAACCAATCGATCCTTAACCATTACGGACTCAGTCTTTCGAATCCCGCGGACCGCGCCTTGCTCATCAGTCAAATCGGTTCTCCACAGGCCGCGGCCCGCGGCTTTTATCCCGCCTACCAGGGAATGCCGGGCACGCAGATCGTCGCCCAGAACCTCCGTCCCTCGCCCCAGTTTCTAGCCCCAACGATTGTCACTCTAGGTCCGTTCATCGGCAAAACTTGGTACGACTCGCTCCAGACGAAGGCTACGAAACGTTTTTCCCACGGTTTGCAAGTCCAGGGATCGTTCGTTTGGTCCAAGGCGTTGGTTCTCGGCACGGGGGCGGAAACCGGCAATATTGTGACCCTCGCCGGTGAAGCCCTGGAAAACGACATCTACAATTACGGGATCAACAAGCAGCTCAACCAATTGACGAGGCCGCTTGCCACAGTCATGTCCGGCTCCTACACCACCCCCAAGTTCGTCGCGGACAAGACCGGAATGAAAGTGCTGTCGCTTGTGGTGCGGGATTGGCAAGTCGGGTTCCTGCTGCGTTACCAGAGCGGAGCGCTGATTGTAAGTCCGCCTTCCAACAATCAATTGAACGTCATGCTGGCCCGCGCAAGCTCGCTCGACAGGGGCTCCATTACCTTCTGGAACCGTGTGCCGGGTGTGAATCCGCTGGCCGCAGACCCGAACTGCAAATGCTTTAACCCGCAAACGACCCTGATTCTGAATCCGAGTGCGTGGACGGATGCGCCGGCAGGAACCTTCGGTACAGCGGCTCCGTTCTACAACGACTACCGCTGGCAGCGGCAGCCGGCCGAGTCGATGTCCTTTGGCCGGAACTTCGTGATGGGTAAAGAAGGCCGGTACAACTTCGGTATTCGCGCCGAGTTCCAGAACATCTTCAACCGGCACTTCTTATCGATGCCGTTGACTGGTCCCAATGTGCCTTACGCCGGTAACGGCGTCAGCCCTTCGACGGGGCCCTCCACGGTCGGAGGTGTATATACGGGCGGATACGGCGCCGTACCGACGGTTGGAGGAGCGGGGGCTCAGCCCCGCGCGGGCCAAATCGTCGCGCGTTTTACGTTCTGAGGCCAGTGAGTAGCGCGGTGTGGGTGGCGGCGGAGCACGCACTAATGCGTGCTGGGGTGGCCTCTGGGCCGGGCATTCGTGCCGACGCATGGCCGGCGACCGCCCTACATCCATCTAAGTTAAACTGATCTCGATTCCCCCATGCCCCTCTCGAAAGGCGACAGACTCGGCCCCTACGAGATCCAAGCGCCCTTAGGCGCAGGCGGCATGGGCGAAGTCTATCGCGCCCGAGACACCCAGCTAGACCGCGAAGTAGCCATCAAAGTCCTCCCCCGCGCCCTAGCCGGCGACCCCGAACGCCTGGCCCGCTTCGACCGCGAAGCCAAAGTCCTGGCCGCGCTCAACCATCCCAACATCGCCGTCATTTACGGATTAGTCGACTCCGACACCGGACGCGCCCTGGTGATGGAACTGGTCCCCGGAGAAACACTAGGCGCTCGCATGAAGCGCGCCCCCCCTGGCCCTTGATGAAGCGCTGCAGATCGCCCGCCAGATCGCCGAAGCCCTGGAAGCCGCGCACGAAAAAGGCGTGGTGCACCGCGACCTGAAGCCCGGCAACGTGATGATCGCCCCCGCCGGAGTCGTCAAAGTGCTGGACTTCGGCTTGGCGGCCATGGCCCAGCCCGCCGCCTCGACTCACGGCGACGATCCCAGCAACTCGCCCACACTCACCATGGGCATGACGCAAGCCGGAGCCATCATGGGCACAGCCGCCTACATGGCTCCCGAGCAGACTCATGTCTATATATATAACTAGTGTGTTTTTACAGTAGTTTATAATAGAACAGTTGATTGCGTGTGTGCATCGTGTGGCTCATTGTGCTAGTCTGGTCTCAGGATTCTGATGCCCTGACAAGGAGACCACGCGATGCTCACGATCTTCCGGCGGCACACCAAGGAATGCATTGAGCGCCACGGCGGACAAGATCCGGGGCGAGCTTACCGGCGCTGCCGATGCCCCCTCCACGCCGAAGGACATCTCGGCCGCGTGATGCACCGCAAGTCCCTCGATACGACTTCGTGGACGCGTGCCCAAGACTTGGTGCGCGAAAAGGAAGCACGCGGTAGCTGGCACGATCCCACGGAGAAACGGCCAGTCACCGTCGCTGATGGGGTGACCAGTTTTCTCCAGTCCCTGACCTCCCAGTCCAGCGGCAGAGCCAAGAGCACCACGCGAAAGATCCGCGTGGCACTCCTGGGTGTTAGAGGGGAATGGGCACGGAAGACCAAACGAACGGTGTGCCCCGGCCTTCTCGATTTCTGCCGCGAACGAGGCGTCACGACCCTGGATCAGTTGAGCGTTCCGCTGCTGACCGAACACGCGGCTGGTTGGGAGTGCGGCCCGCTTCACCGTTCTAAACGCATCCAACTTCTGCGGCGATTCTTCCGTTTCTGCGTCGCCGCGGAGTGGCTGGAACGGAACCCGGCCCTGACTCTGGGGCACCCTCAGGGTCGCTCGAACGCGGTGCGACCCAAGCAGCCTTTCGACGCGCAGCACCTCCCGAAAGAGGGGCCGGAATGGAAAGCCATTCTTCAGCGGGTCCAAAACCATCCCAGACTCCTGGCGGTCACTCTGCTGATGCGGAGAGCCGGATTGCGGATCTCCGACACCGTCACCTTGCACCGCGACCGGCTGATGGCGGACGGCAGCATCCTGCTGTACATGAGCAAGACGCAAGAGCCGGTCAGCGTGCCCGTGCATCCGCAGTTGCGGGCGGCGCTGGAGGCCATCGAGCCCAACGCGGCCGGCTACTACTTCTGGAGTGGCGAGAGCGAGATCGCCACGGCGACCGACAACTGGCGGCGGCGCCTGGGGGAGGTTTTCAAGGACGCTGGGATCCAAGGTGGTCACCCCCATCGCTTCCGGGATACGTTCGCTGTGGATCTGCTGTTGCGGGGAGTTCCCCTGGATCAGGTCTCGATCCTGCTGGGGCACACTTCGGTCAAAGTCACCGAGAAACACTACCTGGCCTTTGTGGCGGCGCGCAGAGAGCAGATCGCTAACTCGGTCCGGCGCGCCTGGGCCAGTGGAACAGCTGCCTAAAGCTCCCTGCGAACATAGGCGCATCATTAGGCCCCGCCGCGAGGTTTCTCGGCATCAAAGCCTGGGCGAAGGCATCGGCGATACACTCGCTCTACCACGCTGGCTGGGAGGCGGAGCGTGAGATATGCCCGCCGGTGTCCGGGCTTCACCTTGCCAAAGCACAGGACCCCTGGCTCATTGCGGAACATACGCCGGATCGCCGTCGGGGACAATCCCCACATCTGAGCGACCTCCTGGACACTGTAATGGCGCTCGGTGATTCTGATCACGGACGTCATGGTTGAGGCGTAACTGGGATAACGATACCCTGCCTGCTGTAGGAATTCACGAGAATAGGTGTAAGTTAAGCGCACGTGGAATTAGCCAAGGAAGATCTGCCGTATTTCGTCCCGTTCGTTCTTCTGGACCAGGCATCTCGGATTCCGTCCCTAAGAAAGCAGACGCTGCCGATGAAAGGCTTCTGGATGGCGCGCTCAACGGCGGCCGGGATCCGCGAGTCCGATGGCCGACTGAGAAGGCACGCTTGTATGGATGCACTTCGGCACATCGGAGGAATGCCAGGTACCAAGGCCGCGTGCGAAGTCGCGCTTATCTTGGGGCGACCAACCGCCCAGTGGATCAATGTCATCCGCGCCGATTACTATCAGCGCCGGCAAGACGGTGCTGCTGCTCGGGACTCCTTCTTTTTCCAGTTTCTGCACTGGAGAGCCTGGGTTTTCGAATTAGGCGATGAAGAGGTAGAGTCCACGCTTCACGACTATGGGCGTCAATTCGGCCTGGCCCGCCGGCGGAGCCTAGCGCAGCTATTCGCACGACTTCGCGAGGACCCCGTGCAGCAACGGCGGAACCGGAGTTGGATTTTAGAGCCCGGTGAACGGCAAAGGAATCGGATCGAATCGAAGTTTTGGGACCCGAATAAAGATTGGCAGTTGCTGGCTACGGACTTGTGGGTGCTGGGGCGTCTCCATTTCGAGATCGGCGAGGCGATGGAGGCAAGCACTTTGCTGGACCAGGCGTTGGACATCTGGAAGACGCACGGACACCGGCTGCCGCACTTACAAACGACCTCGATTCCGGCTCTCGAATGGGAGCTTAGCATCATCGCTGAATACATACCCAACCGCAAAAACTGAATACCGACAACAGCTCAGCAGAAGGTCCGAAGGCGATGATTTGGCTTAGGTAATCTGATTTTTGCATATAACTATAACTATAAGTAGGACCCTTCCGGATCTGTTGGTTCTAGTTCAGCGCAACGAGCAGTTTAACTGGCAGCTTGACCCCAAGCGCCTAAGGGCGAACTCGCTCCTGAAATACAGCGTCGCAGTGCAATTCGGCGCGCGCCGCCAAACTCATGACAATACAGGCCGTTTCAGCTGTCGAGGCCATATAGCTATAACTACACTACAAACTCGCGTATTTTGACCCTCGGTACAACACACGTTATGCGTCGCCGCGTTCTAACCGTGACGAACGTGAAATGGCTACCGATTTCCCGATGGCGAGGCGTCAAACCGGCTAAAGCCACCGCTGTCCTGGCCCAAAGCCCCATGGGCTTTGGCTGGAACGCGATCCCGAACTGCCCCGGGCAACTCGGACATACCCGCCTCGGGAGGAGCCCGCCAAACGACGTTCTGTTGATTTTGGCACGGCATCTGTTGCCCCGGCCCCCACTCTGAGCGGGATCAAACCGCCATATCGAGAATTCCGTTCCGTCGGATGGCCCCGACAATGGGCATTAACGGCCACCTGAACATTACCTCTGGCACGCCGACACATCAAGCAAAATAGTGCCTTCTGAGTCAAGATTTGCCGTCTCGTCCGAAGGCCGCAAATGCGCGTCTAGAAACGTCCGTAACCGGCGTTTGTCGGGAGTTACCCATCTTCATCAGCCTGGAATCACCGACATCATAGGATTGGCCACGATTGCGAAGAATCCCTTCCGGAACTTCCGCACATTCGGGTGCGTAACTTCCCAAGGGGGGTTCGCATGAGGAAGAAGATTTGGAAGACGATAAAGCTCACTCTGTTGAGCCTCCTCGGGGTCATCCTGCTGTTGATCAGCGCCGGCCTTGCATTCCGTGAATACCGCCAACATCAAGTTGGCAAGGTCATGGCTATCGACACACCGAATGGAATCAACGAAGCCGCGTTCGTCAAGATCGGTGGCATAGACCAGTGGATAGTCATTCGCGGCCGGGATGTCGACAACCCCGTCCTGGTTGTACTGCACGGCGGACCGGGCGCCACCACGGGTCCCCTCGCCCCAAGTTTCCTCGGCTGGGAAAAGGACTTCACCTTGGTGCAATGGGACCAGCGAGGCGCTGGAAAGACGTTTGGCAAGTCAGGTCCGGTCGCCCCCGGCGTGACGATCGATCGAATGGTTGCAAGACGGAGTGGAGGTCACCGAGTTTCTCCGGCGCCGTCTACACAAAGACAGGGTCATCCTGTTGGGCTGGTCGTGGGGCTCGATTCTTGGTATAGAGATGGCAAAGGGGCGCCCGGACCTGTTCTATGCCTACGTCGGGACCGGTCAGATCGTGAATGTCCGCAAGAACTATGCGTTCGGCTATGCGCGACTTCTGGACGACGCCCGCGCCCGAGGGGATCGCCGAGCAATCGGAGATTTGGAGGCGATCGGCCCACCGCCGTATGACTCCATTCGGAACTTGGGAGTACACACGCGACAGGCGCTCGCCTATGAAGCGGGAGCGCCCTCCACTTTGGAAACGCTTTCCGCCATTCTTTGCGCACTGGGCTACACACTTCGAGACGCCCGCGATTGGGCAAGCGGTTTTGACACCAGCCAGAACCATTTCTTCGGGCAGACCATGTCCGGCCCACTCATGGATGTGGATCTCCCGGCGCTCGGCGCCAATTTCGCCGTTCCCATTTTCGTGTTCCAGGGCACCGAGGACAACATCGCGCCCGCAGAGCTGGCCAGGGCCTATGTCGATAGCCTCAAGGCGCCGCAAAAACAATTCGTCGCGATCGCGGACGGGGGCCACGTTGCGATGATGGCGAGGAGCGCCAAGTTCCTGCGGCTACTGGACCAATGGGTCCGGCCGCTGGCAGTCCAGCAGCGACGACAGATCGAATAGGGCGTAACTCCCGTGAAGACGGCGTTTACCGACGAACGGGCCGCGTTAAGCGGCATTAACGAAGCGAATTCCCAGCCACAGACATCCCGGGCTTGCACGGCAGTCAGGGAGTGGTAGAGAATCTCCTTTAGGAAGGCGATTGAGTATGAACCGATTGGCATTGGCGTGCGCATTCGCCGTCGTGGCTTTCGCACAGGATCAGAAGCTGGCGTATGAAGTGGCTACGATCAAATTAAATACCTCTGGAGACGGCCGGATGATGATCGGCGGGCTGGGGCCGGGTCCTGGAGGCGGCCGCTTCCGGGTCACGAATTTGCCGTTGCGGCAGTTGATTATCTTGGCTTATGCGGACCGGTCGCAGGGTCCGCCGGCGCCGGGAGGGCCTGGTCTCTTCATCACCGGCGGGCCAAGCTGGATCAACACAGATCGTTACGACATCGAGGCGCGTCCGGAACCGGGTTTCATTCCCACCGTGGAGCAGGGGCAGAAGATGCTGCAGGCACTGCTTGAGGAGCGTTTCGGCTTGAAGGTTCGGCGCGAAACCAAGGACGGTCCGATTTATACGCTGATGGTGGCCAAGGGTGGACTGAAGGCGAAAAAATCGGGCGATCAGACGCCTCTCAAGTTGGGAGCTCCGCCGCCCGGCGGTCCGGCGGGAGGCCCTCCTCCCCCGCCGCCCCTTAATCCAGCGAGCGGCCCGATGCCGCGCGGAATGATGATGATGGGCATCGGCCAGTTGCGCGCGTCGGCGCAAACGATGACCGGATTCGCGTCGTTACTGTCAGGGCAAGCGGGGCGGAAGGTGGTGGACCGCACCAACTTGGAAGGGCTGTATGATTTCGAGCTGACTTGGACTCCCGATCAGATACCAGCGAATCTGCCGCCGGATATCCCGTTTCCAAGGCCGGATCCCAACGGGCCGTCGATTTTCACGGCACTTCAGGAACAATTGGGCCTGAAGCTAGAATCGGCTACCGGGCCGCTGGAGTCAATTGTGATTGAAAAGGTGCAGAAGCCCACGGACAACTAGGGAAGCCAACTAACGGTGATGTGCCCACCGAGGTGACGTATAACCAAGCGGTGTGCCGCTCGTACCAGGCATATCGCTACGAGTGCTTCCAAAGAGGCAGACATGAGCCGCGCAAAGCTCACTTCTTCCAAGCGGCGTTATCCGGTGTGATCGGCGGCCGATCTTGCTATTAGCCCGGTTCAGCCCAGTGGCGTGCTTCGGCGCCCGAATCTACTTTTCCTTGTCGCCCGCGTCGGGATTGGACGATCCCATGAACAGTTTGCGTCCGTCAGGCAAGGTTAGGTCCCGGCCGTTGGCCCGCTGGGTGCCGTTTTTTGCCAGGTATCCATCGACGACGATCTCCGTGCCGATCGGCAAGGAATCCTTGGTGAAGCCCCGGCGGAACAAGGCGTTCGGTGCGCCGGCTTCGATTTCCCAGGTTTGCACCGTGCTGTCGGGGCGCTTCACCTCAATGGTGATCCAGCAATGCGGGTTGATCCATTCGACTTTCTTAACGGTACCTTGCAGCTTGATAGGTTTGTCGCCGTCATACTCCGCGGGGAAGGAATGATGCGCGACCGCCGGCGCCGTTAGCAGTGCCAGCAGTCCTCCAAATGCGGCCATCCCCGAAAAGAGAGTTCGTGTCATTTTGATGGGACCTCCCTCGCCGCCCGCGAGCCCGTGATGGTGTCTTCGATCATTCTCCAGTTGCCTTCGTGGCAAGCGTATTCAAACAGATCCTCCGGACCTTTGTAGGCCGAGTCGTCGGAGCGCCATGGCTGACGGGAAGGCCGAAGGTCCAGCCGCATGGGGCTCAAGATCCCAATTGGCGGAATTCACGGCTTGCCAGATTCCATTCAAATCCGGGTTGTCCGTTCCTGGGAACCGCGGCGCGCGATAGGCCGGGCCACTTTGACCAGCAGCCGAAGCCGTCGCAAGAATCGTCGCAGCCGCGAGCGCAAGGTATTTCGACCGTTTGATCATGAGAATCAGGTTCTTGATCGGATGTAAGCTTGTGCGGGCCGCCCAAT
>Ga0210409_10007373_pt1 | contig 11331 bp, 8 predicted proteins | sample IncBWH17MmetaG_FD_161649 | JGI IMG/M metagenome (GOLD analysis project Ga0210409, IMG submission 161649) | Forest soil microbial communities from Barre Woods Harvard Forest LTER site, Petersham, Massachusetts, United States - Inc-BW-H-17-M | ecosystem: Environmental > Terrestrial > Soil >...
TTCCGGGAATAGTGGGAGCAGGCTCGCTCATCATCGGAATCGCCATGCTTACGACCGCCCGCCGCAAAGACGAACCCGAACCGAAACACGCGGTCAAGTAAGTCGACTACAAATTGTTTCTGTGACCCAGCCGGCGGATGCCTGCGCGATAATCGCGCCACCGTCCCCTTGTAGACTGGAAATGAGAGCGGACATCTCGCCGCAAAAGGTAGAGGAGCAGGGCGCCAGCGATAAGAACTCCAACGATGCCTTGAAGGAAATGACCCAGAAAGAGATTTGCGGCATCTCCGAGAACTTGCGTCGCGATAACCGCAACGGCCAGCAGCCATCCCCAATAACGGCGCTTGAACCAGCCCAAAGTAGCAACCGCGAGCAACGCGCTCAGAACGAGGAATGGAATTCCCACGGACTTGCCGAGCGGCGCGAGGTGCTGTGCGGATTCAGCTCCCACACTCGATCGAGAGCCGAGCCCTTCCACGACAGGGTCATCCCGGCCAGTAAAGCCATCAGAGAGCCGAACAAAAGGAACAAGCCGACGGCAGTAATGCCTGCGTGCGACTTTGCGGCTTCGTTTGAACGCATCGAGCGACTATAAGCCGGAATTTGTTTCCCGGCTGAGCTATATGCGCACGGTTGACCGAAGAGATTTAACACAGAGCGCACGGAGGTCGAGCACAGAGGCCACGGAGAGAGGAGCGTGGCAATTCGGAGACAGCATTACTTGGGGTGCAGCAGGCGGGAGAGGAAGGATTTTCCGGACTTGGACTTAGGGGAATCCGTCTTTTTCTCAAAGGCGATTAGGCGCTCGATGGCTTTGGCGTGCTCGGGATCGATTTCTAGGATGCGGCGGTAGAGGGGGACGGCGCGCCAGGGGAGGCCCATGACCTCGTAGAGCTCGCCGAACTGGAAATAAGTGGAGGTGTTCCACTGATCGAGCTCGAGGGCCAGGGAGAAGTGGCGGACGGCGTCCTGGCGATATTGCGGGAACGCGGCGAGGCTGCGGCCGAGCATGGCGTGGTGCTTGGCGACGTTGGGAGCGATCTCGACGCATTTGCGGAGCCATAGGATAGAGCCGGCGAAATTGCGGGCGCGCAGAGCTTGCTTGGCGCGGGTTAGGCACTCGTCTACCGTGGCTTCGGATTCGGTTTTTTCCTGGCCGAGTGTGAAAGCGCCGGCGGCGGCGATTTGCTTGTCGTAGGCGGCGCGCAGTGGCTCGTCGAGGAGCGTTTTGTACGCGGTGGTAAGACGGGCCATTAAATCCTGGAGCAAATCGAGCCATTCGCTGTGGCCCATGTGGCGGTCAGGGTGAAACTTGCGAGCCATGCGATGGAAATTTTCTTTGATGTTCGCCGGCGGAGACGTGGCTGTGACGCCGAGCAATTCGTAATAGGTGGCTTTGCCGGCGAGTTCGAGCAGGGCGCGGATTTCCTGTTCAAATTTTTTCGCATCATGGGAGTCTTCGGCGACGGGCGCGGATTCGGGTTCAGGTTCGGCAACAGGAACAGACTCTTTGGTGGTTGGCGCCGGTGCGGGTGGCGGTGCCTGCTGGGCGGGTTGCTCCACAGCCGGCGCTGGCTGGCCGACGCTGGCGGATGCGGGGACGCTGACCACCGCGCCGAGTACCAATAGAGCGTAGAGAGCACGGGCTGCGGATTCCTTGGGCACCGTACAGTTGGCGAGGAAATAGTTGGCGGAAACCGGGTGAGAAATGGACGCGAGGAGTCGGCGCTCGATATTGTCGAGCGCGACGGCTTGGTAGCGAAGGAGCGGGTCGGGTGAGAGGTCGATGCGGAGATCGGCATCGGCGGCGAGATGCTGGAGCGGGAGATCTTTGGCGCGGCGCACGGCTTCGAGGAGGAGTTTGCCGAGCGGGACCGCGATGGAGATTTCCGGGACGACGTTTTTCTCGAGCGAGCTGAAAAAATAGAAGCGGCCGGAAGGATAGTCGAGGACGGACGAGGTGATTTGCGTTAACTGGCGCTGGACCCAGCCGACCACTTCGTCGACCGTGAAAATGCCCATTTCGGCGACGGCCGAGCCGAAACGCTGGCCGGTTTTCACCAACTCGGCGGCTTCTTCGAATTGGCTCTGCGTGAGTGCGCCTTCGCGCAGCATCATTTCGCCGAGGCTGTCCTGGCGGTCGCTGCTGGTGACGAAGACGAGCTGGCCGCCGTCGAAGAAGAGCTGGCGTTCGACGCGGCCGAGGACGAGCTGGAGCTGTCCGGTGAGCCGAGCGGAATAAATTTTGTTGAGCAGCGCGAAGAGTTCATGGTGCGTTTTGATTTCGCCGGAGTCGAGCGGGATGGGGCCGCGCTCGAACCAAGTTGCAGGGGCGGGGACGGTTTCCAGGCTGTGATCTTCGGCCAGCTCCTTAACAAAACGATGGAGACGCGCGCGATCTTCGGAACCCATGTGCACGAACTGCACACCCATCCCATGACCCGGACGGCCGTGGCGAACGATGGCGCGCGCGCGGACTTCGCCGCCGGTCACATCGAACAGCAACTCCACGTGGGTACCGGCGGAAAGAGGATGAGCGACGAGAAGAAACGCTCCGCCTACGCCCATCTCCTCGGCGTTGGAGACGTTGCGCTTGCCGGCGCCTTGCCAAGCCACCAGCAGGCTTTTGGGCGCGCGATACCGCGGATGGCGGCGGCGTTCGTGTTTTGGAATTTCGATTGGGGAATCCTTGTTACCAGATTGATAGGAGAAGGTCCGGAAGGGAAGGGCTGGTGCCGTATGACACACCCTGTGCTCGAGGGCGAAGGATGCGAGGCGGCTGGGCGGGGTTGATAACCGGCGGGCAATGTTGGGCGTCCAAGCTCTATATTGGTTCGCGGCTGGGAAGGAGGGGTGATGAAGCGCAGAGATTTTATACGACATGCGGCGGGAGGAATGGGAGCGGCTGCATTGCTGGGTTCCGCGGGGCTGGCGGCGAAACACGGATTGCTGGCCTCGATTGGAATGACGCGGGAGGACAGGCTCGCGGCGCTTCCTGCCTTGCCGCGCAAGTTTGCGGCGAACGAGACGGTGACCATCGGGAAAACGGGAATTCAGACCAGTTTGCTGGCGATGGGGACCGGGACGGTGGGCGTCGGACATCACTCGCACCAGACGGCGCTGGGGATCAAGGGATTGTCGGAGCTGCTGCTGAACGGATACGAGCATGGGCTGCGATTTTTTGACGCGGCGGATTCGTATGGGAGCCATCCACACGTGGCGGAGGTGCTGAAGCACGTGCCGCGGGACAAGGTGACGGTGCTGACCAAGACTTGGGCGCGCGATGCCGTGACGGCGCGCGCGGACATCGAGCGCTTCCGCAGCGAGCTGGGCACGGATTACCTGGATATCTGCCTGATGCATTGCTTGACGGAGGGGGATTGGACGGAGCGGTTCCGCGGGGTGATGGACGTTATGGAGGAGGCCAAGCAGAAGGGGACGATTCGCGCGCATGGGTGCTCGTGCCATTCGATTGAGGCGCTGCAGACGGCGACGAAGTCTCCGTGGGTGCAAGTGCACTTGGTGCGCATCAATCCGGTCGGCGCGTTTATGGACTCGGACCCGCAGACGGTGGTTAGCCTAATCAAGGAAATGAAGGCGGCGGGGCATGGGGTTGTGGGGATGAAGATTTTGGGGCAGGGGGATATGCGCAACCGGCAGGATGAGGCGCTGAAATTTGCGCTGGGACTGGGCCTCTTGGATGCGTTTACGATTGGCGCGGAGAATCGGGCGGAGCAGGAGGATTTGATCCGGCGCATTGCGATGGCGGCATAACCCAGGAAGGAAAAGACTTTACACAGAGGACGGAGTTTGGCGCACAGAGAACACAGAGAAGTGGGTTGCTGGTGGGGAACAACTGACCTCTGGGGCAATTGACGGGGGTTTGCGGCGGGCTGGAACATGGGAGCATGGACACTGTCGCTTCCAAGTCACCTAGACGCAGCGGAAGAGCTTTCCTGAAGATGAAGTTGCAGGCGCACGGGCGCGCGCACAACGGGCGGAAGTTCCGCGAGACTTGCGAAACCGTGGTGGTGAATGCGCACGGAGCACTGATTCTGCTCAAGCATGAAATTGACGATGGCGAGATGCTGGTGCTAACGCATCCGGAAACGATGGAAGAGCAGGAATGCCGCGTCGTTTATTTGGGTGAACCGGCCGAGCGGCAGAGGGTGGGGGTGGAGTTTCTTACCCCTGCGCCGCGCTTCTGGGGGCTGGATCTCGAAGTGGCTCCGCCTGCCGGCGAAGCCAACTAAATGGCACAATTATTGGGAGACGTTGAGCGGGGTGCGTTGCGGCAACGCGCTGGCGAGAGCGCTTCGGCGGCGCCGCAAGAGCCAATCGCCCACTCGCCAGGCTAATAACAAGCCTACCAACGCGGCGTAAAACAGCGGACGGATTACCGCGGATTTCACCAGCCAATAATAGTGAATCACTCCACAGACGGCACTGATGTAGATGGCGCGGTGCAGTATGCGCCAGCGGCGGCCGCCGAGGCGGCGAATCCAGCCCGCGGTGGAAGTAATGGCCAGAGGGATGAGCAGCGTGAAGGCGAGAAAGCCCACGGTGATGAACGGGCGCTTGTAAATGTCTTTCCAGATTTCGTGGACGTCGAAGATTTTGTCGAAAACAAGGTAGGTGGTGAAGTGCAAGCAGCCGTAGAAAAAAGCAAAGAGGCCGAACATACGGCGGAAACGGATCAGCTCCGGCAGGCGAAGAACCTGGCGCAGTGGAGTGATGGTAAGAGTTATCACTAGAAAGCGCAGGGTCCAGTCTCCGGTGCCGTGCTGAATGAACTGCAACGGGTCAGGGATCGTGTCGTGGAGGACGAACGGCAAGATAATGGCGGCGAGCGGACCGAGACAGACCAGGAAGAGAACGGCTTTGGTCCATTTGCTGGTGAGGAATTTGCTGGCGAGTGAGGTAGGCACGCAGCGATTCCCGCCTAGTAGTTCTTGCGCAAGTCCATGCCGTTGTATAGGCTGGCCACTTGATCGCCGTAGCCATTGAACATCACGGTCTTGTGCGATTTGAAGAGTTCGGGAAGGCGGCGCTCGCGAGCCTGACTCCAGCGCGGATGATCGACCGTGGGATTCACGTTGGAATAGAAGCCGTACTCTTGCGGGGCCGAGAGATTCCAGGTCGTGCTCGGCTGATCTTTGACGAAACGGATCTTTACGAGCGACTTGATGCTCTTGAATCCATATTTCCACGGCACCACCAGGCGAACCGGAGCGCCATCCTGGTTGGGCAAGGTTTCGCCGTACATGCCGACACAGAGAAGCGTGAGCGGGTGCATGGCCTCGTCGAGGCGCAAGCCCTCAATATAAGGTAACTGGATTCCGGCGTATCTGCCGAGCGGCATCTGGCCGATATCGTAATAGCTTTCGAAAGCGACAAAACGCGCCTTCGGCGTCGGCTCGACGAGATTGGCCAGGGTACTGAAGGAAAAGCCGATCCAGGGAACGACGATGGACCATCCCTCGACACAGCGGTGCCGGTAGATGCGCTCTTCAAGAGGCGCCAGCTTGAGGATTTCGTCCATGGAAAACTTGCGAGATTTCTTCACCTCGCCGCCAACTGATACGGTCCAGGGAGAGGTGACAAACTTTTGGGCGTTCTTGGCAGGCTCGTCTTTTTCCACACCAAATTCGTAGAAATTGTTGTAGTGCGTTACATCGTTGAAGGAATTGATTTTTTCGTCGGTGCTGAAGGGGCTCTTAATGGTGTCCAACTTCGTGCCGGCGCGGACACTCGGCCCAGGGACGGTTAAATCGAGCAGACGCTTCCCGGCGAAGGCGGCAAGGAAGGCGAGTCCGGTGCCACGCAGAAATTTGCGGCGGTTGGAAACGACCGCCTTGGGCGTCACATCCGCATAAGTCAAATCCGTGGACTTGCGAAGCAACATGCATTCCTCTCAGACCCGTGAGGATTGATCCTCTCTTATTATGCTACGTTTGCTCCCCTCAATTGGATGGGAATGGTGCAGATGGGGCCGGAGAAGCACGGTTCTTGACGGGATTCGCAGGCCCGGTCAAAGTTTCAACCTAAAGTGCTGCATGAGCTTGTTTTTGCGCTAGGCTTTGCGGCCGGGGTGAGACGGCCATGCCGTAACCTTCGATTGCGTTGCGCCATCCAAAGGGAAACCAAGGTTGCCATTCGTACGCTAGGAGAACGCCTTATGACCAACTTCTTCGTAAACGGGAAGGCTGTCCAGGTGGACGCGGATCCATCGACTCCGTTGTTATGGGTGCTGCGGGAGTCGCTGGGATTGACGGGGACGAAATTCGGCTGCGGGATGGCGCTCTGCGGAGCGTGCACGGTACACCTGGAAGGCAAGGCCATCCGCTCTTGCGTGGCTCCGGTGTCGCGGGCAGAGGGGAAGCACGTGACGACCATCGAGGGACTGTCCAGCGACCTGACGCATCCGCTGCAAAAAGCTTGGATCGAGCTGGACGTACCGCAATGCGGCTACTGCCAATCCGGGCAGATCATGAGCGCGGCAGTGCTGCTCGCGGAAATACACAAACCCACGGATAAGGATATCGACGAAGCGATGGGCGGCAATATCTGTCGCTGCGGAACGTACTCGCGGATTCGGCAGGCGATTCATCGGGCCGCAGAATTGAGCGCTGGCGGGAGGACGCGATGAGCGCACCGGCAATGGTAGGACGGCGGGAATTCCTGAAGACGGGCGCGGCGGTTGGCGGCGGGCTTTTAGTGAGCTGGTCTATGCCGCTGGGCGTTGCGGGTGCAGGCGCGGGGAAAGCCGGCGCTGCGGAAAATCAGGTCGCACTGAATGCATTCGTTCGCATCGGCACGGATGAGAGCGTGACGGTGATTTCAAGCCACTCGGAGATGGGGCAAGGAATCTACACGTCACTGCCAATGTTGCTGAACGAGGAATTGGAGGCGGACTGGTCGAAGATTCGCGTGGAAGCGGCGCCGGTGGACAAAGTTTATAACCATCCGCTATTCGCAATGCAAATGACCGGCGGAAGCACGACTACTCCCGGGGAGTGGGAGCATTACCGGAAAATGGGAGCGCTGGCCCGGACGATGCTAGTGTCCGCGGCGGCGCAAGAATGGAAAGTAGATGCTGCGAGTTGCCAGGTGGACAAGGGAGTGGTGCTTCACCGCACGACCGGAAAGCGCGCGACCTACGGGTCGCTGGCAACGGCAGCCTCGCGAATTACGCCGCCGGCGGAGGTGAAGCTGAAGGACGCGAAGAGCTTCACTTTAATCGGCAAATCGACACGGCGCCTGGACACGCCATCGAAAACGAACGGGAGCGCCCAGTTTGGGTTGGACGTGAGCTTGCCGGGAATGCTTACAGCGGTGGTGGCGCGGCCGCCGGTGTTTGGCGGGAAAGTGGCGAAGGTCGATGCTAGTGACGCACTTAAGGTGCCGGGCGTAAAGGCAGTCGAGCAAGTGGAGTCTGGCGTGGCGGTGATTGCCGAGCGATTCTGGCCGGCCAAAGTTGGACGAGACAAACTGGTGGTGGAATGGGACCTGGGCCCAAATGCGGGATTGTCCACCGAGCAGATGCTGCGCGATTTTGCGGAGCAAGCGAAAACGCCGGGGACGGTAGCGAAAAAGGCCGGCGATCCCGAGAGTGCATTGAAGTCAGCGGCCAAGACCCTGACCGCCGAATACGACGTGCCCTATTTGGCGCACGCCATGATGGAGCCTTTGAATTGCGTGGTGGATTTGCGCGCGAACAGTTGCGAAATCTGGACGGGTACGCAGTTCGAAACGGTGGACCGCGCGCGTGCGGCAGAAGTCGCTGGTCTGGCGCCGGAGAAAGTGCAGATTCACACCACGCTGCTTGGCGGCGGATTTGGGCGCCGGGCCAATCCGGCGTCGGATTTTGTGCGTGAAGCGGTACAGGTGGCGAAAGTTGCGAAAGCGCCGGTGAAAGTGGTGTGGACGCGCGAAGACGACCTGAAGGGCGGCTGGTATCGCCCGATGTGGCACGACCGTTTTGCGGCGGGGTTGGACGCGAACGGTGAACCGGTCGCGTGGACGCACACGATCGTGGGCCAATCGATTGCACTGGGGACGTTGTTTGAATCGTTTTTGATCAAGAACGGCGTAGACGATGCTTCCGTGGAAGGCGCCGCGGATTTGCTCTATGGCATTCCCAACATGCAAGTGGACCTACACAGCCCGAAGATCGGCGTGCCCGTCCAATGGTGGCGATCGGTAGGGCACTCCCACACAGGGTTTGCCGTAGAGGCGTTTCTCGATGAAGTGGCGCACGCCGGCGGAAAGGATCCCTACGAGCTGCGAAGAAAATTGCTGGCCAATCAGCCGCGCATGCTGGCGGTGCTGGAGCTGGCCGCGCAAAAAGCGAATTGGGGAGCGAAGCTGCCTCCGGGAGTGGGTCGCGGAATCGCCGGACACTTTTCCTTCGACAGCTACGTGGCGCAAGTTGTGGAGGCATCTGTGGGGAAAGACGGTGCGGTGCGCGTGCATCGAGTGGTCTGCGCCGTCGATTGCGGCACGGTCATCAATCCGGACACGGTGAAAGCGCAGATGGAAGGCGGAATTGTTTTTGGGCTGACGGCGGCCCTGAAAACAGAGATCACGCTCAAGGATGGAAAGGTGGAGCAGAGCAACTTCCACGACTACCAGATGCTGCGAATTTTCGAGTCGCCGAAGATCGAAGTGTACATCGTGCCGAGCAGCGCGAATCCGACCGGCGTCGGCGAGCCTGGCGTGCCGCCCGTGGCTCCGGCGCTGACCAATGCGATTTTCGCCGTAACCGGTAAGCGGGTTCGACGCCTGCCGATTCGCGCCAGCGATTTGGCGGAAGCCTGAGGGGGGCGTGATCATGAGATGGCATCGATACAATGGACGTATTTCTTTGGCAGCGAAGCGCCTTAACTACAATTTTCGTTGCGTTTCAGCAATTCTAACCACCGCCCTTCTCGTGGTGCTCGCCTGTGCCGCGCGAACATCCGCCCAGTCCGACGCTTCCGCCTCCCGTGCCGCATTTCTGCAGTTTTATCGAGTGCTGACGTCTCCGCGATGCCAAAACTGCCATCCCGCGGGCGATGCCCCTTTGCAGGGAGACGACAGCCACGTACACATACAAAACGTAAAACGCGGTGCGGATGGTCACGGAGTCACGGCCATGCGCTGCGACACCTGTCATCAGACGGTGAATCTCCCTGGGGCACATATGCCGCCAGGCAATCCGAAATGGGCTCTGCCGCCTGCCGAACACAAAATGGTGTTTGTCGGGCGTTCGCCGGCTGAGTTGTGCCAGCAGATCAAGGACCCGAAGCAGAATGGCGGGCGCTCGCTCGAAAAACTGCTCGACCACGTCGCCAATGATGATCTGGTGGGCTGGGGTTGGGATCCCGGCGACGGGCGAACCTTGCCGCCTCTTTCGCGGCCAGACACCGTGGCGCAGATGAAGATCTGGATCGCCGGGGGCGCGGCGTGCCCGCAATAAAGCCGCTGCAATGGAAATTGAGCTGCGCAGTTATCGTTTGGGTACCGCAAGACAACGCGGACGCCTTCCCTCGCGTTTCCCTTCTAAAATAGCCTGAAGCACAAGTATGTCCTCTTCTCGAATAATCGGCATTTTGGTGGGAATCTGGCTGGCGATTGTCGGCATCTACGCGCTCGTCTCGATTGCGTTTGCCGGACATCCAGAGACGCTATCGACGTTTGGAAACATCGTGCAATGCATCGTCCCTCTGCTGGCCAATGCGGGGCTGCTCTTAAATGCCGGCACACCGCACTGGCGCCGCAACATTTTCTGGATGTTGCTGGCGATGAGTTGCACGCTATGGATGATTGGCCAATTTGAGTGGACCTACTATGAGGTTTACCGACACCAATCGATGCCCATCATCAACGGCGGAGATGTCATTTTCTTCCTCAAGGGCATTCCCATCTTGGCGGCGCTGGCGCTGCAACCGCATCGCAAACGCGGCGAGTTGCCTCTGCAAGTTGGCTATTTGAATTTCGTTCTGCTGTTCACCTGGTGGGCGTTCGTTTATGCATTCATGGTTTTCCCGTGGATATACGCCACGCCGTCTGAATCCCAATATAACTACAACTACGACTTAGTCACCAATGTGCAGAACATGGTGATCGTCATCGGACTCGGCGCGCTGTGGCTGAGAGCAAAGGGCGCCTGGCGGGTCGTGTATGCGAACCTGTTTGGCGCCGCAGCCATGTATTTGCTCTCCTCGCTGACCATCAACGTGGCGATCAGCATGAATAAGTATTCGACCGGGCAACTTTATGATCTGCCGCTGATCTCGTCTTTTTTGTGGTTTGCACTGGCGGGCGTAATCGCTTACTTGAACCGCGCGCAGCTGGACAACTTGCAAGACAACGGCACAGATAGTGAAGACAAACCTCGCGAAAGCGCGTGGTCTGCCAGGCTGGCAATGGCGGCAGTGATATCGTTGCCGGTATTCGCGATTTTCACTCTGCGCTTCGAGCACGATCTTGCTCAGGAAGTGCGTGATTTTCGGTTGATGACAACGTTGATTGCCTCCGTGCCCATCGCCTTCCTGGTATTCCTGCGAACGCATATGGCGGACGCGGATCGCGCACGATTGCTGGCTCGATCGCAACAATCCATTGAAAATCTGCAGAGACTGCAAGCGCAGATGGTACAGACCGAAAAGCTAGTATCGCTTGGCCAATTGGCGGCAGGCGCGGCGCATGAGATTAACAACCCATTGGCCGCGATTCTGGGTTTCTCAGACCTGCTAGCCGATGATCCTACTTTGCCGGAAAAGGCGCGCTCCACGGCGGGCAAGATTCGCGATCAGGCGCGGCGGACCAAAACGTTGGTAGCCAATTTGCTCAGATTTGCGCGGCAGGTGCCGGCGGAACGCACGCTGCTGGACATCAATACGGTGGTGACCAATGCAGTGCAGTTGCGCGCGCTGGATTTGCGCTCTGCGAAGTCGCGTATTGAGCTGCAACTGGAATCCGTGCTGCCCGGCGTGCGCGGAGACGGCAATCAGTTGCTACAGGTATTCTTCAACATCGTCAACAATGCCATCGATGCGATGGAAGCCAGCGAGGGCGGCGCGCTGACCATCAAGACCATGCGCGACCGCGGCAATGTAGTGATTCTTTTCAGCGACACGGGACCGGGCATCAAAGATCCGCAACGCGTTTTCGACCCCTTTTACACCACCAAGCCGGTGGGCAAAGGCACCGGACTGGGTTTAAGCATCTGCTTTGGGATCTTGCAGGAGCACGCGGGGAAGATTCTTTGCTACAACTCGCAACAAGGCGGCGCGGTTTTTCGAGTGGAGTTGCCCGCGGTGCTCGCAGCGTTCCCGGCGAAAGAAC
>Ga0210409_10007374_pt1 | contig 11330 bp, 9 predicted proteins | sample IncBWH17MmetaG_FD_161649 | JGI IMG/M metagenome (GOLD analysis project Ga0210409, IMG submission 161649) | Forest soil microbial communities from Barre Woods Harvard Forest LTER site, Petersham, Massachusetts, United States - Inc-BW-H-17-M | ecosystem: Environmental > Terrestrial > Soil >...
AGCCGATCGACCTCGGACGGCGTCACGAGCGGCGCTTCTTCTTCGCCTTCACGGCCTTCCTGGCCGGCCGCTTCTTCGCCGCCTTGGGCTTGGCCTTGCGGCCGGCCGAGGCCGGGCGGGCCTTCGGCTTCGGTCGGCTCGCCAGGTGGAGCTCGTTCCGGCTCCCGACCCCGCCCCGCACCCGCGGTCCGCTCGCGATCACCTGGATCCACGCGGTGAGATCGGCGGCCAGCTCGGGATAGGCGTGGTCGCGGTAGGTCTCGAGGGCGCGGAGGGCGGCCGGGTCCTTCCACGGCTTGAGCACGAACGGCGCCTCGGGGTCCTGCGTGTCGAAGGGCGCCTCGGTGGCCATGGTCATCACGATGTACCGCCGGGTCAGCTCTGGCATATCGATACCCTCCTCGTAACGGCTCCTCGTCCTTTCGGGCCGTCCAAGCCTACTCTGGGCCCGGGCGGGCCTGCAAGCCTCCCGGCGGCCTCGCGCGGCGTCCCGCGGCTAGCCGAGGCCGAGCAGCCGTGGGATCACGAGGGTCACCCACGGCACCAGGATCACGATGAGGAGTCCCACGCACATCATGTAGACGTACGGCATCATCGCGCGGGTCGCGCGGTCACCCGGGATGTTGGCGATCCCGCAGGCGATGAAGAAGCCGACGCCGATCGGAGGCAGGAACAGCCCGATGCCGGTGGCCGCGACCACCACCGTGCTGTAGTGGATCACGTCGATGCCGAGCCGGCTCACCACCGGCATGAAGGTCGGGAGCAGGATCACCACCGCGGGCAGCCCCTCCAGCACCGCGCCGAGCACGATGAAGAGCAGCGCGGTCAGGGCGAGGAACACGAGGTTGCCTCCCGGCACCGCGAGCATCGCCTTCAGCAGGAGCTGTGGGATCTGCTGCACCGCCAGCACCCACGCCACCACCGCGGCGGTGCCGAGGAGGAAGCACACCGCGGCGGTCACCACCGCGCTGTGGACGAGGATCCGGGGCAGGTCGGCCCACGCGATCTCGCGGTACACGAAGACGCCGACGATGAACGCGTAGATCACCGCGAGCACCGCGGCCTCGGTCGGGGTCACGACCCCGCCCAGGATGCCACCGAAGATGATGGCGGGCAGGCCCAGCGGGATCACCGCGTCGACGAAGGCTCGGCCGATGTCGCCCCAGGAGGCCCGCGCCCGCGCCTCGATGCCGCTGCGGCCCGCGTCGTACCAGATGTAGGCCATGATCGCGAGCGCCAGGACCACCGCGGGCAGGAAACCGGCCGCGAACAGGGCGGCCACCGAGACGTTGGCCACCGAGCCGATCACGATCATGAGGATGCAGGGCGGGACGAGGATGCCCATCGCGGAGGCGGCCGAGACCACCGCCACCGCCTGCTCCGGCCGGTAGCCCGCCCGCAGCATCGGCGGGATCATGGTGGAGCCGATGGCGGACACGTCGGCCACCGTGGAGCCGGAGATGCCGGAGAAGATGTACTCCGCGACCACCACCGCCATCGAGAGACCGCCCCGGATCCACCCGACCAGCACTTGGGCGAGCCGGACCAGCCGTACCGCGATGCCGCCGGTCTCCATGAAGGCGCCGGCCAGGATGAAGAGCGGGATCGCGAGCAGCACGAACGAGTCCACCCCCTCGAAGATCTGCTTCACGATCACGGTGAGCGGGTACTCCCCGCTCCACCAGAGGCCGATGAAGCCGGCCACCCCGATGACGAAGGCCACCGGGATCCCCAGCAGGAGCAGCACCACGAACGACACCGCGATGATCGGGATCATGCCGCGGCGGCTCCGGAGAGGCCGCGGAGGGCGCGCCAGAGATGGGGCAGGCTGTAGAGGATGATCAGCGCGCCGCCCGCCGGCACCGACGCGTAGACGTACTGCTTGGAGAGGCCCATCACCGGGGTGCGCTGGAACTGCCCCAGCTCCACCAGCTTCCAGCCCTGCTGGATCAGGAGCAGCCCGAAGCCCATCAGCACCAGCACCCCGACCAGCTCGGTCACCCGCCGGAGGCCGGGCGGGAAGCGATCGACCACGAGGTGCAGGCGGAAGTGGGCGGCGCGCCGGACTCCGACCGCCGCCCCGAGGAACACGATCCACACGAAGAGGAGGCGGGCGATCTCGTCGTACCAGGTGAAGGTGCGGGCCATCACGTAGCGGGAGAAGACCCCGAGGAAGACGTCCGCGCACAGCAACACCATCATCACCAGCAGCAGGCCCTCGACGACCTGCGAGAGCGCCCGGGCGACCACCTACTTCGACGCCGCCTGGACCGCGGCGCGGAGGCGCGTCATGAACTCCTTGCCCACCTGACCCTCCACGTAGTCGTAGGCCGGTTTCATGAGGGCCTGGAAGGCGCGGATGTCCTTCACCTCGTTGACCTGCACGCCCGCCTTCTTCATGACCTCGAAGTCGCTCTTCTCCTTCTCGACCTCGAGCCGGCGATGGAGCTGGCAGGCCTCCCGCATCGAGTCGTCGACCATCTTCTGCACGTCGGCGGGAAGGCCCTGGTACTTCTTGAGGTTCATGAACCACGCGATCGGCGGGTAGGAGTGCCGGGTCAGCGAGTAGTACTTGGTCACCTCCTGGAACTTGTCGGAGGTAAACGTGAAGGACGGCAGCTCCATGCCGTCGATGGTCCCCTGCTTCATCGCCAGGTACACCTCGACGTAGGCCATCGGCACCGGGTTCGCCCCCATCGCCTTCATCATGGCCACGTAGGTGGGCGACTCCTGCACCCGGATGGTCTGGCCCTTCATGTCCTCGGGAGTGACGATCGCGCGCTTGTTCGACATCATGTTGCGGAAGCCCCAGCCGCCGCCGAAGCAGAAGGCCTTCAGGTTCTTGGCCTCCATCTTCTTGAGCAGCTCCTGCCCGAGCGGACCGTCCATGACCTTCCACACCTGCTCGCGGGTCGACCACAGGAAGGGCAGGTCGAGCGACTGGTAGAGCGGCTCGAACATGCCGCCCACCGGCGCGCTGCCGATCGCGACCACGTCGATGGTGCCGAGCTGCACGCCTTCGAGATGCGCGCCCTCTCCCTTGGCCAGCGCGTTGGCGATGTGGACGTCGACCTTGATCCGGCCCTTGCTCTTCTCGCCGAGCTGCTTGGCGAACTGCTCCATCGCGTCGTTCAGCGGATTGCCGCCCGAGGTCACCGTGCCCGCCTTCCAGACGTACTGGGGCGCGGTCTGGGCCGGCGCGACGGAGGCGGCTCCCGCGACCACGAGCGAGCAGAGGGTCAACGCGAGAGCCAGGCGATGGAACATGGTCAGGTCTCCTCGGAGTCGAGTGGGCGCGATCGGGCCGGCGTCATCGGAAGCCGCCCCTGTGTAGCACGTGGGCTCCCGGGGGGTCAAGGCGGCGAGCCACTGGACTTCCGCCCGGCGCCGGGGCAGGCTGGGGTCGCGGCCGCGGCCGCGGTCTCACATTCGCCCCACCCCGGAGGAGGAGCACGATGACGGAGTCGACTCTCGATGGGCTGCACGGACGCCTGGAGCGCCTCGAGCGCGAGGTCACGTGGTGGCGCCGCGCGGGCATCGCGGCGCTCGCGTGCGCGGGACTGCTCGGCGCGGTGGCGGCCACCGTCAGCACCAACCCCGACGAGGTCAAGACGCGGCGGCTGGTGATCACCGACGGGGATGGGCGCCCGCGCGCGGTCTTCATGGTGGACGACGGCGACCGCACGCGGCTCTCGCTCACCGATCGCGACAACGGCACCACCGCCGATCTCACCGTCATCCCCGGGCAGTCCGCCGCGCTCTCGCTCTCGCTCGCGCGCGCGGGCGCGCAGGCCCAGCTCGCCGCCACCGGCGACAACGGCCAGCTTTCCGTCGGCACGCGCGGCCAGCGCGGATGGCTCGTGGCCGCGCCGAGCGGATCGAGCCTCGGGCTCGGTAACGACTCCGGCAAGCCGCAGGTCTCGCTCGCCACGAGCCCGACTCTGAGCCCGAGCCTGCTGCTCGCGGACCGGGACGGCAACGCGGTGTGGAAGGCCCCGTAGACGAAAAACGTCGCCTTTTCCGACAATTTGTAAGCGACGCGGCGCGCGCCGGTGCAATCCCTTCCCGCGCGTTCCGGGCGGGTCCGTGTTATCAGCGTTTTAGCCCGGCCGTCCCGTGGCATTCCTCTTGCTCGATCCGTCACCCTTGGAGCCCCCAATGCCCCAGGGACCGATCAATCGGGAGGTGGCGTTTGCCGGCCAGCAGGTTCGCCGCAAGGTGATCTTCGCCCTCACCCTCTGCTCGGTCCTCCCGCTCCTCCTCCTCACCTACGCCTTCAGCGCGCCGGTGCGCGAGCTGCTCGGACCCCTCGCCGGCCTGGCCGACGCGATGAGCGTCCCCGCGTTGCTGATCTTCACCGGGATCCTGATGGCGGGCGGCGCCTTCGTGGTGTGGGACATCGCGACCGCGCTCTCGCGTGCGGCGCAGATCAGCAACGAGGAGAATCCCGAGCTGCCCGCCGAGTCCGGCCGCAAGGACGAGATCGGCACCCTCATGAGCTCCTTCGCGCGCATGCTCGCGACCATCGAGCAGCAGTCGCACGAGATCAACGAGTTTCCCCGGCGACTGGACCAGCTCATCCGCGAGGCCTTCCGCGACTCGCTCACCGGCCTGCCCAACCGGGCCCTCTTCATGGACCGCCTCGCCCACGCCCTCACGCGCGCGGAGCGGGCGGGCAGCAACCTGGCCGTGCTCTTCATCGACCTGGACCGCTTCAAGATCCTGAACGAGACGCTCGGGCACGAGGTCGGGGACCGGCTCCTCACCGAGGTCGGGCACCGCATCGCGGCGTGCCTGCGTCCGGAGGACACGGTGGCCCGCCTGGGCGGCGACGAGTTCGGCCTGCTCCTCGAGGACACCTCCGACCTGACCGCGGCCACCGCGGTCGCCGAGCGGGTCTCGGTCGACATCCAGCGGCCCTTCGTGGTCGAGGGGCGCGACGTGCTGATCTCGGCCAGCATCGGCATCGCGCTGACCGCGGGCGGCTCCATGCAGCCCGAGGAGGTGCTCCACAACGCGGACCTCGCGATGTACCAGGCCAAGGCCGAGGGTCGCGGCCGCTACGAGCTCTACCAGCCCGGGCTCAGCGTCTCCACCCGCGAGCGGCTCGATCTCCAGTCGGACCTCCGCACCGCGGGGGCCCGTCAGGAGCTGACCCTGCGCTACCAGCCGGTGGTGACCCTGGCCACCCTGCGACCCGTCGAGGTCGAGGCGCTCATCCGCTGGGATCATCGGCGCCGCGGCGCGCTCCTCCCCGCCGACTTCATCGCGCTCTCCGAGGAGACCGGGCTCATGGTGCCGATGGGCCAGTGGGTCCTGCGAGAGGCCTGCCGTCAGATCCGGGCATGGCAGGCCGACGGCTCCGGGACGCCTCCCCTGGTGGTGGGCGTCAATCTCTCGGCGAGCCAGTTCGAGCGCGACGCGCTACCCGACGAGATCGACACCATCCTGCGCGAGACCGGGCTGCAGCCCCCCCGGCTGCAGCTCGAGGTCAGCGAGGCCGTCCTCATGCGCGACGACCCGCGGATGCTGCACCGTCTGGAGGCGCTCAAGGGGATCGGCGTGCGGCTCGCCATCGACGACTTCGGCACCGGATACGCGTCGCTCTCCTACCTCAAGCGGCTGCCGGTCGACAGCCTGAAGATCGATCGCTCGCTCATCAAGGGCGTGGGCAGCGACACGGAGGATACCGCCATCGTCCGCGCGGTGGTCACCCTCGCCCGGAGCTTGGGCATCATGGTGACCGCGGAAGGCGTGGAGACCGCCGAGCAGCTCTTCCAGCTGCGCGCGCTCGGTTGTGATCAGGGGCAGGGCTACTACTTCGCGCGGCCGGTCTCGGCCGAGCGGCTGCCCGAGCTGCTGTCCAGCCTCGACGCCGACGACCGGCACGGGAGCCCGTCATGTCTTGGGTAGCGCTCCGCGCCCTGCTGCGCACTCTCCTCCTCCGTCTGGGCGGGATCGCGCTGTTCACCGTGGCCGTCGGCCTGAGCCTCGGCTGGCTCCTCGGCGTGGCGGTCTCCGAGCCCGAGTGGACCGAGACCGCGGCGATCGCGCAGCGGGCGGTGGATCGCAGCGGCCTGCCCGAGCTGCTGGCCGGCCAGAACGCGCGCAGCCCCAAGCGCTGGGCCGACGAGAGCGCCCGCTTCGTCCGCGAGCTCCCCGGCGTGGTGCAGATCAAGGTGTGGGATCCCCAGGGCAACGTGGTGTGGGCGGTGCAGTCGAGCGTGATCGGCCAGCACTCCGAGGGACCAGAGCTGCGGGACGCCCTCGCGGGCCGGGTCGCGGTGCGCTTCACCGCCCTGGCGCCGCCGAACGCGGCGGCCGAGAACTTCGTCGCCCCCAACGTGGCCGACCTCTACGTCCCGGTCTACAGCCCGGGCGCGGCCCGCGTGGTCGGGGTGCTCGAGCTGTCCCAGGTGCCGCTGCGCATGGACGCCGCGCTGGGGCGGTGGGGACAGATCGCCTGGATGATCGCCCTCGCCGCCGGCGGCGTCCTCTGCCTGATCCTCCTGCCCGCGGCCTGGCGGAGCCATCGCCGGGTGCGGGCGGAGGCCAGCTCGACGGCCCAGCGCTCGGCGCAGCGCACCCAGGAGCTGCAGCGCACCACCGAGCAGCTGCGCGAGGCCCTGAAGGCGGTCAAGCAGCGCGCGCAGGAGACCGATCGGATGCTCGAGGTGACCGAGGCCATCGGCTCCGCCCTCGAGCAGAAGCAGCTCTTCGAGGTCATCGCCCACGGGGCGGCCCGCGCCTGCCGAGTGGACCGGTGTTCGATCTTCCTGCGCGACAAGTCGGGTCAGCTCATGGTGCCGGTCAGCTCACAGCTCTCGGACCAGAAGACCGCGCTGTCGAACGGCGACGGGGCCGAGTCCCTGCGCGCCCTGGCCCTCGAGGAGATGCCGCCGTTCCTGCTCGAGGCGGTACGCCGGCAGGAGCCGGTGGTCATCTCCGACCCGGGCAGCGACCCGCGCGTGCCCCAGGGCTGGGTCGGCCTCTTCCAGGCCAAGTCGGCGCTGGTGGTGCCGCTGATCCACCAGGGCCGCACCGCCGGCGTGCTGATCCTCGATCACCTGAAGACGCTCCATGTCTTCACCGAGGAAGAGATCCGCCTCGCGACCACGCTGGCGGCCCAGGCCGCGGTCGCGCTCGAGAAGGCCCGCCTCTACGACGAGATCCAGCAGCGCCTGCAGCAGACCGAGACGTTGCTCGCGGTGAGCCAGGCGATCGGCTCGGCGCCCGACCTCACCGAGGCCATCCGCCGGACCACGCGGGAGATGGTGCGCATCCTGGGCGCCGACGCGGGCGTGGCGTGGTGCGTGACCCGCGGGGGCGACCGCTTCATCCCCCTCGCCGGGTATCACGTGCCGCGTGAGCTCCGCGAGCCGCTCTCCGGCCTGCCCATCGCTCCCGACGATCCGCTCATCGACCTGGTCAAGCGCCTCCGCACCGCGCTCCAGTCCAGCAACAGCAAGACCGACCCGCGCTTCAACCAGCCGGCGCTCAACCTGATGCCCCACACCTCGCTCCTGGTCCAGCCGGTCCAGGTCAGCGACGAGCTGCTCGGCATCTTCGCGATCGCCTGGGTCCGCGAGGCGCACGCCTTCACGATGGACGACCTCCGCCTGGCCGACGGCATCGCCAAGCAGGCCGCGGTGGCCATCGAGCTGCACCGTACCCAGCGCACCATCATCGAGCAGGAGCGCCTGAACGCGGTCGGCAAGATGGCGAGCGGCCTCGCCCACGACTTCAACAACGCGCTGGTGCCGATTTCCGGCTACGCCGAGATGCTGCTCGAACACCAGGAGATCCTCCAGGAACCGGCCAAGGCCACCAAGTACCTGAAGCTGATCATGACCGGCGTGGAAGACGCGGCCAGCGTGGTGAGCCGTCTGCGGGAGTTCTACCGCAAGCGCGAGGAGGGCGAGACCTACCGTCCGCTCTCCCTCAACCAGATGGTCGAGCAGGCGGTGGCCCTCACCCGGCCGAGGTGGCGCGACGAGGCCCTCGGCAGCGGCCGCACGATCCTGGTCGAGGCCGACATGCGGCCCGTTCCCAAGGTCCTGGGGAGCGAGTCCGAGCTGCGCGAGCTGCTGACCAACCTCATCTTCAACGCGGTCGACGCGATGCCGGACGGCGGCAACATCCGGATCCGGACCGGCCTGCGCGAGGTCGCCGCCGGCGAGGAGGGCCACGCGGGCTCGGCGGCGCCCCAGGTCTTCCTCGAGGTGAGCGACACCGGCACCGGCATGACCGAGGAGGTCCGCCGCCGGTGTCTGGAGCCGTTCTTCTCCACCAAGGGCGAGCGCGGCACCGGCCTCGGCCTGCCGATGGTCTTCGGCATCGTCAAGCGCCACCGCGGCACCCTCGACATCGAGAGCGCGGTGGGCAAGGGCACCACCTTCGTGGTCCTCCTCCCGGCCGACACCAGCCAGGCCCGCGAGGTGCAGCAGCGCACCCAGGCCCCGAGCGGCCCGCTCCACGTGCTGGTCGTGGACGACGAGCCGATCGCCCGCGACGTGCTCACCGAGTACCTCACCGGCGACGGCCACACCGTGCAGACCGCGGTCAACGGGCGCGACGGCTTCGAGAAGTTCAAGGCGGGCACCTACGCGGTCGTCATCACCGACCGGGCCATGCCCGAGGTGGGGGGCGACCAGCTCGCGGCCATGGTGAAGGAGGCGTCGCCCACGACCCCGGTGGTCCTGCTCACCGGCTTCGGCGACCTGATGAACGCGGCGGGCGAGAAGCCGGAGGGCGTGGACCTGGTCGTGAAGAAGCCGATCCGCCTCGGCACCCTCCGCGAGGTGCTCGTGAAGATGACCGATCCGCAGGCCGCCGCCGCGACCAGCACCCCCGCCTAACCCACCATCGACTCCGGCCGGACCTCCCGGTCGAACTCCTCCGCGGTCAGGTATCCGAGCTTCACCGCCGCCTCCTTGAGGGTGAGCCCCTCGGCGTGCGCCTTCTTGGCGATGGCGGCCGCGCGATCGTAGCCGAGCCGGGGCGCCAGGGCGGTGACCAGCATGAGCGACCGGTCGACCAGCTCCTCGATCCGCGCCCGATCCGGCTCGATGCCCCGCGCACAGTGGGTGTCGAAGGAGTCACACGCGTCGGCGAGCAGCCGCACCGAGTGCAGCACGTTGTGGATGATGAGCGGCTTGTAGACGTTCAGCTCGAAGTGGCCGGACATCCCGCCCACCCCCACCGCGACGTCGTTGCCCATCACCTGGGCGCAGACCATGGTGAGCGCCTCGCACTGGGTGGGGTTCACCTTGCCGGGCATGATCGAGCTCCCCGGCTCGTTCTCGGGGATCCGGAGCTCCCCGATCCCGCAGCGCGGCCCGGAGGCGAGCCAGCGCACGTCGTTGGCGATCTTGGTGAGCGCCCCGGCCAGGGTCCGGAGCGCGCCGTGCGCGCCGACGAGCGCGTCGTGGGCGGCGAGGGCCTCGAACTTGTTGGGGGCCGACACGAACGGCCGGCCGGTCAGGTCCGCGATCGCCCGCGCGGCGCGCTCGCCGAAGCCGCGCGGGGCGTTGAGCCCCGTGCCGACCGCGGTGCCGCCCAGGGCCAGCTCGAGGAGCCCGGGCATGGCGGCTCGGATCTGGACGAGGGCGCGGTCGAGCTGGCTCGTCCAGCCGGAGATCTCCTGGCCGAGGGTGAGCGGCACCGCGTCCTGGAGGTGGGTGCGCCCGATCTTGACGACGTCGGCGAATTCGCGGGACTTGGCCCGCAGCGTGTCGCGCAGGCGCGTGACCGCGGGGACGAGCCGCCCCTCGATCTGCTCCACCGCCGCGATGTGCATGGCGGTGGGAAACGTGTCGTTGGAGGACTGGCTGCGGTTCACGTCGTCGTTCGGATGCACCGGCTGCTGCGAGCCGAGGCGACCGCCCAGCATCTCGATGGCCCGGTTGGCGATCACCTCGTTGGCGTTCATGTTGGTCTGGGTGCCGCTGCCGGTCTGCCACACCGAGAGGGGAAAGTGTGCGTCCAGCCGCCCGTCGATCACCTCGTCGGCGGAGGCCACGATGGCCCGCGCCTTGTCATCCGGGAGGAGACCGAGCTCGCGGTTCACCCGCGCGCACGCTTTCTTTAGAATACCGAGCGCCCGGACGATCTCGCGCGGGAAGTGATCGTCGCCGATGCGGAAGTGCTCGAGCGAGCGCTGCGTCTGGGCGCCCCAGTACCGGTCGGCCGGCACCTCGATCGTCCCCATCGTGTCCTTCTCGGTCCGCGTCGTCGCCATGGACTCCTCCTCCGGTCGCTTGAGCGCATCCTCGCCATCGCATAGTATCGGGCGCAAGGAGAGCACACAAATGGACTGCTGCGCTCACGAGGGACCGGCCGCGGGCGACGCGCGCTTCGACTTCCAGCGGGTCGCCGACGGCATCCACGTCGCGGTCGCCGCGCCCGCCTACAAGGTCAACTCCAACACCGCGATCATCGAGAGCGACGACGGGGTCGTCATCGTCGACACGCACTCCAAGCCCTCCGCGGCCCAGGTCATCGTGGAGCGGGTGCGGGAGCTGACCCCCAAGCCGGTCCGCTTCGTGGTCAACACCCACTTCCACTGGGACCACTGGCACGGCAACGAGGTCTATCCCGCCGCCTATCCCGGCGCCGAGATCATCACCAACCAGCTCACCCGCGAGGCGATGGTGCGCAAGGGGCTCAAGCGCATCCAGGATCACGTGCGGCAGGTCCCCGCCGAGGTGACCCGCCTCCGCGCGGAGCTGGCCGCGGCCACCACCACCGAGCAGCGGGCGAAGCTCCAGGCCGACCTCCGCCTCGCCGAGTCGTACCTGGCCGAGGTGCGGGCGCTCAAGCCCGCCCTGCCCACGATGGCGTTCGAGCGCACCATGAAGCTCTACCGCCGCGATCGCGAGATCCACCTGCTCTACCTGGGCCGCGCCCACACCGAGGGCGACGTCTTCGTCTATCTCCCGCGGGAGCGCACCGTCATCACCGGCGACGCGGTCATCGGCTGGACGCCCTACATGGGGGACGGCTACCCGGAGGACTGGGTCACCACGATCGACCGGCTCGCCGACCTCGACTTCGACACGATCATCATGGGCCACGGTAACCCGGCGGGCCGGGAGTGGCTACGCACCTTCCGCGGCTACATCCACGACATGGTGGAGGCGGTCCGCGAGGAGGTCGCGACGGGCGCGAGCCTCGACGAGGTCAAGCAGCGGGTGCCGTCGCGGCTGGCCCCCACCTACGAGAAGGCGTTCGCGACCTACGAGCACTACCGGCCGTGGCGGGCCGGGCTCCTGGCCAACATCGAGCGGACCTACGCGATGGTGAGCTAGGCGCATGGCCGAGGGAGACCT
>Ga0210409_10007378_pt1 | contig 11329 bp, 5 predicted proteins | sample IncBWH17MmetaG_FD_161649 | JGI IMG/M metagenome (GOLD analysis project Ga0210409, IMG submission 161649) | Forest soil microbial communities from Barre Woods Harvard Forest LTER site, Petersham, Massachusetts, United States - Inc-BW-H-17-M | ecosystem: Environmental > Terrestrial > Soil >...
GGCTGGGTGCGTTCAACCCGGCCCTCACCGACCTTCTTGCCGTCGTAATAAAGGCTAACGTTGCCGCCCTTGGCGAGGCCGCCGCCATCGTAGGCAAACTCCATTCTCACCTGGTGCTTACCGGCCGGAATTGGCTGGCTCGCCTCGGTGGTAAAGGTTTGCAGACCGAAGAGGTTGTAGGCGAACTTTGCTTTTCCACCCTTGGCGTAGAGACTCATGCCACCGAACATGCCGCCCTGGTGAATGATGACGCCTTCCGCTCCTTTCGAGGGCACCTCTACCTCAGCGGTGATCGAAAACGACTTGTTCTTCGTGTTTAACACGGTGTTCTCGGTCAACCTTCCCATCCCGCCAAATAGCAGTTGGGAGTTGCCCTTGACGAGCAGTGGCCGGCCAGCCAGGTCACTATTCAAACGCTCGGCTCTGCGGTCATCGAGCGGTAACACGTTGTACTTGGTCGCCTCGATCAGCCACAGTCGTTGCAGTTCGCGCAGCTTCTCCGGCATGTCTTTCGCCAGATCGTGCGCTTGGGTCCAATCTTTGCTGCCATCGTACAGCTCCCACACGTCGTCGTCGAAGGCAGGCAGCTTCGCGGTCATCACCCAAGGCGTCGAGTGCCGCGTCACGGCGCTCCATCCCTTGTGGTAGATTCCCCTATTGCAAAACATTTCGAAATACTGGAGATCATGACGCTCTGCAGCTTTGGCGTCGTCGAACGAGTAGGCCATGCTGACACCTTCCATGGGCGCCTGCTGCACGCCGTTGACGATCATCGCCTCCGGAATGCCGGCCGCTTCCAGCACCGTGGGCGCAACGTCAATCACGTGGCAGAACTGGGAACGAGTCTCGCCCTTCGCCTTGATGCCCTTGGGCCAGTGGACAATCGTCCCATTGCGCGTTCCGCCCCAGTGCGACGCCACCTGCTTAGTCCATTGATAGGGTGTATCCATGGCGTGCGCCCAGCCCACAGCGTAGTGGTTGTATGACTCCGGCCCGCCCATCTTCCCGATCCGTTCCGCCATGAACTCTGGGGTCTCGATGCTAGCCAGCCCATTGAGCACAATCATCTCGTTAAACGTGCCATTCGGAGTACCTTCGGCCGAAGCGCCGTTGTCCCCAATGATCACGTAGACCAGGGTGTCGTCGAGAATCTTGAGGTCCTTGAGCGTGTCGATCAGCCGCCCCACATGATGGTCGATGTGTTCCAGGAACCCCGCATACACCTCCATCTGGCGTGCCAGCACCGGCCTCATTTTCGGGTCGACTTCATCCCAGGCCGGAATGTCCTTAGGTCGCTTCGTCAACTCGGCATTTTGTGGAACCACGCCCAGCTTCTTCTGCCGGGCCAAACTTTCCTCGCGCAGTTTGTCCCACCCCTGGTCGAACTTGCCCTTGTATTTGTCCGCCCACTCTCTCGGAACCTGGAGCGGCGCATGGCAAGCGCCGGGTGCGAAATAGACGAAGAACGGCTTGTCGGCCATCAGCGCTTTCTGCTGCCGCACCCAGGCAATTGCCCTGTCTGTAACGTCTTCGGTGAAGTGGTATCCTTCCTCTGCCGTCTTCGGCGGTTCCACCGGTGTCGTGCCTTCGTAAATCGAGGGGGCATACTGGTTAGTCTCGCCACCGAGGAATCCATAAAAATATTCGAATCCTCCTCCGCCGGTCGGCCACTGGTCGAAAGGACCCATCGGGCTGGTCTGCCAGACCGGCACTTCGTGGCACTTCCCGAACTGCGCCGTCGAGTAACCGTTCAGCTTGAGGGTCATCGCCAGGGGCGCCTTGTTCTTGGGCAATACGGAGCTGTAGCCGGGTGCGGAAGTGGCGATTTCGGTAATGCCGCCCATCCCAACCGAGTGATGGTTGCGACCGGTGAGCAGCGCTTGGCGCGTCGGCGAGCAGAGAGCTGTAGTGTGGAAACGGTTGTATTTCAATCCAGCGGAGGCGAGCTTCTCAAAGTTGGGTGTCGCACACGGCCCGCCGAAGGCGCTGGACGCACCGAAGCCCACATCGTCGAGCAGGATGATGAGCACGTTGGGTGCGCCGTGCGGTGGTCGCAGCGGTTCGATCGGCGGAAACTTTGTATTGGGATCTTTGGCGTCATAGGTTGTGAGGGCGGTGCGCGGCTGGGTTGGAATGGGAAGGACGGCACGAGAATGCGAATCGGTCCTCTTGGGATCTGACATTTGGGGTTGCTCCTCCTCAAAATTTGATTGCTTAAACTCGGTATTCAGAAACTGTCCCCACCGCGGCGGCAGCGCGGTTCGCACTTTGGTGGTGCTCCGCTTCCAGAACCGGCATTACATCCGCAGCTTCCCGCCCCTGACGCAACAAGTCGGCCATGATTTTCATGGGTCGCTCGATATGCTTAAAAAATGCCTTGTACCCGGCGCAAAGATAGTTGAGGCCGGGCTCGCCTTCAGGAGTATTGATAAAGCGATTGCGCGGGCACTCTCCGTTGCAAGCGAATCGAACTTCGCATTCACGGCAATAACGAGGCAGGGTGTCGCGCTTGGCGTTGCCGAATGCCCGCTGCTGATCCGATGCGACGAGTTTCACCATGTGCTGCTGCTGGATATTTCCCAGACGGAACTTGGGCTCCACAAAGTGATCGCAGGAATAAAGATCGCCGTTATGCTCAAGGGCCAACGCGTTGCCGCAGGTTTCGGCAAAGATGCACAAAGATGCCGGCAGCCCCAACCAAGACGCCAACGATGACTCGAACAACTGGATGTAAACGTCGCCTACGTCGTGTCTCACCCACTCGTCGAAAATCGCAATCAGGAATTCGCCCCACAGCTCCGGTTTCACTGTGCGCTCGGTTACCAGCTCACCGGATTGGGTGTAGAGCGGACGTTTTTGGTTGCTGTCGCCCCAACCTTCGTTCGCAATTTCCAGAAGCTGTGGGGTCGCCCGCTCTACGATCGGAATGAATTGCATGAAGTGCGTCTTCAACTCATCGCGGAAAAACCGGTATACCTCCAGAGGATGGCCAACATTGGCATCATGGACCGTGCACAGCACGTTGAATTCAACCCGACGCTCTTGCATCAGTCGGGCCGCGCGCATCACTTTGGAAAAGGTCGGAGCACCCGCCTTGTCCACTCGGTAGGCATCGTGCATCGCCTGGGAACCGTCGATCGAAAGCCCAACCAGGAAGTTATTGTCCCGCAAGAACTCGCACCATTCTTCGTCCAGCAAAATGCCGTTGGTCTGAATCGTATGTTCGAGCGCTACTCCCGAAGAAATGTATTTAAGTGCCAAGGCAACCGCATGCCTAAAGAAATCGAGGCCCATCAGAGTGGGCTCGCCTCCCTGCCACGCGATGGTGATCTGATCGGAACGCTGCGATTCGACTACCTGCTTGATGTATGCTTCGAGAACATCGTCCGACATGCGGAACTTGCTGCCCGGGTAGAGTGCGTCTTTCGACAGAAAGAAGCAGTACTTGCAGTCAAGATTGCAGATTGCACCCGTAGGTTTCGCCAGTACGTGGAAGTACGACGGCGCATTGCGCGGCCATACTTTAGGAGGCTCGGGCATGGTTCGGATTTCAGGCACGGGTCGCTCAAACATGGGCAAAGAACCGCCGGCACCGCCAATCCTCTTGGAGGCTGCAAGCAACGACAACTGGGAAAAGTGATAGGCGCGCAGTTATCACAGTTGAAAATTGCAGGAGGGACTAACGGGAGCAGGCTGTCGGCATGGAACCTTCCGAATGTCGGCGCTACCTCGCCGGGCCCAAGGAATGCCTACCGAATTCACGCACTGGCAGGGAACTAGCACTTTTCCCAGTGGCCTGGCATTGTGCCATATAGATAGCTTGAACGCTGCTTATAATGTGTTGGCAGACGACAAGCGCACATGACAGCAATGCAGCGAATGTCGAATCTCCTCCTCGTCGTTACCGTATGCTCGTTGCTGTGGTCCTCTGCTCTGGCCGCGCAATCCAAACAAACCCGGCGCGTCCTCATCATTAGCGAGATAGGACGTTCGTCGCCCGGCGTCGCTCTCATTGAGCAGGAGCTTCACGCTGCTCTGGATGAGAAGTCTCCCTATGATGTCGAGTTCTACAGCGAATCTCTGGAGACCACCCTCTTCCCCGATGAGGCCTCCCAAAACAAGTTGCGCAACCTGTATATCCGCAAGTATGAAACTCGCAAGCCAGATTTGATCATTGCGGCTGGACCATCCGCCATTCAGTTCATGGTCAACGTGCACAAAAGATTCTTTCCCGATGTTCCGATCGTTTTTTGCGCCAGCAGCGAGGAGCAAGCGGGCCGTCCCAAGCTGGACTCCGGGTTTACTGGAGTGTGGATGACGATTGAACCGGCAAAAACGCTGGAGGCGGCTCTCCGCCTGCAACCCGCCACCCGGCGCGTAGTTGTGGTGGGTGGTGTGGCGCGGTTTGACAGGCATGTGGAGGAGATTGTCAGGGAGAACTTGCGAAGCTACGAAAGCAAGATCGAGTTCACCTATCTCACCGACCTCGATATCCAGACCCTTTGCGAGCGCCTTGAGTATCTCCCCAAAAATGCAATTATCCTCTACACCACAATTTCCGAGGACGCTGCTGGAAAGCATTTCATCAATGTCCGACAGTCAGTGCCGATGGTTGCCAAGGCCGCCAGCGTCCCCGTCTATGCGATGGCGGACGTGTTCATTAGCCAAGGATTTGTGGGTGGCTATGTGAGTAGTTATGCCGCGCAGGGACAGGTTGCCGCAGATATCGCTGTTAAAATTCTCAAAGGGACGAAGCCGGATGAGATTCCCATTGTCAGGGGCACGAATCTCTACATGTTTGACGCGCGTGCCCTGCGGCGCTGGGGACTAAACGAAAACATGCTCCCACCCGAGAGTTCCTTGCTCTACCGCGAGCCGACACTCACCGAGCGCTACAAAGGCGAGATTATTGGTGCACTCCTTGTCTTCGCTGCACTCGTCGTCTTGATTGTGTATCTTCTGATCGAACACAGGAGACGAGCACTGGTGGAACGGGAATTGGATGCGGAAGCCCGGTTCGAGAGGTTGATCTCTGAATTATCCAGCTACTTCATTGATCTTCCTGCAGACAAAATCGATGCCGAGATTGAGCAGGCGCTTACGCGGCTGGTGAAGTACCTTACCGTCGATCGGGTCAGTATTTTCGAATTTACTAGTGACAGGACTGAGCTCGTGCGCACCCATTCCAGCGCGGCCGCTCGCGACACGTCGGTTGCAACTCACCGCTACAGTGCCTATGAATTGCCCTGGTACACCAAGAAGTTACTGAACAACGAGCCGATCGTCTTCACGAATGTGGATCAACTTCCCGACGCCACGAATGAGGACAAGGCCTTTCTGCAGAGTCAGGGAATACAGTCAAGTGTTGCCATCCCGCTCGATGCGGAAGGTTCCGTTCTGGGCTGTCTTTCCTTTGTGACCGTTTATGAAGACAGGGTATGGTCAAGCCGTCTGGTTGATCAGCTCAAAATGGTGGGACAAGTCTTGGCCAACGCGCTGATGCGAAAACGCTCCGACGAGGCGCTGGTCAGGAGCGAAATGTTGAAGGGAGCGATTCTGACCTCCATCAGTAGTGGCCTGGCGGTGCTGAATCAGCGGGGTGAAGTCGTCGCCGTCAATTCCCGCTGGAAGAAGTTTTCGCGTGTTTATGGCGCCTCCTCAGACCTGGAACTGCAGGTTGGCGCGAACTATCTAGAAGTCTGCCAGCGGGCAATCGTGAGCGGTGCCGCTGGAGCCGCGGAGGCCCTAGCTGGAATCAAGACGGTGCTTCAGGAGGAGAGCCAGTATTTTGAGACGGAGTACCGCTATCCCACCCCCGACGGTCAGCTGTGGTTCGCGATGAGAGTCACCCCTTTGCAGGTACAAGACGGTGGTGTTGTCGTTAGTTTCAGTGACATCACCGACCGCAAGCAGGTGGAGGAGAAGTTGCGCGAAAGCGAAGAGCGTTTCCGTATCATGGCGGACACTGCTCCCGTCATGGTGTGGAGAGCAGGCAGCGACATGCTCTGCGATTTCTTTAACAAGCCGTGGCTTGAATTCACTGGGCGGACAATGGAACAGGAACTGGGAGATGGGTGGTCAGAAGGCGTGCACCCCGAAGACCTCCAGCTTTGCGTGGATACCTATGCCTCCAGTTTCAAGGCGCGCCAGCCTTTCACTGTTGAATACCGCCTAAGACGTGCCGACGGAGAATATCGCTGGTTGCTCAACAAGGGGGTTCCGCGATACACGCCTAAGGGTGAATTCGCAGGCTACATAGGATCGTGCCTCGACATTACGGAACGCAAACTGGCTGAACAGGAGCGCGAGGAATTAGCCGGTAGATTGATTAATGCAGAGGAGGAGGAGCGCAGTCGGCTGGCACGGGAACTCCATGACGACTTCAATCAAAGACTTGCAGTGTTGGCAATTGATCTGGAGAAGTGTGCGCAAATGACTAGACAATCTCCGGCTGAGGCCAGCGAACGGATGCTTGAACTATGGAATCGTGCTAGCGAGATCGGCGCCGATCTCCATACCCTCTCCCACCAGCTGCACTCTTCCACGCTGGAAAGTCTTGGGCTGGTTCTTGGCGTCAGCGCATTTTGCTCCGAATTTGCCGAACAACAGGGAATGCAAGTCGATTTTGCCTACGAGAATATTCCGCGGTCCGTTTCTCCTGACGTGGCGCTGTGCCTTTTCCGCATTGTCCAGGAAGGGCTGCGAAATGTGAAGAAGCACAGTGGTTCGTCCAGAGCAGAAGTTCGGCTTGAAGGAATCGATGATGCCATTCACCTGACGCTGTTCGATCGCGGCATTGGATTTGATCGACATCTCCCTTCGACACATGTTGGTCTCGGCCTGCGAAGCATGGAAGAACGCTTACGGCTTGTCGCCGGCCGCCTTGAGCTTCAGTCAGATCCGACGCAAGGAACGCGCATTGATGCCTGGGTTCCCTTGAAGCCGACCATGGCGCCGGCGAGTTAATCGCCCGAGTACAACTTAAGATATGCAGGATCTCAAGCGATCTCCGACACGCCAGCGCATTCTTCTTGCGGATGACCATGCGATCGTGGTCGAAGCCCTTCGTTCGCTACTGAGCGAGACCTACGACGTAGTCGGGGTGGTTCCCGATGGCCGCGCTTTGTTAGCCGAAGCCGACAAGATCAGACCAGACGTCATCGTTTTGGATGTTGGCATGCCTTTAATGAACGGTCTGGACGCAGCCGAACGCTTGAAACAACTAATCCCGGATGTCAAGTTGGTTTTCTTAACCATGAAGGACGATCCCAACCTAGCGGCCGCCGCGCTGAAACTGGGAGCAGTGGGATATGTCCTCAAGCATTCCGCAGCCTCCGAGCTGCTAAAGGCCATCTCCGAGGTGCTGCGCGGGCACTCCTACGTCACCCCTAAACTTAAGCCCGAGAATTGGGCAGTCAAGGAAGCTCGTGCCCGGCAATTCTCAAAGGGCCTGACTCCCCGCCAACGTGAGGTGCTCCAATTGCTCGCGGAAGGACGTCCCATGAAAGAGATAGCCGATATCTTGAAGGTAAGCGAAAAGACGATCATGTTCCATAAATATCACATCATGGAGTCATTCAATCTCAAGAGCAATGCAGAGCTGGTGCTCTTTGCGCTGAAAAATGGCCTGATTTCCGCATAACACCCGTCTCGAAGCTTCTCCCTCACTGGCAGAACTCCTAGGTGACCATCGTCTAGCGAAGCACCAAAGTGTATGAAGCAGGATCCTTTCATCGTTCCTGCACAAGGCTGGAGTACGGCGAACCGAAGATCACAAGAATCATTCAGTTTATCGTTGCTTCTGGCCGTGTTTTTGTTGTGACCGGACAACTGATCTGGATGTGGGTGAAGTGCGCTGTTTAAGACACTCGACGAGGAGAAGGTCGGAAGCTCGCCTGGACGAAGGTGCGAGCGCAGCCCGCCTGCCGCCGCGCTTCGCACATTTTATCTGGAACCGATTGTCCTGCATTTGCCTAATCTGTTTGGGTGTCCTGTTTCCTTCTGCCGTTTCTGCGCCTGGCTGGGCGCAGGTCGTTAATCTGGGAGTGCCAGCCCCAACCAAGCCAGAGCCTCCCAAGGACACTCTCGGCCGTATCACGCCTCGCGGTACGGTCCTGGGTTTCTTGAGCGCTGCACATAAGGAGGACTATGAAACTGCAGCGCGATACCTGAACACCCCCCTTCGGGGCAAATCCGCTGCTGTACTCGCCCACCAACTCTTCGTTGTTCTCGATCGTCGTCTTCCTGCACGGCTCAATCAACTCAGCGACGACCCTGAGGGCTCCTTGCTAGATCCGTTCAAGCCTGAGCAGGATTTAATAGGGACCATCACAAGTGCAAATGGCAGGGTGGATATCTTCGTCGAACGAGTGGAGCGGGCGAACTCGGGACCAATTTGGTTGTTCGCGAGTCAGACCCTAGATTCAATTCCCGATCTATACGAAGAGATCAATGTCGTATCCGTCGACGCTCTTTTCCCGCAGTCCTGGGTAAAGACCCGCTTCGCGGGTGTACCTCTCTTTGAATTTCTTGTCGCGTTTGTCGGTTTGCCGCTCTTCTATTTGCTAACCGATTTGTTGAGCCGGCTCCTAAGCCCATTGGTTGGGCTGTTGCGCCGCCGTTTGCGCAAGAAGACGGATCTGCCCGATCCGGAGGTCTTGCCCAAACCGATTCGCCTCCTCTTCCTCGCCGGTGTTGTTCGCTGGACCCTTTCGAAAGTCACTCTCCCGCTTCTCGCCCGCCAGTTCTGGATCAGTGCCGCAACGGTTATTACAATCGCGGCCTGCGTCTGGCTGTTGATTCTCCTGAGCGGCGCGTGCGAACGCATCATCCGCCACCGTCTGGCACGCCGTCGCACCCACTCCGGAGCTACATCGATAGTGCGCCTGGGGCGCAGAGTAGTCGATTTGCTCACTGTATTCGTCGGTCTGCTTGTTGCTTTCCGACACTTTGGAGTAAATCCCACACCCGCACTCGCTGGACTCGGCGTGGGCGGTATTGCCGTTGCCCTCGCGGCACAAAAAACTCTGGAAAACGTAATAGGCGGAGCATCCGTCATCTTTGACAAGGTGGTGAAGGTAGGGGACGTTTTGAAGGTGGGTGATACTCAGGGAACGGTGGAAGACATCGGTCTGCGTTCAACTCGCATTCGCACTCCTGACAGAACTGTAATTAGTCTACCCAATGGACAAGTAGCGAATGCAAGCCTCGAAAATGTCTCCGTACGCGACAAATTCTGGTTCCACCCTGACTTGAGCTTAACTCGTGAGACGACTGCCACACAGATGCGCCGGGTCCTCGATGGTGTCAATCAGCTCCTGGCACAAAATAGTCTGATCGAGCCTGATTCGATTCGTGTGCGTTTCCTTCGCTTCGGTGCCTCTTCCCTCGACGTGGAAGTCTTCGCTTACGTCTTGGCAGACAACTGGAATGCGTTTCTTGAGATCCAGCAAGAGCTGCTCCTTCAGATAATGGATGTTGTCCACGCGGCAGGAACTCAATTGGCTATCCAGTCGCACGCCATGTATTTAGCAGTGAATCCCGTTTCGCAGATGACAGGCGAGCAGGTCGTGGTCAGAACACCCGCTCCCAGCGACAAACTTGTAGACGAGGCAGCCGCCAAGTCCGCTTGAGGCAAGAGGCCGTCACTACGCCGGAAGTTCCGAGATCGTACCAGCAATTCGAAAGGACCGCAGCTATGTTGCGAACAAGAACTACGAGATCATCACAACGCAGGGCGGTGTTGTCACCTCGGGCGAGATTAGTGATGATGTTCTTCAGAAACTCAGCACGGGGAAGTTGATTGTACGGCAGAAGCCCGGTCCATCAAACGCACTGGGATTGGTAAAACTGATATTTCCAAATGACTACAATGCTTATCTTCACAGTACGCGGTCACCGAACTTGTTCTCTCAAGAATGCCGGGACTTCAGTCACGACTGCATCCGTGCGGAGCAACCAGCGGATTTGGCCGCTTGGTTTTTGCGCGACAAAAGGCCAGCGAAAGAACCGAGCAGGTTGGCCTCCTTCCTCGAGCTGTACATCGAGGCCTAGAAGGAACACATGAATTATGTGCCGAATATCGAGATGCTCCCCTTGGCAGCTAAGAATGCGCTTATCGTGGGCGCCGACTTGCAAGTTGAGACCCTTCTATTGAGCATTTTAAAGCCTGATTCCTGGGTCGTGATGAGCGTGCCCGATAATCTCGCGGCACTTGCAGTGGTCCGGGCCAGAGCGTTCGACCTCATCGTGACGAGCGATGAAACATCCGGCCGAGAAGATATTGAACTACTGCGCCAGATTCGCAAGGTGCGTCCCCATACCCGTCTGATCATCCTTGCCGCCGACAGCACACCGGCGGATGTGATTGCGTCGATGCGCGAACGCGCCTTCAGTTATCTCTCCAAGCCGTTCTCATTCGACACGCTCGCTGATATGGTTCGAATGGCCACGGAGGGGCCATGCTGGGACGACGGTATCGAGGTCGTTTCGGGGACACCGGAATTGATTCGAATCCTCGCACGTTGCGATGTAAAAACGGCCGACCGATTAGTGCACTTCCTCAACGAGATTGCCGAATTGCCGGATCCCGAGAGAAGTCAAGTGGCCATGGCCTTTCGCGAAATGCTTCTGAATGCGATCGAGCATGGCGGACGACTGGATCCGAACCAATACATCGAGATTGAATACGTGCGTGGCCGTCACATGGTCGCGTGCCACATCACTGATCCCGGCCTGGGCTTTACGCTTGACGAGATCCCTCACGCGGCAATCGCGAACCCCGCCGACGACCCGATGCGCCACGTTGCTTTACGCGAGGAACAAGGGATGCGCCCCGGTGGGTTTGGCGTCCTGCTCGCGCGCCAACTCGTTGACGAGCTCATCTATGGGCAAGACGGAAACGAGGTCCTCCTGATTAAGTATCTAGATTCCCCTAAGAGGAAGTCCGCCTAATGCGTTCTGCTGCCACGCGGCACCGGTTCGGCCGAGAGCGTCCCAGGGACGCTCTGGCCTGAACCTGAGCCAGCTAGGGAGACTCTGATTAAGTCCTCCCTTTCCACAGGGAGTATAGATAAAGTCGTGCCAGCATGAACTGGTTGGGCAAGCAGAGGACACTGGCGATGATGACGGGATTCGAGCGGTACACGAAGAAGACTCGGCGGGCAATGTTCTTGGAAGAGATGGAGCAGGTGGTGCCGTGGGGGAAATTGTGTGCGCTGGTGGAGCCGCACTATCCCAAGCCGGGTAACGGGCGACGGCCGAAAGAACTGGAAAAGATGCTGCGGATTTATTTTCTGCAGCAGTGGTTCAATCTGGCGGACCCGGCGGT
>Ga0210409_10007379_pt1 | contig 11329 bp, 11 predicted proteins | sample IncBWH17MmetaG_FD_161649 | JGI IMG/M metagenome (GOLD analysis project Ga0210409, IMG submission 161649) | Forest soil microbial communities from Barre Woods Harvard Forest LTER site, Petersham, Massachusetts, United States - Inc-BW-H-17-M | ecosystem: Environmental > Terrestrial > Soil >...
TTAGCATTTAAGAGCCGTTGCCGCGAGGCGCGTCTTTCTAGATACCACGCGCAACTCTCCCGCGCTCTCATAAAGTGCGAAGACGTTAGGCATTAGAGTTCGTTTAGACGGAGGCAGAATAGAGTAGAAGAAAGAGTGGGGCCGGACCTTTCCGGGCGGCGTCCCTGCAATTTACTTCGGCAGCGCAAAAGCAAACAACATATCGTTGGCCCCGACCACGATATATTGCCGTCCATCCAGCTCGTACGTGATCGGTGCGTTCGTCACCGGCGCGCCCACTCCGACATGCCACAGGATTTTTCCGTTCGCCGCATCGTACGCGAGCGCATTCCCCGTAGGATCTCCGCCAAAAAGCAGCTTCCCCGCCGTACTCAACAATCCCGATCTGCCGCCGCCGATCCCCGGATACGGATGGCTCCAGGCAATTTTCCCGGTCTTGTAGTCGATGGCCTGAAGCGTATTGCGCGACCACAAGCCGTCGTCGCGCCCGCCGTAGCCCTCGGGTTTTTCATCGAGATCGGTCAGGTAGTAAACGCTATAGGAGGTCGTCGCGTGCAGGTAGAACATCCCCGTATCGGGATTGAACGTCGGCGCGGGCCAGTTCGCGGCGCCGCCCGAGGCGGGAGAGACCAGCGTGCCGTCAGCCTTCGGTTCCTTGGCCGGATCGGGCTGCGGCCGGCCCAGCCCGTCGATGCCCTTGGACCAGTTGAGCGTGTCGACGAAGGGAGCGGTCACCAGGTGCTTGCCGTTGGTGCGGTCCAGCAGCACGTAGTATCCGTTGCGCGCGGCCTGCGCCAGCATCTTCCGCGGCTGGCCTGCAAAGGTTCCGTCGATCAGCACGGGCGTCTCGACGTTGTCCCAATCGTGCGTGTCGTGCGGCGAGACCTGGTAATACCAAGCCATCTTGCCCGTGTCCGGATTCAACGCCACGATCGAGCACGTGTACAAATTGTCGCCCTTGCGGCTCTGCGCGGCGTGAACCGGTTGCGGATTGCCGGTGCCGAAGTAATAAAGGTTCAGCTCCGGATCGTAAGTCCCGGAGAGCCACGTCATGCCGCCGCCGTGCTCCATGGCTTCCTTCGAGGGCCACGATTCCGCGTTGGCCTCGCCCACGCGCGGCGTCGTGTTGAAGCGCCACTCGACGTCCCCGGTTTCCGGATTGCGCGCTTCCAGGTAGCCGGGCACGTCCAGCGAATCGCCGCCCACGCCGACCAGGATGTGGTTGTGGACCACGAAAGGCGCGGGGGTGCAGAAGTATTCCTGCTTCACGTCGGCGATCTCCGTCGACCAGCGCATTTTTCCCGTGCGCGCATCGAGCGAGATAAGGTGGCAATCCGGAGTTTCGAAGAACAGCCAGTTGCCATACATCCCAAAGCCGCGATTGCCGATGTGGATGCCGCCTGTTGTGTCCCAGTCGAAGCGCCAGATCTGCCGGCCCGAGCGCGCGTCGACGGCCCAGGCGTGATCCGGCACGGTGAAGTACAGCACGCCGTTGACTTCGAGCGGCGTGGCTTTGATCTGCGTGCTCCCGCCCGTGCCCAGGAACCCGGCCGACGCAGCGCGAAAAGCCCACGCCAGCGCGAGATTCTTGACGTTCAGTTGTGTGATCTGATTAAGCGGGCTGTAGCGCCGGCCGGAGTAATCGCCGTTGTAGGTCGGCCAGGAATCGGTAGGCGGCTTGAGGAGCTTCGCCGGATCAAGCGGCTGGGCGAACAGCGATGAAGCAGCCAGCAACAACGCGACGAAGCAAAAGAGCCCATGCCTTATTGCCCGCCTGGGTGCCTGCAGCTGTGCCTGCCTTTGTGGGGCAGGTTGCCAACCTGCGGCGGGTTGCCAACCCGCCTGTAGATGCTGCCACACCGCCGACCAGCGCCGGTTGCCAACCGGCGCGCAGGATACCATCCTGCCCCACATCCGCAGGCCTCTCATTGGAGCGTCACCAGGAACGTCAGAAGATTGTGCATATCCGCATCCGTATACTTGCGCAAGAGGTCCGCGTGGGCCGCGTAGGGATCGCGCACGTCGACTTTCGCGCCGTCCCGGCTGAACGAATGATAATAGTCGTCGGCGTCGCGCAACCCAACGTTGAAGTCGTCGATGTTCACTAGCTCTCCCGAGAAGGTCTGCCCTCCGCGCAGCGTCACCGTCACCTGGCTCGGTTTCGGCCTCTGCCCGCGGGGATACAAGAAGCGCGTCTCGAGCTGCTCCGGCGCATATTTCTTGCCGATGCCCGCCAGATCTCCGGTAGGCGAGTGGCAGGAGTTGCACCTCCCCGCCCCATTGAAATAGGCCTCGCCCGCCTTGGCGTTGCCCGTCAGCAAGTTGGGGATCTCGTAAGCGCGCCGGTTAATCGCGGCCTGCGTTCGTGCCCGCAGGAACGCCGCGATATCGGAGACCAGATCGGCGGGCAGCGCGAATGCGGGCATGCCCTTATCGGGACGGCCGTTCCGAATCACGGGCCCGATCTTGTCTCCGGTCTCATCGTCGAGGACCACCACCGAGCGCACCAGATCCGGACCGCTCTCGCCGCCCCTGGCCGTCCCTCCGTGGCAGAATCCGCAGTTGGCCACGAAGCCTCTCTGTCCCCGTTCCACTTCTTGGGTCGAGGGCACGGGCCGCGTGATCAGTTGGGCCGACGCGAGACCCGCGGCCAGCGTTATGCCAGCGCCTGCTTGCAATAATCGAAGCAACGCTTCACCTCCACCACGGCGTCGTCTTTGCCGGGATACTCGTACTCGATGTACGCGCGAATCGGATACTTCTCGCTCTTGAGCAACTGCAGGACTTCCTTGATCGGAGTATCGCCCTGCCCCCACGGCATGTTGGGTCCCTGGTTCTTCTTGCGATCCTTCAAATGCAGATTCAGAATGCGGTCGTGATGTTCTTGGACGAACGCAACCGGATCGAAGTTGGCCGCCCAGAAGTGACCGATATCCAGGTTCACGGCGAATCGCGGCGACATCTCCAGAGCCTGATAAAAGCTTTCGGGTTTGCAAAACTCATTGGGGTTTCGCACGTCGGAATGGCCGTGAAACGCTACCGTCAGCTTATGCTTGTCGACGAAAGGCACCAGGCGCTTGGCGCAAGTCAATGTGGACGAAGCGTTGATCACGCCGACGCCCAGCGCACGGGCCGCTTCAAACCCCCGGTCGATTTCTTCATCCGTGAAATCGTCCTTGAAGCTGAGGTTGTAGGCGTACAGTTCGACGCCCGCGTCGTCGAACTTCTTGCGAACCGCGCGGAACGTATCGAGGGGCTCCGTCAGCCGCCACTTGCGCAGCGCCTCGCGGTCCAATCGCGGCTCGACGTGGCCGGGACTGTACAACTCGCACTCGCCCAAGCCGTCCTCCACGAAACCTTTGATCGCGGCATCGAGCGAGCGGTCGCGAAAGCTGTAGCTCTGCGCTCCGAGCCGCACGCCCGCGACAACCGAGTTGATCTTCGCCGCGGCCCGAACCGGCGCGATCGCCAAACCGGCCGCGGCAACTTTCAAGACTTCTCTTCTTGAATACATGGTCGTTTACCTCCCAATGCGGATGGCCTTGTTGCCGCCCTCGCCCTCCAGCATATGCGTGACCACCCCCTGCTCATTGGCCACGAATTCATGGCGCGAGCCGCCCCAGAAGAAAACCGTGTCGGACAAAGGAATCGCGGCCGACGATTCGCCGAACAAGACGCCGTCCTTGACCGTGACATGGGTCAGCCTTGCTGTGATCGGATTCTCCAAGAAGTGCGACTCGTAGGTCCCGACGTACTTGGCCAGCACTTCCGGCGCGACCTTCACCGCGCGCTTCTTCGCGTCTTCCACGGCTTCGGAGGCCTTGCCCACCAAGTGTCCGGCATCCTTTTCGTTTTCGGCGCAGATATATTCGATGACGTCGATGTCCGGCGCCAGATCGGCTTGGATCGTTATGGACCACGGCTTGGTGAAGGTCTGGGGATCGTCGAAGGTCTCCTGAATCTCCATGTGCCCCAGGTCGCGGCGGCGAAAACGCTCGGTGGTGCGAAGGGCTTCGCTGTGCGTGTGACCTTGCAGGTCGAGCCAAGTGCGGTCGTTGAATCCGCTGGTCTCGACGACCAGCGTGTCGCCATCCCAATGGCCGACCGAGTATCCCATGTAGCTCGGATTCGGATCCTTGGGAAGAGCGCGGCCGTCCATGAAGATTTGCCGGTAGGTCAGATCTTCCATGAGAATCGCGATGAGGTAGGGAGTCTGGATGATCTTCTGCAGCAAGGGGGCGTACACGTTCATGCGAGGACCCTGGGGCAGGCATTGCAGGTACGGGTCGTCCTTTCCGTAGGTCTCGGCGTGCTGTTTGTAGAGAGCTTCGGCCGAGGGCTGGAAGATTCCGGGAGGCTGATCCGAGGCGATGTTGCCCATGTACTTGCCGGAGTTCAAGGACCAAAACCCGGACAGATCGGGCTTGCCGCCGGGCGCGCGCGGAGCGGGGCCAGTGAGAATCGGCTTGCCGTCGGCGGTGCGCGGGATGCCCGCGGTGGGAGTCAACCACTGGCTCGTCGCGGGCAAGGCCAGGCAGCATATCGCGACTACGGCCGGAACCGGGGATTGATTCATGGCGATTCTCCCTGATATGAGAGCGTATCAAACGTTCGCGTGGTGAATCGGCTTGAAAAGTCTGGCCGTTTTCCGGAACGGGGCTCGGTTGACAAACGTCAATTGACGTTTTACAGTCGGACGATGATCGAGAGCTTCAAACATAAGGGTCTGCGAACCCTGTTTGAACAAGACGACGGACGCAAGCTTAAAGCCGATCAACTTGAGCGTTTGCGATTGATTCTTTCGGCGCTAGATCAGGCTAGCGATGTGCAGGATATGAACCAGCCCACGTTTCGGCTGCATCCGCTCAAGGGTACCCGCAAAGGCGTCTGGGCCGTGACGGTAAGGGCCAACTGGCGGGTGACCTTCCGCTTTGAAGGAGGCGACGCCTACGACGTTGATCTGGAAGATTACCATTAGAAGGGAACGACGCTATGCCGATGAAAAACCCCGTTCACCCCGGCGCACTCGCCAAGGCCAACCTGGATGAGCTTAACTTAAGCGTGGCCGAGGCAGCGAAAACGATGAGGGTCACGCGCCAGCAGCTTCACAACGTGATGCAGGCCAGAAGCGCCGTCACGCCTGCGATGGCGCTACGTTTTGAGAAGGCTTTCGGCGGCAGCGCCGATATGTGGCTGCGAATGCAGGCGGCGTACGATCTTGCCCGAGCACGGAAGCATCAAGGCAAAATGAATATCCCGCGCCTCGTTGAGCATTCGTCGGTATAGGCTCGGGAGGAGTCGTTGATGACCAGACCAAACCGTCATGTTTAAGGTCCCTCGGTTCCTCAGCTATCGGAGCCTGCGCGTGCTTCGCATCGCAACGCTTTTCTGCTTTTCATCGCTTCTGGCCTTTGCGCAGGAGTTCGAAGTCGCTTCGATCAGGCAATCCAGTCAGACTGTTCAAGCCCAAACCAGCGCGGGCGTGAACGTCGATGGCGCGATGGTCAGATACTCAGCGCTCGATCTGAAGCTGTACCTCGGGATGGCCTACCGCCTGAAGAATTATCAAATCGTCGCTCCGGATTGGATGACTTCCACGAGGTGGGACATCTCGGCCAAGCTGCCGGAGGGTTCGAGCTCCAAACAGATTCCGGAGATGATGCAGGCGCTCCTCCGGGACCGTTTTCAAATGAAAATGCATCGGGAAACGCGAGAGATTCCAGTCTTCGGTTTAGTGATCGGCAAGGAAGGGCTGAAACTGAAGGAGTCGCCCGCCGGCCCGGCTGAGAACGGCGGCGAGCCTGCGGCGCAAAGCGTGAACGCGGCCATGGGGAACGGCGGAACGACCGTGACGTACGGTAATGGCGCTTATTTCACGCTTGGCAACAATCGATTCGAGGGAAAGAAACTGACCGTGGCTTTCATTGCCGAGGCGTTTTCTCGTTTCGCGGACCGGCCCGTAGTCGACATGTTGGGCCTCAAAGGGAACTACGATTTCAGCATGGAATTCTCACCGGAAGACTTCCGCGCGATGATGATCCACGCCGCGATTGCGGCGGGAGCCGTATTCCCTCCGGAGGTTCTGAAACTCCTGGATGCTTCGTCCGGAGACACGCTCTTCAACGCTGTGGAGAAGCTGGGGCTCAAATTGGAGTCGCGAAGAGCGCCGATTGAAATGCTGATGATCGACGAGGCTCAAAAGACGCCGACCGATAATTGACTCATCAATACCCAAGATCGACGGGCTGCAAGTTGTGCTGGCACCGCATGGCGCTGCCCCACCGCTACAGCGCCGTAATCCGCCGCTGGACCAGCAGAAAATACAGCGCCATCGCGATCAGCAGCGATCCGGCGCCGGTCATGGTGGTCGACACTCCGTAGTGCGGCATCAAGCGGCCCAGGATCAGGCTGCCCATGGGCATGCCGCCGCGGAAGGCCAGATTGTAGACGCTCATCACGCGGCCGCGCATATCGTCGGTGACGATCAGTTGCACCAGCGACAACATGATCGAGGCCGACGCCATGATGGCCGCTCCGCCACAGAACAATAGCACGCAGGACAGCGGCAGCCAGTGAGAACGCGCGAACGCGGTAATGAACGTCCCCAGCACCATCAGGATCAGCAAGGCCGAGCGGCCCTGGTGTTTCAAGCGGCCCAGCCAGGCCACGATCAGCCCGCCGACTACCGCACCCGATCCGGAACACACCAATAGCAGCGTGTAGGTCTCGGGCCCGCGCTTGAACACCTCCTCAACGAACACCGGAAGGAATCCGTTGAGGGAGAATCCGAGCAAAGTGGTGCAGAAGGCCAGGGCGACCAGAGGTTCCATGCCTTCGCGTTCCCGTATGAATCGTATGCCGGCCTTCATGCTGTCCATTATCGGCTCGTGCGATTTGGCCGGGACGAACTTCACGTGGATCAAATATAGCGAAATGATCACCGCGATGAAAGAGACTCCATTCAGAAAGAAACACCAGGTCGCGCCGAGAAAGGTATACGAGAAGCCGCCGATGGTCGGGCCGACGATGCGCGCCAGGTTGAACTGAATGGAATTCATGGCGATGGCGTTCTGGAGATCTTCCGGCCCCACCAGCGTCGGCAGCAGCGCAGAGTACGCCGGGCCACCCATGGACTGGCCGCAGCCCACCACGAAAGACAACGTCAGGATGTGCCAGACCTTAACGACGTGCGTGAAAAACAGAATCGTGAGTATGAACGCGCAGGTCATCTGGATATACTGCGAGATCAGCAGCATTTTGCGGCGGTCGTAGCGGTCGGCGAATACGCCGCCGAAGAGCGAAAACATCATGATCGGCAACTGGCCCAAAAACAGATCCAGCCCCAGATAAAACGGGTCCTTGGTCAGGTCGTAGACCAGCCAGCTTTGCGCGAACTGCTGCACGAACGTGCCGATGGTGGACGTACACGCGCCGATCCACATGTAGCGGAAGTCGCGGTGACGGAAGGCGCTGAAGACGCGGGCGAGCAAGGGGTTCCGGGCGTCCTGCTTAAGGAAGCGGCTCCTTCCGCTGGATCAGATGGCACAGATTGCCTTCGCCGTCCTTGAAGAAGACCAGGCGGTTGCCGTGATTTTGAAACGGTTCGCCGGTGAAGTTCACGCCGTGCCTGGCAAGGGATGCGTAAGCCGCGTCGAAATCGGAAACTTGAATGGCCAGATGACGCAGCCCGCAATCGGTGGGTTGGGCGTCGGCCAGAGGGCCCTGGCCCACGATGATCTCGATCACCGAGCCGTTGGATGCGCGGACGAAGCATTTGCCGTCGCGCTCCAGAATCAGCCGGAAGTCCAGGTGATCCACGTACCATTGCGCCAGCGCGGGCGGATTCGGACTGGCGATGGCCACGTGTTCCAAGCCGACAAACATTCAGGGAGTATTTTAGCAGGTGGAGCGCGAGTGTAGCGGGCTTCAGCCTGCTACGGGGACTTTGAGTCCCGATTGGACGTGCCGCTCGATCAAACGCGGAGGCTGAAGCCTCTGTTGCAGGCGGAAGCCCACTCCACGTCAGTACACTTCGAAGCAGAACACCTTATTCGAACCGGATGGGGTCAGCGCGTACTGGCCGTTTTCTAGTGTTTCGGAGGCTTCGAGGCGGTACAAGCCGCGGTCCACCCGAGTGACCGAAACGCGCAACGCGCGCGGGCCGCCGCGGGTGCGCCTCGACGACGTGGAGACTTCGCGCTGCCCGTTCTTCACTTCCATGCGGTATAGCTCCAAAGTTTCCGCCGAGATGCGGTCGGCCTGGAGGAGGAAGATTGGCTCGGCCAACGGCGTGCGGGCTGAGGAGGTGGGTCCGGGAACCGAGTAGGTTGTCGAATTCTTCTTAGTGTCCTCGCGGGCCTCCGCGACTTCGGTGGGAACCAGGTTGGAGGCGTGCACCAGATACACGACGTCGGATTTGGGCGGGCGGGGTCCTTTGTAGGCTGGGGTGGATTGCGCGAACAGGTACGCGCCGATCGCGAGCGGGGCGAGAGTCAAGCGGGTCACCATGACCTTTATCTTAGCAGCGGAAAGCATTATTATCCGCATTCATCGGCGGCTAAATCATTCGACCACGAAGCCGTCGAAGTCCACGAAGCGGCCTGAGCTGCGCGGGTCCTTCTCTCCGGTCACGCGAAGTTCGAAGGTGTGGACGCCTGCTGTAAGGCCGCGGATCTCGCTGGACTTCTGCCAGAGAGTGCGGGGACTGTATTGGTTCACGCGTGCGCGCTCGGCTCCGTCGATCGACACTTGCGCGATGCCGCGGTTGAAGGTCGGGGTGTAGATGTACGTGATCGCGCTTCCCGAGAATTGGAAGCGCAGGAAGTCACCGGGCGTGTCGGAATAGGTCAGCGTGCCGTGGGCGGCTTGGGCGAACTGACGGTCGAAGATCCAGCCGCCGGAGTGCTCGATGCCGTCGATTAAGTCGTCATAAGCGCCGGGGCCGAAGGGTTTGGTGTCGGCGGGGACGGCTAGCGGCGTCGCGCGCAGACTAAAGGTGCCGAGAGGGCCGATGGGCGCGCTTTCCGGATCGAGCCAGCGCGCTAGAAAATCATGGATCGGCGCGGATGCGCCTTGCCGGGACGCGGGCGCTATCACGTGGCGGACCCCCAGCTCGTTCATCACCGCGACAATCTGCTGGGGCGTGGTGGCGAAGCGGACGCGATTCCAGTACAGCTCACTGTGCCAGGTGTCAGTGTAGGCCAGCGCGTTCAGATCGGCGGTGGCGTCGGTCGAGAAAAAGGCCGCTGGCTCGCCGGGGGCCGTGTGATTGAGGCGATCGATCAACAAGCGGGCTGGCGCCATCTTCTCCAGATAGGGGCGGATGGCGGCGTGCCGGAACAGCGCGAATTCGTTGTCATACCATCCAGAGGCCGGTAGAAACCAGAAGTTGAGCGCGATGAGTCCGGTGAATGCGGCGCTGGCCAGGGCGGGTGTGTCCCCTTCTGAGGCGGAAACGTGGACTAGCCCGGCGATTAGGATCGAGAACAAGGGCAGAACGGGGTACAGATATCTCAGGTTGGGCAAGACGGCCAGGATGATCAACGCCGCGCCGACGGCGATGATCGCTAGAGCGGCATGGTCTCGTTTGCGGATCAGCAGCAGCGCGGGCGCGAGCAGGAGGAAGTACTGGAAGCCTGCCGCGCCTCCTTGCCCTTCGATGAATTGTGCTGAGCGGAAGGTCAGATCGAAGGGGGTTTTCCAAGAGCGCGGGGCATGATAGCGCGGGTCATCGAACGATTCATTCGTGTCGAACTGCGGGGAGCGGAAGATTTGATTCTCGAAAGGGAATACGGGATTGCCGGTCGCGGCGTAGGCGTACACGTAGGGTGGGGCAGCGGCCAGGCTCGCCAGGGCGGCGGCCACAGCTAGAGGTTTCCATTGACGCCGCATGATGACGCCCCACACAGCGCCCCACACTGCTAGCACGGCGATCGGGAGCAGGAAGGCTCCGGCGATCAGTTTCACTGCCGCTGCCGCGCCTAACAGGAAACCGGCGATGGCAAGTTCGTGTGATTCACCCGTGTCGAGATAGCGGACCGTCGCTAGCGCTGACGCAAGTACGAACGCGGCCCAGACGTTCTCGATGAAGAGGCTCCCGGTGACGACTTGAACTAACGGCGTGGAAGCAAACAGCGCCGCGGCCAGCCACGCGGCGGCGGGCGTCGCTGGGGAAGAGACCTCAGCCACGTTCGCGGGCCGGGGCCGGATTTGGTCCGCGACGTGTCGCACGATCATGACCACGATCATTACCAGGAACGCGAAATTCAATAAACGGGCCGCGGCTTCTCCGGACTTTGCTCCCGACTTTGCGCTGCCCAGCACGTACGCCACGGCGTACAACGTGTCGCCGCCGATGGGCATCGCCGACCACGCGTAATGCCGGACATCGAAGGCCCAGCGCGCGTCGCGGAGCACGGCCATGGGCAGCGCCAGGTGCATCGACAGGCCGTCGGAGCTGATCTCGGGCTTCAAGGCGACCAGGAAGTGCGCGCCCATGATGAACAGTAGCATCGCCAGGGCGGTCGCCTCCATGCGGGATCCGGGGGCTCTGGGGCGTGTTTGGAATCGGAAGCCTCCCGCGTAGGGCAGGGCGAGCACGGCCAGGTAGACCCAGCGGTTGTTGATGGGGAAATGCAGCGCGATCCAGAAGACGCTCATCGACACGGCGGCTCCGACCAGCGTTTGCGTGATCCCATCCGTTGAGTGCGCGGTCGCTTTCGCGAGAAGAGTCCGGCCGAGCAGGAAACACGAGCCCAGCAAGAACAGCACGGCCGCGGGCGCCGCGGGTCCGGACCACCACGCCGCATAGGCGATCGCCACAGCCGCAGCGATGAGGCCCAAGCGGCGCGGGGCCAGCCAAACGATCAGCGCGGCCGGGGGCCAGAAGACGGAGGCGTACAGCACCAGTCCGGCGCGGCCTTGCGGGTACCAGAGGAATTCTCGAAAAAGATGCTCGTGCAGGAATCCGTAAACGGCGGCGATCGAGAGCAGCGCCGCCAGCGTCCACGCCAATCGATAAGGGCCGCGCGTTCTCACTGGAGAAAAATCGATTCTCTCGCCAAGGCGCAAAGACGCCAAGAGGAGGTTAACCTTTGCGACTTTGCGTCTTTGCGAGAGACTCTCTTAAACCTTCTAGTCTAAGACCTGGACAAACTCGGCCAGCATGCGATAGCGGTTCTCTTCGGGCTTCAGATACCAGGCTTCGAACTCCGGATTGAGCGGCTCCAGGCGAATGGCTGAGTGCTCCCAACCTTCAGGGCCCTGAGTCTTCTCGCTGTGATAGCGCTTGATGGTGTAGCGGTCGTTGTTGCCGTGCTCCAGCGATTCG
>Ga0210409_10007382_pt1 | contig 11328 bp, 4 predicted proteins | sample IncBWH17MmetaG_FD_161649 | JGI IMG/M metagenome (GOLD analysis project Ga0210409, IMG submission 161649) | Forest soil microbial communities from Barre Woods Harvard Forest LTER site, Petersham, Massachusetts, United States - Inc-BW-H-17-M | ecosystem: Environmental > Terrestrial > Soil >...
CAAATGGAACGACGCTGACCCGAGATCGCTGGATTGGGCCGCTGCTCACTGACCCTGTCCGGCTTAGCTACGACTTACACTTCCAGCCGTCAGCGGTCGTTCTGGATGGTTTGACGTTTGCAATTTCCCACCGGGCGGGTGAACCGGCTGATAGTCCGCCAGTTCACATCGAAGGTTGCGAAATCGAGCTGGACAAGCGTCCGCTCAAATACCGCACCAGCCCTCAGGCGATGGTGCAAGAGTTCCTTAATCGAAGCGAACCGCACCTTTGGGGTGTCGTCACCAATGGATTGCGCTTCCGTCTGCTGCGAGACAGCGTGCGGACGGCTCGCCCGACCTACCTGGAGTTCGATCTCGAAACCATCCTCGAAGGCGTGCAGTACAACGAATTTGTCCTGTTCTATCGGCTGTGCCACCGGACAAGATTGCCACAGCCTGGTCATCCCCCCGAAGATTGCCTGCTAGAGAAGTACTACCAACAGTCCATCGAGAAGGGCGGACGAGTCCGGGACAACCTGCGGGACGGAGTGGAAGAGGCTCTCAAGGTACTGGGGACTGGCTTTCTTCGGCACCCGGACAATGCGGCCTTGCGGGAAAGAATTGACGCGTCGGCCCTGAATGCGGATCAGTTCCATCGACAACTTTTGCTGCTGGTTTATCGGCTCCTGTTTTTGACAGTGGCGGAAGACCGTCATCTGATTATTTCGATCGGGGAACATGCCGACCGAAACCAAAGCATCTATCGGGACTATTACAGCATCGGGCGGCTGCGGGACCGGGCGGAAGGGATACTTGAGGACTCTGGGTTCAGCGACCTGTGGGTCGGACTAACGCAGACTTTCAAGTTGTTTTCAGATTCCAACGATACAAATCCGGTGGGAATCCCGCCCCTGAACGGAGACCTTTTCAGCAATACCACTGTTCCCGATCTTGAGACGGCCCACCTTTCCAATCTCGACCTGCTCAAAGCGGTGCGCTGGCTGATGTTCTACCGGGAAAGGAGCATCCAGCAGCGAGTGAACTATGCCGCTCTTGACGTGGAAGAACTTGGGTCAGTCTATGAAAGTCTTCTCGATTTCCGTCCCATCATTTCAAAAGAAGCTGATGGCAGGGAATTTAATCTCGGCGTTGGCGGAGAACGACGGTCAACAGGGTCCTATTACACTCGCCCCGAGTTGGTGCGCCTACTTATTCAGAGTGCGCTCGTGCCAGTAATTGAGGATCGTTTATCTGATGCAGAGAAACAAAACAAGGGGCAATCCTCCGAAGTAATGCAACGAGCAAAGATCGATGCGCTTCTGAAAATCACGGTTTGCGACCCAGCATGTGGCTCCGGGCATTTCATCCTAGAAGCGGCGAGGCGACTTGGCAAAGAATTAGCAAGAATCCGAGCAAAGGAAGATGAGCCAACGCCAGAACAATTCCACATGGCTGTTCGTGAAGTAATTTCGCATTGCATCTACGGCGTAGACGTAAATCCACTCGCTGTAGACTTGTGCAAACTCGCTCTCTGGTTGGAGGGCCACTGGGCTGGCAAACCTTTGAGCTTTCTCGACCACCGAATCCGATGTGGGAACAGCTTGATAGGAGTGTTCGATCCCGTCCGTATGAAAGAGGGAATTCCAGACGAAGCATTTACTGCGGTCACGGGCGACGATAAGAAGGTCGCTGCTGCGTTCAAGAGACAGAATCAAAGCGAACGTGTGATTGGTCAAAAGCGACTCGATTTTGACGAAGTCAAGGAAGACCACGGTCGGGAATATGCCACGCTCTTTGGTATGCGTCTCGATTTTCCCGAAGAAAAACCTTCTGATGTTAGGCGGAAGTCAGATCTCTTCGAGGAAGCTCGCAAGAGCAAAGACTGGTGGCACGACTGGACCGCGTCGAATCTCTGGACTTCCGCCTTTTTTTTCACCTTTAGCAAACTGGACGACCCTTTCATCCCCACCCATGAGAGTTTCTTGGAATATCTGGTCTATGCCAAGGACAAGCCACAGATGACCGGGAATTCAAACGCTCTTTCTGAGTACGTGCATTTTTTCCATTGGACTCTAGAGTATCCCGAGGTATTTGAACGAGGTGGATTTGACGTTGTGCTCGGAAATCCGCCGTGGGAACGAATCAAGCTACAAGAAGAAGAACATTGGGCTGATGATCCGTACATAGCAACGGCTAAGAACAAGGCCGAAAGGTCGAAAAGAATCGCTGAATATAGTCAAAGCCCTAACCAAGAGAAGCAAAAGCGTTTCCGTCAGTTCATAATGGCAAAACATACAGCCGAGGCTTCAAGCAAGTTCGTCCGTCACTGCGGATTCTTTCCTCTCACTGCAGTGGGCGACATCAATACATATTCTCTATTTGCAGAATTGTCCCGCCAATTGCTCAGCGGACGTGGGCACGCCGGGATTGTTCTTCCGGCAGGTATTGCGACTGACGACTCCACGAAAGACTTCTTTTCAGCAACCGTCGAGAAAAGTAATTTGGTTTCTCTAATCGGTTTTGAGAATGAGAATTTCATCTTCAGCGATGTTCACAATGAATTCAAGTTCTGCGCTTTTACAATTACAGGTTCCAACTGGGAGAACCCCAAACCTGATTTTGCATTTTTCTGCCGCTACTTCGAGCATGTTTATCAGAAAGAACGCCACTTTTCCTTGTCTAGTTCTGATTTTGCCTTATTGAATCCCAATACGAGAACATGCCCGATCTTCCGCACTGGAATTGATTCACTGCTGACAAAGAAGATCTATGGTGCAGTGCCAATCTTGGTGAACGAGCAAACTAATAGCAATTCTTGGCGATTGGACTTTCTTCGCATGTTCGATATGGCAAATGACAGTGAACTATTTCTTGATTCTGGTGGGCCTGAGCTTGTTCCCCTCTATGAGGCCAAGATGATCTGGCAGTTCGACCATCGATTCGCATCCTTATTAGGAGAGGCGAATGCACAGGGCAGACCTTCGCGAAAGTTTGTAGGCTGGTATGGAGTAAACGCAGGTGACCCAACAGATCTACCAGTCCCTCGATATTGGGTTCCCCAGAGTGAGGTCGATACCAGACTTGATCAATGGAAGAAACAGTGGCTCGTTGGCTTCCGTGACATCACCAATTCAACCAACGAAAGGACGGTGATTTTTAGCATTCTTCCACGAGTTGGCACTGGCCATACATTGCCTCTAGCACTTCTCGGGGAGAGCAAGCGCACGCTCTGCTTCATGGCTAACGTGAATTGTCTGGTGTTCGACTACATCGCACGCCAAAAAATCGGGGGAACTCACCTCACCTACAATTATTTGAACCAATTGCCGGTCTTTGCGCCGAATATGTACTCAGCAGCCGACCTGGAATTCATCCAGCCAAGGGCTTTGGAACTTGTTTACACTTCGTGTGATCTTGAGCCATTCGCAAGAGACATGGGCTATTCTGGAAAACCGTATGTTTGGGATGATTCACGCCGTGCGGATTTGCGTGCAGAATTGGATGCCTACTACGCCCACCTTTACAGAATGACCCGTGACGAACTCAGGTACGTACTGGACCCGACTGGAGTCTTTGGAGCGGACTATCCCGGCAAGACGTTCGCTGTGCTAAAACAGAAGGAAATCAGCGAGTTTGGACAGTTTCGGACGCAACGTCTTCTGGAAGCTGCTTTCGAACAGCTTTCGAGTTCTGACCGTTTTCGTGGTGAGAAGCGAGAATGCACCATCATGGGCAAACAGTGGACAGTCGGCGATTGATTGTAGCTGTCTCGGAACTAGAAAACGGGTGCTCAGTCCTTCCCCCTCATTTCCGACCGTTACTTTCTACAAAAATTGTCTTGTCTGCCAAGGCAGCTTCTTCTCCTAAAAACACCTACTTCCGCTAAAGTATACCTTCCGAGTGTTGGTGAGCGACGGATGAATCCTATCCAGTGGGAACTCCATGCCCGAGCTACAACTGCACAACAAGCCCATCGAGACGATCTTCCAGTTGCTCGGAGAAAAAGAAAACGACATCACGTACAGCGTGGGGTGGGCGCTCTACCGTAGCCCGGCGTTTCTGAAAGAGTTTCTCAAAGCGACGGCTGGCAAGCAGGAGAAAGGAGTCGCAGCCGTTCTCCGTCTCCAAGACTATAGAAAGACGAACGGGATTACGGATATCGAAATCGAAGTCCCTGGCCAATATCATCTGATTGTGGAAGCCAAGTGCGGCTGGAGCTTGCCAAAAATCCATCAGTTGGAAAAATATGTCCCTCGCCTCAAGAGACGCAAATCAAGGGTTTGCAAGATCATCGCATTGAGCGAATGCAATGCCGACTTTGCATCCACCCGCCTAAGTGTGTCCACAATCAAGGGAGTTCCTATCCAAACAGTCTCTTGGAGAGAAGTCGCTGGAATGGTGGAGCGTGCTATTGGGCGTGGGAAGTTCAAAGAAAAGCACCTTCTGAAGGATCTGCTCATTTACTTGGGGAGGGTGACAACGATGCAGGATATCGATTCAAATTGGGTGTACGTGGTTGCCGTGGGCGGAGGAACACATCACGGGTGGGGAATTTCGTGGATTGATATGGTTGAGGAACGCAAAAGGTACTTTCACTCCGTTGGCATCAAGGGATGGCCAAAGGAGCCACCAAACTATATTGCTTTTCGCTATCACGGTCGGCTTCAATCCATTCACCACATTAAGAACTACAAGGTGATCACGGACCTCCACGACGGATTCAAAGAGGTGCCCCGTGAGAAGTGTGAGCCGCACTTTCTGTACGAGCTGGGGCCTGCCATCCGTCCAGCTCATAAAGTACCCACTGGCAAGCTATACGCTAATGGTCGTGTGTGGTGTATGTTCGACACGCTCTTTTCGTCGAAGACTATCGCACAAGCTCGGGATATCTCGAAGAAACGGGAAAAACTAGCGAAGAAGCATGAGTAACGGAGCCGATTGATGGATGTCTTTGCCCTAAGAGAGCGAGTCGTCAACGATTACAAGAATTACATCGAGAGCTTTGTTCGCATCCGGGACACGCGAATTGACGGATTTGTTCACGAGCAGTTCGCTTCCGGGGCGCTTTGGCCTGACCCGATCCTGCAACTGAATCCGGCCTACGAACCCGGCCCGACGCTGGACGACTTGGCGGCAAAAGGTTTGATTCTGCCGGGGACGGCCAAATTCTTCCGTAGGACTGATGGCGGACCAATCCGGCTCTACAAACACCAGCATGAAGCGATCGAAATTGCCCGTAGGGGCGAGCCATATGTGGTCACAACCGGAACTGGCTCGGGCAAGAGTCTGACGTACCTGATCCCGATCTACGACCACATCCTTCGCACCAACCCCGAAAAGCATCAGGTAAGGGCAATCATCGTCTATCCGATGAATGCCTTGATCAACAGTCAGCTTAAGGCACTTCAGGATTACGAGAAAAATGCGGGCGGCTCAATTGTTCGATATGAACGGTACACGGGGCAAGATAAACAGGACAAACGAGACGAGATCCTGAACAACCCGCCGCACATCCTCCTGACGAACTATGTGATGCTGGAATACATGTTGCTGCGCCCGGCGGAGCGGCATTTGACCTCGAAGGCGACATCCCATCTTGAATATCTCGTGCTAGATGAACTGCACACCTACCGAGGCAGACAGGGAGCGGACGTTGCGATGCTTCTTCGCCGACTGCGTGAACGAACGGGCAATCCGAATCTGCTGCACGTCGGCACCAGTGCAACAATGGCGACGGAAGGTAAGCGTGACGACCGCCGGCGAGCCGTAGCCGCGGTAGCGACCAAGCTCTTCGGTTCTGAACTAAAGCCAGAAAATGTAGTGGATGAGACCTTGCGGCCAGCTATTCAAGCCGAGGTGCCTGCTGGTGCCGCTGAGCTACGAACTGCAATTGAGACCGACGTGCCGGGTGACTTGGCAGGATTTCGCCGCCACCCGTTGGCAGCCTGGGTCGAAAACACGTTTGGCATTGACATGCAGGATGGCAGGCTCGTTCGACGAATGCCCATCAAATTCAAAGAAGGGGTCGAACAACTCACGGAAGCAAGCGGTGTCTCCTTGGAATCTTGTGAGAAAAAACTAAGGGCAGTCTTGGACAAGGGCAACGTCCTCAGAAATGAAGATGCAGAGTCCGTATTCGCTTTTCGGCTGCATCAGTTTCTTGCCGCTGGCGGGACGGTTTACGCAACCCTCGACTCTTCAGAAAAGAGACAGCTTTCGCTGGAAGGGCAATATTACGCTGCCGGTGACAAAGGCGAACGCCTGTTGTATCCGCTCGTCTTCTGCCGGGACTGTGGACAGGAATATTACATGGTCGGTTGGCGTCAGGCAGTGGATGGGCAGATTACCCCCCGGCCTCCCGTGTTCTACGTCGAAGAAGAGGACGAGAAAATTCAGCCCGGCTACGTTGCTCTCGACGAAGGAAGCCTTTGGAGCGATGAGCGCATGGACGACCTTCCCGACCATTGGTGGGAGACCGGGAAGACAGAACGGATCAAACGAGATTACAAAGAGCATGTCCCCCAGAAGTTATTCGTTGAGCCCGCCGGGAAGGCCAAGAATGAAAACGGCACAGGTGGCACCCCTGTCTGGTTCCAGCCAAGTCCGTTTCTTTTCTGCCTTCGTTGTGGAGTGGCCTATGAGCGCAGAGAGAAGAATGATTTTCGCAAACTGACAAGACTCAGCCACACCGGGCGAAGTACAGCGACCACTCTGATCGGTGGTTCGACCATCATGCAGCTTCGAAATGATGCTTCCGTGCCTGAGGAAGCGAGGAAGCTGCTGAGCTTCACGGACAATCGTCAAGACGCTTCGTTGCAAGCGGGGCACTTCAATGACTTCATCCAGGTGGCGTTGGTGCGGTCGGCGCTCTATCGAGCATTGGTAGAACGAGGTTCGCTGGACCATGCTCAGGTAACACAGGCTGTGTTCCGGGCATTGGACCTGAAACAAGAAGCCTACGCTAGCCAACCGTCTGAGTACGACCCCGGAAAGAGTCGCAACGAGAAAGCGATGCAGCGGCTACTTGAGTATCGCTTATACGAGGACTTGAGGCGGGGTTGGCGCATCGTCCAACCGAATCTGGAACAGTGCGGGCTGTTGAAAATCGAGTACCCGGGGCTGGCGGAACTCTGTCGCAATGAGAAAGTTTGGGAAGTCCATTCGATCCTGCAACAGGCTAAACCCGAAAGGCGAGAACAGGCGATTCGTGCGTTCCTTGACCACCTTCGCAAGGAAATGGGGATTGACGCCAGTGTGCTCGACCCGCAGGAAGAGTGGGAATTGCGGCAACGCGTCACGCAGAGTCTCCGGGAGCCGTGGGCTTTTGATAGCGATGATTACATTCCTCCCAGCACGCTATTTGCTTTGCCCGGCTCGGGCAGAAGACAGGGCGACCGTGAGCGAAGCCTCGACTTCCGGTCAAAGGTTTCTCGGTATCTCAGGAAAGCGGATACGTGGGGTGCAGCGGCGGATATAGCTCCCGAAGATTGGGAATCATTCATCAAGGTATTGTGTACTGTTCTGTTCGGCAGCTTTCTGCGTTCCACCAAGACGCATGCGCAAGCACCTGCTGTGCAGCTACTTGCTAGTGGATTTCAATGGCAACTCGGAGACGGGAAGCCACCGGAGCCAGACCCAATCCGCAGCCGCCGCAGTTCCTCAGACGAGTTCGAGGAGGTGGAGCAAGAGGCTAACAAGTTCTTCTCCCGACTTTATCAAGAGACGGCCCGGCAATTGGCTGGAGTAGAAGGGCAGGCGCATACCGGCCAAGTTGACGCCAGAGATCGTGAACAACGTGAACAGGACTTCCGAACAGGAAAGCTCTCCGCACTCTTTTGTTCGCCGACGATGGAGCTTGGAATCGATATTCGTGAACTCAGTGTCGTGCACCTCAGAAACATTCCCCCCACTCCGGCTAACTACGCGCAGAGAAGCGGCCGAGCAGGAAGAGGTGGACAGCAGGCTTTAGTGGCGGCGTTTTGCAGCGAAGGAAGTTCTCACGACCAATACTTCTTTCGGGAACCTGCATTGATGGTTGCAGGAGCAGTTGCTCCACCAAGACTAGAGTTGGCCAACGAAAACTTGGTGAGAGCCCATTTGCATTCGGTGTGGCTCGCCACTTCTGGAATCAAGTTGACAAGTAGCATCGTGGATGCGCTTGTGATTGATGATGCTCATCCCGAGTTCCCACTACAACCAGACATTCAGCATCAAATGGAACTCTCTGAGGACAAACGAGCGGAGTTAAGGAACGAATGCCTCAGCATCCTTAAAGCGTGCGGAGCGGAGGTGAAGACTGTTTTCTGGAATACGTCTGCTTGGCTGGATTCGGTTCTCAATAATGCAGGACTGACTTTCGATCGGGCCTTTGATCGGTGGAGAGAGCTTTACAGAGCAGCAGTAGTTCAAAGAAACGAAGCTCGAAAGACAGTGGATGATCCCCGCGCGGACCGTGAAAAGAGAAAGATCGCGGAACGTGAAGAGATGGAAGCCAAGCGGGAGATTGAACTTCTGGAGAACCGTTCTCAGAACTCAACGGAATCAGATTTCTATCCCTATCGCTATCTCGCTGCCGAGGGATTCCTGCCAGGTTACAACTTCCCTCGGCTCCCCCTGCGGGCAATGCTGCCGACGAACGACAACACCCACGTCATTGATCGCCCCCGCTTTCTGGGATTGAGAGAATTCGGCCCAAGAAACATCCTGTATCACGAAGGCAGAAAGTACCGGATGGCAAGGTGCGTCCTTCCCACCGGTGGGGTTCAGGCAAGGCTCAAGCGAGCTAAGTTCTGCCGAGTTTGTGGGTACTTCCATGAAGGCGATCAGGCAGGGGCTGACCTGTGCAATCACTGCAAGAGTCCGCTCAACATGGAGAACAGTGAGTTCGTTCCCCTTCTCTTCGAAATGTCCACTGTTAAGGGAATAAGGGTAGACCGGATTACATGCGACGAGGAGGAACGCACACGGGAGGGATACGAACTCGAACTGTACTACCGTTTTGCGGCCGGAACTGACGGGAAAGAAATCTGTGACAAAGGATCGGTGCTGTCCCCGGAAGCGGCTGAGTTGCTGCGCCTCACACACGGGCCGCAAGCGAACCTCTGGCGAGTGAACAGAAAGTGGCGCAGGTCAGATCAGCGTGGCTTCAGCATGGATACCAAGACTGGTTTTTGGGTGAGAAGGCCAGGGGATGAGGACCGGGCGGGCGACGTTGATCCCAACCGCCTCATTTCAGGGGTCACACCATTTGTGTGGGATACCAGGAATTTGCTGCTCCTGTCTCCCGAGATCCCAGCGCAAATCGCTAAAGAAGATCGAGAGTCGTTCCTAGCCAGCCTTAGCTACGCACTCCAGCGGGGATGCCAGATTTTTTTTCAAGTTGAGGAGCAGGAAATCTCAGTCGGGCGCATCGGTAAAAATGATCAGGAGAGAATCTTGTTTTGGGAAGCCAGTGAGGGGGGCAGCGGTGTGTGGCCTAGACTACTTGAAGAGCCACAAACAATCGCCCGTGTTGCAAGAGAGGCGCTGCAAATTTGCCACTTCGACCCAGTTTCGGGAGCCGATCAAGTCACTGACGGAAAGTGCAGTCGAGCGTGCTATCGCTGCTTGCTCAGCTATTCGAATCAGATGGATCACAGGCTCTTGAACCGGTTTGTCATCCGAGATTTCTTGATCACGCTTCTTGGAGCGACAACCAGTCGGCTGGCCCATGGGAGAACTTATGAAGAACAGTACCTCTGGCTGTTGGACCGCAGAGACCCGGCTTCGGGACTAGAAGTGAAGTTTTTGAAAGAACTCCACCAAGCGAGGCATCGGCTGCCGGATCGAGCCCAGTACCGTCCCGAGGAGCACGTCTACGCCGAGGCGGACTTCTTTTACGAGCGGGAGGACCTCAATGGAATAGCCGTATTCGTGGATGGCCCCCATCACGACGAGGAAGCTCAGAGAGGACAGGATTCACGGGAAAGACGGAAACTGGAGGACATGGGTTATAGGGTGATCGTGGTCAGATACGACAAGACCATGCAGGAGCAGATTAGAGCGCATGCCGATGTCTTCGGGCGTGGGCTTTACTGATTAACGGAGAAGGAAAAGCTCACGCCCATCCATAAGAAATGCCCATCGCCCTTCGGTCACAGAAGACCGAAGGCTTTAGACGGCGGACTGAATGTGTTGCCAAGGACGCTACGGTTCGACCGCAGCTTGGACAGAAGACTCGGCCGGAACTTGAACTGTAGCCGGAGTTGGCGCGAGACGTGCAATGTGCTTTACAGGGCGAAGTTTTGGCTTGCTCCGGGGAGTAGTATCAGCTCGCACAAGAGGTGCAGGACAGACGCCGAACACTGGGCAAACCAATGGTCGCCAGGGCGACCACAGGAGGAGCACGAAGACTAGCGTAAACACCAAAAACGTTTTCCGAAATGCCGGTTGCGTGGCGCACTTATGGTCGATATAGAACAACAGCGCAAGGAAAGATCTCATTTCAACACCCTCGCAAGCAGCACCCCTAAACCAACACCCAGCACCAAAAGGCCGCTCGCCGCAACCACACCTATTGCAACCCAACGGCGGACCGCAGATCGCGTGTAGGCACGGTTCAACTCTACAATTAATTCTCTCGCGTACAATCGACCAGCGTCAATATCCTTCTGAATCTCCTCACGCACTGCAATCCCGGCTTTCCGAGCTTCCCTTTCGACACTTCCCAACGCTTCGCGTTGTGCCGAGCGGAACGCCGCTTCTATGCCGGCAACGATTTCTTCCGTGCGAGCCTCGATACTCCCCATTACCTGTTGCAACACCACTTCATTCATCGTTACCAAGAGCATCGCAGGATCATCCTGCCTGAGCAGCATCCCGTGACGCGCTGCGACTTCCGCTGTTATCCGTTTTAAGTCGAGCGCGACTGCTGGAGTCATTGGACTTACCCTCTTTACTGACGCACGCCTTCATTAAACGAATGGAATTGCGTCCAACTGCTCGAAGAGGTCGCGCTGGACAACCCTCAACCGCTGCTTCGCCATGATCGTGAAACCACTTCCGTTGACTGCTTCGTCAAAAGTCATCTTCTGGCAAATCATCTCTTCGACATCCCGACCAAAGGTGTCCGCTGTGCGCCGAACGATCGCCACAGAACCATGCACTTTACCCGCGTGCTTCTTATATACAGCCATCTCCCTGAATGGTGATCCGTACTGCAATACGGCGCCAAAATATTCATTCAACCAGACAACTATATTCTTCTCTCGCGTGCTTTCCGCTAACTGCTCGAATCCGCCTAGCGTGTCGTTCAGAGCTTGACCTCCTGTAATGACCGAATGAACGAACACCCGTTTAACTCTCTCGCGC
>Ga0210409_10007383_pt1 | contig 11324 bp, 11 predicted proteins | sample IncBWH17MmetaG_FD_161649 | JGI IMG/M metagenome (GOLD analysis project Ga0210409, IMG submission 161649) | Forest soil microbial communities from Barre Woods Harvard Forest LTER site, Petersham, Massachusetts, United States - Inc-BW-H-17-M | ecosystem: Environmental > Terrestrial > Soil >...
TTGCCGAGGAGGAGGTGCGCGTTATCCAGCTTGTCCTCGATCAGTTTCTTCACGTCACCTTTGTCAGCTCTAGGGAGCATGATCTCGAACATTGCCTTCACGGTGTCCTCGGGAGTTGCCTGATTCACGTGCGCTGGTTCGAAATAAGCCGGAGTTGACGGATGCCTCATCCGCCACCAGGGATAGATCGCGCTTGCCAAGGCGAAGAGTAAAATGGCGCAAATGATCCACCGTACTTTCATGTGCAGTTCCTCCGTTCGGCGTGGCTATATCTTCATCCTATTGCTCCTTTTGTTATGGGGCGGCGGCCCGCGCACGCCATGCGACCAATCAATTACGCTGGACAAGAGAGCAAGCGCGGGATCAGGGCCGTAGCAGCCGCTTGGGCCCGCTGACGAAGGGATTACCGCGTTCATAGAAACGAAACAGCTTGTCGGCGGCATGAGTGATGCCAATGCGAACGGCGAGCCCAATAGGCACTTCCTTAGCCGCGCCCCTCGGAGCAGACCTGGAAGGCACCATCTCGCCGAGCCACAGCGGCGCGCGCGCAAAAAGGTCAAGCCCGTCAAGTTCGCGGCCGATTCGCAACGCGGCGGCAAGCCTTCCCGGTCCCCGCGTCAGATCGAGAAGTTTCGTCATTTTTCGATGCCTCTGCATCAAGGCGATCCCCTCGAGCGGCTCGATCGCGCGAATCAAAACACCACCGCCGACGCCCGCCTTTTCGCTCGAAATGTTCAGCATGTAGTGCATGCCGTAATTGAAATAGACATACACGTGCCCATGCCGCAGAAAAAGCGAGCGGTTGCGAGGTGTCGGGCCGCGAAAATGGTGCCCCGCGGGATCGCCCGGCGGATAGCCCTCCGCTTCCACAATTCGGCCGCTGAGCCGCCCCTCAGGTAGCTCGCGCACCACAACTTTTCCAATTAGAAACCGCGCAAGCTCCAGCGTGTCACAGGGAAGTTCTTTTCGAGTGAGGCGGCGAAGTTTGAGGTGCGAGCGTGACACGGCCTACGACGAGCTTACGTCAGGCGGCTCGTTGTTAAACAGCCGCGCGAGCTCCGCATGGTCGATCACGACGGCGGGATCCATCTGTATGGCATCAAAGTACTTTTTTTGAAACGCATCGCCTGATTCCGAGGGCGCAAACATCTTGCGGGCCAGCGAGAAGGCTATGCGAACATCATCAGCCGTAACGGGAGTCTCTCCAGCCAAAGTCTCATCCAGCCGAACAACGAATTCCGAGATATTGTGAAGCCAGCCAAATTGCTGGTGGTCAATCACGAGCCGGAAAAGTTCTCCCACCGTGACTTTTCCGTTGGCGCATTCGTAGTCGCGCCGTTCCATATCCAGTAGCGTCTTGTGAACACGCAACAACGCCAGCCTTAGCGCGATAAGTTTCTCGCGCGCAGCGGCATCGTCGTCTTTTCGTGCGAGTGCTCTGGCGTCAGAAGGGTTCATGTCCGGTGTGTAAGTTTTATTGTCCGACAGATCGCAGCCAATTTCCAATCACGGCGCCAGATCACCCAGTCCGTAGGTGGACGGCACTTTTACCCTGAGCTTCGAAGGGCCGTGCCCGATCTCCTCTAGAAAACTACCGACTCGCTCAAAACTCTCACTCGTGGTAGCGCTTTTCTCCGACTGGCAAAGCAATCGGCAGCCGGTTCTGCGGCGGCGGTAACGGGCAAGTGGCAAACGGCGTGTAAGCGCACGGCGGATTCTCCAGCCGATTCAAATCCAGGACAAGCTCCCCCGGTTTGTCGACGCCGTGGCTCGGCATAACAGTGTACAGAAACCTGCAAGCCTTGTAAGTCGTGGTTGCGGTAGTAGTGTCGCGAAGTATGAAGAAAAGCTGCGGTGCAGCCGGATCTTCGAGAACCGGCTCCAGGCGGTACGTTTTGCCCTCCAACACGAATTCCGCCACTCCGGGAACGGGCTGCGAATACGTTGTCCCTGCCAGCGTCGCTAGCGTGACGGACTTCGGCGGACTGTACGGAATCCATTTCGCCTTCACTCGATATTTCGCGTCCGGTTCGTACCAATTCAATCCATGGAAAGCGACGAGCGTCGGCGATTTCGAATCTTTCACCCGCAGCGCATACTTGTCCGCGCGCCGGATGACATACATATTCAGCGTGCCAATGGTGATATGCGGAGCATTTTTGTCGTTGTCCGCTTCCACGGTCAGAAGCTGAGCTTTTGCCGGCGCATCGGCAACTCGCAAATCAGGCGGGAAACCTCCGGTTGGCGGGAGAAGCTGCACGCTGTTGGCCTCAAGATGAAGAATTCCCAGGTGCGCCGCGCTATTTCCCGCAAGACGAATCTTATTGTCCGTCGCAGTGCCAAAAGAATTATCGCCGGGCTGCAGCCATTCAAGCCCTGTGAGTGAGAGCCAGCCCGCCGGCTTCAAAAGATCGGCGACGTGCTGCGCGCGCCAGGTCGAGAGTTCATGTTCCCAGCTCGCATCTTGAGCAAAAGCTGGCGCTGCGAGCAGCGCGCAAAAAATCCCAAGCAAACGCAATTTGTGAGAGAGACGATTATTATGCATGACGGAAATTATATCGCGATAGGGGCGCACGTCGAGGCATACTGTAATCCGACCGTGCCCAAAAAACGCGGGGCAACTCTGCAAGCCATTAGAAAGTGGCTCCCGGTCGGCTCCTGTGTGAAGCCTGACGACCCGCGCGCCGGATCTCACTCCGCGTCGTGGAAAATGACCCCCAATGTGTAACGCGTGCCGCGATGCACGCGGCTGACACCGTGCCGCAAGTTGACACGATAGTACCCGCGAGTTCCTTTCACCGGCCTATAGCGCGTAGTGAAAATGATCGCCTGCCCTTGATTCCCCCGCACCACTTCCGCTTTCGACTGCGCCCTCGGCTGTTGCTCGATCAAAATAAACTCGCCGCCCTCCCAGTCGCGCCCCTCTTGCCCCAACAGAAAAACCATCTGCAAAGGAAAACTCACTTCCCCGTAAAGATCCTGATGCAGGCAGTTGTAGCCGCCCGCTTCATAATGAAGCATCAGCGGCGTGGGTCTTTTCTGCTCGGCCTTGTGACATATTTTCAGAAATTCGGCGTGTATCAGAGGATATGGTGCGCCGCGTTCGCCAAATTTTTCGGCCCATCGATTCGCAATTTTCGCCAGATGCGGATACGCCGTGGTCCGGAGACCTGCGACCACCTGCGGCAACGGGTTTTCAAAATATTTGTAATCGCCAACTCCAAAGCGATACCTCTCCATGATGACGTGGCTGCGAAACCGTTTCTCGTCGCCGTATAACGCAACGAGTTCCGCGCATTCCTCCGCCGTGAGAATGGGAGCGGTGACAGCGTATCCTCGCGCCGAAAGTGAATCTTCCGCTGCCATCCAACCCAACGCGTCAACTTTTTCTTTAACCCTGATCTCATCTTCCTTCGATTGTTGCAAAACTGTCATAAAGCTCCTTTTTCAGCGAAGCCTCTTAATATGTGAGCAACAATTTACGGCTAAGCGCAAATGGGAAACCATCCGCTTTCGACCATGAAATTATTTTCTGCGCCCAAAACAAATTTTGCGGCCTCCTGAGTTCTAACGGTTACCGGCCGGAGCCATCTAAGTAAAGGAAACATCAAATCAAATCCCTCCGCAGGCCGGAGTGTTGTTTCTAACGCCCCGGCGCCAGGAGAAAAGAAAAGGGAGTTGCAAATGAAAGTCACCAAGCTCTTCACTCTGTTGGTCGGCAGTTCGTTGTTGTTATCCGCCAGCGCCTTCGCAGGGAACGGCAGCAAGAAAACGCTCCATATCGACACCAGCGTCACTGTCGAGGGCAAGTCGCTGGCCCCCGGCGAGTATAAGGTCGAGTGGAGCGGCACCGGACCCGATGTAAAAGTGAATATTCTCAAAGGCAAGGAAACCGTAGCCAGTGTGACGGCACGAGTGGTTTCTGTCCCAGTTCCGAACAAACAAGACGGCTATTCGGCCACGGCCGCACAAGACGGCAGCCACTCACTCAACTCGCTTTTCTTTAGCGGGGAAAAATTCGATCTCGAAATCGGTCAAGGGACGAGCGCAAACGCAGCGCCGGCCGCAGCCGCAACCAGCCCGAACTGACGAACTCGTTTTTTCGGAATACAAACCAAACCCGAAGATGCAAGAGGGGCCCGGCAAGGGCCCCTCTTTTTTTCTTTACGCGGACTCGATCAGTGCATGAAGTCTGGATTTGCAGATGAGCGCCATGGACGCGTGCATACCGCTGCTTCAGAAAAGCGCCCGCAACAAGAAAATGTCCTCAGAATTAAATCGAAACTTTTCGCTCAACGATGTACCCACTTAGGACCACAGTCCATCCAATTAAATGAAGTAAAAATCATTTGCCTCCGCGGGCGAGACCGTGTTTTCTCGCGCGTTAGCTCTCGGAGAAGAAAAAGGGGAGTTGTATATGAAAGTGTCGAGGCTTTCAACGCTTTTACTTGGAAGTTCTTTGTTGCTATCTGTCAGCGCCTTCGCCGGAACCACTATGAAGAAGTCGCTTCATTTGTATGAAAGCGTTACCGTCGAGGGCAAGCAACTGGCCGCGGGTGACTACAAGTGTGAATGGAGTGGGTCGGGTCCCGACGTAAAAGTAAATATTCTTAAAGGAAAAGAAATCGTGGCCAGCGTGTCCGCGCGAATCGTTTCGCAGGGCGCCGCGAATGGACAAGACGGCTACGCGCTGAAAACGGCACAGGACGGGAGCCAAGCACTCGCACAGATTTTCTTCACCGGAGAAAAATACGATCTGGAAATTGGCCCAGCAGCCAGTGCAGACACCAACCGGGCCCCAAATCCCAGCGGCTCCAACTGACGAATCGGCGTTTTGAATACTAGTCGAAACCGAAAGTGCAAAGGGGCCTTCGTCTGGCCCCTTTTTGCGTCTCTCTGAAGACATGAAATTAAATGGCGAAGTCTAGGCGGCTTGCGAGCCGGACTCCGCGGGCACAGGAGTGCCGCGCCCGTTATCGCCAACGTGGAATTGTGCAGCTTCCGTTGAACCGGCTAACGCTGTAGTCGACGATGCGCCGCCGGAAACCACTTGTGCAATTTCGTCGAAGTAACCCGTTCCTACAAATCGTTGATGCGTCACGGCCCGGTAGCCTAGTTCTTGCGCGGCGAATTCTTCTTGCTGGAGCTTCGAGTATGCCGTCATTCCGGCCTGCGCATATCCGCGCGCCAGATGGAACATAGACATGTTCAGCGAATGGAACCCAGCCAGAGTGACGAACTGGAATTTGTAACCCATTTTTCCTAGCTCTTGCTGAAAATTTGCAATCGTCACATCGTCCAGCTTTTTCTTCCAGTTGAACGACGGCGAACAGTTGTACGCCAGCAGCTTGCCCGGAAACTTGGCATGAATCGCGTCCGCGAATTTCCTTGCTTCGCCTAGATCGGGGGTGGACGTCTCGCACCACAGCACGTCCGCGTAAGGCGCATACGCAAGGCCGCGCGCAATCGCCGCGTCGATCCCGCCGTGAAACTGGTAAAAGCCTTCCGGTGTGCGCTTGCCGTAAATGAACTCACGGTCGCGTGCGTCGGCATCGGATAACAGCAGCCCCGCCGAATTCGCGTCCGTGCGCGCAATCAAAATCGTTGGCACGCCGCAAACGTCCGCGGCAAGCCGCGCCGCCGTCAGCTTCTCGATGAATTCGCGCGTCGGCACAACCACTTTGCCGCCCAGGTGCCCGCACTTTTTCGCGGAAGAAAGCTGGTCTTCAAAGTGAACGCCCGCCGCGCCCGCTTCGATCATGGATTTCATCAGCTCGTAAGCGTTGAGCGAACCGCCGAACCCTGCTTCGGCGTCCGCCACAATCGGCGCGAACCAGTACGTCCCGCTCGGCTTCCGTTCGGCGGATTCGATCTGATCCGCGCGCAGCAGCGCGCGGTTGAGGCGCTTCACAAGGTTCGGCGCGGAGTCGCACGGGTACAAACTCTGGTCGGGATAAACGTCGCCCGCCGTATTGCCGTCCGCGGCCACTTGCCAGCCCGATCCGTAAATCGCTTTCAATCCGGCTTGCACCATTTCAATCGCCTGGTTCCCCGTGATCGCGCCTAGCGCTGGAACATACGGGTCGCTGTACATCAGATTCCATAGCCGCTCCGCGCCGAGCCGTGCCAGCGTGTACTCAATCTGGATCGTCCCGCGCAACCGCAGCACGTCATCGTACGAATACGGACGCGTGATACCCGACCACCGTGAACTGGTGTACCAATCCTCGTGTGAGTGTTTTGATTTTCCGTTGGCCCCATTCTTTCCGTTCGATGCCATGTCTATCTCCTTGCGAAAAGTCGCGGCCCTCAGTCCGGAGTTCGCTTTAATAAAGAATGAATTGCGCTATTTTCTAGGCCGGATTGAATTCGTGCCGCCGGATCATTTCTTCGCTCAAACTGCGCGCTTCGCGGAGTGAAGCCTCAGCCCGCGGATCGTTTGCATTCGCCGGCTCGGAGAGCAACCGGTCAAGCTCTTCGTCAAATAGCCGGCTGATTAATTCCGGTGTGTGCCGCACGGGCGCGCCGCTCTCGTCGAGAATTTCCACACTGCTCGAATGCTGCAAACGCTGCGCAATCATCAACCGATAGATGCGGTCTGTCGCTAGGTCTTCCATATAGCCATCCAGAAGGCTCGCGCCTTTTCCGTGCAAGACGCCGTGGCGATAGCGAATCACAGTCCGAATAGCCGCGCGCGTTCCTGCAAGCGTCCTTTTGCCAACCCTTGTGGGAAGCGGTCGCAGATTTACATGCGTGTCCGGGTTACTTGGGCGCGTACTGAGCTGATTCGGCGCGGGGAATTGCGCCACCGCAATCGCATTCTGATCAGGGTGGCCCGTCCACGCGCCATCCATCAAGGACGTTGCTTCGTTCTTCTTGTCTTCCGCAAGCACTTTCAATGCTCGCACATTCAGCTCCGCGTCTTCCCGGCTCGGAAAGAGAGCGGTCATTCCGCCAATCGCGAGCATCCCGTGTTTGTGGCAAATCTCCGGTATTAGCTCACGCAAATTCTGAAAAAATGGCACGTTGTGCGGAATTGTGTTGCGGTCCGGCAAAACCCATTCCGGATTTTCCAGATTGAAGTGGATGAGGCTGGCCATGTAGTCCCAGCGGCCAAGATTCAATCCCAGAATGTGTTCGCGAAGATTCCACGCGAACTCCTCCATCTGATAAGCGAGAGGGTGCGATTCCACAAGCGCCATGCACTTAATCGCTCCCGCTGGAAGACCCTTCGCGCGCGCAATCATCTGGAAAAGATCGCGCCACCACAGCGCCTCATCGGCCGATTCAGATTTCGGAATATAGAAGCACAGCGGATGCCGCAGCGTGCTGAAATCCACCTGATAGGCAACCATCGCCACGTCGAAGAGAGAGGCGGGCAACAGTTCGCCGTCAAGAATTCCGGCTTGGTGAATATGCAATCCGCGCGGACGCGTGAAAATCACCGTGTTGCTCGGCAAAATTCCAACTGTCTTTTCGCGCTTTCGGTCGTAGTACGTCAGACGGCCTGCCAGTGCATCGAGAATATTCTCGATGCCGCAAATCGTGTGTTCCCAGGTATTCGCGTTCGAGTCTTCCAGATCGAGCATCACGCCCGGTGCGCCGGAATTGAGCATCTTCACGACGAGTTCGGCCTCATCGGCCGGTCCGGTCATTTGGTTTCGCTGGTCGGCGCACCACGCTGGAAGCTCGATACGCCAGGAATTTGTGGTGGCTACGGACGGCGGCAAGTAGTTCGGCAATTTGCCGGCATGCGCATCGGCGAGAGCTCGTTCGCGCCGCGCAACCAGTGCGCGCTGCCGTAGCGTTAGCGCCGCATGCAGCGGCGCCAGAAACTCGAGAAATCCTGCGGGCAGGCCGCTCTCCAAATCGAACTCATCTGGCGCAGCGTTAACGGACACGATGCGATTCGAGAAGGGTAGCGGCGCGGTTGCCGGGTTCGGTTTTGCGGCTGCAGTCGCCATTTTTTTCAAACCTCCCGAGTGGCATTCGAGCGGGGTTGGGCCGATCATAGAGAAAGGCAATTCAAAGGCCACTGGCCAGTTACAAGAAATTTGTAAACGTCGTGTATTCAGGAAGTTACGAGCCTGGGCCAGAAGCCCGAAAGACCAGGCTATTCGCAATGGCAACGAACGATACAAAAGTTCACACCAGGGACGCTCAATTTCCGCCGATTTCAGAAACTGCACGAACAATGACAGCAGCGCTTAGTGTCAACGTATCTTCTCCGCAAGTGGATGAAGATAAATTTCCGAATGTCGTCCAAGCCTTAAAGCGCGCGCCGCATTTCCCGGCGCATTTCTCGGGAACGGATGGCGAACGGCGCTGACGGCGTAGCGCGTCCTGCAGCTCCCTCTGAGTTTACTTGCCGCCCTCGACCTGTAGGTTGTTCTTCACCGAAAAAACATTTGGGACGCCGTTAGCTCGAAGGCCAGCCAGGTTTTTATCCGCTTCGCTGTCGACCACACCTTCCAGAGTGACGTTTCCATTCTTCACGATGATATGGATCGAAGCCACGGAAGCGAACCCATAGCGTGATAAAGCCGGATCGCCATAAATGGCGCGGTACAGCGTCCGGCGCAGTTGGTCATCCATCGGAGAGGGAGGGAGAACTTCAATGTTGTTAACGACCGAACTGACACCCGCGACACTCTTCACCGCGGCTTCAGCGTCCGACTTGAGGGACGGACGAACGACTTGTCCCTCCAGGACCACTTTGTCGCCTTCCACCCGGTAGGCGAGATTGTCGAACAACGAGTAGTACGGCAGCATGACGAGTACATGACGCACTTCTTTTGTCAGTTCCTGCTGCGACTTGGGCTCCTTCTGGTTCTTGGATTGGTTCAGCGGCGATGCCGGAGTTGTGGGAGAAACAGCCAGCTGCGACGACATAAGCACCGCGACGAGCAGGGCCCGGAATTCTTTTCTCATTTTCCCCTCCTCCGAAGAGATTGCTGTACCTCTAATGGTTAGATACAAGATGTACAGGGTTATGCACATACCGATTTGACTGTACGCGGGTATTAGCATACAAATCGGACCCAGCAACTTGGTAGCGGGTGAGCATCCGAAATTGTTAGCCGCTGGGTGTTTTGCTTGGCTTGCGATTCCTGGAAGGAGCGCAACGCATTGTTGATTATCGGGCATCGCGGGGCTTCGGGCCACGCGCCGGAAAACACGCTGGCCGCGTTCAAGAAGGCGGTCGCGTTGGGGGCCACATTTATCGAAACGGATTTGCAACTGTCGCGCGACGCGCGGTTTGTGGCCATCCACGATGACACGGTCGACCGCACGACCGGTGGCCAGGGCAAAGTGCACGATCAGACTCTTGCGGTGCTGCGACGGCTCGACGCGGGCTCGTGGTTCGGCAGCGAATATGCCGGAGAGCGCATTCCGACTCTCGAGGAAGTTCTGGAATTCTCGAAGAAAAACGATGTCGTATTTTATTTGGAGCTGAAACCCAGCGGCTCCTGGGGCGGGGAGCATGCGTTGATCGGAGCGCTGCGAGAGTCGGGAGAAGTGGCGCGCGTTGTGGCGATTTCGTTTGACCCGACGATTCTGGCAGGTTTGCGCAAGATTGAGCCGACGCTGATGACCGGAGTGCTCTATGACGGGCAGCTCGCCGATCCTCTGAATTCCGCGCTAGATGTGGGCGCGCGCCAGATTGTGGTGCGCGGCGATCTGGTGACGCCGTCGATGATCGAGGCGGCTCATAAGAAAGATGTGCAAGTCGTGTGCTGGACGGTAAATCATCCGGCGCACATTCGGTTGCTCATGGCTGCCGGGGTGGATGGAATCATGAGCGACTATCCTGACCGAGTGATTGCGGCGCAGAAGAAAGACGCTTAGAAGAGTTAGCGCGCGCCAGTCAGGGAATCGCGTAGAGCGCCAAACTGGGAGACAGAGAGCTGTTCGGCCCGCGCATCGAGCCGCAGGTTCTGCGCGGCGAGAGCTCCGCGAACGGCGTCCGGACTCGCCAGCGATCGCAAATTGTTGATGAGTGTTTTGCGCTTCTTCGAGAAACACAATTTCACAAAATCCAGATAAGCGTCCTCATCGCGAAGCTCCAGGTTCGCCCTCTCGCCGGGAAGACGAAGCGTTACCAGTGCGGAGCCAACTTCCGGCGGCGGGCTGAAGGCGTTGCGAGGAATGCGCAGGACAAATTCAGGGCGTGTGTAGAGTTGCGTAGCGACGGAGAGATAGCCATATTGCTTCGTCTCAGGCTTAGCGGTGAGTCGTAGCGCGACTTCTTCTTGGATGACGATGTGTATCTCGTCGATCAAATCCGCGAACGTAAAAAAATGATGAAGAATCGGCGACGTGATGTAGTACGGCAAATTGCCGTAGAGTCTGATGCGCCGTCCGCTGGCAATCGCGGCCAGATCGCTTTCCAGAACATCGCCGTGGACGACCGTGAGATTCGGGAATTTTTTCGTAAGCCGCTGGAGTCGTGCGAGGAGCAGCGTATCCAACTCGATGGCAAGGACGGCTGCTCCGGTGGACGCGAGGTGCTCCGTCATTTCGCCGTGGCCCGCGCCGACTTCTATCCAGCAGTACGATGGATCCAGCGCTGGCGATGGCGGCATGGTCGAATGCGGAGAAACGCCGATGGCGCGCGCGATCTGTTCGCGCCATCCGGCGTCGGCAAGAAAATGTTGGCCAAGTCGTTGACGAGCCATGCGCCGAAAGTGTAGCAGGAAGAGCGTTGAACAGTTCCAGTCGAGCGGTTCTGTCTTGACGCGGCGAAATGAGTCCAGTAGCGTAAAATGAATGCGCACCGCGCGATCGCCACCGTGAATGCGCCGAGGGAAAGAAAGACGCGAAAAGCGTCCAAGGAATCGAGTAAAGACAAGCGAGTGAGAATACTTTTTGTGGCATCGGAAGGGCTGCCGTTCTCGAAGACCGGCGGCCTTGCGGACGTGGTCGAGGCGCTGCCGAAGGCGTTGGTGGCGCAGGGCCACGAAGTAGCCGTTGTGTTGCCGCGTTATCGCGGCACAAAGCCGAGCGCTGTCGTGATGGCGAGCCTCACGATTCCCATGGCGAATCGGCTGCGGTTTCCCGCGGTCATGGATGGCACGCAGATTTCTGGTGTTCGGTATTTTTTTGTCGATGATCCGGCATATTTCGATCGCGACGGCATCTATGGCACCAGCGCGGGTGATTTTCCGGACAACGCCGAGCGTTACAGCGAATTCTGCCGCGCGGCGATTGAAATTGTGAAGCATGTTTGGCCCGCGGACGTGATTCATTGCCACGATTGGCAGACGGCGCTGGTGCCCGTTCTGCTGCGCACTTCGTACGGCGACGATCCGCTGTTGAAAGAC